>Ga0335079_10007660_pt1 | contig 12274 bp, 15 predicted proteins | sample Lox_Sample_33_FD_206719 | JGI IMG/M metagenome (GOLD analysis project Ga0335079, IMG submission 206719) | Soil microbial communities from Loxahatchee National Wildlife Refuge, Florida, United States - Lox_Sample_3.3 | ecosystem: Environmental > Terrestrial > Soil > Wetlands | place: USA... | reverse complement strand
GCCCGCCTGACCGGTGGCGTTGTTCTCCACATCGAGGTCGAAGGTGCGCTCGATCGAGCCGCTCGCGGGCAGCCCGAGCCCGGTGTAGAGCGGATTCGCGCCGGCGGCATACAGCGGGTCGCTGGTACTGGTGACCCCGTGCAGCGGCAGGTCGATGGCGACCACGACGTAACCGGAATCGGCAAAGGAGTCCGCCACGCCGAACATGTCCTCGCGGCTGCGCGTGATGCCGTGCTGGAAGATCATTACCGGCCAGCCACCCGCCGGCGGCGTCGCGCCGAGGGCGGAACTCGCGTTTGGCACCGTGACAAGGACCGGGATCTGCAGCGTCTGCGTCGGCACCGGCAGCGGGTTGAAGCGCGTGACGAACGTGCTGCTGGGATCCAGCGGGAACGGTGGCGCGTGCCAGTACTCGCTCAGCGGTGCGCTCTTGCTGAGGTAGTAGGGGATGGTCAGCACGCCGACGTAGACATCCGCATGGCCCGGCAGCCCCAGTCCCGGGATGGCCGCGGTGGTGAATCCGGGCGGATGCTGCACGGCCAGCGTCTGTGCCGGGGTGGTGGCGGAGACCAGCTGCAGCGTGTCGAGTGTGGAGACGGTGGTAAAGCTAAACGTGAGCACGATGTTGGCCGGATTGACGCCGATCGCCTGGGCGATCTGCAGCTGCGCCCCGGTGAGCTGGCACACGCCATTCAGCGTGGCATTGGTGATGCTCGGGCAGGTGGCGCCGCCTGAGGCGAGGGCCTGCTTGATGGTGGCATAGTCGTTGTCCGGCACCGCGGGATGCCCCTTGGTGTCCTTGATGCCGTCGGTGAGGATGATCAGGTAGCCGTTACCGGTTTGGCAGTTCGCGCCCAGGAACTGGCCGTTCTGGATACAGGTGCTGGGCATGAGCGGATGCAGGGGCTTGATCTCAAGGATCGTGGCGCCGATGCCATTGAGCTCCTCGCCCGGGCCCACCGAATAATCGACACCGGGCGTCAGCGGGGGGCCGGCGACGCCGATCGTCGCCTTGGTAAGGTTGTCCGTCAGCACCGGCACGACGATGACCGAGGCGGCGGTGAAGCTCGTGGGGTCCAGCGCGCCGCCGAAGTTCTCGCGGATCACGGCGGTCGTGGAGAAACCGTCGAGCCCGTTGATCGCCGCCTGGTTGGGCATCACCGAATTGGGCGGCTGGATATTGATCGTGCCGTCGGTCGAGCCGGCAAAGTACAGGTCCGTCGGGTAGGGCAACACGCCCGCGTTCACCTGGAACAGTGCCGTACTTGCTGTCGGCGGAGGCAAAGGCGTGCCACCGCCGGGGAGATTGCCGCTGTCGGTGTTGCCGGGACCCACCGAGCCGTATCCGCCGCCCGAGCAGGCCCCCAGCAGCAGGGCCGCCGCGACGATGCCAGTTGCGACAAGTCTCTTCATATCGCTGCAACCCCCCCAAGCCGCCGCCGCTGTGCTCTGGAACGCACAGCCCCGAGCCGCGGCTTCATTTTCACGAGCTATCGACGCGAGCCACCTGCGGTTCTTATGCCGTGGCTCACCGGCCGTATCCCCTCTTGCCGGTGCTGTTCTGTAGCGCTTCGCTTATGGACGAGACAAGCTAGGTTACGCTTAGGGGAAGAACAGTGGCAAGGTGGCGCGTGCGTCCACCGGAGTGAACTGACTTGGGCTCTGCCGGGAAGTCGCAAGTGCGCCCCCGCGCGCCGCCGCGCCGTGGCGCCAGCGCCCGCGTGCTGCGGATCATCGGCGGTACCTGGCGCGGCCGGAAGCTGCGTTTCCCGGACCGCCCGGATCTGCGCCCCACGCCCGACCGCGTGCGCGAGACGCTGTTCAACTGGCTCGGGACGCGCACTGCCGGTGCGCGCTGCCTGGATCTGTTTGCCGGTAGTGGCGCGCTCGGACTCGAGGCGCTGTCGCGCGGGGCGGCGCATGTGACTTTCGTCGAACACGATCCGGTGGCTGCGCGGGAGCTGCGCGCGCGCCTCGCGCAATGGCAGGCCAGCGGCGCCGAGGTGGAGTGCGCGGATGCGCTGCAGTTTCTCCACGGCACGCCTGAGCCCTTCGACCTCGTGTTCCTGGACCCCCCGTTCGGCTCGCAACTGCTGGCGGGCGCGGCGCGCGGGCTGAGCGAGCGCGGCTGGCTGCGTCCCGAGGCCCGGATCTATGTCGAATCCCCCGCCCGTGGCGGCGCACCGCAGCTGCCGGGGGCCTTCAGCCCGCTAAAGGCCAAGCGGGCGGGCGAGGTCGGTTATCATCTGTACGCATACTCTGGCGGCCCCGTGTGATCTGGCATGAAACGCAACGCCGTCTATCCCGGCACCTTCGACCCCATTACCAACGGACACCAGGATCTGGTGCGCCGCGCGGCCGGCATCTTTGATTCCGTGATCGTCGCGATCGCGGCCAACACCCACAAGACCCCGATGTTCTCGCTCGAGAAGCGCGTCGAGCTGGCGCGTGCGGTGCTCGGGGATCTGCCGAATGTGAGCGTGCAGGGCTATGCGGGGCTGACGGTCGATTTCGCGCGCCAGCACCAGGGCTCGGTCATCGTGCGCGGCCTGCGCGCGGTGTCGGACTTCGAGTTCGAGTTTCAGCTCGCCAACATGTCGCGACACCTGGATCGCAACTTCGAGACCGTGTTCCTCACGCCCCAGGAACAGTTCACCTTCATCTCCTCCACGCTGGTGCGCGAGATCGCCGTGCTCGGCGGCGACGTGCGCCAGTTCGTCCACCCGATCGTGGAGGCGGAGCTGAAGAAGCAGCGGCGGCCGTAGATGCCCGCTTCCCCCGCTCCCGCACCACCGGGTCCGGCGCTCGAGGGCGCGTGGGTGCCGATCGCGGCCAGCGTGGCCGGCAGTGCGCTGCGGGTGGAGGAGCTGCGGGTGCGCTACCTGCTGCTGCACGGCGGGGGCTACCGCATCATCGACCGCAGCAACCGGGTGGTCGATCGCGGCCACTACCGCCTGGACGACGCGCGCTCCCCGCCTGCCATGGACATCATGGGCGAGGCCGGCCCCTACGCCGGGCGCACCATGCTTGCCGTGTATGAGCTGCGCGGTGATGAGCTCACCGTCTGCTATGACCTCGAGCGCCAGCAGCGACCCGCCGACCTCAATCCGCGGCGCGATCAGCCGCTGCTGCGCATCACTTACGCGCGCGCGGGCGAGCTGTCCGCCTGATGCGCTTCACGGCGCGCTTGGGTGCCGCCGGGGCGCCCTTTCGCCGGGTGCGTGCCGGCGCGGCGCGCCGGCGGCGCTTCTTCAGCCGCGGCAGCCGGATGCGCTCGGCGGGTGGGGGCAGCGTGCCCGCGCGCTTCAGTTCCAGCGCGCGCCACAGGTACCACGCGGCTGCGCTGCGATAGGGCTTCCAGCGCTCCCCGTAGGCGGCGAGCACCTTCGGGTGCGGCAGCGTGCGCAGTCCATAGGCGGCCATGAAGCCTGCGCGCACCCCGAAGTCATCGACCGGCAGCACGTCCGGGCGGCCCATGCGAAACAGGAGCAGCATCTCCACCGTCCAGCGTCCGATGCCGCGCACCTGGGTGAGACGGGTGATGATCTCTTCATCGGTGAGCGTGACGAGCTCGGCATGCGCGGGCACGACGCGCTCGAGCGTCTTGGCCGCCAGGTCCTTCAGGGCGGCGACCTTGGCGTAGGAGAAGCCGGCGGCGCGCAGGCTCTCGACCGAGGACTCAAGCACGCATCGCGGCGAGGGGAAGCGACCGCCGCCGCAGGACTCGGTGAGGCGGCGCAGGATCGTGTTGGCGGCCGTGCCGTTGAGCTGCTGGTGCGCGATCGCCTGCGCGAGCGCCTGGAACGGATGGATATCCTCGGGTGCCTCGAGCGCATACGCGCCGACCGCGCCGATCAGCGCGGCCATGACGGCATCGGAACGCGCAAGGTGACTTTGGATGTGGCGGCTCATGGTGAGCAGTCCGCGCGCTGCGGCGGCGCGCTACTTCTGGCAGCCCGGGCAATAGTAGCTCGAGCGCTGCCCCTGGGTGAGCGCGCGCACCGCCGTGCCGCAGCGCCGGCAGGGCTTGCCGGCGCGCTCGTACACGTACAACCGCTGGCGGAAGTAGCCCGGTGCGCCATCGGCCCCCAGGTAGTCACGCAGCGTCGTGCCGCCGGCACGGATGGCGAGCCGGAGCACCGTGCGGATCGCGCGCACCAGGCGCGCGCTCTCGGCGCGCGTGAGCGTAGCGGCGCGCCGCTGCGGCCTCAGGCGTGCGCGGAACAACGCCTCGCTCGCGTAGATGTTGCCCACGCCCACGACCAGGCGGCTGTTCATGAGGAGCTGCTTCAGCGCCACGCGGCGACCGCGGGTGATGCGCCACAGGTAGTCCGCATCGAAGGCGCGGGCGAAGGGCTCGGGCGCGAGGTGCCTGAGCAGGGCGTGCCGGCGCGGATCGTCGGCGGTGTATACGAGGCTGCCGAAGCGGCGCGGGTCGTTGAAGCGCAGCACCAGCCCGGAATCGAGCAGCAGATCGAAGTGATCGTGCTTCAGGCGCGGCGTGGCACGGGGCACGGCCCGCAGGTTGCCCGACATCCCCAGGTGCAGCAGCAGCGTGCCGCGCTCGAGCCGCAGCAGGAGGTACTTGGCACGGCGGCCGACCTGCTCGATGCGGCGCCCGGCCAGCTCGCGCGGCAGGCCGTGCGCGATCGGCCAGCGCAAGCGCGGTTCGTAGACGGTGAGCGCGATGATGCGGCGCTTGCGCACGTGCGGCGCGAGTCCGCGCCGCGTGGTCTCGACTTCGGGTAGTTCGGGCACGCGCTCGCAGGCGAAGCGCGCCGGGTTACTTGATCTTCGACTCTTTGTAGGCGACGTGCTTGCGCGCCACCGGGTCGAACTTCTTCACTTCCAGCTTATCCGGGTGCAGGCGCTTGTTCTTCGTGGTCACGTAGAAATGACCGGTGTTGGCCGTGGACAGCAGCTTGATCTTCTCGCGCATGGTCGCTCCTTCGGTCGCGTGGATTTAGATCCTGCGGCCCTTGGCCCGCAGTTCCCCGACGACCTTGTCGATGCCCTTCTTCTCCACGGTGCGCATGCCGCTCGTGGTCAGCCGCAGCGTCACCCAGCGCTTCTCCGTCTCCACCCAGAAGCGCTGCGTATGCAGATTGGGCAGGAAGCGGCGACGCTTCTTGTTGTTGGCGTGAGAGACGCGGTTACCGACGGCCGGCTTCTTGCCGGTGATCTCACAGACGCGGGACATACGAACAACCTTGAATTTTCAGTGACTTAGGATCGAGGAGGGTATCCACCTCGGTATCCCGGGCCGGGCTTTATACCAGCCCGGGGGGGCGATCTCAAGCGCGCAGGCCGGGGGGTGGCGCCGCCGGCTTCGGATCCGCAGATCCCTGCACCAACGTTACGGGCGCTCTGGATCGAACGCACCCTAAATGGCGACGGAGGAGCGCACGCGCCTCTCTGCCTATACCGACTGAATACACTAAGCTGAGACGTTGGCTTAATAGTCACACTTTGGGGTGTGCGCATGACCAAAGGCTTGGCTGGGTTGGCGAGCATGCTCGGGCTCCTTGCGGTTGTGGGTTGTACTGCCGAGGCGACGCGGGCGGCGCAGGGTGAGCTGCGTGAACGCTGCAGACAGGAGGGTAAGCGGCCGTTTGTCCTGGCGTCTGATCAGCCCGGGGCACTGCTGGTCGCCGTTTCCGGTGTCTGCGTTGGCGCTGCGGATATCGTGCACACCAGTCCGGCATTCGGTGCCGATCTGGTGCGCAGTTCCCACATCCAGGGCGCAGGGGTGATCGATGTGTACCCGCACACCATCGCTGAACGCGCCGGCATTCAGGTCTGGGACGTGATCGTCGAGTATGCCGGTCAGTCGATCGAGCTCCCGGCGGATCTAAAGAGCGCCCTCGCCAAGACCGCGCCCGGGGATCGTGTGCAGATCGCGATTCTTCGCAATAAACATAGGGTGTCCGCAACCGCGCAGTTCTGATCGCTTGTCAGAGCAATCCGCGCTCGGAAAACGACACGGTCTCGCCGCCTGCGACGATGATGTGATCGAGCACGCGGATATCCACCAGCTCCAGCGCCTCCTTCAGCCGTCGCGTGATCAGTTCGTCGGCCTGACTCGGCTCTGCCGCACCGGAGGGGTGGGGGTGCGCGAGCACCAGGGCCGAGGCATTGCGCTCGAGTGCGAGCTTCACCACTTCCCGCGGATGCACGCTCGCTTTATCCACAGTCCCCCGAAAGAGCTCGACGTAGTCAATCAGTCTATGGCGGGTATCCAGCAGCAGGACGGCAAACAGCTCATACTCGAGCGCTCCGAGTTTGACTGCCAAGAAGTCCCGCACCGCGCAGGGTGAAGCCAGGGGCACGCCCCGGCGCACCCGCCGCGTCATCGCGCGACGCGCGGCAGCGATAATCTCAGCGGCCGTCGCGGCCCGCAGCCGGTCGGACTCGTCGCGAACCAGCAGCAGTTGCGCGGGCTCGCTCTCCGGCGCGGCCCGGCCGAAGAGGAGGGGCGTGTCGGCTGCGGGAGTACTGAGCGGCAGAGCGAGCTGCTCGGGAGCGCTCATCGGCAGTGCCCGGTGCCGCAAGTGCCGTGCTGCAGGAGTCTCTCGCGCAGTCGCTCGGTCCCATGCCGGATGCTCATGCTCTGTGCTTCTAAGGAAAGACGGCCGTCAGTCTAAGGAGCGGCGTGGGCCCCGGGCAGGGGCACAAACTGGCCAAAATCTGGCGTTTTTGCCTCCCGGATGTGCGCCCGGTTTGTGCGTGGGGGCCAGCGCGGTGCGATAATCTTAAGAACGGAAACAATCCATGCAAGGCAAGCGCATCCTTCTTGGCGTGACCGGCGGCATCGCCGCCTACAAGAGTCCGGATCTTGTGCGGCGTCTGCGCGAGCGCGGCGCGGAAGTGCAGGTCGTGATGACCGCGGCAGCACGCGAGTTCATCACCGCGGCCACGTTCCAGGCCGTCTCGGGGCGCGCGGTACGCAGCGAGCTATGGGATCCGGCCGCGGAGGCGGCCATGGGCCACATCGAGCTTGCGCGCTGGGCGGATGCAATATTGATCGCGCCGGCGAGCGCGGACTTCCTGGCGCGCCTCGCCACGGGGCAGGCGGATGACCTGCTCGCGACGCTGTGCCTGGCGAGCGCCGCGCCGATCGCGGTTGCCCCGGCCATGAATCACCTGATGTGGGCGAACCCCGCAACCCGCGCCAACGTCGCGCTGCTCGCCGAGCGCGGCATCCACATCTTCGGTCCGGGCGCCGGCGATCAGGCGTGCGGGGAGAGCGGCCCGGGACGCATGCTCGAGCCGGCGGATCTCGCCGAGCGGGTGCAGGCGCTGTTGTCCGGCAGCGGCGTGCTGGCCGGCCGGCGCGTGCTGATCACCGCGGGCCCGACGCGCGAGCGCATCGACCCGGTGCGCTTCATCAGCAACCGCTCCTCGGGCAAGATGGGTTTTGCAGTCGCCCAGGCGGCGCGCGAGGCCGGGGCCACGGTGGTGCTGGTCGCGGGGCCCGTAAGCCTCGCCACCCCCGCCGGTGTTACGCGCGTCGACGTGGAGAGCGCGGCAGACATGCTCGCTGCGGTGCTGCGCGAGCTGCCCGGCACGGACGTGTTCATCTCCACCGCAGCCGTCGCCGACTACCGGCCGGCGCGCGCCGCGGAACAGAAGATCAAGAAGACCACCGAGACGCTCGAGCTTGCGATGGAACGCACCATCGACGTGCTGGCGACGGTCGCCGCGCGTGCCGAGCGGCCCTTCGTCGTCGGCTTCGCCGCCGAGACCGAGGCGGTGGAGCAGAACGCGCGCAGCAAGCTGCTCAAGAAAAATCTCGACATGATTGCGGCCAACGAGGTTGGGCACGACAAGGCCTTTGACTGCGAGGACAACCAGCTCGTGGTGCTCGCCCGCAATGCCCGCCACGAACTGGCGCGCGCGAGCAAGCTGACGCTCGCCCGCGGGCTCATCGCGCTGATCGCCGCGGAACTAGACGCCCGCAGCGGCACGCGCCAGCGCGGCTCGGCGTTGGCTTGAGTTCTCCCTTGGCGCCACGGCGCGCGCTCCAGGTGCGCATCCTCGATGCGCGCCTGGGGCGCGAGTTCCCGCTGCCCGCCTATGCGACCGAGGGTTCGGCGGGCCTGGACCTGCGCGCCTGCGTGGAATTCCCACTGGTGCTTGCGGCCGGCGGCGCGGAACTCATCCCGACCGGCCTTGCCATTCACCTGCAGGATCCGGGGCTGGCGGCGCTGATCCTGCCGCGCTCCGGACTCGGACATAAGCACGGGATCGTGCTCGGCAATCTGGTCGGACTCATCGACTCGGATTACCAGGGGCAGCTTCTGGTGTCGTGCTGGAACCGCAGCGCGCAGCCCTTCACGGTCAGCCCCGGGGAGCGCATCGCGCAGCTCGTCGTCGTACCGGTGGTGCAGGTACAGCTGCAGATCGTGGAGGATTTCGCCGCGAGCGCCCGGGGTGCGGGTGGCTTTGGCCATTCCGGCCACACCTAGGGGTGCCGAGCTACTGGGAGTGGATCGTGTGCAGTTCCTGATAGCGCGCGATGTCGGCGTCGAACTGCGAGCGCAGGGTCTTCTCTTCTTCCGCCTTGGCGGCCAGCGCCGCGGCCTGCTGGCGCATCTCATTCACCGTTCGCACGAGGTTCTCGGCCACGTCATCGGGCATGCGCCGCGCATTGGCCGTATAGGGTAGGAACGACATCGCGCGCGCCTGCAGCCCCCCCAGGCGCGAGCGCAGGCTCTCGACGTAGGCATCCGCGGCGGCGCGCTGGCCGTGCAGCTGATCGAGGCGCACGTCGCGCAGCGCCTCGATGTCCGCCACCGAGGTGTAAGTGGACACCAGGAAGCTGTCGTGCTGGCGCTGCTTGATGGCCTCGGCCTTCTTCTTCGCCTCGGCGGCCGCCTGCTCGGGCGTCAGGGCAGCATCGACGTGCGCGACCGCGATGCCTTCCTGGTTGAGCACCGTGCGATCCTGCTGCGCATACTGTGGCGGGACGTTGTCCCCGTAGTGCACCTCGCCGTGCTCGTCCACCCACTTGTAGGCGATGCCGCCTTTCTTGGAGGACGAAGACGAGGGTCGCGGCGCGGCCTGCGCGCTCATCACCGCGAGCGCCGTGGCGGCGAGCAACACGGGCAGCACAAAGCGCAGCAGCGGGCGGGATGACATATGAATAGTTTCCGGCCGCCGGTGGGCGCTGGCAAGCTCAAACGACGCCGAAACGCTGCCGATAGGCCTTGAGCGATGTGAGCTGCTCGGCAGAAATGCGCGCACGGCCGTCGGCAGCGCGCGACAGCGCCTCGATGAGGTCTGCGAGTGTGACGATGCTCACACACCTGAGGCGCTCCTGCTGCTCGACCTCCTGCACTGCGCTCAACGTGCCGCTGCCGCGCTCCTGCCGGTCGAGCGCGAGTGCGACGCCCACCGGCGTGGCGCCGGCGGCGCGGATGATCTCGAGCGACTCGCGTACCGCCGTGCCGGCGGTGATGACGTCGTCGACGATCAGCACCCGTCCCTGGAGCGCGGCGCCCACGATGCGGCCGCCCTCGCCGTGCGCCTTGGCCTCCTTGCGGTTGAAGGCATAGGGCACGCTGCGCCCGTGCCCGGCGGCCAGCGCCACGGCGGTGGCGGTCGCGAGCGGGATGCCCTTGTAGGCCGGGCCGAAGAGCATGTCGAACTGCAGGCGCGCCTGCACGATGGCGGCGGCATAACACTGGCCGAGCACGTGCGCCGCCTCGCCGTCGCTGAACCGTCCGGCGTTGAAGAAGTAGGGGCTCTCGCGCCCGGACTTCAGCGTGAAGCTCCCGAAGCGCAATGCATCGCGCCGCAGTGCCAGGTCGATGAACGTGAGCTGGTATTGGTGCATGGCATATCATTGCCTCATGCGCGTCATCACCGTCAATGTCTGCGGCATCCGTTCCGCGGCAGCCAAGGGACTGTTCCGCTGGCTGCGGCATCAGCGGGCCGATTTCATCTGCCTGCAGGAGACCAGGGCGCAGGAGCATCAGCTGGCCGAGCACGACGTGCACCTGCCCGGCTACCACGCCTATTTCCATGACGCGCAGCGCAAGGGTTATGCCGGGGTGGCGCTCTACACGCGGCACCAACCGCAGCGCGTGCTCAGGGGCTTCGGCGTCGGGGAGTTTGACGGCGAGGGCCGCTATCTCGAGGCGCAGGTGGGGGACCTGTCGGTGGTGTCGCTGTACCTGCCGTCAGGCTCGGCGGGGCCGGAGCGGCAGGCGGCGAAATTCCGCTTCCTCGAGGCCTTCGCGCCGCACCTGGCGCGGCTGCGTCGCCGCCGCCGCCACTACATCCTGAGCGGTGACTGGAACATCGCGCACCGGGCGATCGACCTGCGCAACTGGCGCGCGAACCAGAAGAACTCGGGGTTTTTGCCCGAGGAGCGCGCCTGGATGGACGAGCTCTTCGGCCCGGCCGGCTACGTGGATGCGTTTCGCGAAGTGTGCCCCGGCCCGGACCAGTACACCTGGTGGTCCAACCGCGGGCAGGCCCGCGCGAAGAACGTTGGCTGGCGCATCGACTATCAGGTCGTGAGCCGCACTCTTGCGGGCAAGGCACGCCGGGCGGCCATTTACAAGGAGCAGCGGTTCTCGGATCACGCGCCGCTCATCATGGACTACGCGCTTTGAACGAGCCGAAGCTCAGCACCCGACCGCGGCTGCTGGAGGTCCTGGCGACACCCAAGATGCTCGCCATCCTGGTGCTCGGGGCGGCGTCGGGCTTTCCCAACCAGATCACCGAGAGCGCGCTGCAGGCGTGGCTGAAGGACGTGGGCGCCTCCAACACCCGCATCGGCTGGATGACCTACGTGTCGCTTCCTTATCTTCTCAAGCCGCTGTGGGCGCCCTTCATCGACCGCTACTCGCTGCCGTTCCTGGGACGGCGCCGCGGCTGGATGTTCGCCATGCAACTGGCGCTCGCGGTCGCGATCGCGCTGTTTGCCCTGCAGGATCCGGCACATGGACTCACGTCCTTCACCTGTTGTGCGCTGGCCATCGTGTTCTTCTCGGCAACCCAGGACATCGCCTACGACGCCTACCGCACCGACGTGACGCTGCCGAGCGAGCGCGGGCTGGCCGCGGCGGCGGTTAACCTGGGCTACCGGGCCGCCGCCTTTGCGGCGTCGGCCTTCGCGCTGGTGGCCGCTGACTTCTTCGGCTGGCGCGTGGCGCTGCTGATTCTGGCGGCGGTCATGCTCGCATTCTGCGCGGCCACCACGCTTGCTCCCTCGACGCACAACACCTACCAGCCGCGCTCACTGGGCGAGTCGGTGCTCGAGCCGCTGAAGGAGTTGCTGGCCACCCCCAGCGCACTGACGCTGATATCGGTCGTGCTGTTGTTCAAAGTCGGTGACGCCTTCGCCAACAAGCTGTTCACGCCCTTCATGATGGACGTCGGCTTCTCCAAGCGTGAGATCGGTGCCATCGTCAAGGCGCTCTTCACGCTCAGCTCGATCGGCGGGTCCGTGCTCGGCGGGGTGCTCATGGTGCGACTCGGCCTGTTGCGCTCGATGCTCGCATTCGGCGTGCTGCAGGCGCTCAGCAACCTTCTCTATTGCCTGCTCGCGCTCGCCGGCAAGAGCTATCCCATCATGGCCGGCGCGGTGATTATCGAACACGTGGCGGCTGCGATGGGCAACATCGCACTCGTGGCACTCATCATGGCCATGTGCGATATCCGCTACACCGCGTTTCAGTACGCGCTCCTGTCGGCTCTTGCGCTGCTGCCGCGCTACAGCCTGGGATATCCGGCGGGCTGGATTGCCGATCACGGCGGCTGGTACACCTACTACGTCGCGAGTTTCGTGATCGCGCTGCCGGGGCTGGCGCTGGTGTGGTGGAAGCGCCGGCACATCGAGGTGCTCGACCGGGCGCGTACCCCACTGGCCGCATGAGCGCGGACGAGCAAGCGATCGACCTGACGCGGGTCATCTGCCGCATGGCGGAACTTGAGCCCGATGCGGCGCGCCCTTTCACCATCGGCGGTGGCAACTGGCCGCTGCGCGGGCTGGTGCTGCGCGTGGGCCCGCACGTTCACGGCTACGTGAACCGCTGTCCGCACGCCGGTCATCCGCTTGATCTGATCCCCGGGCGTTTCTTTACCGCCGACGGGCTGCTCATCCTGTGCAGCTCGCACGGCGCGCTGTTCGAGAAGTCGACCGGGTTGTGCGTGGCGGGACCCTGCGTGGGTCAGGCACTCGAGCGCGTGGCGCTGAGGGTCGTCGCTGGCTGCGTGATGCTGGCCGCCGACCTCGAGGTCAGCGTGCCCGGGGATGCGCCGC
>Ga0335079_10007659_pt1 | contig 12274 bp, 9 predicted proteins | sample Lox_Sample_33_FD_206719 | JGI IMG/M metagenome (GOLD analysis project Ga0335079, IMG submission 206719) | Soil microbial communities from Loxahatchee National Wildlife Refuge, Florida, United States - Lox_Sample_3.3 | ecosystem: Environmental > Terrestrial > Soil > Wetlands | place: USA: Florida... | reverse complement strand
TCGAGCAGCTCTTTCAGAATAAGCTTTGAATTTTCCTTGATGGCGTTCCGCTTCATCTTATCGCGGTCTTTCTCCTTCGTCTCTTCCGCACACAGCAGGGTACTCAGATAGGCGTTGTATTGCGGGATCTCCTCCGGCTTGATCATGATGTCGCCTGGGGTGTTCACCACCCGTTCGTCAATCGTGGCAGGTGCCTGCTCAGTGGCAGGAAGAAGAACACTGAGGCGGAACTGTATTAGGACATAGAGGCTGAAGGTAATTCGCGCACCGGGTTGCAGAAGCGCGCGTTCAATGAGATAGTGTCGGCTTTTGCTCGCCACGTACTCATCATAAGTTGACCGATCAGGCGCTGTTCTTTTCGGTGCTCTCCGTTGCCACAGATAATTGTCGAGTTCAACGCCATCTGACGTCCTGACATAAATGGTGCTAATGCCTTTTTCCCTCAAAATATTGGCGGCGATACCATCAAAAATCGTTCCCTTTTTGAAGAGAGGAATGACAATACTGCGGTCTTTCAAAAATACAGCGAAAGGAAGACTCGTACCCACAGCGAGCTTCTCAGCAGGAACTGAAACGTAAGGATCGAGGTCTATTTCAGTAAACTGTGCCATTGATCTCTCTGGGCTGGAATATCAAGCTTTTTGTGGCAGGGCATGTCTTAGAGATTCAGATGACCCTATTTCCCGTAAATAGTGGTTCTTCACAAGCCGATGGAAAACATGCTCTCCAGATCATGGCGAGAATGGACCCGAAAAGCGATAAGCGTCTCTGATTTCAGTATCCCCTCGACCTTCAGCATGTGGTTCGTCACAAGCTCCGCCAGCTGGTCGTTGTCCTTTGCCCGGATGATCACTGCAAGGTCGTACCTCCCGGCTATGGAGTATACTTCCGAAATACCTTTCATATCGGCAAGCGATTCCGCTACCGCATTCACCTTGTCTCGCGAAACATTCAAAAGCACCAGAGCAGTAACCATGAGGGCCTCCTCGTTTGCAAAGATGTTAAATTATAACAGATTTATCAGGAAAGCGGCAATAAACAAGTCAGTAGTTGTTGCACCGGGGGTCGGGAGCTTCCACATCACCGCAAATGTGAAGGGCCTGCGCCGGACATCCGCCGTGGCATTGTGTGTGAATGCGGCAAGAGAGCTGCTTACATGCATTTTCCTGTGAAGTGCGGAAAAAGGAAAGCGCATGATGGTTCCAGATGCTTTCGAAGGTATCTTGGAGGATGTTTCCCAAGAAAAATTCTTTCCTACAGAAGAAAAGATTGCAGGGGTAGACTGCACCGTCCGGCATCACACCCAGCTTCGTGGTTCCTGCAGGGCACCGGACCCGCGCGAGCTCTGGATCATTCTCAACGTCGGGCAGGAAGCCGGAGCAGTACACTGTGCCGACCTCGGGGGGATCATAAGACTGTTGCACAGCAGAGGTGAACCGATAGAAGGGAACGGTATTATTCAGATCTCCCGGTCCTGTGGCATCGCGGTATATCAGGTAGAATTTCCTCGGCTTGAGGGAGAGAATGGTTTGTACCATATCTGCGTCCAGGTCATCAGTGAACACGGTTTTCACGACGGGCTTGTGAAGCCGGATGAATTCACTTGACTGCTTCAGCGTCTCACGATCATTTATCGAGATGCCGACAATAGCCTTTTCTCCTATAGCCATGATCTTTTCGAGTGCGGCGAGATTCGTTCCATTCGAACTGACATTCACGGAAAAGCCTGATCGCACAGCCGCGTTGATGAAGTCGATGATATTAGAATGCAGGGTTGGCTCGCCGCCGATGATGTCGATGTTCCTTACGGATGCTCCTTTGAGCGCCGCAATCATGGCATTGAACGAATCAGGCAACATATCCTGGACGGCTGTCATTGATCGATTAAAACAGAATTCACATGAACGGTTGCATCTGAGGGTAGGATAAAATTGTATGTAGTCAGGACCTTTTCTCATGATTCTATTTCGGAGTTCGCATGATGATGGCTAAGTGCAACGACATCCATTGGATGAGTTATGATTTTGCAGCTAGAAACAGGAGCCTCCGGGGAGATGATCCAAGAAACGATGAGGTACGACCAGTTTTGATCATTGTTATCGCGGACAGCGTAACTTTTGTGCTTAAAATATCGTTCCTCGGTTTTGGCCAGCATATAGAGCATTTTCCCCTCAGCTGATCACCATCCTCTGAGTTTCCCGGACAGCATATTTATCAAAAAAGGCCCCCCTTGAAATAGTTGATTTTACAATATCGAAAGCAGTTGTCTGATTGACTTGCTTGGGTTTTTCTGGACAGTAGACAGCTAGAGAATCAAATTCTCTCGAAAAGTGGCATTTAACGACAGACTTCCCAGAGAGTAAAGAGTGAGGATGAGGGGCTTTTTTTGATAATTTTATTTATTGCAAAATTCTCTCTGATCTCTGTAGACTCTGTTGTAATAGACACCTATCCAGTACCTGCCGGCCCGGGTCAGGAAATGCTGAACGACCGGCCTGTCTTTATGATAAACCCTTCTTTCGCAAGCTGCGCCAGGTTCTTCTGGATCCGTTCCGGTTCCATGCCGGTCGCCTTTACAATCTGCGCTGTTGTGAGCGGAGATTGCGCAACGATCGCCTTCAGAATTTTCCCCCGAACCTGCCTGTTCGAATTTTCAAAAGTGCCCTGGCGAACATAATGTATGCTCTTCCTGTTGGAATTGACATGTTTCTGCTTCAACATAGTCCCATAATCCATAAGAGCATTGAACCATTTTCGCGGATTCAGCCTGTCCATCGTCTGCTCCACAAGCGGAAAGAGCTCGTCGTCATGGATGTTCTCGCGGTCCTGAAAAAACTCATGGATATAAACACGTCGGATGTTTGTGTCAATAAACACTACGGGTTTGTTGAATGCAAAGGCGCTGACAGCGCCGGCGGTATATTTTCCAATGCCCGGAAGCGCAATAAGCTCCTCTGGACCAGAAGGAAGCCTGCCTTGATATTCAATCATAACTTTCTGCGCCAGGGCTTTGAGCGACAGGGCGCGGCGGTTGTAACCCATGCCCGACCAGACTTTCAGGAGCTTCGCATTCGGTACTTTGGCGAGAGTGGGGAAGTCGGGGAAGGCGGCGATAAATTCGCGGTACTTCTTGATCACCCGTTCGACCTGCGTCTGCTGCAGCATGATTTCCGATACGAGCACACGATAAGGGTTCATATGCTTGCGCCAGGGGAGGTCACGGCCCTGCGCGTCATAGTAATCGTAGATTATTTGCTGGAATGATTGTATCCGCATAGCTGTCAACAGACAGCTCATCCGTTTTATCGATTTCACGGTTACTGCAGTGGTCATAAAACCCTCTCTGGATGATGGAGAAGTTTATTTTTTCCTGAGCAGGATATAGAGCGCGCCGAGTCCACCGTCGCACTGACGGGCGGTGACGAAGGCGAGGATGTCTTTTCTAAAATGTCCAGAGAGCCGTCTAATCACTGCGTCCTTGATGCGGGGCCCCTTGATAGAGCGAAGTCCCCTGCCGTGGATAATCTTTACACAACGTAGCCCCTTCCTGAAGGAGTCGATCATAAATTGATCGAGTTCATCCTCTGCCTCAGGAACGGTGCAGCCGTGCAGATCGAGAAAAGCCTGGACCGCGAATTGCCCTTCGTGCAGCTTCGGAATGACCGAATCATGATGATCGGGATTCACCCACTCTACGTACTCCTGCGTGTCGGGAAGGTTGATCGGCCGGTGTCCTGATGCGATTTCAGCGAGAATATCAAGCGATTCCCTGTCAGGATCGCAATGCGGCGTTTTGGATTTGGCGCTCTTCCGCTGACGATGCGGGCAGACCAGGGAACGAAATTCCAGGATCTCCTGAACGTCGTTCATTTCACAGTTGAACAGCTCCTCAGCGCTGTATTCTTCTTTTTTCTTTGGGTGGTGCGGCAGGGGTGCGGGAGCATTCTGTGTGGCGGCGATTTTTTTCCTGAGCTTCTCAAAAGGGCGGATAGCAAATGTCTTGTTGCTCATGGGGAACCTCTGTAACTACGAGAAACCTGGTCCGGACAAAGCGGAAACAGAAAAACGTCTCTCGCAGATGTGCAGAGCTGACGTTCGCATCGGGAGTGTCGTTCAGCCGCATTAAAGCGCGAAATCTACACCTACAGACTTTAAAAAAAATCAGAGCGGGCCGTAAGCCGAGTTCTGTGCCCCGGTTGCCCGGGGTGATGATCATTTATCTGGGCCTTCGATTGCTCGAAGGCACGAGCGACCTACCCGGAAGTCTCGGACGAGCCGTCCTTACCCCCTTGCGAGGGATGCTTCCCTATGCGGTCTTGCTCCAGGCGGGGTTTTCCAAGCACTCCCGGTCACCCGGGAATGTGGTGGGCTCTTACCCCACCGTTTCACCCTTACCCCTGTGCGGGGCGGTCTTCTTTTCTGTGGCACTATCCATGGGGTCGCCCCCTGTCCCGTTTCGGAACCGCCTTGCCCTGTGGAGCTCGGACTTTCCTCCCTCCGTTCCCGGAAAGCGATCATCTCACCCGCTCTGATTTATAATATTCCCTGACTGTAGAAAACACTCTCACCCCGGTAAAAATTCAAGGATTGCCGTAATAAAAATATTTTTTTATTCCTCTTTGCGCCCTGTGACTAAACTATTTTCTCGTCAATTGCCTTGTTAGCCAGCGCGTCGGCTTCTTTGTTGAGGGCTCTCGGTATATATTGTACCTCAACGCTTCCGATCTTTGCAATAAGTTCCTTAACCTTATGATGGAGGGATTTCAGGCCTTCATTTTTCACTTTGTATTGACCGTTCAGCTGCTTTACAAGCAGTTCCGAATCGGCAAAGAGCCTGACGCTTGAAGCGCCGAGCTTCACCGCATGCTCCATCCCCATGATCGCGGCGGTATATTCGGCGATATTGTTCGTTGTCTTCCCGAGATACCTTGCCAGCTTCACCACAGGCTTATTTTCCCGGAGGATCAGAACGCCGGCCCCTGACTCGCCCGGATTGTTCCTCGAGGCGCCGTCCGTAAAGATGGTGAGCTCATTGGCATCTGATGTGGTCAAAATTCGTTCCTTTCTGCAGCGACACAAAGAGCGGGAATGACAGGGAAGAAATATGGGAAATGAGGCTCTTCTCGAAGTGCTTCAAATCGTGTTCATCTCGCTCAGCTGTTTTTCTGGACAATCACTTCTTTATAATAGAGAATGCGTCCGCACTGGGGACAGGTGATGATGCTTTCGTTCTTCTTAACGTTTACGAACACCTGCGGCGGAATGCTCATATAACAGCCGGAGCAGGCCTCTCCCCGGGCTTCGGCAATGGCGATGCCTGCTTTGCTAAGGAGGAGCTTCTGGTAGTGAGCAAGCACGGCTGGTTGAATCCGGGATACCTGTTCCTGACGGGCCTGTTCCACACTGTTCAGTTCCGCTTCAATCTTGCTGATTGCGGCCCCCAGTTCCTTCTGTTCGGCCTGTAGAGCTGCTTCATCGTCTTTCGCCTGCTGCTCCGTGGCTGTAATCGCTGCCGAAGCCGCGTCGATATTCTCCATGAGCGAGAGAATGTCGTCTTCGATAGTTTTGTTCTCTTGCTCAGCGGCCTCAATTTCCTTGAGCAGCGCCTGATATTCCTTGTTATTCTTGATCTCCGACGTGTGGGCCTTTAGTTTTTCAACTTTCTGGACTCCCACTTCGAGGTCCTTATCCCGGTCGCGTTTGTTCTTCTGCGCAGTCACGAGGTTCTCTTTGCTCTTTTCGAGCTCCGCCTTGATTGCCGCACGCTTGTTTTCAAGGTTAGCCAGCGCATCGGGCATGCGCCTTTTCTGTTCGATAAGAGCACGGATCTTCCCGTCAAGTTCCTGTAGTTGAATGAGAAGGTTAAGCTGTTCGTCCATCAATCCTCCAAAATAAAAATGCGCCTTGCGGCGCATTTTATTAAATGGTGATCGGCTCTGTTGTAGACCGGCAGTCAATGATGCTGGATGTCGATACCGGTAAAGTCGACTGCATATGCATTAAATCCTTCCGTCAGAGAGTGGTGGGCCCACCAGGACTCGAACCTGGGACCAACCGGTTATGAGCCGGTAGCTCTACCAGCTGAGCTATGGGCCCTGCGGATAATCCTTAAACCTGCCCCCCCGGGGTACGATTTCCCCCGTTCTGAGAATATACCTTGTCCCTTCGGGTTTGAGCACAACTGGCACACCGGAACGTCGCACATATTGACATAAAGCCGGACAAATGTCAAGGTGAGGCACAGCAAGACAGCAGGTTACTCCATAAAACTCTTCAGCTGTTTGCTGCGGCTCGGGTGACGTAGTTTTCTGAGGGCCTTGGCCTCGATCTGACGGATGCGTTCTCGCGTGACATCGAACTCCTGCCCCACTTCCTCGAGCGTATGGTCCGTCTGTTCGCCGATTCCGAACCGCCACCGCAGCACTTTTTCTTCGCGCTCCGTCAGCGTGTTCAGGACCTTGCGGACCTGCTGATGGAGATTCTTGCGTATGGCGGATTCGAGCGGCGACGCCACCTTCTTGTCTTCAATGAAATCTCCCAAGTGGCTATCCTCTTCCTCGCCGATGGGCGTTTCGAGGGAGATCGGTTCTTTCGCGATCTTCATGATCTTGCGCACCTTCTCGACTGGCAGTTTCATGGAGGAGGCAATCTCCTCGGTTGTCGGCTCTCTTCCGAGATCCTGCACGAGGCCGCGGGACGTCCTGATAAGTTTGTTCATGGTCTCGATCATATGCACGGGAATGCGGATCGTGCGCGCCTGGTCGGCGATCGCCCTGGTGATGGCCTGCCGGATCCACCACGTGGCATAGGTGCTGAATTTGTATCCTCGCTGCCATTCAAACTTGTCCACGGCCTTCATGAGGCCAATATTGCCTTCCTGGATAAGGTCCAGGAACTGCAGGCCCCGGTTGGTGTACTTCTTAGCGATAGATACCACGAGTCTGAGGTTCGCTTCCACTAGCTCGCTCTTGGCTACCTTTGCCCGTTCTTCTGCCCGTTCGTACGCGCGAAGGGCTTTTTTGAGTTCCTCACCCGAAACACCGCAGTCTTCCTCGATCTTTTTCACACGCTTCACGGCGTTGCGGTATATCTTTTCTATCCCGAGCAGCGTCTCCTGCTTCATCTCAAGCCTGCGCGCAGCATTCCTCAGCTCCCGATCGCCCTGGCGCATCTTCCTGAAAACATCCTTGAGCTCATCCATGGTCAGCCCCGACTTCCGCTCAAGGCCGTGAATCTCCCGTTCCGTCATGAGCACTTCGCTCACCATTTCGCGCAGCTTCATGACCAGGCGGTCCGTCTGGCGGCAATGAATGTTGAGCGCTTCAAGCTTGTCGAACAGCGCGTACCGTGTCGTCTGCATCTTATCCCGGACAGACTTCTTCCGGGCTTCACTTCCCCGGTTGCTGTTGATATGATTCGTAAGCGTGTTGAGTTCCTTGCTGTGACATTCGATTTCGACGATCAGCTTCAGCACCCGTGCATGGAGCTCTTCCTCATTCTGGGTTTGAAGGTCTTCAAAGTCGTCATCGCCTGCATGGACGATTTCGTTTATGCTAATTTTCCCCTTCCGCAGCTTGTCGCCCAGATCTCGCACGTCCTGAAGTGAAAACGGCAGGCTGTAGAGGATCTGCGCAGCTTCTCGCTTGCCATCTTCGATCCTCTTTGCGATGGACACTTCGCCTTCCTTGGACAGGAGCGGGACAGTGCCCATTTCCTTGAGGTAAAGGCGCACGGGATCGTCCGTTTTACCTGCGCCGACATCGACGTCTTCCTCCTCAACTTCCTCCTCAGTTGCTTCTTCGAGACCTACCTCTTCAGGCTCGACGCCCTCTTCCAGTTCCTCATCGGCCACCTGGCGCACCTTGCCGTCATGGCGGGAATCCGCGATGTCGATGTCCATGTCGCTGTCTCCAAACAGCGAGATGATACTGTCAAGCTGTTCCGTGGAAACGTCTTCATGGGGGATCGACTCGCCCGCTTCTTCGAAAGGAACATAATTCCTTTCTTTTCCTCCCGTTCCCTCTTTTTTCGAATCGCCTGCCTTACCCTTCTTAGACATACTCTGGTGCTCCTTTTTGCGATGTGGTCTCACCTGCCGCCATTGCGATATTCTTGCCGATCGGACCGATTCTGTGCCCTGACTTCGCTCTACAAGCCGGGAATGCGGCGTCCCGGCCTTCTGCACAGTTGCTGCTGCATCTCGAGCAGCCGCCTGTACTCCTCGGTGTTGCCTTGCTTCTCCGCTTCTTTGAGCGCTTTCACAATTTGTTTCATCTGCTTTTCGGGATCCTGCTGCTTAAGCATCTCCACGCAGTCCCGGCAGTGCTTTTGGGGGTCTTCATACACCATCTCCAGCACTGCATAATAAGAGAATAGTGCATTGAGCTCCTCATCACCCTCCCGGCGAAGCGCATGGTGGTCGAGCCTGTTTTTTTCTCTCAGAACCTCGAAAATTCTTTCAGCCGCCCTGCGGAACAACGGGTCAGTAAAATCCTGTGGCCGGATCTGTCCTTCCAAGCTCTTTGCTATTCCTTCGTCCCTCAGCATGAGGTGAAGCAAAGTCTCTTCAGCCTTGGGTCGGCGGTTCAGCAGCGGAGCGGCTCCCCGGCCTTGGGAAGGAGCGCTCTCTAGCCGTTTGGGATCTTTCGGCATTTCCTGGCGAAGCAGCGCTTCGTCAAGATCAAGCGCCTCGGCTGTCTTCTTCAGATAATAATCTCGCTCAATGCCGCTCGGAAGCCTGGCTATGATCCTGAGCATCTCTCCTGCTTTCGTTACTTTTTCGTCGATCGAGGTGACTGGTCCGCCCTTAACAGCCTGGTCCATTACAAAATCCATAAACTTCACGGACTTCTTGAGGCAGGTCGCAAATGCCTCATAGCCCTTCTTGTGCAGAAACGTGTCAGGGTCGTCACCGTCGGGAAGCGACACCACGTTCACTTTCATACCGCTCGCGACGAAGAGGTCAAGGCCGCGTAAAGCCGCTTTCACGCCCGCTGGATCAGGGTCGAATATAAGCACAAGGTTCTGCGCCAACCGCCGGAGAAGCCTCAGATGTCCGTCGGTAAGAGCCGTACCCAGTGTTGCCACCGCGTTCTTCGCGCCGTACTGATGGCAAGCAAGGGCGTCGAGATATCCCTCGACGATGATGAAGTATCCCTGCTTCCGTCCCGAGTCCTTGGCCCTGTCCAAGCAATAAAGCACATTGCTCTTGCTGTAGAGAGGCGTCTCAGGGGAGTTCAGGTACTTTGGCAGAGAGTCGTCCATGACCCGTCCGCCGAAGGCGATTACGTTTCCGCTTAGATCGCGGATGGGAAAGATGATCCTGCCCCGGAACCGGTCATAGTAGCCTTCGCCCTCGCTCCGTTTTACGACAAGGCCTGCTTTTTCCATCAGATCCAGCGGAAATTCCTTTTGTTTGAGATGGCGAAGCAGGCCGTCCCACTCAGGCCTTGCAAAGCCAAGAGCCTGATCCTGCACGAGCGTTTCACTGACGCCTCGCTTGCCGAGGTATGCCCGTGCCGCGCGGCCGGCAGGACCTTCGAGCTCCGTTCGGAAATAATCGGCGGCATCAGCAACAACTTTCAAAAGAGCGGCGCGTTCGTCTTCTTTTTTTTTATCCTTCCGCAAACTGCTCTCTTCAGGTAGCAAGATTCCCGACCTGCCCGCAAGATTCCGGACCGCATCGGGAAAGTTCATGCCTTCCTGCAACTCAAGAAACTTGAACGCATCACCGCCCACACCGCATCCGAAGCAATGAAAAATCTGTTTATCCGGATTGACACTGAACGACGGAGTTTTTTCAGCATGAAAGGGACAGAGCCCCACATGGTTTTTTCCAGTTTTTTTCAGGGAAACATATCCGGACACAAGATCAACAATATCTACACTGTCCCGGACCCGGTTTATGATATCATCGGAGAACACGTTATTTTTTCAGCTCCGCTATCGTGACGCCTGCTCCCCCCTCAGCCGCGGCTCCCGTCCTTATGGCTTCGATCAGGGGGTGGCTCCTCAGGTAGCCCTCCACTGCCGACTTGAGCACGCCAGTGCCCAAGCCGTGAATGACCGTCACCAGCGACAGGCCGTGTATGCATGCCTGGTCGATAAAACGCTCTACCTCGGCCAATCCTTCCTCAACCCGACGTCCGATGATGTTCAAGTGATCGGACAAACCCTCCACCTCACCAAAATCGGCGCTCCAGCCCGGCAAGCGAGAAGAGTTCGGCGGCCCGCTCAGGGTTTCTATCGGCCAGACTTCCATAGCTGGCAGTTTAAGTTTCTTGCCGTCCACGTCAAGCTCGAGCAGGCCCCGGTGTAAAGCCAGTACCGTTGCCGGCCTGTTCCACCGCGGGATTCGAACCCGGTCGCCGGGATGAAGGTCAGGAAGAGGGACAGCAGGGGGATGGACCTGGTTAGAAACAGCAGGCTCCATTTTTCTGCTGAGCGATTCGATCTCCATGGCTGCTTTCTTATGTTCGACCCGATCAAGTGTCGTTGCTTGGGACAGCTCGCGGAGTTTACGGCGAAGCGAGGCGACAACCTCTTTTGCTTCCATCCTCGCTTTTGCTTTTATATCCCGCGCTTCATCCACCGCCATCCTGAGCGCCGCTTCACCCTCGCGCCGTTCCCGTTGTATAATAGCCAGCTCCCGTTTGAGCATCTCGTGTTCAGCTGCAAGCCTTTGAGCGTCCATTTCGACCTGTTTCAGCAGGTTTTCGAGCCGTATATCATCTTCGCTGATCCGGGTGCGTGCTTTCTGAATCACCTCATCAGGAATGCCTGTCCTGGCCGCCATGTCCAGCCCGTAGCTTCTCCCGGGCCTCCCCGGTATCAGCCGGTACGTCGGCTTCAGTGTCAGAGGATCAAATTCCATAGAAGCGTTTACAGCGCCAGCTGTCTGGGCACCAAAGAGTTTAAGCATGTTGTGGTGCGTCGTCACTAGGGTCATGCAACCACGCTCGATCAAATTCTCGAGAACCGCAGCGCCCAATCCGGCCCCCTCGTCGGGGTCCGTCCCAGCTCCAAGTTCGTCGAGCAAAACGAGAGAGTCCCGGTCCGCGTCGCGGAGAATTCCGGCAATATGGCCAACATGAGACGAAAACGTGCTGAGGTCTTGCTCAAGGCTTTGCTCGTCGCCAATGTCTGCAAAGATACCACGGAAGCACGGCAGTACGCTCCCCTCTGCTGCAGTCACTGGCAGTCCGGCCTGAGCCATAAGCGAGAGAAGGCCCACTGTCTTGAGAATCACCGTCTTGCCGCCGGCGTTCGGGCCGCTAAGAATCAATGCCCGTTCGTGGTCGCTCAATTCAATATCGTTCGGCGATACCTCCCCGCAGCCCGTGATTTTTTGCTTCCAGACGAGTAAAGGATGCCGCGCCCTGCGAAGCCTGACTTGCCCCAGCGGGGAGAACTCTGGAATCGTCCCGTCCAGTTCCATCGCGAGTCGGGCCCGGGCATATATGGCATCGATTGCCGCGAGGGCATCAATCGTTTCCCCGATTGCATGGCGCTCATGGGAAAGGAGAACTGTCAATTTTCGAAGAATGCGTTCGACTTCATCCCGCTCTTCCAGATGAAGTTCCGCAAGTCGGTTATTCCGCTCCAGTACCTCAAGAGGCTCCACGAAAAGCGTTGCCCTGGACCCCGACTGCCCATGAACCACGCCTTTCAGGTTTTGCCTGAAGTTGGGCTTGAGCGGTAGGACATACCGGTCATCGCGAATCGTTATCACTGGCTCCTGGATGACTTTTTGAAAACTGCTGTCTTGCAGCATGTCAGAGAGGCATCCCAGGATGTCCTCCCGCGTCCGACCGATCTGCTTGCGAATCCTCCGGAGGTTCGGGCTGGCCGAATCCCTCACCTCGGCCCCCCCGTCGATGGCGCTGAAGACCGCGTCTTCGATCTGTTTGAGCGGGCGAATGGATGCGGCTCGCGAGCAGAGCTGCGGAGCTGAGAGCGCCGGATCGCGTTTTCCTTCGAAACGCTGGAAAAAATCCCTCACTCGCCTGCCAGCGGCAAGCATAGAGGCTGTATTCAGCAGTTCAGCGGGAGAGAGCATGCTGTCGGCTACTCCCAGTTTCTCAACCGCCTGCCCCACGTCAAGGATACCGTCGAGCGACGGACTTTCCCCCCGCTGGAGGATATTCAGAAATTCACGTGTTTCTCGAAGACGTCCCGCCGCCATCTCCCGATCGGCAACAGGCATCATACTTCTCACGGATTTTTTTCCGGGTTCCGAGGCTGCGTATCCGGCAACAATGTCGATTACCTTGTC
>Ga0335079_10007653_pt1 | contig 12277 bp, 10 predicted proteins | sample Lox_Sample_33_FD_206719 | JGI IMG/M metagenome (GOLD analysis project Ga0335079, IMG submission 206719) | Soil microbial communities from Loxahatchee National Wildlife Refuge, Florida, United States - Lox_Sample_3.3 | ecosystem: Environmental > Terrestrial > Soil > Wetlands | place: USA... | reverse complement strand
ACCTGACTCAGCTCTCCGACCGGTTCCCGGAAGAATGGGCGGGCATCGAAGGCCTGTTTGCAGATTCGCAGAAGTTGCTCGAGGAGGTGCAGCGGATCTCGCGCGCCCAAGGCAAGGTTGACCCGGTGCTGTTCCCCGTGGAGTATCCAACGCTCTATCGTTGCGGCATGCTGACGTGGGGGCAGATGGTGGATGCACGGCTGCGCGACCCGAAGCTTAAAGCCATTGTCTCGGCGCAATGGGCGTACTACGGGCTGCCGCCATCGAAGCTGGCGAGCTTCTATTACGCGCTGCCGTCCATCGGATATCTAGAGCAAGGCGGCTATTATCCGAAGGGGCGGTCGCAGGATATCTCGAATGCCCTGGTGAAGTTCATCGAGGCGCACGGCGGGAAAATCCTTTTGAACACAAGAGTGGAACGGATTCTGGCGCAGAACGGCGCGGCATACGGGATTCAATGCGAAGACGGCACACAGTTGCGCGGGCGGGCGATCATCTCGAACGCCAGCGCCGGCCAGACCTTTTCCGGGATGCTGGACGAAGATCCGGAGAGCGACGACGGGACGTTCATGGATTACAGGGCGCGAATGGCCGGATTCAGCACGAGCCTTTCGTGTTTCCAGGTATTTCTCGGGCTCAACCGGGACCTGGTGGGGAAACTGGAACTTCCCGACTCGGAGATCTTCCTGTTCCCCACTTATGATCATGAAGCCCTCTATCATGCCGCGCAGCGGGCCGACGTCGAGCACGATGGAATGTGCATCACGCTCTACGACAACCTGTTCAACAGCTACTCGCCGCGGCACAAAAATACAGTGAACCTGCTTTTGCTGCAGGGGTTCGAGCACTGGGAGCGCTTCGAGAAAGACTACCGCGCAGGCCGCAAAGCGGAGTACAACGCGGAAAAGGAGCGGATGGCGCAGGTGCTGATCGCGCGCGCCGAAGAGGCGCTGCTGCCGGGATTGTCGAAAGCGATCGAAGTGAAAGAGATCGGGACGCCTCTAACGAATTGGCGGTATACGGGGAACGACCGCGGCGCGATCTACGGCTGGGACCAGACGGTCGACAACTCCGGCGCCAACCGCATTGGTCACGCGACGCCGATCAAAAATCTATATCTGGCGGGAGCGTGGAGCCGGCCCGGGCACGGCTACGGCGGGGTGATCCAGAGCGGGATCGAGTGCTTCAGCGAGATCGTGCGCCAGTGGGCGTAGCGAGCCCTACTTTTTGGCTGCGCCGCGCGGCGGGGCTGGGGGAAGCGTGCCGCCTTCGGCGAGGATCTTCATATTCTCGAGCGCCTGCATGAACTGAGTCCTGCGCCGGGCGATGTCGGCTTCGCGCGCGGCATCGTCGGGGAGCAGCGAGTTATCGAAGAGCAGGGTGTAGACGAGCTTCGACGTGGTGGCCGTCACCGGGCGTGCTTCGAGGGTGCCGTGATAAAGAGTGTAGGGCTGGCCTTCCCGCACGGGCTGGGTGTACGTATAGGAGAGCTCGGTTTTTCCGACGAGAATCTCATTGCCGACGGAGCGGACCGCTCCGAATTCGCCGTCCTGGCCGGAGAGCATCGTGCACGGGATACGGAACCACTCGCCGATATCGCAGAATTTGCCGATTCGTTTCCACACTTCCGCGGCGGGCCGGTTTACCGGGATCTCCATCGGAATGGAAACGTAATGCGGATTGGGGATAGCCAGGGGCGCCTGAGCGCGCGGCGGCTGGGCCCCGGCAAACGGGGCGACAGCAGCGATGGCGAGCGCGAAACCGGCGGCTGATCGGGTGAAGCGATTCGGCATGGATCCCTCCAGAAGGATTCCTTTGAGTGGGTGATGCTGAGGCACATCTTGGCATAGCCGGCGAACGGGAAGCAACCGGATTCGACGGGAACTGGAGGGCAAGCCTCGAGAGGGATGACGGCTGTCAGGGTAAGATCGATCGCATGGGAGCTGCGGCCGCATGAAAATCGCGCTGGTGGGAGCCACGGGTTTTATCGGATCGAAGATCTTGGAGGAGGCCGCAGCGCGGGGACATATGGTGACGGGCCTGTGCCGTCACCCCGCCAAAGTATTGCAGCACGAAAATGTGCACGCCGTGTCTGCCGATGTGATGGATACGCCCGCGCTTCAAAAGCTGTTCGTCGGACATGACGTCATCGTTCATTCTTACTCGCCGCCGTTCGACGCCAAGTTGCGCGCGGAGGCGAACGAGTTTGTCACCAGGATGGCCGCGGAGGGAAGGCCAGCGATGGAGGCGTTTTCGCTCTTCCGGCCGGCGGACCTGGCCGCGCACCAGGCCGATGTGGAGGCGCGCATACAGGCACAAACGGCCGCCACGCGGTCGATCATCCGAGCGGCGCAAGGCGCTAACGTCAAGCGGCTTTTCGCGGTGGGCGGCGCGGGCACCTTGCTGGTCAACGGAGTGCGCACGATGGACCGGCCGGATTTTCCCGTGGCCTTTGAAGGCGGCGCGAAATCGACCGCGGTTGTGAAGGAACTCTTGCGCGAGCAGCGGGGACTGGAATGGACAGTCCTCTGCCCGCCGATGTTGATTCGCCCCGGAGAACGCACTGGGAAGTTCCGGCTCGGGTTGGACGATTTGCTGACAGCCCCGGACGGATCGAGCCGGATTTCAGTCGAGGATTTTGCTGTCGCGTTCGTCGACGAACTGGAAACCCCCAAACACGTCTGTCGCCGATTCACAGTGGCCTACTAACGCCACCAACTCAAGCCGAATCGGCCAGCGCTACAATGGAACCGCGATGAATCTGGAACGGCGTGCATTTTTGCGCACAATTGCCGGCGGCGCAGCGGCGCTCGGAGCTACTCGAAGAGGGCGTGCGGAAGCCGGCCCGGCCGCTACGAAGCTCACCGATAAGCTGACTCTCATTACCGGCGCGGGGAACAATATTGTGGCCCTGGCGGGAGAGGGCGGGACGCTGCTGGTGGACTGCGGGGAAGCCACGTATGCGCCGGGCGTCTTGAAACTCGCCGGCAACGTGAAGAGCGTCGTCAATACGCACTGGCACTTGGAATCGACCGGCGCCAATGAGGCAATGACCACGACCGGAGCGAAGCTTATCTCGAGCGTCGACACCGAACTTTGGATGACGCAGGAGATTGTTCACGACTGGGAGAAGAAGACCTACCCGCCGCGTCCGAAGGAGGCGCTGCCGACCGAGACGTTTTATACGACGGGGAAAACCATGTTCGGCGGGGAGCCTGTGGAGTACGGTGTCCTGCCGTTTGCGCATACCAGCGGCGATATCTACGTACACTTCCCGCAGTCGAACGTGCTGGTGACGGGCGACGCGGTCCAACCGGGCCGCCTGCCGATCCTTGACTGGCGCTGCAACGGCTGGATTGGCGGAATGCAGGAGGCGCATCGGACACTGCTGAAGGTCGCCGACGACTCGACGAAGATCGTCCCGGGCAGTGGACCGGTGATCGGCAAGGCCGAACTGCAAGCGAATCTGGATACGCTGACCAAGGTCCGCGACCAACTGGTGAAGCTGATGAAGATGGGGATGGGGCCGAAGGACATGATCGAGGCCAAAGCGATGAAGGATTTTCAGCCCCAGCTTGCCGGCGACCCGGAGGTCTTCATTTATATCGCCTACCGTGGACTATGGGCCCATGCACGCGAGTTGGGCGGCATCGTCTAGCGCCGGCACTTGGGTGGGCTTTCTATGGATGCGGGCGGCCTGGTCATTCGAATTTATCAGGACGGTGATCACGACTCGGTTGTAGCGCTCTGGTCCGCAGTCTTCGCCACCGATCCTCCGTGGAACAACCCGGTCGAATTCATTCGCCGCAAGCGCCGGGTTCAGCCCGATCTCTTTTGGGTCGCGGAGGACGGGGATCAGATCATCGGAACCGTCGTTGCCGGATACGATGGCGTTCGGGGATGGATCTATCATCTGGCCGTCGCTCCTTCAAAAAGACGGAAGGGCACGGCGCGGCGGCTGATGCAGGCGGCGGAAGAAGGACTGGAGGCGTTGGGGTGTCCGAAGATCAACCTTCAGGTGAGAGCTAACAACACGGCTGTCATCAATTTTTATCAAGCACTCGGGTACCGCGCCGAAGATCCGGTCTCGATGGGGAAGCCGCTGGGAGTCCACCGATCGCGGTAATGGATTCGAAATCCGCCCAGGAGCGGACCCCAACTTACTAGGATTTTTGTTCTAGCGGTCATGTAGAGTACTCCCACCCAATTGCACTGTTGCTTCGGACCACCGAATCACCGTAACGTAATTTGAGCGGATTCTAACGGAGTCTCTGTGTCCACTATTGAAACACGCTCTCTGCCCACCGACTACACCTGGTCGTTCCCGGGTTCGCCGATTCGGATTCGTCTCAGGTTGTCTCTAGTCAACGAACTGCAAACCGTTCTGGACGACCATCAGCGACTGAGAGGCACGGAAGCCACAGCCTGTGGTGTCCTACGCGGCTCTACGCCCAGACCGGGAGTCACCGAAATCTCCGGGTTCGATCCTCTTCCATCACTTCACCTGGCCCGACTGGAAGAGCTCTGCAAGCGAGAATCCGATATCGTAGGGTTCTACCGGACTACGGAAAAGGGCGGCCTGCGTATGTCCGAACAGGACCTGCGTCTGGCTAACTCCCATTTCTCCCGCCCGGGTTCGGTCGTTTTGTTGATCGAGACTGACGACGCCGGGCCTTCGAATGCGGCTTTCTTTTTTTGGGATGAAGGGAAGATCGACGGGGATTTCGCACTAATGGAGTTCCCGTTTGATGCTTATCAGCTTGCCGCGACCGAACAGAGGCGGTCGGAATTCGCGAAGAGCCCCGCCCCGGAAGTCCACTCCTCTCGTCCGTCGTCCCGGCGTGCGCGCGTGGGCAGCCGGGTCGCCGGCATTGTCCTCGCCGCAGTCGTGCTGGCAGCGGCGACTTTCGGCGGGCTGCGGTTTGTGCGTGGACAGCGTGTGACGCCGCCGCCTGGTGTGGAAAAGGCAGCCGCGACACCCCGTGTTACCGGTTTGGGTGCGCTCGGGCTTTCGCTGGACCAGCAGGGGTCTAAACTGCGCGTGTACTGGAACCGCGAGGCTCCCATCATCCAAAGTGCGAACTTCGGGATGGTGGTGATTCGCGAGGGCGGTAAGAGCCGGAACGTTCCGCTGAGCCCGGATCAACTCCGCTCAGGCAGTATTCTCTATACTCCGACGAGCGATCAGGTGGAAATTGAGCTCAACGTGGTCACGGGCGACCGCGCCAGCCGGGAATCGATTACGGCCCTGCTGCCCCCTCATGGCGCCGAGAATCCGGTGATCGCTTCGGCTCAGAGCGCTCCGACCCAGCCGGAAGCGACTGCGGATACGGCCGAGGCTGCTGTGGAACCCGCCGACAAACCACAGCTTCGCAAATTCTCGCTTCCGGCGGTTTCCCGGCGCGCTGCGCCCGGCGCCATATCCCCAATCACCGAGCTACCTCCGGCAGTCAACTTAGACTTGGGGGGCGGTGCTGCCCCTGCGCCGGCTGCGTGGCAATCGTCCGCACTCCCGATTCCCCGGCCCGCTGCGCCCTCGCCGTCGCCTGCCGCCTCAACTCCGGCAGCTACAACGCCGCCTGCCGCGTCCGCGGCGGAAGCGCGCGCTCCCAGCGTGCCGGCCCCGCCAGTTGCTATTCGTCAAGTGGCCCCGCGGCTTTCGGGGGAATTGAAATACATTTTGATGAAACCCACGTCGGTGCAAGTTGTTGTCAAAATCGATGCGGCGGGCAGGGTCACCGATGCGACCGTGGCCGGGAATCAGAAAGTCCATTCCCTGCTGCTTCAGGCATCGCTGGATGCCGCTCGTTCGTGGACGTTTCGACCCGCGACGATTCGGGGTACGCCCATCCCATCGGAAATGCTACTGAAGTTCGATTTCACGCCGACGCACTAGAGCCCGAGCGCCCGTAGCGCAGGAGGTCATAAACGCTTGAGGTAATCGGTGCGTCAAAGACTTGAGGCGCAGGTCTGGAGGATATGATAAGACCATGAGCAAGGGCCAGATTTTCCGTATATCCGCCAAAAGCATTGTCCTACTTGCGTTATGTATAACATCTTCGCGGGAACAGGAAAAGCCGAGCGGAAATAGTCCGGTGTACCGGGTTGGCGTGGACCGGAAAATCGCCGCCGTCAGCTACCCATATGGGTCCGCGCCGACGAAGATCGATTTCACGGGAACGGCGCTTCTGCCGGAAGCAAAAGGCGTGGCCGTCATACGGAGCGGACACACCGAAATCGATGCCACTTTTGAGAAACTGCCGCCCCCGATGCACTTTGGCTGGCAATACCCCACTTATGTGCTTTGGGCGGTTACTCCGGAAGGCGCCTGTCAAAATCTCGGCGAACTGACGATGGAGGAATCGAATCGCGCGCGGCTGCAAGCCACGACCGATTTGCAGACGTTTGCTTTGATGGTGACCGCGGAGCCGTACTCCATTGTGCGGCAACCGAGCACCATGGTGATTCTGGAGAACCAGGTTCGGCCAGATATCGCCGGTAGGGTGGTACAGGTTGATCCGAATCCCGGATCTATGCCCGGTATCGAATACACCTGGCAGGTCGCTGCGCCGGTGGCGGACACGGCCAAAGCGCCGGCGAGCGCGGATCGTACGCTGCGAGAGTTGCATCAAGCCGTGAATGCCGTGGCAATCGCGCGGCTTGCCAGCGCCGAACGGTTCGCTCCCGAGCCTCTCGCCTCGGCCCAGCGCGCCCTGGCCGAGGCGCAGGACCTCTACGGCGCCAGGAAAGATGCGAAGCTGGTGATTCAAAACGCTCGCGAGGCAGTCCAGCGGGCCGATGGCGCCCGCACGATCGCCGAGCGGCGGCGCCAGCAAGGTGGAACCAGCGGCGGCCGTGACACGGCCGTTGCCGAAGCGGCAGGAGCAGGTTCGCAGCCCGAAGCCACTCGGGAGGCGCTTCCGCTGATCTCGCGCTCCGTGTTGCATGAAGTCGTGGATGGGATGCTTCCCTCACAGGACACACAGCGCGGCCTGATCATCACACTGCCCGACACAGACTTCGACGGAGTTAGCTTGCTCAACAGCATCGCTCAGAAGTTGGGTCCGGTCGCATCGACCTTGACCTCTCAGCCAGGTCTGCATATAGAGGTCGAGGGGTATATGGATAGCGCGGAACTGGCTTCGTGGGATAGGGCCCAGGCCGTTCGGACCGCTCTCCTGAATGCGGGATTGAGCGGGAACCAGATCTCAATGCGCGGTGGGATGACCAAACCGGCACGCCCGGGCGAGGATCGTCGCGTTCAAATTGTGATTTCACGTGAGGCCTCGGCTAGCCAGACTACGCCCCCGCCGGTCGCGGGGAGCCTTGCTTCGCCCGTCACGGAGGCGACTTCCGCGGTTCCGGCCAACCCGGAACCCCCGATCGCAGCGAGCCCGACGATTGCCAGTGCGCAGCCCGCGCCGGTTGCTCCGATTCAACCGGCGCCACCTTCTGCGGCCGCAGCGGCCACCCCTCCTGAGCCGGCGTCAGTGGCTCCAGTTGCGCCAGCCACGCCGCCTCAAGCCGCATCGTTAGCTCCCGCACCTCCTGCCGCACCGGCCGGCCCGCCTGCTGTTTCGCCGACTCCGGCTGCGCAAGCCGCCCCCGATCTTCCAGCGGCCACGCTGCCGCCTGGGGTTTCCCCGGTCAAAGCGGCGGCCACCCACCAGGCACGGGCCCGGAAACTCGTGCAGGAAGAGCGGTACGAAGATGCGATTCAAGAATTCACGGAAGCGGTGACCCTGAATCCTTCGCTGGCGCTGGCCTATAATGGCCGCGGCTACGCAAATTTCCGGCTCAGGAATTATCAGGCGGCGATCATCGATTTCGATGCAGCCATTCGGTTGGACCCAGTTTACGCCAACGCCTATCTCAACCGCAGCGCGTGCCGGCGCGCCTTGGGCGACAAGCCGGGTGCGGTTGCCGATGCCGCGAAGGCGCGTGACCTGACGACCACCACAACCGCCCGTTCAGCGGTTTCTGGTTCTCCTGGTCTTTGAGTGCTTGGGCGGCCCCGATAGACGCCGCTAGTCCTTAAGATCCGAACTTGGTCCCTACGGACGTTCTATAAAGGTACAGAACCACCCGCGGCAACCCGGAAACTCGTTGCTTCCGGAACAAACTCGCAGTAACGTGAATTTGATCGCATTCGTCCCGAGCATTTTGTGTCTGCTCTTGAACTAAACACGCTTCCCACGTCGTACACCTGGGCGTTTCCCGGCTCGGCGACTCAGGTATTGGTCCGCCTGTCGGTCGTCCATGAGTTGCAAAGACTGCTACGCGCGCCGGCAAGCTCGCACGATGTTGGGACGGTCCGATGTGGGTTGCTTTTGGGTGACACATCGCGGCCCGGCTGCACCGAAATTACCGGATTCCAGCCCATTTCGACCCTCAATCCGGCAGCTCTCGAAGCCGCCGGACGGCAGTTGAAACGGAACGTGGTTGGTTTTTATCGAACGACACGGAAGAACTTCCTTCGGATGAATCCGGCGGACCTGTCGTTGACGGGAAGCCACTTCTCTCAACCGGGTTTCGTCGTGATGCTCATCGAAGTTGACCGAAGGGGCCCCTGCAACGCCGTGTTCCTGTCTTCCGATCAGGGTCAAATGAATGGGGATCTGGCGGGAATGGTGTTCCCGTTCGATGCGTATCAACTCGCGATCCGTGACCAGGTGCGGGGGCAGGCTTCGCCGCGGCCGATCGCGAGAGCGGAAACGGCGCTCACAAAGAGCCATTTCTCTGTATCACGTGGCGTTCGGCGTGTCTTCGGGATCGTGGTTGGGGCGATTCTCGCGGCCGGAGCCATCACCGGCTATTTCTATTTCAGGGGCGGCGCGTACCGCAGTCTCGTGCCGGACGTGTCGGTGCCAGACACTTCCGCTTCGGCCGAGGCGCCGCTCAGCCTGTCGATCGAGAAGCGGGGCCCTGAAGTGCTGCTCTCCTGGGACCGTCACTCCCCAGCCGTGCACGGCGCCGATTTTGGCATGTTGTCGATACGGGAAGGAGACAGCGGCAGAAACATCCGTCTCAGCGCCGAGCAATTGCAGCAGGGCAGCGTTTTGTACATGGCTCGGACGGACCGGGTAGAGATGGAATTGAACCTGATTAGCGGGGAAAAAGTAGCGCGCGCGTCAACCACCGTTCTTCTGGATTCGGGAGGCGCTGTGCAGCCCGTAAGCACGCCCGCTCAAACCTTGGAGGCTGCCGGCCGGCGCCTCGCCGGGCTCGCTAGTTTCAGTCCACCGCGTGAGCGCGGGGGCGCCTCACGGCTGGCGCCCACACCGGCAATGGCTGACCCGGTCCGCGATATAGCTAGTCTGAACCTCCGTCCCACGCCGCCGCCCGCGGAAACCATGGACGCGCCGAGATCTAGCCGCCTTATCGGCGCGGGCGAAAATTCGCGGGCACGTGCGTTGCCTGTCAAGATCAGCCGAGTGGTGATCGACCCCGGCCATGGCGGGTCTGATGAGGGCATCCGAGGAGTTGGCGGGCTGCTGGAGAAAGATGTGGCGCTCGATGTGGCGCGGCGGCTCGGGGAGCTCGTCGAGCAACGCATGGGCGCCGAAGTCATCTATACCCGAACTGCCGACATCTTCGTTCCGCTCGAGGGCCGTATCGCGCTGGCCAACGAAAAGAAGGCGGATTTGTTCCTATCCATACACGCCAACTCTTCGCCTTCCGACCCTCACATGAGGGGCAGCGACGTGTACTACTTGAACTTCACACGTTCCAAGGAGGCGCTCGAGGTAGCGGCGCGTGAGAACGCCGGGTCGGAACGATCGGTCTTCGAGCTGCGGGAGCTTATCCAAAAAATCACAGTCCAGAATAAAGGCGAAGAGTCTCGCGACATCGCCGAGCGCATCCAGGCGGCGCTCTACCCCTTGTCGGCACGGAATGCCTTCGAAGGACAAAACCGGGGGGCCCAGAAAGCTCCGTTGACGGTGCTGATCGATGCCCACATGCCCTCGGTGGTGGCGGAGCTCGGGTATCTCAGCAACCGCGACGAATCTACTCTCCTCCACGACGCGGAGTACCGCCAAAAACTCGCCGAAGGCTTGTTCCGTGGCATTTCGGGAGCAGGCTTAGCGCGGGTTTCTCAGAGCGAGCCGCCGCGGAGCCCGGCACGTTCGGATTAACACCATGGAGTACTTTTGTTCGATTACGTCCCGCTGGGAATTGAACATATCTGGACGTGAAACGCATAGCGTATACTCACGGTCACAAGTTATCTAGAGTACAAACCGAGAAAGTCGAGAAAGTAAGAACTGTATGCATTTAGACCTTGCGAAGATTGATGAGCGGATCAAGAGGCTTCAGGAATTGCGGCGGCTTGCGAGCGACCCCGAAATCGCGACTGTCCTGATGGAATGCCTGACTGGAGATGCGCCCGAGTTCGCCTCTCATCCTGGGAAGCGAGACGAGAATGGCGGGCTTCATCTCGATTCGGTAAGGGCAAACCGGACCGCCGACGAACCGGATGAGCTGATCCGCGACATTGCGGCGAATAGCAGGCGTTAACGTTCAAAAGGAATTAGATAGTAAGTGTTGCCGCACCACCAGCTCAACGGCGCGCGACGAGTAACTTGCGAGCCGAGGCCGGTGGGCGTCATGTATCGGTCTTAGATCCCGTATGTATTGCAAATTCTTTAAACTCTCCGAAGAACCATTCAATCTGAGGAGTGATCCAAAGTTTCTCTTCTTGAGTCCGGGATATCGCCAAAAGCTCGCCGGGCTGACGTACGGAATTTTGAATCACAAGAAGTTTCTCGTGCTCACCGGCGATATTGGTACGGGGAAGACGACGCTGATTTCGGCTGTTTCGCAGTATGTTCCGAGCAACCGTGCTCAGATCGCCGTCATTTCAGGTCAAACGCTGAGCCCGTCGGAACTCAGCGAGATGATCTTGCTGAATTTCGGGATTATGGAAATTCCAGCCAGCGCGGCCGGGCGGATTCGGAAGCTACAGGAATTCTGCGAATCCGGCGAGCAAAACGGCAGGATTTCGACAGTGATTTTTGACGAGGCCCAGAAACTGAGCGTCGAAGCCTTGGAGGAGATCCGGCTAATCGGGAACCTGAACTCTCTCGGCATCGTCCTGGCGGGGCAAAGCGACCTGCAGGACGCGTTTCGGCAACCAGAATTGGAGGCGCTAAGACAGCGTATTTGCCTTTGGCTGACGCTGGAGCCGCTCCAGGACGGCGAGGTGGAGCAGTACGTTCGCTATCGCTGGAAAAAAGCCGGCGGCATCTCATCCGCGCCATTTGCGGAGGAAGCGCTCCAGACAATCGCGGAGCATTCGGGAGGCGTACCTCGACTCATCAATTCGCTTTGCGACAACGCGCTCATGAACGCGTTTGAACAGCAACGTCTGCTGGTCGAACACTCTGATGTGATGGAAGCCGTGAAGAGATTGCGACTCGCGGACTCTACGGAAGACGCAGATCTTTCGCCTTCTTACGGGGAGGCGGCGCCCTCAGATTATCCGATCGAATTCGCCGCTGCGATGGACTCCAAGCCGCCAGGCAGAGAAGCAGGGCTCGCGAGTCCCTTGCTCGCGAGGTTTAGCCGGAAACTGCCGGGTACCGACAAGCTTCTTGACCGGTTGGCGTCCGCGCGGCGCTTCTTTACGGCTTAGCTGCGACCCAAGCCCCAGCCGCCGAATCAAAGTAAGCATGGTGGATTTCAGAATCGACGTGGGAATTCACGCACCCGCGGACCGCGTCTGGGCCGTTATGCGTGATATTGAGCGTTGGCCGGAGTGGACACCGACGGTGAAAAGAATCCGGCGGCTCGATGCCGGCGAGTTGGCAGTCGGAAGTTGCGCAAGGATCTCGCAGCCAAAGCTGCTACCGGCCAAGTGGGAAGTAACCGAACTGAGCGACGCCGAGCGCCGGTTCAGTTGGGTAACACGCGGCCCCGGCATGCAACTGACGGCGCGACACAGGGTCGAGGCCGCCGTCGATGGCAGCCGGGCCACGCTTTCGCTTCACTTTGCCGGCCCCCTCGGCGGATTGTTCGCGCGGCTGACCGCGAACCTCAACGAGCGCTACCTCGCGCTCGAGGCAAACGGGCTGCGAAAGCGGAGCGAGGCGGCTTCGTAGACCCGGCGCAAGCCCGCCCGAGGACCAGAAACCGCCCACGCTGAATCGTGTGGCTTCGTTCCGTAACCATTCGACTCCGCCTGCCGCCAGATATATAATGTGGAGCGGTCCTTGTTGATAATGCGGAACTTATTGCTTGTCGCCTTAGCCGCGGGAACGCTGAGCGCAGCGCCGCA
>Ga0335079_10007650_pt1 | contig 12278 bp, 10 predicted proteins | sample Lox_Sample_33_FD_206719 | JGI IMG/M metagenome (GOLD analysis project Ga0335079, IMG submission 206719) | Soil microbial communities from Loxahatchee National Wildlife Refuge, Florida, United States - Lox_Sample_3.3 | ecosystem: Environmental > Terrestrial > Soil > Wetlands | place: USA... | reverse complement strand
CTGTTATCATCGTTGTTGCTCCGCAGGAACGGAGCCTTGCACGCCGTGGACCTCAGGGAAAAAGCCGAGAGCCTTCCCGCCCTGCCCGGAGTCTACCTCTTCCACGACGCGCAGGGAACGGTGCTCTACGTGGGCATGTCGGTTTCGCTGCGCGGCCGCGTACGCTCGTACTTCGCCGACGCGCGCGGGCTGCACCCCAAGACAGCGGCGCTGATGCACGAAGCCGCCGACCTCAGCTACATCGCGGTGGACAACGAGCGCGAAGCGCTGGCGCTCGAAAACAACCTGATCAAGAAGTACGTGCCGCGCTTCAACATCATGCTGCGGGACGACAAGACGTACCCGTACATCAAGTACACGGCGGGCGAGAAGTTCCCGCGGGTGTATGTGACGCGGAGGCTGAAGAAGGACGGCTCGTCGTACTACGGGCCGTACTTTCCGACGAGCCTGGCCTACCGGATCGTCAAGCTGATCCACAAGTGGTTCAGGATCCCTTCCTGCACGGTGGACCTGACGCGCGCGCACGCGCGGCCGTGCCTGGAGTACCACATCCACCGCTGCCTCGGTCCCTGCGTTCCGGGACTGGTGACGGACGACCGGTATGCCGAGGCAGCGCGTGACGTACGGCTGTTTCTCGAAGGGCGCAAGACGGAACTGCGCGCGGGGCTGACGGAGCGGATGCAAAACGCATCGCGTGAAGAGCGGTTCGAGGAAGCGGCGGCGGTGCGCGACCTGCTCGCGACACTGGAAGACGTGGAGGAGCGGCAGAAGATGGCCGCAGCCGCGGGCGACGACACCGACGTGCTGGCGTGGTATGCGGAGCCGCCCCTGGTGTGCGTGAACCTCTTCCATCTGCGCGGGGGGCGCGTGGTGGACCGCCGGGATTTCTACTGGGAAGACGAGGAGAATTTCTCGCCCGGCGAGTTCCTTCCCGCGCTGCTGAAGCAGATCTATCTCGATTCCGCGTACCAGCCGCGGTTTCTGCATGTGACGCTGGACTTCGCGGAACGGGAACTGCTGGAAACGACGCTCAGCGAGCGGTCCGGCCACCGCGTGGAGATCGTGGTGCCGCAGCGGGGGCAGAAGCGCGCGCTGGTCGAGCTGGTGGAAAAGAACGCAAAGCTGTGTTTCGACCAGCGCTTCCGCGTGCTGCGCCCGTCGTCGAAGGCCATCGTGGAGGCGCTGGAGGCGGCGCTGAACCTGACGGCAAAGCCGCGGCGCATCGAGTGCTTCGACATCTCGCACATCCAGGGCACGGACAAGGTCGCTTCCATGGTGGTGTGGGAAGACGGCAAGCTGCGCAAGGGCGAGTACCGGAAATTCATCATCCGAGACGTAGCCGGCAACGACGACTTCGCGAGCATCCACGAAGTGGTGACGCGGCGATACCGCCGGCTGCGCGACGAGCAGAAGGCGATGCCGGGCCTGATCCTGATCGACGGCGGCATCGGGCAGCTCCACGCCGGTGCGCAAGCGCTCGAGGAACTGGGAATCATCAACCAGCCGCTGGCCAGCATCGCCAAACGCGAGGAGATTCTGTACGTATACGGGCAGGAGGACGACCCGGTGCGCCTGGACCGGCATTCGCCGATCCTGCAGCTCGCGCAATTGATCCGCGACGAAACGCACCGCTTCGCCGTGACCTTCCATCGAAAACGGCGGGCCGTGCGGCAGCGCAGCGCGTTGCTGGAGATACCCGGGATCGGCCAGCGCACGGTGGAAAAGCTGCTGCGCCACTTCGGGAGCACTGCGCGCGTGGAGCAGGCGCCTGTCGAGGACCTGCTAGCGGTGGTGAACCGCGCGCAGGCCGAGCGCGTCTTCGAGCATTTTCGGCGAGCAGCGCGGCAAGGCGCATGAATGGGGATGCGGAAAGCGGGGCGCAGAAGATGACCAGCGGTCATATTTGGCCGCGAGTCTCGTTCACGGTGGAACGTGCTGCCGTGGTTTGCTTGCGTCACTCCAGGTCTCGTGTTAGCGTGACGGCCTGGGGGTTTCTATGAGCAGCGATGGTGGAAACAAAGTCAGTTACTTCCTGGTAGGAATGGGGATCGGCGCCCTCCTTGGAATTCTGTTCGCCCCGAAGTCGGGGGAAGAAACGCGCGACCAGCTTTCCCGCCGCGCGGACGAAGGCCGCGACTACGCGCAGCGCAAGGCACGCGAACTGCGCGAGCGCGCGGACGACCTAGTGGAGCGTGGCCGCGACGCGATGGAAACGGGCCGCGACTCGATCAACGACGCCATTGAAGCGGGTAAGGGAGCGTATCGCCAGGCCAAGTCGAAGAACTAGGCCGCTGGAACCTCGATGGAAAACTGGATCGCATTCTTTGTGATCGTTGCCAGCCTCGCGATCGTCATGCAGGCCGCGATTCTGGGCGGGATGTTTTTCGCCATGAAGAAGATGACCGAGCACCTGATGAAGATCACGGGCGAGGTCAACACAAAGCTGCTGCCGGTGCTGGAACAAACAAACTTCCTGCTGGAGGACTCCCGCACGCGGATATCAAGCGTGGTGGCGGACACGGCGGAGATCGTGCACATCGCGCGAAACCAGGCCAACCGGTTCGACCGCGTCATGGCGGAGGGGCTGGAAGCGCTGCGCGGGCAGGTGATTCGCGCGGACCAGGTGATCACGGGCGTTCTGGAGTCGGTGGAAGAGGCGCACACACAGGTGCGCAAGAGCGTAACGGGGCCGGTTTCGCAGGTTGCGGCGGTGCTGCGGGGACTGAAGGCAGGGCTGGACATGTTCATGTCGGGCAAGGCCAACGGCGAGCGGTCGCGAACGCAGTCGTCGGAAGAAGAGCTGTTCATCTAGTTTCGCCTTCCCAAAACAGACAGACCGAAAGACTGTGCGTGCGAAAGGACGCGCTTGGCGTGTCCTTCCGCCGTTCCTGCTGCGGCAGATTGTGGCCGGGGAAGAGGGACGTTATGAACTCCGCGCTGCGCGCCAGCTAGCGGATCCAGCCACCGCCGAGCACGCGGTCGCCATCGTAGAAGACGGCGGCCTGGCCGGGAGTGATGGCGCGCTGCGGCTCATCAAAACGGACAAACGCAGCGGGCTGGGCGTCGCCGCAGGATGACGCGAGCGGTTGGACCGTTGCGGCGGCGGGCTCGTGGCGGTGGCGAATCTTCACGTGGGCGCGCACGGGCGATTCGAGGCGCTCGAAGGCGATCCAGTTGACGCCGCCGACCTCGCAGGAATCACGGAGAAGATCGGTGTTCGAGCCGACAACGAGGCGGCGGGCGTCGGGTTCGATGCGGACGACGTACACAGGCTCGGCAGCGGCAACGCCGAGGCCGCGGCGCTGGCCGACGGTGAACTTCTCAACACCGGTGTGAGCGCCCACGACCTCACCCTCAGTATTCACAATCTCTCCGTCTCCGCGCTCCACGGCCCTTCCCTGCTCTTGCAGATAGGCGTGGATGAACCGCGAATAATCTCCCGAAGGCACAAAGCAGATTTCCTGGCTCTCCGGCTTTTCGGCAACAGGCAGACGGAGTTCACGCGCCGCCTGGCGCACCTCGGCCTTGGTCATCTCACCGAGCGGAAAGACGGAGCGCGAAAGCTGATCCTGGGTGAGGCCGAACAGGAAATAGGACTGGTCCTTGGCGGCATCGCGGGCGCGCCAGAGCTCCCAGCGGCCGGTGGCTTCATTCCAGCGGATGCGGGCGTAGTGGCCCGTGGCGAGGCGTTCGGCGCCGATCTGGCGGGCGGTGGTGAGCAGTTCATCGAACTTCACCGACGTGTTGCACTCCGCGCAGGGAATGGGCGTGCGGCCCGCCAGGTAATTTTCCACAAACGGGCGCACAACAGCGGCCTCGAACTGCCGTTCGAAGTTGACGACGTAGTAGGGAAAGCCGCAGTGCTCGGCGACGCGGCGGGCATCGTAGACATCGTCGAGCGAGCAGCAGCGGTGGGCCACGGGGCCGTCGCCGGCAAGTTCAGGCAGGCGGCGCTGATTCCAGAGCTGCATGGTGAGGCCGACCACCGGCGAACCCTGGCGGTGCAGCAGGCCAGCGACCGCCGAACTGTCGACGCCGCCGCTCATGGCCACGGCGATCGTGTTGGATGCGGGGTTCATAGCGCTTGAGACTGTGTTTCCAGTTTGGCCGCGATCAGCACCTTTAGTATGAGAGCACAGACAGGAGTGTCTGTGCTACTTGTGATACAGCGGAGAAAGCTCGCGCAGGTGCTCGACGGCGCCGGGAATCACAGAGAGCGCATAGTCGATCTCGGCGCCGGTGGTGTCGTGGCCGAGGCTGAATCGCAGGCTGGCTCGCGCTTCGTCCGCGGGCAGGCCGATGGCCGTCAACACGTGCGAAGGCTCGACGGCACCGGCGGAACACGCCGCGCCGGTCGAACAGGCCACCCCCTTCAAGTCCAAAGCGATCACGAGAGCCTCGCCCTCGGCAAACGGAAACGTGATGTTGGACGTGTTGGGCGTTCGCGGAGCGCCGGCGCAGTTCACCCGCGCGTGCGGCACGCGGGCGGTGATTTCGCACTCCAGTGTGTCGCGAAGAGAGGCCACGCGGGCGGCGTCGGCGGGCAGATTCGCCGCAGCAAGCTCCGCGGCACGCCCCAGCCCGACGATGCCCGGCACGTTTTCCGTTCCCGGCCTACGGTCACGCTCGTGATGACCACCATGGAGCAAGGGCCGTAGCCTGGCGCCTTTGCGCACATAGAGCGCGCCGACGCCCTTGGGGCCACGAACCTTGTGCGCGGAAAGCGAGAGCAGATCCACGCCGAGCGCTTCGACGTCGAGAGGGAGCTTTCCCGCGGACTGCACGGCATCGGCATGAAAGAACACATCCGCTTCCGCAGCGATGCGGCCGATTTCCTCGACGGGCTGAAGGGTCCCCAGTTCGTTGTTCGCGTGCATCACGGTGATGAGGAGCGTTTCCGGGCGCAGCGCGCGGCGCACGTCATCGGGGTCGACGATGCCCTGCCCACTCACGGGGACATAGGTAACGTCGACGCCGTCGCGTTCGAGAGCCTGGCAGGTGTTCAGCACGGCGTGGTGCTCGATCTGGGTGGAAATGACGTGCTTACGCTGGGCGGGCGAGGCGTTGACGATACCCAGAATGGCCAGGTTGTCGGATTCGGTGCCGCCGCTGGTAAACACAACTTCCGCCGGGCGAGCGCGGATAAGCGCGGCAACGTGTTCACGTGCGCGTTCGACGGCTGCGCGGGCGCGCTGGCCAAAGGAGTGGATCGAACTGGCGTTGCCGGGCTCGCGCGTGAAGTACGGCAGCATGGCGTCCAGCACTTCAGGCGCAACCGGAGTCGTCGAGTTGTAATCCAGGTAGACAGGCTGCATGGCGAAGGTAAGAGCCGAAACTCTAGGAATCAGAATAATCGGGCAGCGGAAGGGGCGTCAAGGCGGACGCTTGCAGGGCGCACTACAAAGGTGTATGTTCCGCGCCAATGTTGCAGCGAGTGGTGTGGTTTTTGGCCGGGATGGCCCTGATCCCGGCGGCGACGCACGCTCAATCGCCAGCCGATTGCCGCAGGCTCGCCATTGAGACGGTTCAACTGACGGGCGCGGCCCACCTGCCCGACGAGGTCCAGGAGCAACTGGCGACGGCGCTGCACGGGCACGAGTACGACGAGTGCTCGAACTGGGTAAACGACCTGCAGAGCCGCGTGCTGCGCGCGGAAAACGAGGCGTGGCCTGAGCGCGAAAGCGAAGGCTACATGGACTTCGCGGTGAGCGTGGAGTGGAAAGCGGTGAGCCGGAGTTCCAGCCCGCTGCACATCGCGGTGACGATTCGCGTCTATGAAGGACGACAGAAGCCGCTGAGCGAGATTGAATTCCGCACGGTGGGCATCTACTCGGTGCCACCCGTGATCACGCCCATCATCCCGGCCGCGGAGTTGCGCCGGATGATTCCGCTGCGCGACGGCGAGGCGTTCCGCCCGGACAAGCTGCACGACGGGCTGCTGGTCATCGCGCGAGCCTACGGACGGCGCAGCTTTATCGATTGCTCGATCACGAGCCATACGGACGTGGATCAAACCGGCGAGGCCGTGCGCATCACGCTGGACTTCGACGAAGGCCCGCGCTACACGGTCGGCACGGTGAACGTGGCCGGACTGGACGCGGAATTGACGGCGACGCTCCGTTCGCAGATAGCGGAAGGAGACCCGGTGAACCCGGCGCTGATCGAAAAGTTCTACACGGCGAACAGGGCGCGCCTGCCCGAAGGGGCGTCGCCGCAGAACGTGGTCTGGCAACGCGACAAGGGGCGCGCGGTGGTGGATCTGTCGTTTGACTTCCGCGGCAGGACGCTGACAGCCGAGCACCAGTAGCGTTCCACACAGCGCGATTTGCTACTGAGGGGCCGGTTCGGGGATGGCGGCGCCGTCCTTGCGCGGGTCGGAAGCGCCGTAGTTCACACCGGTTGCGAAATCCCGCATGACGGCCTGGCCGCCGCCGAAAGAAGACGAATACCCTGCGTGCAGTTGAATCTTGTGGCCGCGAGCCTCGAGGGCGGCGCGCACGTCCGCCGGAATGCGGTCTTCCATCTGCACGTCGCAGCCGTCGAAGGTGATCTTGGTGAAGCGAGGCGCCTCGAGGGCCGCCTGGAGGTTCATGCCGAAATCAACGACGTTGGCGACGAATTGCGCGTGGGCCTGCGACTGATTCCATCCACCCATGATTCCGAAGGCGACGCGGATGTCTCCTTTCTCCATCTGCGCGGGAATGATGGTGTGCAACGGACGCTTTCTTCCCGCGAGGACATTGGGAGACTTGGGGTCGAGCGTAAAGAGCGCGCCGCGGTTGTGCAGGGCAAAGCCCGCGCCGTCGGCGACAATGCCGGAACCGAAATGGTCGTAGTTGCTTTGAATCAGGGCGACCATGTTGCCGTCCTTGTCGACGGTGGTGAGGAAGGTGGTGTCGCCGGCCTTGAGGGGCAGCGTGACCGGCGCAGGCTCGCCGGCGGAAGCGGTTTGGACCGGCAGCGGGTCCACATTGCAGTTAGCGCGCTGCAGGTCGAGCTTCGCGGCGCGAGCGGATGTGTGGTCCGCGGCGAGCAGCTGGGCCACCGGAGTCTTTGCGAAGCGCGGATCGGCCACGTAGTGCCTCATGTCGGCGTAGGCAAGTTTCTTGGCCTCAATCTCAATGTGAAGCGCGTCCGCGGAGTTCTGCCGGAACTTGCTGAAGTCGAACTGGCCCATGATGTTCAACATAAGCAAGGCGGCAATTCCCTGCCCGTTCGGCGGCATTTCGTAAACAGTCCACCCCCGGTAATCGGTGGAAATAGGCTCGGCCCACTCGGCGGAGTATGCGGCCAGGTCGTCCGCCGTCATGGTGCCGCCGAAACGAGATTCGGCGGCGAGGATCTTCTGGGCCGTTTCGCCGCGATAGTAGCCGTCGTGGCCGGAAGCAGCGATGCGGCGCAACGCCGCGGCAAGTTCCGGGTTGCGGAAGATCTCGCCCACACGCGGCGGGCGGCCACCGGGCAGGTAGAGCTTCGTCGCGGCGGGATCTTCGTGGGAATCGAGCACGGACTTCGACCAGTAGAGGGCCACCCACTCCGTAACCGGGAAGCCGTCCTCTGCAATGTGGATGGCGGCGGAGAGATCTTCCGCCAGCGGGCGGCGGCCGAAGCGCTCGTGGAGCTTGATCCAGCCGTCCACGGCGCCAGGGACGGTGACGGTCTGAATGCCGAACTCGGGCATGGCGTCGATGCCCTTACCGTGGAGGAACTCAGGCGTGAGGGCCTTGGGCGCCCAACCGCTGGCGTTCATGCCGTAGCGTTTGCCGGTTTTCGCGTCGTAGACGATGGCGAAGAGGTCGCCACCGATGCCGTTCATCATGGGAGAGACGACGCCCATGACGGCGTTCGTGGCGATGGCCGCGTCCACGGCGGAGCCGCCGCGCGCGAGGGCCTGGGCGCCGGCCTGGGCCGCCAAAGGCGACTCCGCGGCCGCGATGCCACCGCGTGTGACGGTCATGGAGCGCCCCTGCGTGGACCGCTGGGATTCGGCTTGCGGCGCCAGCACTATAGCCCCCAGAACCAGCAGGCCCGCTGCGGCGAGCGTGCGCCAAGGCTTCGCAACGCGCATGATACCTCCCATCTTCGTGTCTGCGCCGGAGATCCGCACACGCCGCGCAATGTATATGCATCCGTGGGGCGGGTGCAAGGATGGGCTGACATTTTCGTAACGGCCGCGGCAGTGGCGCGAATGACGCACGCGAGGCGGACGTTGTAAGATGTGCGGACCAGCCACTTTTTCGAAGGGCGGACGGGCTCATTACTCAGGGGATTCTGGCAGGGATTTTACTGGTTCTGGTTTTGGCGGCGGGCGGGATCCTGGCAGAGAGGCGTCGAAGGGCCAGCAGGAAGCCGAAGACCTGGTCCGACGCTTCCTTTCCAGATCTCTCGCCGTGTCTTTTCTTCCAGTGGCTGGACGACGCGGGGCCGAGACTGAAATCGATCGGCTGGCTGGCGAAGAACAGCCCCTACAAGCGCGGGTCGTCCGACCCCGCCGCGTTCCAACGAATGACGACGCTGCTGGCCAGTCCGTGGTCGCCGGCGTGCATCCCGCACCGGATGGAGTGCCCGTTCTGCCCGATCATCAATCCGGACCACGGAAAGAAGAAGCAGCCGTGGTGGGTGACGCGGAGAGCGGAGGCAGACGGCCTAGAGCTGGTGCAAGCGCGCACTCCCGAGGCGATGGCGCACGTGGAGACCCACCGGCTGAGCAAGAGCGGCATTCACAACTTTTTCCAGTCGGCAAGCCTGTTCGTGCCTGGGGAAGGGTTTGTTTTTGTGGCGCACCCGATGATTGCCCACTTCGTGGACGCACACGGCTACAACCCGCCGGCGGATTTCTGGGAGGCAATTCGCAAGTGCCCGGACATGGGGTCCGTGCTGTACCGGCAGGCGCTGATCGACAACGGCCCGCAGAACAGCACGTGGCTCTCGGCGATCTGGGCCGGGCAGAAGGAATGGGACCTCAGCGAGTCCGGCAGGCCCGCGGAGAAGCCGGCGCGCCGGTAGGGTGACGCCCTCCTGCTATTTCGGCGCGGGCCTGGAATCCGGCGGGACGATGCCGTTCAGGCGGTAGTAGACAACCAGCTGGCCGTAGTGCTCTCCGGGATGCTCGCAGAAATCGCTCCAGAAACGGTAAGGGTTGCGCGGGCCGCGCGCGGTAGCGATGGTCTTTGAGAAGTCGGCCTTTTCGAGAATGGCGGTGCCGTCGGCGACGGCTTTCTTCACATAGGCGACGATTTCGGCCTTGTTCTTGAAGCTGGCGCGCTTCGGCTCGTCTTCGTCTTTCGGCGTTTTGCCTTCGAGGATGTCCTTGAAGAAGTAGACAGAACCGGTGGCGTGGAGCAACTGCTCGGCGAAGGAGCGGACCTCCGGCCTGGGCTTGAAGTCGTACTTGTCTTCGGGGAAATCCTCGGCCATGGCGACGAGCTTGCCGGAGATTTCCTTCCAGGTGATGAGGAAGCCTTCGTTGGGGTTGGTGGTGGCTGCCTTCTGCTGCGGCGCGGGAGGCGCGGGACGCGCGGACGTCGGGGCAGCACAAGCCAGGGAAGTTAGCAGCGCCGCGATGGCGGCAAGCGACACGGTGTAGCTACAGCGTGTGATCATCGGATGTTCCCTCTTGAAGGCCGGCTGCGAGTATGGACGGCGGATTCCAATCGCGCATTTCCGGGCCTAGCGGCGAATCTGGCGGCGGCGTCCGACCGCGGCCGCGGCAAGAAGCGCCAGAGTCGCGGCGAAATAATACAACGTGATGCGCGGGCTGGCCACGGGAGAGGCGCCCATGAAGTCGAGCGCCGGCGTGGGCTGAACCGGTCCGGCGTACCAAAAGCCGGTGTAGAGACCCTCGAAGAGCTTGCTGGTGCCGCTCCAGACGCCGAGGACGAGGGCCATGGCGGGAATGAACATGGCTCCGGTGAGCCATGCGAACAGGTGAGGCCAGTCGCGCGCGACCAGACTGCGCACGCCGAAGCCCGCGCTGGTGAGAAGCGCTACGCAGACCCCGGCAACCCATACAGCGGGCAACTGGCGGCCAAGCGCGCGGGCAGAGGAAAAAATCAGCGGGCCGGTGCCGCTCTGCGCCTCGCGCGTGCCCATGGCGGACCAGAGCAGAACGGGCCACAGCCAGGCGAAAGCCAGCAGCTTGCCTTGGGCCTCGCCCGCGGGGACGGCGCATGTGCCGATGAGCAATCCGAGCGCGACGAGATACCACCATTTTGAGCGGCCCTTGAGCATCAGGCGCAGCTCGGCGGCGACGACCGCGCCGAATCGTGACGTACTCTGGAGTTGAGCGAGGGGCGTGAGGTGCGTGGGCGCGGTAGCGGACGATGGCGCCGGTAAGGAGTCGGGAGCGGCCGTTTGCGCTTCAACGGTCTGTGGTTGCGCCGGCGCGGCGCGCAACGAACGCAGACCCAGTGCGACGGAAACACGATGCAGCAGGCCGCGGGACGGGTCAAACCGGTCGAAGAATGCCGCGGCGAGCAGCAGGGTGAGAAGAGCGAAGACGAACCAGGAAAGGCGCGGAATGACCTGCGCAGCGGTCCAGTGGAACCCGTCCCAGACAAACGTCTCGAAAGCCTTCCGTTCGTGGGGACCAATCTGGAACGAGAAGCCGCCCTTGTAGCCGGGCAGGTCTTTGGCGCGGGCGACGACGCTGGTTTGAACGATGTCGGCTCCGACAAGGTCCAGGTAGCCGTTATGCAGCTCCATGCCTGCGCCGAACAGCCCTACCCAGCAGAAAAAGTAGAAAACGTTGCCGAAGCCGCCGCGGAGGCCGGGCACACACTCAAACAGGACGGCGAGGGCGGCAAGAAAAGCGAGGGCGGGCAGGGTGAGGAAGAGGAAGGGAGAAACCAACTGCCAGAGGTCGATGCCTGCGGCCTCCGCACGCCACAACTGCATCACGAGCGCGGCGCACATGAGGATCGCCGCAATCACACCGACGACGGCAAAGTTGCTGAGAGCCTTTCCGGCCAGATAGGTAACACGGTCCACAGGAGTGGACGCGAGAATCTGGCCGACGCCGGTGCGGCGGTCGCGTTCGACGGTGTTCTTGATGATGTAGAAGCCGATCCAGGTGATGAGAACGGTGGCGGTCAGCGAAAGCAGGAGGCCGACCCACGCGGAGTTGTAAATGCCGCGGTACTGGCCGACGTTCACGACGATGTTGCCGCGATTGGCCTCGAAGGCGGCGTAGAGCGTGAAGGCGAGGGTGACGAGAAAGCTGTAGCGGCGAACGCGCTCGAGAAAGTCGGCGCGGGCGATGTGGTAGAGGACGCGGGGATTCATGCAGGCTCCGCGCGGTGAGTGGAGACGGCGTGAAGGTAGGCGTCTTCGAGCGTGGGAGAGGCGGGCGTGGCGCCAGGGCCGGGAGCAGCGTCGGAGACGACGCGCGCGTGGACACCGTCACTGCGGCGGGTGACGGTGGAGATGAGGAATCGCTGGCGCGCAGCCGGCAGGTCGGCGCTGGGAACAATCCACTCCCAGACTTTGCCTTCGAGGCGAGCGAGGAGTTCTTCGGGCGCGGCGTGAGCCAGCAGGCGGCCGCGGGAAACGATGGCGATGCCGGTGGCGGTGGCTTCCACGTCGCTGACGATGTGCGTGGAGAGAATGACGATGCGCTCGCCGGAGAGTTCAGAGAGAAGGTTGCGGAAGCGGACGCGCTCTTCAGGGTCGAGGCCGGCGGTGGGTTCGTCGACGATGAGGAGTTTCGGATCGTTGAGCAGCGCCTGGGCGATGCCCACACGCTGGCGCATGCCGCCGGAATAGCCGCCGAGGGGGCGTTTGCGGGCGTCGGTGAGGTTCACCAGGGCGAGCAGCTCGTCGATGCGGCGGCGCGCGGCACCGGCGGCGATTCCCTTCACCGCGGCGAGGTATTCGAGGAATTCGACGGCGTTCAGGTTGGGATAGACGCCGAAATCCTGCGGCAGATAGCCTAGTTCGGCGCGCAGGCCGTCGGGCTGGGCGGCGATGTCCGTGCCATTCCACAGGATGGTGCCGGAGGTGGGATTGGAGATGGTGGCAAGAATCCGCATGAGCGTGGACTTTCCCGCCCCGTTGGGACCGAGAAGACCGAGGACGCCGGGGGCGAGGTGAAGCGTAAAGTCGCGAAGCGCCCAGACCTTGCCGTCGTACTGTTTGCTGACGTTCTGGATTTCGAGTCTCACGTGTGCCTGCTTTCCCCTTGAACGGCGCCATCGGAAAGAAGAGCGGAGGAAAGGACAGGCAACGAACAAAGGATGTCAGGCGCGATTTGGGCGCGACTCATGCTCCGGGAGGCTACA
>Ga0335079_10007648_pt1 | contig 12278 bp, 8 predicted proteins | sample Lox_Sample_33_FD_206719 | JGI IMG/M metagenome (GOLD analysis project Ga0335079, IMG submission 206719) | Soil microbial communities from Loxahatchee National Wildlife Refuge, Florida, United States - Lox_Sample_3.3 | ecosystem: Environmental > Terrestrial > Soil > Wetlands | place: USA: Florida... | reverse complement strand
TGCGAAATGCCGGGCCCGGTTGCCATGGCCCGCATCACGGTCGTGGCACTGACCGTAACCGTGCACGGGCTCGTGCACGCCGTCGCATTGGTCGTCGTCGGAATCGCTCCGTTGGTCGTGTAGTAGATCGTTGCTCCGCTGGTCGCATCGGAAAGGGTCACGTTCTGCGTTCCTTTATAAGTGCCCGAAGGGAGCGAAAAGCTCGGGGCATTCGCCACGATCGTATAGGCGGCCGAAGTGGTATTGCTCGTCGAAAATCCTGCGCCCCCCGCCACCGCACGGATCGTGCTGGACACGGCAATCGCCGCCGGGAGCAGGCACGGGTTTGGACAAGCAGTCGTCGCGGCATTGGGTGGAATCGCCGGGAAGGCTCCATTCGTCGTGTAGTAGATGGTTGCACCAGCGGTTGCGCTGGAGATGGCCACCATGGGCGGCACGTAATAGCTGCCGGCTGCCGGTGAGAACGTCGGGTTCAACGCCGCGATGGTATAGACCGCGGCCGTTGTACTGCTCGGCGAGATTCCATTTCCCGCGGCAATCGCCCGAAGGGTGGTCGTGGCGGCAATCCGGACCGAGCACGGGCTCGTGCACGACGTAGATGCGAGGGTCGGCAGCGACCCGTCGGTGGTGTAATAGACGGCCGCATTGCTGGTCGTATCGGCGACCGTCACCGTCACCGGCGAAGTGTAAGTTCCACCGTTGGGCGAGAACGTCGGCGCAAGCCCCGCAATCGTGTACGTGGCAACGGTCACGGAACTCGGCCCGTACCCATTCCCCCCCGCGATCGCCTTAATCGTCGTGGTCGTCGATACCGTAATCGGATTCGAGTAGGTGTTGGGTGAATTGATCGTCGGGATCGAACCATCGGTGGTGTAGTAGATCGTTACGCCGGCCGTGGAGTCTGAAATGCTCACTCCTGTCGGCAGGTAATAGGTTCCTCCTGAAGTAGGCGAGAACATGGGAGCCGGAGCATTTGCTTGGAAGACCCCCAACGCTACGCTGGGACTGCTGATGCCGCTCAAGCTGGCGGTGATGCTGGTGCCGCCAACCGCCACACCCGTTGCGAGTCCATTGTTGTTGATGGTCGCAATGGGCGTGCTCGAGGATGCCCAGGTCACGCTGTTCGTGAGGCTCTGTGTGCTTCCGTCGCTGTAGTGCCCGGTGGCAAGGAATTGCTGGCCGTTGCCGGTATGGATCAGCGCATTGGTCGGACTGATCGTGATCGAATTCAGTGTGGGTGTGGGCGCCACGTTGATGGTCTCCCCAACCATGGCCATGCTGGTGTTGAAATTCGAATCGCCGCTGTAGAGCGCCAGAATCCCGTGCGCACCAACGGATAATGCAGGCGTGGTATACACCACCTGCCCGTTGGCGGGCAGCGCAACCTGCGCAATTTCCGTCGGGCCATCGAAGAAGGTGACCACCCCGGTCGGCGTCCCGGGAACATTCTCGGGCTGCACCAATGCGGTGAACGTCACATCCGACCCCGCGGATTGCGGATTCACGTCCGCGTTGAGCGTCAGTGTGGTGGGCTGCGGCATTACCACAAATGGGTAGGCGGTCAGATTTCCAATTTCGGGTGAAATCCCACTGAAGCCAGAATACGCACTCAGCGTGGTGCCCTCGGCGCCATAGACGGCATACGCGTAAATCGTGTGTACGCCCCAAGGAATATTATTGAGTGCAAAGCCATACATTGCGGGATTGGATCCGGCGGATGAAGTCGCCGAAGCCTGCTGCCACACACCCTGCTCCGTGTCGAGCTGGTAGTAAAGCGCCGTCGGCGGCGGAGTATTCGGAGAGTATGTGGTTCTGGCCGATCCCGTGAAGGATGGACTCACGTTGCTTGTGGCAAAGATTGCCATTCCAGGAATCGTCTGTGCGTCCGGCGTTCCTTGCAACTGCGAGGTCAGGGGAATGCTCTGAAGCAACGTGGGGCTAATCACACCCAACGTGTTGTCCTGGGAATTGGGGACATAGACTTCGTTGTTGGCCAGGTTGACGGCCACACCTTCTGGGAAGTTTCCAGCAATCAGATTCGTTGTGGTATTCGTGGCTCCGTCAATCACGGTGATGGTGTTGCTCGTGGAGTTGGGTACATAGATCGTGTTAGTCACCGGGTTGACCGCAATTCCATTGGGAGTCGCCCCTAAAAAGAGCGTTGCCGTCACCGTGTTGGTGGCCCCGTTGATCACCGTAAGGTCGTTGCCGCTCCAGTTGGCGACATAGATCGTGTTGGAGACCGGATTCACCGCAACGAAGGCGGGATTCCATGCGGGCAACGTCGTCACGACCGTGTTGTTGCGTCCATCGATTACCGAAATCGTTCCGGTTCCGGGGTTCGTCCCGACATTTGCGACGTAGATGAGATTCGTAACCGGGTTCACTGCGATCGAGATCGGGGATGCGCCAACCGGAACCGTGGCGATAACGCTGTACGTGGAGCCGTCGATCACGGTTACGTTGGCACTGAAATAATTAGTTACATAGACCCTGTTGGTGGTTGGGTTCACGGCCACGGCCGAAGGCTCGGTGCCGGCGGCGATAAAAAAGGTGCCGTTGGTGGCGCCATCAATGACCGTCACTTTGTTGTTAAAAAAGTCTGCCAAGTAGATCTTATTGGTCACGGGATTCACCGCGATCGAACCTTGTGTCAGTCCGGGTCCCGTGGTGTAAGTAGAGGTACCGTTCGTTGCGCCGTCAATCACAACCATGACCTCGCCGCCCTGATTGGCCACGTAGATCTTGTTGGTCACCGGGTTCACCGCAATCGCATACGGTTCGGTACCGGCGCCGAGGGTCGTATCGGTGGTGAGCGTTACTCCGTCAATCACGGTCACGCTGTTACTCGACTGGTTCGAAACATAGATCTTATTCGACGCCGGGTTAACCGCCACGCTCCACGGATAAGAAGCCGTCGGCACCGTGGTGGCGCTATTCACCGCCCCATCGATCACCGTCACGCTGTTGTCTTCATTGTTGACGGCGTAGATCTTGTCGGTCGCCGGATTGACTCCAATCACCCACGGTTTCGTCCCGGCGTTCAGCGTCGCCACTTGCGTATTGCTCGCGCCGTCGATCACCGTAACCGTGTTGCTGAGCAGGTTGGCGACGTAGATCTTGTTGCTCGGCTCGTTCACCGCCACGCTCTGGGGTGAGGACCCCGCGCCGATGCTCGTGGTAATCGTCGACGTGGCCCCATTGATCACCGCCACGCTATTGTTGCCAGCGTTGGCCACATAGATCTCGTTGGTCAGCGTATTCACCGCTAACTGCCAGGGAGCATCCAGAGGCACGGTTGCCACCACATTGTTCGTTACTCCGTCGATCACCATTACGTTTGGACCGGTAACGAAGACGCCCACGTAAATTTTATTGGTCACCGGATTCACGGCCAGGCTGGCGGGACCCGTGCCCGTAGTGACAGCAATGTTGGTCTGGAAAGTGCCTGAATTGCCGTCAATCACCGTAATGTTGTTGCTGACGTAGTTTGTGACGTAAATCTTGTTAGTGGACAGGTTCACCGCCATCTCCTGCGGATCGCTTCCCACTTGAATCGGGCCGCTCGTCGCGTTCGTTGCCCCGTCAATCACCGTTACCGTTTGGTCGCTATGGTTCAGCACGTAAATCTTGTTGGTCACGGGATTCGCAATTACGGCCATGGGGTTCTGCCCCACCGGGATCGTGGCGATCACCGAGTTCTTGGCCCCGTCGATGACGCTGACGATGGATTGATACCAGCTTGCAACGTAGATCCTGTTCGTCGCTGCGTTGATCGCGATTGCGTCGGGCCAACCGCCGGGGTTGCCCACACTGATCGTGGAGGTCAAGTTCGTTGCGCCGTCAATCACGGTTACGGTGCCGTCGTTGGCATTGGGGATGTAGATTTTGTTGGTGACGGGATTCACGGCTTCGGCCAGGGGGTTGCTCCCCGTGGGCACTGTGGTCGTCACGGTTTGCGCCTGCAGGGGCATCGGCGCCAGAACGCCCGAAACGGCCAAGGCGCTTGCAACGACAATCCAGACAAACACGGAAGAAATCGCGAGCAGATTCCGCACACGGCCATTGTTCTTAGTTCGATGCATGATGAACTCCTGCCCATCCTCGGACGGGCTGATACGGTATCTCTTTGAATTGGAACTACTACGTGCGACTGCGCCGCTGTGCTGAGTTGCAAGCGCTGGATGGCGGGAGGAGTGCTTACATCGTCATTCGTGCTGTTCCGCGGCTACTCAGAGCAACGGCCATGGTGTTTGGCTGACAAGTTTGAACATCGCTCGTTCTTTTGCGTTTCCCGAAGCACTTGCCTTGCTTCAACTGTCTCAGGGGTATCCGGGACAAGGACAACCCATTCTTGCCCACGGGATCAGTGAAAGGCTTTCCTTGCTGCCTGCCGCGATTTCAAGCTCCGTAAAAGCAAAAACCGGGCAACTGGAGGTGATTCCTTACAACCACCTGCGGCAACCCGGCGATCTCTAAGTTTACTTTTGGCCCGGGTACACTGCTTAGAGACCCGTGGCTTTCTGTCCCCCGCTCGCACGGGGTTTAGCTACATGAGCTAGCTAACACGCTTAGCCGCGAATTGCTGTAGTCCGAGTCACCTTTCTGCGTGATTTTGAGGAGTGATGCCAGTCGCGCCGGACACTACTGCCGCACCTGTGCTTCGATCTGCGCACGCACCGAAAGGCTCCGCGTTCGGACATTTTTCGGCGAGCGACAGGCCATTCATGTGGGGAATTCGGGCGCTCAAGAAAACCCAATCGCGGCGCCTGTGCAATGCGTTTCCGGATCGGCTTGGCGCAACGCGATGCTCAGAATCGGACTCCGATGCGGCGTCAGGTTTTCAGCGATCTCGCCGAGCAAACCGCAGGTCTAGGCAACGGCCTTGTTTCCGAATGCGCCGCGGATCAGGTTCCTCGCGATTTCGATTTCTTCCAGTGTGATGGTGTGCGGCCGCCCCGGGTAACGTTCCAACAGAACGGAGGCCCCCATTCCCCGGAGTATTTCCGCCGAATGTTGCACCCGCTTCCAGGGCACGTGAGGGTCGGGATCGCCAGACCCAAAAAACGCGGGCGTTCCGGCAAGATCGCCGACGTGACTCAGATCCGATTCCGGCGGCCCGATCAAGCCACCCGTAAACGCGATGAGTCCGGCGTACCGCGCCGCGTGTCGGGCGATGTACTCGGTCGCCAGGCAAGCTCCCTGCGAAAAGCCGCAAAGCGCCACTCGCTCCGTGGGAATTCCCGCCTCCTCCACGCTCTCAATCGTCCACTGAATTTTCTGCAATGCGGAGCTGAGCCACGGCTCGTTTTTCTCGATCGGTGCCAGGAATGAATTCGGATACCAACTGTTCCCCGCCGCTTCCGGCGCCAGATAGGTGAGCTGCGGCACATCGAATTCCTTCGCCAGCGTCAATATATCTTCCGCGGACCCGCCTCGGCCGTGGAGGAGTATCACCGCGCCGCCGGCTTCACTAAGGCGCGCGCCCGCGCGAAGCACGGGGCTGTTTTGGTGCGGATCGCTGGTCATATCGAACCCCCCGTCTCCGTCTTGAATGCCAGCGGTGGAGCTTCCTTGTGAAGCGTGATCGGCGGGAGGCTCTTTTCGATCGCCGTGCGGTGGGTCTCGAGCCACGCCGGAATCCGCAATTCTTCGCCGAGCGATTCCAGCGGTTCGTCGTAGGCGAATCCCGGCGGATCGGTGGCCAGTTCGAAAAGCACACCGCCCGGCTCCCGGAAATAGATGGAGTGAAAGTAAGTCCGGTCCTGCACCGGGGTCACGTTCACGTGTCGCGCGATCTCCCGCCGCCACTCAAGCTGCGTGGCGTCGTTTTGCGTCCGAAACGCAATGTGATGCACCGAACCCGCCCCGAACGCGCCGTAGCCCGCGTCCGGATCAATCAGCAAATCGATGTGGTTGCCCAGCGCCTTGCCCTCGGCCGCAAAGCGAAAGCGATGGGCTTCCTCCGCGACTTTCTGGAAGCCCAAGACGCTGAGGAGGCGGGCCGTATCCTCCAAGTGTTTCTCGTGCAGGGTCACGCCGAAAAAGCCCCGGACGGCGTGCTCCGGAGGCACCGTTGCGAATCGCGGCGCATTCACTTCGCCGGAGCCGCTATGCCCCACCAGCTCAATTTTCATTCCGTCGGGGTCGTCAAAAGTCAAAACTTCCTCGTCGAAGCGTTTTTGCGATCCCTCGACGGTCACCCCGTGGTCGCTCAGGCGCTGGCGCCAGTAGTCGAGCGACGCCAGTGGAACGCTGAATGCCGTTTTCGTAACTTCCCCGGCGCCAGCCCAACCCCCGGACGCCGTGGGCCAAGGAAAGAACGTAAGGATCGTGCCAGGGGTGCCCGCATCATCCCCAAAGTAAAAATGGTAGGTGCCCGGATCGTCGAAGTTCACTGTGCGCTTGACGAATCGCAGCCCAAGGACTCGGGTGTAGAAATCGAGATTCCGCTGCGGGTCAGACGCAACCGCGGTCACATGATGCAGGCCGGGTATTGGGCTTGGCATAGGTTTGTCCTCCGTCCCCTTAGATTCTCTTCCTACGCGGAATGATTCAGTTCCCGAGAGGCAAATGATGTCTCGGCGGGCGATCAGCCCCCGTGAAAACAGAGCGAAACTCTGAAGTGGTGGGAATCTCAAGAGTGCGCAGAGTGTAGGCAGCAGATGAAAAGAATTTTCACACGATCGAAGAGGCAAGGTTTGCGCAAAGGCTCGCGAGCGGCGGAAATCTCGGAATGACCCTTTCTGTGACGAGGCAATTAGGCAGGTAACTGCTTTGCAGGAATGGAGCGGCCTATGAGAATCGAACTCACGCCTGAACCTTGGCAAATCTCCTGCCAATGGAATTTCAGGAACTTACAAGGCACTTTCAGGGACATTCTGTAGCGCTTAGAGCAGCCAGAAACGCCTAATGTTCCTCAGGTTGTTCCCACGAGACGAAGAGTCTAGAAGCGGTTCAGATGTACCACGCACAACGCGGGTTGGCACCCACCAAAGCGCGCGTAATTGAACCAATCAACTTAGGCGGAAGCCGATTTCACGCTGGTCGAAAACGTACTCGCCGATCTTCTAAGATCGCCAGACGCCCCTTTAAATAGGCCAACCAGTCCTCTCGGCTGACAAAGGTTTCCAACACCTTGACCACCTGCACGGCGGTAACATCTTCGCGAAGCTTGAGCACCAATATGCCCTCGTAATGCGAAGGAGGGTAGTTGCGGATATTCGCAAAGTCCAAATCACGCGTGATCAGCACCATGCGATTGTGTCTCGCGTATGCGGCGATCGTATCGTCTGGCGCGGCTCGCATCCCGACATCGCGCACATCAGTGGCCTCATGACCAAATTGTCGGAGCAAGATGCTAACCGAGCGGGGTAGGTTGGCATCGATCAGGAAACGCATGTGCCAGGTTCAGGTTGGCAAGGGATGGTGTTGTTCTTGATCCACCAGCTCACCCGCAAACTTCAGGGCGGCGCGAATGTCCTCAATGGTCAAATCGTATTCCCGTTGCACTTCTTCGAAGCTCATGCCTCCGGCCAGACTGCCGACGACGACTGAGACGGGCGTCCGCGTACCGCGGACAACGGGCTTCCCATGGCAAATAGCAGGGTCAATGGTGATTCGCCCATTCATTGTAGCCCCAGAGTACGCGATGCTCATGGTATACGCAAGTCTCCGGAGGCCGACTGAACGACTGAACAACGACCGCAGCGGTTCATAAGGCAGAAAAGAGGTACGGATCAAGAAATCTGGAGTCATAGTTCCGCATGCTGATTGATCTCCCCGTGCGCCTCGCCTCGAGACAAATAAGTACGCCTAGACACATGGTTAGAAGCCTGTTTTGGCCAAATAAACCATGCCGTGGCCGTTTGACGGTGGGCTGAGAAAATTGGTGGCGGAGGAAATGAAGACCACATAGTGTCCATCGCTACTCATCGCTGAACTCGAACTGATCGCATTGCCGGAAATGCCCGGATTCGGCGTGTTGGCCACAGAGACTCTTACGGTGCTGGGGACGCAGCCGCTGGAAACACCGAAGCAGGTGTCCCGCACGAAGATGTCCTCCCAGCCGCACGCCGGAAACCCGTCGTCGGGAGTCAGATTGGTGGCGATCGAGCCAAAGGAAACGAACCGGCCATCCGCGCTGATGGATAGCCCCCCTGCATTCCCCGGACTTCCGCAATTACCCACCGAACCATCGTTGGCGAAGGAAACAAGGCTGGTGCTGGGAGTGCAACCCGAAGCCACCCCGGCACATGTGTCGCGGGTGTAGACGTCTCCCTGCCCCAGCACTTTCGTGGAAACCAGGTTTGTCGCGCCGGAACCAAAAGCAACGAGACGCCCATCGGCTGTGATCGCTGGTGGCATGGGGGTGAAAACACTATTGTTGGGTTGTGTCCCGTCGTTGCCCACGTCCACCCTAACCGTTGTCGATGTGCAAGAGGCAGTGGTGCCGACACAGGTATCTCGCCAAAAATCGCCGGGTACTTTCGTCTCGTTTGACACAATATTCGTCGCCCAGGATTGGAAGGCAAAATAGCGGCCCGTCGCGCTCGTCGCAGGAAGGCCGCTAGTCGCACTGTCTTGAGTTCCGGTCGCTGGTACCGATACGAAAACGTTCTGCGGCGTGCAATTCACAACACCTGCGCAGGTATCCCGCACGAACGCCTCGCCTGTGCCGCCACTGTCGCCGCTCACAATGTTGGGGGAGAGAGAATCAAAGGCTACGAACCTTCCATCTGGGCTTATCGACGGATCAGCACCCCCTGCGGGGGTGTCGTTCGATGCAAGAGAAATGAGTTCTGTCGTCGGGCTGCAAATGCCAGATGCTCCAATGCACGTATCACGCAGGAAAACACAATTATTGGCGCAGATACTCGTTCCGGGCAGTAGGTTCGTTGCTTGGGAGTCGAACGCCACATAGCGGCCATCGGCACTGATCGCGGAACTTCGGCTGTGTGCATTGGCTGGCGAGCCGTCGGCTGTGACCGTGATGCGGATAGTACTCGGGGCGCATCCTATTGGCGCGCCGGCGCATGTGTCGCGCTCGTAGATTTCTTGGAAGCCGCTCGCCGGGCCCGGTGCCAAGTTCGTGGCATTGGATTGAAATGCAATGTAGCGGCCGGTCGCGCTGATGGATGGTGCAACGAGGCTATCTCCGTTTGCAGGAGTCCCATCCGGCGCAACGGTGACCATTGCCACGACTCCCGCCGTTGCCGCTGCCGGGGAAGCAATGGGCAGGGCGACTGCATTCGATGCTGCGCCTGAATCGCTGACGGTGATGGTGGCTTTTCCGGGTGCGGCAATCAACGATTCGGAAACGCTTGCCGCCAAGTCCGTGTTGTCTCCAAACATTGTTGGCAGCGCATTGCCGTTCCATTGCACCACCGCCGAATTTGTAAAGCCTGTACCATTCACAAGAAGCTGGAAACCAGGCTGGCCGGCGATGGCAAAGGGCAGGCTAAGGGCGCTATTGTTGGCGTAGTAGACGGAAATGCTCTTGATTGTTACTTCGGGGGGAGGTGGGGGATTTCCGCCTCCACCGGACCCGCCAGCGCATCCGCTCACAAACAAAAACCCGAGGAGACCTATTGCAAGGACGCTATCGACAAACCGATCCGTCCTCCTTCGGATGCCCATTCGCCTCCTGCTCAGTCCGTCCCACCTGTCATTGTCGGCCCGGACAGGGTCGCGGTAAACGCCGGTGAAGAAAAGTCCTGATAATCGTAAGAATACCAGGTTCCAAGGCTGTAGTTCGTCAATGCTCCTTTGATTTCAGATACCAAGGTAATTGTCGAACCCGACACCGTAGCGGAAACCAGAGACCCTGTGTTTATTGTGCTCGCTAGAGTTGTCGCTAGCTGACTAGACGACTGTCTAAGGGTACCGCCGTAAGCTACTGAGTACACGTCCCCTCCGATGTTTACCCAGATGGTGCCAGCCTCGACGATCTCCTTGGTGCAAGGGTCGTCGCAGCCATTACAAGTACATACAATTTTGAAGTTGGGATTTCCACTGATCGTGATCGATCCTGAGCTGGAAGTGCCGACGGGGTTGCCCTCAATCACCGTGAGGGTTTGACCCATCACCGTAATGACCGCCAAAAGGTCTGTGCTACCGGTGTTCGCTGCAGCAGACACCGTGAACGAACCGGCGCCGGTGCCACCGCCGTTAGATACCGTCAGCCAGACTGCGCTCGTCACGACGGACCACGCACAGCCGGTTCCTGTTGACACATTAATCGTTGCACTTCCACCGCCAGGGGGGATGCTGATGGCGTTTACGGACAAGCTGTACCCGCAAAAGCCTGCTTGCTGGACCGTGAACGTAGTGCTGGCTGCGCCACGCCATTTGGATAGGTCACGCTCTGCAAGTTCCCCAATCCCAAGAAAGAAACGGCAACCCCAAGACCCAGGTTCTGAACGGCGAACCTGGGCCACCCGCCAGCTCTCCTTCTGAGTGATTCTCTCTCACTCCCACTGGACTTGTTTAGGCCGGTCACCTCACCCTAAGATGCAAGGTAAACAACCGTACTGGCCAGAGACGCTGCTCAGATGCTATGTGCAGCCCGCAGCAAAGCGCGCGGGCATTGCTAAGCAAATTGGGTGGCACTCCTTCCGCAGGACGTTTGCAACGCTTCTAAAGGGCGCAGGCGAGGATATCAAAACTGTTCAGGAGCTGATGCGCCACGCCAATAGCAGACTTACGCTCGACGTGTACGCACAGGCGCTGACGCCCGCGAAACGGGCTGCGCACCTGAAGATTGTTGAGATGATCCGACCCGTCGCGGAAACGGAAGTTGTTCCCACGTGTTCCCACGCTCAACAGGTCAGCTTCGGTAAGTGATTGATTTAATGGAGCGGCCTATGAGAATCGAACTCACGCCTGAACCTTGGCAAGGTTCCGTACTACCATTATACTAAGGCCGCTCCGACTATCACTTTTATAGCACGCTTCTCCCTGAAACAACAAGGCTTCGCCCAGGAAATCAAAATTGGAAATCGCCGATCAGGAAACCTGCGTTACCCGCGCGGATTTCACCATGGGCGAGCGCCGCTGGCGCTCCGCGAAGCGCGTGGCTTTGTCTTTGTCGGTATACACGCGTCCGAAAGTCTCCCCGTCGGCGTAGTTCACGCTTACCAGATAATGGTGATGCTTCCGGCGCCGGTCCTTCCCGAATTCCGATTTTTCATCGCGTACCGTTTTCCGGGGGCTTTTGGAATTTGTTGACGATTTTGCCACGATAACCTCTGTTTTGTACGTTTCGTAACTGCCAACTATCGCAAGAATGAATTCCACCCGCAAGCGAAACTTCGAGCAATTCTAACATTCTTGGGAAGACTCTGGATTTCAGCGCGCCGGGAAGGAGAAGGAATCGGAGCGCGCGCTCAAAAACGGGAGAAAACCGCGGCTCGCCTTCACCAGGTATTCGATACCGCGCCAGCCGCTGTTATCGAACGCGTCCGCATCCCGGGGGCGCAAGGAGATGGTCATGTTGATTCCCGCGAGCTGGTCCGAAGGCGGAGTGTGCGTGGCGATGAAGGCATTGCCGAACGCGCTCAGACTGTGCAGCGCACCCTGGCCCGGAAGCCCCAACACGAAATTCGCCGTGGTCACATCGCTCTCGAAGCCGATCAGTTTCACGCGCCCGTTCCAAAACGCCGCCAGCGGCAAGCGCACTTGATCGACAAACGGCGTATCATTGCAGTAAAACGCCGCTTCCATGCGGTCAATGGTGTTGGGAGATGTTCTCCACGAAATTTTCGCAAAGCCGGTCGGCAGGCCGGAGAGCTGCGGAGAAATGTAACCAGGCACCGCAGCCGGCATCAAACTTGTACGCAAGTCGATGGCGCTCGGAAGAGCGGCAACGTTGGTGTGTGGCAGGAGATCGTTCGCCGAAATCAGCAGAGGCCGTTGCTCCCGGGCAGACGGCAAATCCTGCGCCAGAAGCGGGAATAGGCCCATCCACCCGCCAAGGAACATCAGTCTTACCAGCAACTTAGCAGCCATCGGCGCACTCGACACAGACCCCACTCGACTCTGCGGAGCGGCAGGTAGGCCGCACCATATCGAAAAGATTTGCGCTTGTCTATACCCTGGCTCCGCCGCCCGGCGATGACTGCCGCAGCGACGACCGCACGCAGTTCCCGCGTAATTTTCGATGCGACCCACGCAAATTCTCCCGTGCGGTTCATGAAACATTTGGAGAACTTTTACGTCTTTATGTGTGAGGAATGGTTATGATGCTTGCGAGATTTAAAGAGAGAACGATGTCGAAT
>Ga0335079_10007646_pt1 | contig 12280 bp, 7 predicted proteins | sample Lox_Sample_33_FD_206719 | JGI IMG/M metagenome (GOLD analysis project Ga0335079, IMG submission 206719) | Soil microbial communities from Loxahatchee National Wildlife Refuge, Florida, United States - Lox_Sample_3.3 | ecosystem: Environmental > Terrestrial > Soil > Wetlands | place: USA: Florida... | reverse complement strand
GGAACTTCGCGATCGGAGCCAGGTTGCTCGGGTACTTCTCGATGATCGAGGGGATGATCCCCGTCTGTGGCAGGTCGGTGAAGTAGTTAGCCCAGCCGATCCCGTAGGCGTTCAGCCGGTCGAAGATCGTGCCGTTCGGAGGCGGCGGATCCTCGAGGCTCTGGGTGTCGGTCGCGATATCTCCGTACGCGGTGCCGGCCATCAGGAACCGGCGGTTGGGGTACGTCTGGCACGGCGCCGAGCAGAACCAGCGATTCGCCAGGCAGAAGGTCCGCGCCAGCGAATAGGCGAACGGCAGCACCTCGTCGGTCCAGTAGCCCATCGGCTCGATCGAGTTGACCGATGTGATGAACCCGTCCATCTTGCCGCCGTCGATCTGTTGGTGGGTGGCGTTCCAGGACTGATCCACGCTCCCGGGCTGCTCGGTGTTGGGGAGCACGTAGGACGTCACGGTCCCGTTCGGGCCGGGGTTGGAGTTGGTCGCCTGGCCGGCGCGGTCGAACGTCAGGCCGTCCGCGTGCGGCTGGCCCAGCCGCGGCAGCGCACCCAGCAGGTTGTCGAACGAGTGGTTCTCCATCATCACGCACACGACGTGGTCGAACGGCATGGCCGCGGTGGCGGTTCCGGCCGGGCGACTCGGGTCGGGAAGGCTGTCCGGGACCCGGGCGGCGGCCATCGCGCTCGCGCTCGCGATCGCGCTGCGCATGCCGGGCAGGGTGAGCGCTGCCCCGAACGCGCCACGCTTGAGCAGCCCTCGGCGAGTCAGTCGCCAGCGCGGATGTCTTGGCTCGTTCACGTAAGCACCTCGATTCGTCCAGAACCTGTCTCGCGCCGGCCCGTCTGTCTCCGACGCCCTCGCGAGCGCGGGTACCGAGCAGGGTTGTCGCCGGTCCGGCGCGGAGAGGCTTCCCCGTTTCGGGCCAAAGCTGTTAAAAGACGGTTACCGATTGACCGCGGCGTCGGGAGCGGGGTCACGGGTCTGCGGGAATCGGCCGCGAGGCGCGTCCTGCCGTTCTGCCCGGCGCTGGACTAAAGCGCGCTCGAGCGTTCGACGCGTAGCACGACCGACCCGCGTAGGCCTGGACAGTGACGATTGGAGTGGCAATCCTGGTGATCGCGGCCGGCGCGATCCTGGCCACAGTTGTCCGGGCTAGACGGTGCGTCTCCCGCGACGAACTTCCGATCGGCGCACCGCGTGGTGGGCGCCAGGAAGTGCCTCGGTACCCTTGCGTGTCGTGAGGCGCTATCACGTCACCACCTTCGGGTGCCAGATGAACGAGCACGACTCCGAGCGGATGAAGGGGATGCTCGAGTCGCTCGGCTACGCCGAGGCACCCTCGCGCGACCAGGCTGACTTGATCCTGTTCAACACGTGCTCGATCCGGGAGAAGGCCGACAGCCGGTTCGTGGCGCACCTGGGCGAGGCGAAGCGGCTCAAGTCCGAGCGTCCCGATGTGGTGGTCGGGGTCGGCGGATGCTGGGCGCAGTCAGTCAAGGAGGAGGTGTTCGCCCGGTTCCCGTTCGTCGACGTGGCTTTCGGGCCCGGACAGGTGCACAAGCTCGCCGAGTTCCTGGTCAGCGATTCGCTCAGCGCCCAGGGCTACTTCGAGTTCGAGGGATTCACCGGTCACCTCCCGGCCAAGCGGGCGCGCGATCACCACGCGTGGGTGCAGATCAGCGTCGGCTGCAACTGCGTGTGCTCGTACTGCATCGTGCCCTCAACCCGCGGCCGCGAGGTCAGTCGGTCGGCGCACGAGCTGGTGACCGAGGTCCAGGCGCTCGCGGAGGACGGCGTCCGCGAGGTGACCCTGCTCGGTCAGAACGTCAACGCCTACGGCCGCGATCTGCCGCGCGAGGAGCGCACCACGTTTGCCGGGCTGCTCGCCCGGATCGACGCTGTCGACGGGGTCGACCGGATCCGGTACACGAGCCCGCATCCCAAGGACATGCGCGAGGACGTCATCCGCGCCCACGCAGAGCTGCCCGCGGTGTGCGAGCACATCCACCTGCCGCTCCAATCCGGGTCGAGCGCGGTGCTCAAGCGCATGCGGCGGACGTACACGCGCGAGCGCTACCTTGACCGCGTCGCGATGATCCGTGAGCACGTCCCGGACTGCGCCCTGACGACCGACATTATCGTCGGGTTCCCGGGCGAGAGCGAAGCGGACTTCGAGCAGACGCTTGAGGTGGCTGAGGAGGTCGCCTATGACGGGGCGTTCACGTTTATCTACTCACCGCGTCGCGGCACCGAGGCCGCGGGCCTGCCGGACCAGGTGCCGCACGAGCTCAAGGTCGAGCGGTTGCAGCGCCTCGTCGAGGTGGTTCAGCGACGTGCGCACGAGCGCGCTCAGCGATTTGTCGGCAGGACGCTCGAAGTGCTTGTCGAAGGCCCGTCGCGCACCGATCCATCTCGTCTGCGGGGCCGCTCGCGGCACAACAAGGTCGTGAACTTCGCGGGGCTCGGAGCCCCCGGAGAGCTCGTCGAAGTCGAGATCCTGGACGCCACGAGCCAGACGCTCTTGGGCCAGGAATCGATCCTGAGCCGCGCCGCCCGCTGACATTCGTCCAGTTTCGCCGACTCGGCAAAGTGGACATCCGTCCAGACGCCGGGACTGCAGCGGTTCCGGGCTCTGAGGCCGCCGAAAGGCTGATTGTGGGAGCGATCCACGGATCAGTGGAGCGGTAATGGCCACCCTGGCAGCGGTCACGAATATGCCTGCTCTCGGGCTGCTTGGCGAGGACGGCCGCCTCGAGCACAGCACGGAGCCGTTTCGCCGGTGGTACAAGGACACCGAAGAGCTGTTGAAGCAGTCCCGCGAGCTCCAGCGCGTCCTCGATGGTCAGGCTAACGCCGCGGTACTGAAGCTCGACGGGACAGCCGTCGATATCGCGGCCGTGTCTGACCGCGGCGGCGCGCGTCACGTGCTGATCACGCTGCCGACGGACGAGCTGCCGTCGCTCGGCGACGCCGGCGGAGCGCTGCTGGATGGCGCACTCGACGAAAGTCCGGCGCTCGTTTGGCTGAAGGACCTCGACGGCCGCTACGTCCGCGTGAACTCCCGCTTCACGACGTTCCTCGCCACCACCGAGGAGAAACTGCTCGGCCGTACTGACGCGGAGCTCCCACCCGCCGAGACGGTCGACGGCCCTCGCCTGCAAGAACGCGAGGGCGATGTTGAGGAGCCCCTCCAGCTGGAGTACTTCGTCGGGCCCTACCAGGGGCGCGATCCGCTGGTGGTCCTCCGGTTCCCGGTCGGCGACGCCAAGGGCGTGCCGACGCTCGTCTGTGGTGTAGCGGCGCCGTCGTCGGAAGCCAACGTCGCCCGCAGCGAGGCCGCGCGCCTGCTGCGGATCGAACGCTGGAGTCGTCTCGACGCCGAGAGCGTACGCGCCGAGATGCTCGCCGAATGGGGTGTGCTCCCCGACGCCCGCGGCCGGTCGGCGCCCACGACCACCAACAGCGAGCCGGCGTCGGGTGCGACCGATCGCGAGCAGCAGGCGGCGGTCGCCGAGGCCAGGGCGGAACGAGCGACCGCGGTCGCCGAGCGCGACGCCGCCCTCAGCGCCAACGAGGACCTCGCCGCCGAGCTGAAGACGGCCCAGGCGCGGCTCAGCGAGCTCGAGCGCAGGCTCGCCGCCGGTGACGCCGAGCGCGGGGACGCCGAGGTGGCGCTGGCCGCGCAAGCGGCCGACCTCGAGCGTGCCCTGGGTCGTGAGCGGGAGCGAGCCGAAGAGCTCGAGCGAACGCTGACGCTGGTCAGGGAGCGGCTCGGCGACGACGCTGAGGCTGCACGCACGGAGGTCAAGCGCGCCCGCGCCGACGCCGACGCCGCGCGGACCGAGCTGGAGCGGGCTCGGGCGGATGCCGAGGCGGCCCGAGCCGACGTCGAGAAGGCGCGCGTCGAGGCGGAGGCGGCCCGAGCCGCGGTCGCCGCGGAGCGCGAGTCGGCATCGAGCGCGAGGGCGGCGCTGGAACTCGAGGCCAAGCAGGCACGCGAGCAGGTGGCCAAGCTCGAGCGCCGGCACAGCAGCGACGACTCCGGAGCGCAGCTGATCGCGGCCGACAAGGCGCGGGCGGCGGCGGAGGCGGCGCTCGAGGAGGCCGTGGCCGAGCGCGACGCGACGATCAAGGCCAGGGCAGCGCTGACCGGCGAGCTCGAGCAGGAGCGTAAGCAGATCGCTGCTTTGCAGGAGGGGGCGGCGGCGGCCCAGGAGCGGTTGCGCGAACTGACCGGCGACGTCGAGCGCGAACGGGCCCGCGTCGCCGTGCTCGAGCAGACGCAGGCGCGGACGCAGGAGCTCGAGGGCGAGCTCCGGCAGGCGATTGCCCGGGCGGACAAGGCCGAGCGCGAGGTCGAGTTCGCGGCCACCGAAGCCGACAGGGCAGAGAACCAGTTGCGCTTCGCGGTGTCGCGCGCGGACAAGGCCGAGGGCGAGCTGCGCGTCGCGGTGACGCGCGCCGACAAGGCCGAGGGCGAGCTGCAGCTGGCCATGGCGCGGGTAGAGAAGGCCGACGGCGACGCGAAGGCGGCCCTCGCTCGGGCCGATAAGGCCGAGGCCGAGGTGGAGCAATGGCGCAGCCGCGCCCAGGACGCGGAGACCGAGCTCGCGCGCGGGACCGCCCGGGCCGCCGGGCTCGACGGCGAGCTCGCCCGCTGGCAGTCGCGCCTCGAGCAACTCGAGGTCGAGCTCAGAGTCGCCGTCAAACGGGCCGACGACGCCGAGCGTGAGGCGGTGCTCGGTCAGTCTCGGGTCGCGGACCTCGAGAGCGAGATTGAACTCGGGCGGGGGCGCGTCGCGGAGCTCGAGGCCGAAGTCGAGGACGGCCGCCTGAAAGCGGAGGAGGCCGAGGCGACGATCGCCGAGCTCGAGGAGCGACTCGAAACCCAGGCTGAAGAAGCGGACGCAGAGCCGGATTCCAGCGCTGATCCAGCTCCGTCCCCTGCGGCGGACGTGGCGGAGGACATCGACCCCGACTCTGAGGACGGCGAGGGAGCTCCGGATGCCGGGGTACCCGCGGTCGAGCTCGCCACGCTCGAGTCGGTCCGCGAGGCGACTCAGCAGCAGACCGCGTCGGGCGTCAGCTGGCAGCCGACGGCCAAGCGCACACTGGCCGCATCGCTCGCTCGCGAGTCGGTGTGGCGCAACGTCCTGAAGGAGACCGTCCAGGTGCTCGGCTCAGAGGGCGGCTGGGACACCGTCACGGCATGGCTGCCCGATGAGTCAGACGGCCTGGGGTGCGCGGCCACCTGGACCGCGCATCGCGGGCTGGACCGGTTCGAGGCGCTGACCTTGGAAGCGGGCCTCAAGCGCGACGGCTCGCTGCTCGACCAAGCACTTCAGGCGCCGCACCTGACCTGGCTGACCGATATCGACGCGGTCGACGACGAGCGGCTCCAGACCGCGGCGGCGCACGGTATGAGCTCCGCGCTGCTGCTTCCCGTTCGGAGCGGAACGTCGACGATCGGCCTGCTCGAGCTGCTCACGCACGACAGCATCGAGCCCGACGCACAGATCGCGCTGTCCCTGGAGGCTTCGGCGCTCCAGCTGGGCCGGTTTGGTCATCTGCTCAGTCTCGGCAAGTAACGGTCTCGCCGGGCCTTTTGGGGCCGGGTCGCAGGGGCCCGTCCGACGAGGGTTCCGTCCGGCGTGCATGCGAACATGTGTTCGTGAGATGGAGCAACCTCGAGACCGACGTTGAGGAACGAGCCCGCCTCCCGGGCTACCGGGACGAGGCTGTCGTACGGCATTTCGACGCGCCCGAGGCCGTCGAGACCAGGTTCTACGAGGTCCGGGCCAAGTCGATTTTGAACCGCGTGCCGGAGGCGTCGCAGATGCCTTTCCGGTTCACGATCAATCCTTATCGTGGCTGCACGCACTCGTGCGTTTTCTGTTTCGCCCGGCCGACTCATAAGTACCTGGACTTCAACGCCGGCCGGGATTTCGAGCGGGAGATCGTGGTCAAGGTGAACGCGCCCGAGCTGTTGCGGGCGGAGCTGGCGCGGCCGAAGTGGACGCACGAGCACGTGGCGCTCGGGACGAACACCGATCCGTACCAGTGGGTCGAGGGGCGCTACAAGCTGATGCCGGCGATCTGGGAGGCGATGCGCGACGCGGCGAATCCGTGCTCGGTGCTGACGAAATCCCCGCTGCTGTTGCGCGATCTGGCGCTGATGAAGCAGATCGCCGAGCGGACGGAGTTCAGCGCCGCCCTGTCGGTGCCGACGTTGGACGAGCGAGCCTGGCGGGCGACCGAGCCGCACACGCCGAGCCCGCGGGCGCGGCTCGAGGCGGTGGCGGAGCTGACCCGGGCCGGCATCAGAACGGGCGTGCTGATCGCTCCGCTGATGCCGGGGATCAACGATGCGCCCGAGCAGGTTGCGAAGATCTTGGAGCTGGCCTCGGAGGCGGGAGCGGCCTACGTGACGGGCATCGCGCTGCATCTACGCGCCGACGTGAAGGGCCTGTTCTTCGACTGGTTACGGAACCATCGTCCGGATCTGGTAGACCGTTATAAGAAGCTGTACCAGCGAGGCGCCTACGCTCCGCAGGACGAGCGCAAACGCCTGAGCGAGCTCGTGAAGGGCCCAGATCTGACGCCGGTCGGGCGGATGCGTGGGCGCTATGGGCCGCGCAAACCGGACCAGGAGGATGCAGATTCCGCGCGAAACGAAACGGTATGGGCGCCTGACCAAGGTCGCCTATTCTGAATCCCGCATGAAACCCTGGATCGCCGCCGGTGATAGGTAGAAGACACACCCAGGACCAATAACGAGACACATGCCACCACGATTCAAACCACCAAGACCAGATTTCCGTCTCGATCAGATGTTCGAGACCCACAGCGACGAGTGGGAGCGCGTCGGCCTAGCCGTCGACGTCAACCAGAAGGGCGTGCGTAGATCGCGCCGGCGCGCGGTCGTCCTCATCCTCGCGTTCATCGCCGTCGTCGTCGTGTACGACAACTACCAGAACTGGTTTGGCGTCAATGTGAACGGGACGTGGAGCACGGTGATCCAGATCGTGGCGGTCATCCTGCTCCTCGGGTTGGGCTGGGCGATCGCCCGCGACATTGGTCGCATCGCCGGACCCACGTTCTTCAGGCGTATGGACCCGGGAACGGCCGGAACGGTCGGCTTCCTCGTCCGGCTCGTGACCGTCGTGATCACGGTCGTGGTTGCGCTCGACGTCGCCGGGCTGAGCGCGGGCTCGCTCGTCGCCACGAGCGCGTTCACCGCGGTGATCCTCGGTCTCGCGGCACAGCAGACCCTCGGCAACCTGTTCGCCGGCATGGTGCTGCTGAGCGCGCGACCGTTCCGTGTCGGAGAGCGCGTGCGCTTCCAGGCTGGAGCCGTCGGCGGACAGATCGAAGGGATCGTCAGCTCGCTCGGCTTGCTCTACACGACGCTGGTGCAGGGCGAGGATCGGATCATGGTGCCGAACAACGTGGTGCTGTCGGCGGTGGTCGTCCCGATACGTGAACCCGAATCGGTTGACGTGCGCGTCCGTCTCGGCAGGGGCATCACCGTAAGCCAGGTCCAGAAGATCCTCGACGACAGCGTCAAGACGCCGACCCGCCGCGCGGTCACGGTGCTGCTCGAGGAGCTCGACGGCGACGAGATCATCGTCCGGGTTCAGGCCACGCCCGATCGCGCCGATGACGGTGCGCGCCTGGCCGACGAGATCATCGATGCGCTTGCGACCGTGACCGGCGAGCACCCGGTCGTGACCCGCGCCGGCGATGAGACGACAGAGGGAGACGGCCGCTCAAGGGCGGCCGCGCCTGCGGGACCGCACCGGCGCTGAGCGCGCAGGACCGCTGAGGGCGCAGGACCAGGCCGGCGCTGAACCCGCAGGACCGCGCCGGCGCTGAATTCGCCGAACCCGAACGGCGCGCGTGCTACTTCGCGCCGGCCGGGGTGCGCACCAGATCCTGGGCGGCGGCGACGATCGCGTCCGCGTCGATCCCGAACTCGTGCAGTAGCTCCGTCGGCTTGCCGGAGCCCGGCATGCCGGTCACGGCCAGCTTGTGCACGCGCACGTTCTCGACCTCCGCGAGCGCGGCGAGAACGGCGTCGCCGAGCCCGCCTTCGGGCCAGTGATCCTCGACGGTGATGATCGCGCCGGTGTCGGCGGCCGCCTGGCGGACGGTCTCCTCGTCGACGGGTTTGATCGAGTAGAGATCGATCACCCGCGCGGCTACACCCTGCGCGCTCAGCTCGTCGGCGGCTTTGAGCGCCTCGTGGAGGGTGACGCCGGCGCCGATGAGCGTGACCTGATCCTCATCGGAGGAGCGCAGGACGGCCGAGCCGCCGATCTCGAACGCGTCGTCGGGCCCGTAGATCGTGGGCGTCGCGCCACGGCTGGTGCGCATATAGGCGATCCCGGGATAGTCGGCCATCGCGCGCACGAGGGCCGCGGCCTGGTTGGGGTCAGACGGGTAGAGGACCGTACTCGTGTGGATCGCGCGGAATATCGCCAGGTCCTCCAGCGCCATCTGGGACGGACCGTCTTCGCCGATCGCCACGCCGGCGTGGGATCCCGCCAGACACATATGGGCACGGCTGATCGCCGCCATCCGCACGAAGTCGTAGGCGCGCGAGAAGAAGGCCGCGAACGTAGAGGCAAATGGCCGGTAGTGGCGCACCTGCAGTCCGACAGCACCAGCGACCAGTTGCTGCTCGGCGATGAACATTTCGAAATAGCGATCGGGGTGCGCCTTGGCGAACAGCTCCGAGTAGGTCGAGTTGGACACCTCGCCGTCGAGCGCGACGACGTCGGTGCGCTCGCTCCCGAGCGCCGCGAGCGCGTCGCCGTAGGCGCGCCGGGTGGCGACCTCGTCATCGGGTCCCCACTGCGGCCATGAGACGTCGCCGGCCTCGATCCGGTGAGGCTCGGCGTTCCCGGTTGGCTTGGCGACCGACACGGTCAGCGACCGCTCGCCGCCAAGCTCTTCGATCGCCTTCTTGGGGTCGGACAGCGGCTTTCCGTGCTTGCCCTCCTTGTCCTCGACCTCGCTGGCGCCCTTGCCCTTCTTCGTCTTGGCGACGATCACGGTCGGGCGGTCGTGTGCCTCCGCTGCCTCGGTGTAGGCGCGGTCGATCGCGTCGACGTCGTGGCCGTCGATCTCAATCGCGTGCCAGCCGAAGGCACGCGCTCGGTCGGCATACGAGCGGAGATCCCAACCGTGCATGGTCTCGCGGGTCTGGCCGAGGCGGTTGACGTCGATGATCGCGGTGAGGTTGTCGAGCCCGTTGAACGCGGCGTGCTCGAACGCCTCCCAGATCGATCCTTCCGCGAACTCGCTGTCTCCGCACAGCACCCACACCCGGTAGGGAAGCTGGTCGAGGCGCTTGCCGGCCAGCGCGACTCCGACGCCGATCGGCAGCCCCTGCCCGAGCGAGCCGGTGGCGACGTCGACCCAGGGAAGCACGGGCGTGGGGTGGCCCTCGAGGCGGCTGCCGAGCTTGCGGAACGTCAGCAGCTCGTCGTCGGTGATCGCGCCGGCGGCCTTGAGGAAGCTGTAATACAGCGGCGAGGCGTGGCCCTTGGAGAAGATCAGGTGGTCGTTGCGGGGATCGTCGGGCTTGTCGAAGTCGTAATGCAGGTGGTTGGCCATCAACACGGCGATGAGGTCGGCAGCCGACATCGAGGATGTCGGGTGGCCCGACGCGGCGGCGTCGCTGGACCTGATGGAGTCGACGCGAAGCTGCTGTCCGAGCTCGCGCCAGAAGGCGGAGTCACTCATAACTCGATCGTACCCGTGATCAACGGCTCAGAACAAAAGGGATCCGTCTATGCCGGATCGGCCGCAAGCAATGCGTGCCCGTAGCACGCGACCCGGCGGCGCGACCGAACCATCAGCGCTTGTCGCGTTGACCAGCGGCAATCTCCGCCGCGATCCGATCGCTGCCGAGCAGCCGGCTGACCGCCGAGGCCAACCCGGGCGCCGCGCCCGCGATCGTCGCTCCGACTCGCATGGGCAGGGGCGCGACCGCCATCTCGGCGCGGTTTCGCTCGATCGCCGAGATCACCGCCCGCGCCACCTCCTCGGGGGACCGCGTGCCGACGCCTGGCGGCAGGCTCGCCTGCGAGTCCGCGAACATGCCAGCCTCGCGGATGAAGCCCGGCAGGATCACGGAGACGCCAACACGATGTGGGCGGAGGTCCTCGCGTAACCCGAGGGCGAACCCCCGCAACCCGAATTTCGTCGCCGAATAGACCGAGGACGCCGGTGAGGCAGCCTTACCCGATAGCGATGAGATGAACACCAGGTGGCCGCGCCGACGCTCGACCATCCCAGGCGCGAACGCCCGAGCGAGCGCGATCGGCGCGCGCAAGTTGACTTCAAGCATCCGGTCGATTTCGGACTCCGTCAATTCGAGCAGGAAGCCCGACGCCGGCAGGGCAGCGTTGGCGATCAGCACGTCAACTCGGCCGGCCTCCGAGATCAGTCGCTCCACATCCTCCCGCCGTGACAGGTCGCACCCGACAACGCGAGCCCCGAGGTCGGCGGCGAGCGGCTCGAGCACCTCGGTCCGCCGAGCGGTCAGGACGAGATCGGCGCTCCGAGGCGCCACCGCCCGCGCGATCGCGTGACCGAGCCCCCCGCTGGCGCCGGTCAGGACGACGTTGCCGCTCAGGCGGCTCATGAAGCCCGCGGGAAGACCGCCAGGGTCGCGGTGAATCCGTGGAGGAAGCTGCGCCCTCCGACCGGTCCGATCTCGCCGGCGGCAAAGAATCCGGCGGACGGCGCGCCCCCAAGCTCGCGCTCGATCGCCTCGGCGTCGTGGTCGGCAATGCCGAACATCGCACTTCCGCGGCCGTTACACGAGAACACGAGCGCTCCGGCGGCGGGCTCGCCGGCCAGCGCCTGGACCCGCAACTTGAGCGCCTGGCTGAGGTCCTCGTGGGCCGAGCGCGCGTCGCGGGCGTGGAGTCGCACGACCTGGCCCGGAGCCGCCTGGGTGCCGACGACCAGCGCGCCCGATTCGCTGTCCGCGCCTAACACGCCGCGCACGAGAAAGTCGCCTTGGGTGTACTCGGGCTTGCCGCCGTCGATCACCACACCGATCAGCAGGCCGCCCGCGACCAGTCCGCGTTCGCGTGGGGAGAGCTCGGAGATGATCTGCTCGACGGTCTGCAAAGCGGGCCGTCCCGCCAGCTCGTGGATGATGTTCCCCTCCGCCGCGGTGATCGTGACCTCCCGGCCGAGGGGAGCCGCTCCCTGCGAGACGCACGGCAGCATCTCCACGCGCTGGAGGCTGACGCCGACCGCCCCGCTCTCGTGCACCTGATCGCCGAAGAACAGCGCCCCCTCGCCGTCGCTGGTCCGTCCGCTCGCGAGGCCTCCAAGCACCGGCACCGTCGGCGCATGCTCGGAGAGAAACTCCAGCACCGCGTCGGTGGGGAACGAGTACGGGTCGGACAGCATCAGCAGGCCACTCGATCCCTCGAGATCGGGGAGCCCCTCGAGCCGCTGCTCGGTCTCGGTCTCGGTCAGCGTGGCGTGAAACGGCGTGGCGGCGCCGCCGTCGTCGAACGTGGCGGCCCACACGGCCAGCGCGGTGCCGGACTCGAGCTCGCGGCCGCGCCCGAGCACTCCACCGGCTCCGCAGCCGACGAGCGCGTCCGGATCGAGCACCGCCTGGACGCCCTCGAGCGTCGCCTCGGGCGCAACCAGGTGGTCGCCGCTGGCGAACACCACCGCGAGATCGGGGCGATCCCCATCGAGCTCGGCGGCCGCCGACCGGGCCGCCGCGGTCCCGGCCGCAAGAGGGTCGCGCTCGGTCGAGATTCCAGTACCGATCCTGATCGCTCCACGATACTCCGGCCCATGCCGCGCGCCGAGGTGATCGCCCTGTTCGGTCCCACCGGCGTCGGCAAGACCGACGTCGCGATCGAGCTCGCCCGCCGCCTGCGGGAGCTCGGCGAGCGGCCGGTAGCGGTCTCCGCCGACGCGCTCCAGGTGTACCAGGGCCTCGAGATCCTGACCGGAGCCGCGACCCAGGACGAGCGAAAGCAGCTTGAACACCGGCTGATCTCGTTCCTGCCCGTGAACGCCGCGTTCAGCGCCGGCCAGTATGCCGAGCTGGCGCACGCCGAGATCGACGCGCTCCTAGCCGCCGGCGCTCGCCCAATCGTCGTTGGCGGAACTGGGCTATACCTGCGTGCTGCGCTGGCCGAGCTGAGCCTCCGGCCTCCGCCTCCCGAAGGGGCGCGGGAGCGCTGGCTGGCCGAGCTCGAGCGCCGCGGAGCGCCGGCGCTCCACGGCGTGCTC
>Ga0335079_10007642_pt1 | contig 12285 bp, 7 predicted proteins | sample Lox_Sample_33_FD_206719 | JGI IMG/M metagenome (GOLD analysis project Ga0335079, IMG submission 206719) | Soil microbial communities from Loxahatchee National Wildlife Refuge, Florida, United States - Lox_Sample_3.3 | ecosystem: Environmental > Terrestrial > Soil > Wetlands | place: USA: Florida... | reverse complement strand
CCGACCCGGCTCCCGAGGGGTTCGGCGACATCGTCCCGCTCGAGACCGGCGGGACGGTGTTCCCCGGCCTGATCGAGCTCCACAACCACCTCGCCTACAACGTGCTGCCCCTGTGGAACGTTCCGCAGACGTCCACGAATCGCGACCGGTGGGGCAACACGCCGGCCTATCACCAGCTCGTCACCGCGCCGATGAAGACGATCGGCGAGGCGACCGACCTCCTGCCGGCGCTCGTCCGCTACGTCGAGTGCAAGGCGCTCGTCGGCGGCGTGACGAGTACCCAGGGGATCGCGCTGTTCAGCGCGCCCGGCGTGCGGCGCTAACTACCGCGGGATCGTCCGCAACGTCGAGGAGACCGGGGACGAGCTGCTGCCCGAGGCCGGCAGCCGCATCGCCGACGTCGACGCGAAGGATCCGCAGGCGTTTCTGGCCGAGATCGAGAAGAAGAGGTGCTTCCTGCTGCACCTGAGCGAGGGCACCGACGAGGCGGCGCACAGGCACTTCGAGGCGCTCAGGCTTCAGGGGAACAAGTGGGCGATCGCTCCGTCGCTCGCGGGCATCCACTGCGTCGCGCTCACGCCCGCCGACTTCGAGGTGATGGCCGCGAACGGCGCCTCGATGGTGTGGTCGCCGTTCAGCAACCTCCTGCTGTACGGGCGGACCGCCAATGTCGCGGGCGCGGTCGCCGCTGCCCCGCTGAAGATCGGGCTCGGGTCCGATTGGTCGCCGACCGGCATCAAGAGCCTGCTCGGCGAGCTCAAGATCGCCCGCGTCTACAGCCACAGCAGCGGCAACACGTTCAGCGACGGGCAGCTCGTCCGCCTGGCCACCACCGCGGGCGCCGAGATCCTCCGATGGGACAGACGGTCGGCTCGCTCGAGGCCGGCAAGCGCGCCGACCTCGTCGCCGTCGCCGGCCAGGACGACGCCGCTCCGCTCACGCCGCTGTTCGAGGGCGACGAGCGGACGGTGCAGCTGGTGGCGATCGACGGCACCCCGCGCCACGTTACGCCCGCGCTGCTGGTCGCCGAGGGTCCCGGCCTCGAGACGCTCGCCGTCGGCGGCGAGCGGCGGGTGCTGTACCTCGCGCAGGCCACCGAGGACCCGGACGTCGCCGCGCTCGGCTACGCGCAGGCCCGGGCCAAGCTCGCGGAAGCCCTGGAGAACATCAAGGCGATCCGGCTCGAGCAGGAACGCGAGCACGGACCCGAGGCACTGGCCGCGGCGCCGGCGGTGCACGCGGGCCATCCGCGGCTCGTGCTCGACGAGTTCGAGCACACCGACTTCACGCAGCGTCCCCACGTCGAGCTCGACGGGGCCGTGACCGGGCCGGTTGACAGACCGCAGGCGAGCGCGCCACCGATCTCGCCACTCCTCTCGCCGATCGCACTCGATCCGCTCACGGTGGCGGACGATCCCGGGTGGCTCGATCGCGTCGCCCACGAGATGAACCTCCCGGGTTACCTCGCGCCGGGACTACGCTCCCTGTACCCGGCCTGACCGCTTCCCCCGCTTGCCACCACCCCGTCCGTTCGCGAGAATGGCGTGCGGGGAAGTCACCAAGACTCGGGGCGAGAGTGTCACACCCGTCGAGGATCTGGATCGGCGTTGCCGGCGCCGTCGCGCTGGCGATGTTCGCATGTCTGATCGGACTGCTGACGACGGGGCTTCGCCTGGCGGTGGCCGGACTGTCACCCGGTCACGGACTGTTCTTGGTGCCGGTCTGGCACAGCATCCTGACCGGGCTGACCGTCACCGCCGTCGGCTTCGCGACGCTGGTCGTGTCCTGCGGCACCGCGTACCTCGCAGCCTGGAGGCGGTGGGATTTCCACCGCCGCGACTGGCAGGACATCGTCGAGAAGGGAGGCGTCCACAAGGCCTGGGACTCGCTGCACGCGCCGACGCCCGAGGGTGAGGAGCGCCGCGCCGCCCGGGTTGCACGGTTCAGGCACGTGAGCGCGGTCAGCAAGGCCAGACGCGAACGCCGGCTCGCGAAGGTCAGCCGGAGGGCCGGGCTGACGATGGTCGCGGATGCGCGCGAGCGGGTCGCCAACGACTTCCAGGCCGCCGCGGACGTTCAGTGCGCAGCGGCCAAGGCGCACGCGGAGGCGGCCGGCGAGGCACCCGGACCGGGCCACGTCACGGAGACCCCGGCCGGGAACCGTCTGCTGCGGATCCTCGCCGGGTTCAACCTGCTCGTCCTCGCCGGGGTGATCGCGCTCGGCGTCGGGCAGACCGTGGCCGGGTACCAGTCCGCGTGGTGGGCGGTGATTCCGGCCGGCGCGATCGCGTTCCTCGTCGTCCACCGGATCCTGACCACGCTGGGGCCGCTCGACGCGCATCCACGCCTCCACGTCGCGTCGTGGGTGCTCGTCGGCGCGCTCGCCGTGCTGTCCTCGCCACCGGTGGCGTTGCTGGTCATAACCGGCGTGATCGTCTCGACCCTGGGCCGGAGATTCGTCCGCGCGAACGCCTCGCAACCGCTGGCGCTGCGCGTGCGATCGCCGCTGCCGTGGCTGATGGCGGCGATGTACACCGCGGTCGCGATCGGCTACCTCGCGATGCCCCCGGTGTCGTTCGACGGGGTGACCGTACAGACGGCATCGGCGCAGGTCATCGGCGGCAGCCTGTCGCAGTCGAGTGACACCGTCCATCTGATCGTGTGCACACCGCTCGCCGACGCGACCTCGACCGACGCGCGCCTCCAAACCGTGCCGATTACCCGCACGGTCAAGGTCTCGGCGAACGGCACGGCCGCGCTCGATTCGGGCGATCGGCCAACCCTCCCCGCCCTCGTCCTCGAGCTGATCGGCATCGACTGGCCCCGCGCGCTGATCGCGCCGGATCTCCACGCCAGGGAAGCGACGTGCGCGGGCGCGCCGCCGCCGAGGCTACTCGCCGGAGCCGAGGATCCCGCGCTCGGTGCCGGTGTCATCGCCGGGCCGGCCCCCTCGGGCGGCCGCGCGCTCGACGGCGAGAAGCCGATCGAGCAGACGACCGATCGCCGCATCGCCGTGCTGGCCCGACGCTACCAGCCCACGCTCGAGGTGTCGGTCGCCGACCTGTTCTGGCCGGTCTCGGTCGGAGCCGTGCTGGACGACATCGGGCCGGACGGAACCCACGCGTGCCTCGTCACTCCCGCGGTGTCGCCTGCCTGCAAGCGCGTGACATCGGTGCCCACGACGGGCCAACCGGCCGATTACCTCAGGTTCCCGACGACCGCGAACGTCGCGGCCGGCGCGCTCACCGAGAACCCCGCGGCGCAGTTCCGCGCGTTCGAGGCCGGGCAGCACACGATCACCGGCCCGCTGCATCACTGGCTCGCCGACCCCGGCATCCTCGACCCCTGGCGCACCGCTCAGCTGTACTTCTACTACGGCGGGCCCGTGCACTTCGCCGGCATCGGCGGACAGTTGCCGGCGTGGCCGACGGTGAAGGCCGTGTTCGCCCCCGGCGACTCCCCGAACGGCTCCGATGGGCTGATCGGCCTGCAGTACTGGTTCTTCTATCCATACAACTATTACCCCGTTGTCACCCGGTCCTCGCTGATGAACGGGGCGCCCGTCGCCGGCGACGTCGAGAACGTCGACCTGCACCAGGGTGACTGGGAGCACGTGACCGTTCTGCTCGATCAGCGCACGCTGAACCCGGTGGCGCTGTACACGGCCCGTCATGCCAACGAGGGTCAGTTCTACTACTGGAACAGCCCGAAGCTCGCGTTCGACGGTCCCGGCCGTCTCCATCCGATCGTGCAGGCCGCGATCGGCGGACACCCGTCCTACCCCGGTACGTGCGGTGGCTACAAGCGCTCTCAGGGGGGCGGCGCGCTGTACGACTGGGTCGTGTGCGGCGGGGGACGGTTTGCCTTCCGTGCCGGCACCACCCCGCTCGTCGACCTCGGGCAGACGACCTGGGCGTGCTGGCCTGGTCACTTCGGCGAGGCCAAGTCCGGGCGCGAGGTCGTCGATCCGACCGCCGACACCCTCACCACGATCATCGCCAAGTACGTGCACGTCGCCGGTCCGGTGTCCCCGCTCCGGCAGGCCGAGAACGGCCAGGACCCGGGTTACGGCGTGTGCACGCGGGGCGCCGGCGCGAGCGAGCACGACGCGCTCCACGGACCGCTGACGCCACTGCTCACGAGCATGTTTGGTCGGTAGGTCGGGCCCGCGCGGGCTGCCGATATCGGGGACGGCGGGCCCGCGTGAGCGTCGGGGTCGGGTGTTAGGGGTGGGATCGCGGGGGCGCTGTCGGGGCGGCACGGGCGGACCGTCCGGCCTCGTCGACGGCGGTCTCGTTCCCTCGACGCCGGGCATTCGTCGCGGCTCGCCGTCCAGGAGTGGGCGACGGCGATCGCGACCACGCCGGCGGGCGTGCCCGGCGGCGGCGTTGGCGCCTTGGCGGCGCGTGCGGTCGGAGGTGTGCTCGGACGGCACGATCCCGAGGAATCCGCACACGGACCGATGAGGCACGTGGCTTCGTCGCGGTCGGCTCCTCTCGCATGTGATTGTGGACCGCCACGCGAGGGCCAACTCGCGAGGCTCGACAACGTCCCGACGCAACGGGAGGGGACCGGCCAGCTTCGACCAGCCGCCCCGGACGTCAACCCCCCGACCGGGGTCTACTGGCTCCGATGCCCGTCGAGACCCGCCGAATCGACCGGTACGCGCGCCCGGACACGACGTTCACGCTCGGCCGCGTGGTCGAGTGCGGCGTCGTGACGCGTGTGCGCCCGTGCTCGTTCGGTCGGCGCCGGACGGAACCGAGTTTCTCGCCACTCGGCAGCCCGCCCGCGGCGAACGGCGATTCAGTCGGTCATAGCACGAGTTTCGCGACACTCGCCACCGGCGCGAGGTCGAGTGGCGAGTTTCTCGGGGTGGCCGAGGCGACCCGCACGGGGGATCGAGCCTCCACCCCGACACGCGAAGCGCACGGGAACGAACCCGCGGACGATCGAACTCCGCTTCCGCCGCCACCAGCGCGAATCTGACGCCCACGCCCGCCGGCTTCCCCCTACCGGCCGCCCGCTCGTCAATCGGCCGCCACCCGCCCGGCATTGCCGGCGCGACGTTGGCGAGAAACCCACTACACCAACTCCGACGCGGGCAGATGAACCGTCTTGACGCCGCGTGAGGAGGCGAGCGCGACCATGTTCTCGGTCCCGCCGGGTCCGTCGCCACCCTTGCCGTCCCACAGCACTATCAGCGTGACGTCGGCGTCGGCACGGGACATTGCGGTGTGGAGCATCCAGCGGTTGCTCCGCTGCCAGATCGTGTAGCGGCCCTCGCTCTCCTGCTCGAGCCAATCCGGCAGGCCGTCGAGGCGCTTGACCTCGAGCCGCCGGGTGAGCGCGCGGAAGCGCTCGATCCAGCCGGCGCCGGCGTCTTGCACCGACGCTGCCGCGAACTGGTCGTCGGGCAGCGCGAGCAGCAGCGACGTCGGGATTCCGAGCTCGGCGCAGACCTCGTGGAACAGGATGTCGCCGCCGCTCGCGCCGCCGGCGAGGCCGACGATCGGTTGCGACCCGGCCAGTTCCTTCTCGTCGATGACGGCCTTGCGGATCATCTCCCGCGCCCTGTCCTCGCTCGATGCCGGGAAGCGCGGCGCCGCCCTTCCGGGCGCGTCGATGCGATGCCCGGAGAACACGATGACCCGCGAGCGCACCGCCTCGGGCCCGGACGGCGACTCGTCCCCGGGCTCCCCCAGCACCGTCAGCGCGGCGTCGACATTGTCGGTGAAGACCCCGAGCTCCCGGTACAGGACGATCTGGCGCGCGGCCGACGAGATCGCAAACGGGTCGGCAGCGGCCCGCGCCTGCTCGTACGCCCACGCCACGAACGCCGGCCGGTCCGAGGTCAGAAGCCTCAGGTCCGCGCGGGTGAAGCGCGCCCACACGTCCTCGGGCCTTCCCTCGCGCTGCCGGCGGAACGCCTCGGCATCGAGCGAGCGGCCTACCGCCGCCGCGAGCTGGTCGCGATCGCGCTCGATGTCCTCGGCCGCGGCCTGGGCCTTGCGGTCATCGTCGAAGCCCTCGCTCCAGACGTCGGGCTCGCCGGCGATCAGACGCCCGGTGACCGCGAACAGCGCCAGCGCGTTGATCCCCGGATACCAGTGGTTCTGATCGAGCGAGAAGCCCTGGTCGTAGTAGGTCCGGGCCGTCTTCAGGTGCGGCGAGCGCAGCGCAGCCGCCGGACGCGCGGCCTGCTCCAGCCCCTTCCAGTCGCCGAACCACAGGTTCTTCTCGTTGCGCGCGAGCAGCCCCAGCGCCTCGGCGCGCCGGCTGGAAGCCGCCGCAGCATCGACGCTGACGCGCTCGAGCGCGGTTGCGGACGACACCGGGTCGCCGAGCCGCTGGTAGACCGTGCCGAGCAGCAGGTTGGCTTCCGGATCCTGGGGCCGCTCGTCGCGGATCGCCTCGCACGTCGCCCGGGCGTCGGGCCAGGCGCCGAGGTCGAACTGCCCCCGGGCGACCACCCGCAGGCCACCCAGACCCCAGTCGTAGTCGGCCGCCTCGTCGGCGAGCACGGCCAGCATCGGCTTGTCCCGTGACCGCTGCCTGGCGGCGGCCTCCTCGCGGAACCCGGGCGGAACCGGGCGCAGACGCTCGGGGTCGGTTGGCTCGAGCGCGGGAACGAGCAGGAACACCGGGCTGTCATCGTGCTCGGCCGCGAGCGAGCGCTTCACGGCGTCGGCGAGCTGATCGCGGGCCTCGGCGGGATCGTCGGCGCTGTATTCGAGATAGCGATCGGTCCTCAGATCGAACGGGACCTCGCTCGCCCGCGACCGGATCAGGATCGTCGTGCGCGGGCGCAGCGAGTGCCGGATCCCGAGCTCGTAGTAGACGTTCGCGTTGTGGATCGAGATGTCCGCGATCACGATGTCGGTGAGCGCGAGTCGCTCGAACATGTCCGCGCGGATGTTGCCCGCCCGGACGATCTCTCCGGTCGTCCGGCCGCGAACGTCCAGAGCATCGAGCACCGGCGAGATCAGCTCCCGCTCGACCAGGTCGAAGTCGATCCCCTCCTGGGTGCCGAACGGCCGCACGATGAACGCATGCGCCGCGCTCATGACGTGGCGAAGCCGCCGAGGTGCGCCAGATCGACGGTCTTGCCGATCGCGGCGCCGATCTTGACCAGGTCGTCGATGTTCTCGGCGTCGTCCATCTTGCGCATTCGCTCGGCGTTGATCCCCCTCAGCTTCAGCTCCCCCAGCCCGTCGGGCGTCAGCTCGGCGTTGTAGCGCACATAGACGAACGCCCGGCCGAGGTCGTCGGCGAGCGACAGCGGCCGGTTCGGGATCACCGGGTCGACCGGGATCAGGTCGCGGATCTCGCGATCGATGATGCCGCCATAGGTGCAGCGTCCCACCACCCGGCAGCTCACGTCCTGATCGACCGATGCCTGTGACATCAACGCCGACAGCGTGTTGGTGGCCGCCTCGAGCAGGTTGGTGTCCGGATCCGCCGCGGTCCCACCCAGCACCGGCGCCGATCCGGTGCCCACCGACACGATCAGCAGGTTGCGCTCGCCCCGCGGCCACCCGAGCTGGTAGGCGGGCTCGGTGGCCATCTTGAACAGCAGAAACGCGGGGTTGTTGTACGCGGTCGTGCCCCCGTCGACGAACACGAATGACTTCGTGTCGTCGTTCCTGTCCCACGGGATCACCTCGGGCGGGAAGAACACCGGCGCCGCGGTGCTGGCCCGGACGAGCTTCCACAGCTCCATCCTCAGATTGCAATCCGCTCGGTCGGGATCGTTGTACCTCGCCGCCGGGTTGGAGGAGATCGGCCAGGCCGAGTCGGTGGTCGCGTTCCGCGTCACGACGGTCAGCAGGCAGCGCAGGTTGTTCGGGCTCAGATCGGTCTTGGCGCCGAACGTCTTCTGCAGGGTCTTGGCCAGTTCGCCGCCGCCGTACAGCGACCGCCATCGCGTGAACAGCGCTCGCCGCTCGAACGCCTTGCGGCCGAAGTCGTGGTAGAAGCTCGTGATCTCCTCGACCGACATCCCGCGCGCCAGCCCGGCGGCGATGATCGCCCCCGTGCTGGTGCCGCCGATCAGGTCGAAGAAGTCGCACAGGCGAAAGTCCGGGTCCCCACCCCGCGCCGTCCTCAGCTGCTCCTCGAGCTGCTGCAACACGCCGAGCGTGATCACCCCTCGGATTCCGCCGCCGTCGAGCGCGAGGATCTTGCGAGGTCGCGGCGCCCGGTAACGATCGGCAAGCGGTCCCCAGAGCTTCCACTGGTCGTTCGTCGGCTGCGTCAAGATGTCCGCCCTTCCCCAGTGGCCGCAATCGGTGTGCGCCGGCGACAGATGCGTTCGGTGGCGCCATCCTAACGCCGCGTCCGTCCACGTCCAACTGTCAAATTCGCCCGATGCCGCGCCCCCGGCCACCGCTCCCCCAGAACGCGTCGGTGGTCATCGTCGGTGGCGGCGTGATCGGAACCAGCGCCGCCTTCCACCTGGCCGAGGCCGGCGCCGACGTGGTGGTGATCGAGCGAGCGCAGCTCGGCAGCGGCTCCACCGGCAAGGCCGCCGGCGGCGTCCGCACGCAGTTCTCGGACGTGCTCAACATCGAGATCGCGAAGCGGAGCATGGCCGCGTTTCGCGACTTCGGGCGCCGTCCGGGCTGGGACATCGAGCTCAAGCAGGTCGGGTACCTGTTCGTCATCGACCGCGAGTCCGACGTCGAGGAGTTCGAGCGGAGCGTCGCGCTCCAGAACGAGTGCGGGCTCGATTCCCGGATGCTCACCCCCGGCGAGGCGCGTGCGCGCTGTCCGCTGCTCGAGGGCGAGGACATCCTCGCGGCGGCGTTCTCGCCCGGCGACGGCCACGCCACTCCCGAAGGGGTCGTGCAGGGCTACGCGTTCGCCGCGCGAAACCACGGCGCCCACATCCGCACCGGGTGCGAGGTTCTCGCGATCGAGGTCAGCGGCGGCGAGATCACGCAGGTCATCACCGGGGACGGAGCGATCCGGACGAATACGGTTATCTGCGCGGCGGGGCCGTGGTCGCGAAGCTGCGGCGCGATGGCCGGCGTCGCGTTACCCGTGATCCCTCTGCGCCGGCAGATCCTGTTCACCGACGCGATCGACGGGCTGCCGGCGGACCTGCCGATGACGATCGACTTCGCCTCGAGCTTCTACTTCCACCGCGAGGGCCCCGGCCTGCTGATGGGGATGTCGGATCCGAACGAGCGCCCCGGCTTCAGCGTCGAGACCACCGAAGACTGGATCCCCGGGCTGATCGAGGTCGTTCGCCGGCGGGCGCCGCGGATCGCCGATGTCGGCATCCGCGGTGGCTGGGCCGGGCTGTACGAGGTGACACCCGATCACAACGCGATCATCGGCGAGGCCCGCGGCGTCTCGCGCTTCCTGTACGCGACCGGGTTCTCCGGCCACGGCTTCCTGCAGGGTCCCGCGGTCGGCGAGATCCTGCGTGACATGGTCCTGCGCCGTCCGACGTTCGTTGACATCTCGCCGTTGAGCGTCGAGCGCTTCGATGCGTCCGCGCTGCGCCCGGAGTACAACATCGTGTGATGGTCGAGATTCTCTCCACGACGGCGACGGGCGCGACGCGGCTGGTCGAGATGCTCGGTCAGCTCGGGGTCGAGCTCGTGTTCGGGCTGCCCGGGGTCCACAACCTCCCGATCTGGAAGGCGCTGTCGGACTCGGACATCCGGCTCGTCGGCGTGCGCCACGAGCAGACCGCGGCCTACGCCGCCGACGGCTACGCCCGCGCCACCGGCCGGCTCGGCGTCGCGCTCGTGACCACCGGTCCCGGCGCGGCCAACACGCTCGGCGGCGTCGGCGAGGCGATGGCGGCCGGCTCCCCGGTGCTGGTCATCGCCACCGACATCTCCACCGCGGTCCGCCGTGACGGGGTGTACCGGGGAACGCTGCACGAGACGCGCGACCAGACCGCGATGTTCGGACCGGTGACCAAGGCCGCCCGTCTGGTCGCTACCGCGGACGAGATCGCCCGCGCGACGCTCGAGTCGGGTCGGGCGGCACTCGCCGCGCCGACCGGACCGGCGTACCTCGGGATTCCCACCGACCTGCTGTCGAAGCCCGTTCCGGGGCCGCGGGTGGTGGCGCCGCCACCGGTCCCCGCCACGGCCGTCTCGGTCTCGGCCGAGGACGTGGCGCGGGCGTGCGAGCTGCTCGCCGGCGCCGAGCGTCCGCTGATCTGGACGGGCGGGGGCGCGCTCCGGGCCGATGCCGGGGCGCTGGTCGGGGAGCTTGCGCTCAAGCTGGCGGCGCCGGTGCTCACCACCTACATGGGCCGCGGCCTGCTCGCGCCCGAGCACCCCTGCGCGGTTCCCGCTCCGGCTCACGCCCGTGAGGTCGGCGACATGTGGGACGAGGCCGACGTCGTGGTCGCGATCGGAACCGACTTCGACGGCACGAACACCCAGAACTGGCAGATGCCGGCGCCGTCGGCCCTGATCAGCATCAACCTGGACGAAGCCGAGGCGAACAAGAGCTACCCGTCCGACGTGACGCTGGTCGGTGACGCGCGCGCGGTGCTCGAGGTGTTCGTGCCCCGGGTCGCGACTCGCGAGGGGGTGCCCGCGCTCGAGCGCCGGCTCGCGGAGATCGGGACGTCGGTGGCGGCGTGGGTCGAGCAGGACGAAGCGCAGGCCGCGGCGCTGCTCGAGATCGTCCACCGGGCGCTGCCGCCGGACGCGTTGATCGTCGCCGACATGTGCATTCCCGGCTACTGGCTCGGCGGTTACTGGCGGGTGCCCCGCCCGCGCAAGCTCGGGTATCCGCTCGGGTGGGGCACGCTCGGATTCGGGTTCCCGGCCTCGCTCGGGGCGGGTCTCGCCGGCGTCGGCCCGACCGTGTGCGTGGTCGGGGACGGCGGCTTCATGTACGCCTGCGGCGAGCTCGCGACGGTCGTGCAGGAGCGCATCCCGCTGACGATCGTCCTCGTCGAGGACGGCGGCTACGGCATGCTGCGGTTCGACCAGGTGCAAGCCGGCGAGGAGCCGTTCGGCGTCGACCTGGTCCAGCCCGACTTCGCCGCGCTGGCCGCGTCGTTCGGGGTGCCGTCGACGACGATCGATGGCTTCGGGCCCGAGTTCGAGGCGGAGCTGCGCCGGTCGCTGGCCGGCGACGAGGCTCGGATGCTGATCGTCCGCGCCCGGCTCAAGCCACCCCCGACGACCTCCCCGCGGTGGTACCGGCGCGGATGAGCTCGCTCGCGCTGTCCGTGTCGTCGACCGAGTCGCTCCGGGAGCGAGCGCGGCTCGCGCTCGAGCGCTGCGGGGCGGGTACGGAGCCCCGGCGGGGGCCGGTCGGGATGGCGCACTCGCCGATCACGGGCGAGGACCTGTTCGAGGTTCCGGGCGCGGGCGTCGCCGAGGTCGAGGGCGCGATCGCGGCGGCCAAGGTGGCGTTCGCGACCTGGCGCACGGTGCCGGCGCCGGTCCGGGGCGCCCTCGTGAAGCGACTCGGCGCGCTGCTGGGCGAGCACAAGGCCGACATCGCCGAGCTGATCACGATCGAGGCGGGGAAGATCCCGTCGGAGGCGCTCGGCGAGGTTCAGGAGATGGTCGACATCTGCGACTTCGCGGTCGGCCTCTCGCGCCAGTTGGAAGGGCGCACGATGCCGTCCGAGCGACCGGGCCACCGGCTGATGGAGACGTGGCACCCGCTGGGAGTCGTGGCCGTCATCTCGGCCTTCAACTTCCCGGCCGCGGTGTGGTCGTGGAACACCGCGGTCGCGCTGGTGTGCGGGGACAGCGTCGTGTGGAAGCCCTCGCCGATGACGCCGCTGACGTCGATGGCATGCGCCGCGGTGCTCGACCAGGCGATCGCCGACAGCGGCGCCCCGGCCGGATTGCATGCACTGGTGATCGCCGATGCCGACGCCGGCGCGGCGCTGATCGACAGCCTCGACGTCGCGCTCGTGAGCGCCACCGGGTCCGAGCGGATGGGCGCTGAGGTGGCTCCCCGCGTGGCCGCCCGGCTCGGCCGCTGCCTGCTCGAGCTCGGGGGCAACAACGCCGCCGTGGTGGCGCCGTCCGCGGACCTCGAGCTGGCGACGCGCGGGATCGTGTTCGCCGCGGCGGGCACCGCCGGCCAGCGGTGTACGAGCCTGCGCCGGGTGATCGCGCACGAGGACGTCGTCGACGATCTCCTCGCCCGTCTGCGCGCCGTGTTCGCCCGCCTCCCGATCGGCGACCCGTCCGCCGACGGGACGCTGGTCGGTCCGCTGATCAACGAGCGCGCCTACCACGACATGGTGCGGGCGCTCGACGAGGCCGCCGCCGACGGCGGCGA
>Ga0335079_10007641_pt1 | contig 12286 bp, 12 predicted proteins | sample Lox_Sample_33_FD_206719 | JGI IMG/M metagenome (GOLD analysis project Ga0335079, IMG submission 206719) | Soil microbial communities from Loxahatchee National Wildlife Refuge, Florida, United States - Lox_Sample_3.3 | ecosystem: Environmental > Terrestrial > Soil > Wetlands | place: USA... | reverse complement strand
GCCTCAATTGGACTTTGGTCCAATCCGCGAAAGCCAGTCGTAGAACTGGGCAGTGAGTGGCCTTGCAGCCGCGCACGCCAACGTGCGCTCGCCTGTGATCGTTCAGCAGACCCTGCGCTGAGCCCGCCGATGTTTGGGCCAAGGTCCAATTGAGCGTTGGAACGAGCCGTTGCCACGCTTGCAGCGAGGGATTCAGGTTGCTGCAATGCGGATTCACACGAGACGAGCAGCCGCATTGGCCGGTTTGTGCGCGGGCCTGTTTGTCTCGGCCCTCTTTTGGCCGCGAGCCAAGGCAGACGACAAGGAGATCGGCGCGAACAGCCAGATCGAGACGCTCGTCGCTCCGGTCGCGCTATTTCCTGATCGTTTGCTTGCCAAGATTCTCATCGCATCGACCTATCCGTTGGAAGTGGCGGAAGCGGCAAATTGGCCGCAGCGGAGTGCGGGATCTCCGAACAAGGCTGAGGACGCGCAGAGCCAGCGGTGGGACCCCAGCATCAGGGACCTCGCCACCATTCCGCGTCTGATCGTGATGATGAACGATCATCTCGATTGGACTCAGACTTTGGGCGACTCATTCCTCTCCGATCCCGTCGCTGTCTTGAATGAAGTTCAGGCATTGCGTGCCAGGGCAGTGCGCGACGGACTTCTCCGTACAAATGAAATTCAGAAGGTCGTCACGACGACGAACGGAATCGAGATCCGGCCAGTCAGCTTCAGGGTTGTTCGCCTGCCAACCTACGATCCGTTGTTGCTTCACAGTTCATCGAAAACATCGCCACCTCCCCAACGGTCCTGGACGTTGCCGCCCGGATTCTCCCATGTTGGAAAGATTGCCTTTCTTCCTGCCGTAGCCGTTCCGGCGACGGTTTGGGACGCGACGATCGAATGGAACGAAGGCCAGATCACCGTGACTCGCAATCTGAGGCCGGGCAATCGCGGAAATCCAGTGCATCCGGCCGATAGGGTCGCGTGGCAGCATGACCCGGAGCACCGTCGCGGCGTGAACTACAGCACCCCGGAACTGCGGGCCCGCTATGGCGGGAAAGCCGCGCCCGGTTCCGAGAGCCGGCGCGCGTTTCGCGGATTGCAGGAACCGGCGGACGGACAAGATGGTCTGCGCGATGCCGGTTTCTTCTTCCGCAAGCACGGTGGCGCGCTCGACGGCGTAGGAGACGCCTCACAGATCGACGCGTTCAGCCGCCGCGGCCATCAATCGCTTTCGCCCGCGAACGCGTCTTCCAAGCCGAAACGGCAGGACGTGGTTCAGCCATGAAGTTGAAGTACGTTCTCGGAGCGGCGGGGCTGCTCCTTCTTTCGCTGTGCATCGGAGTGGCGATCGCGTACTGGCAACACAGCACCGGCGCCGAGTTCGCGTCCCCGAAAGAGGCTGTCGATCAGCTCGTCACGTCCCTGCGGTCGGACGATGTTGACACGCTGCACGTGATCCTCGGACCGGACTCGGATATCGTAATCCATTCCGGCGACCCCGTAGCGGACCGTTACGCCAGGCGTCGATTCATAGCGGCGTATGACGCGCGCGAACAGCTCAAGCAGATCGACTCCTCGCATGTGCTGCTGCTGGTCGGGAAGGACAATTTCCGTTTTCCGATTCCCCTCGTGAAGAACGCGAACGGCCGCTGGTTCTTCGACACCTTGGCCGGTCGAGACGAAGTCCGCGCACGCCGCGTCGGACGCAACGAACTCTACACAATTCAGGCATGCAAGGCTTACGTCGATGCACAACGCGAATACGCGTCCATCGATCGCGGCGACGGTGTTCTCGATTACGCCCAGCATTTCTTCAGCACGGCCGGCACGCGAGATGGCCTTTATTGGCCGGTCAAACCGGGCGAACCACCGAGTCCGCTCGGACGGCTGGCTGCGGACGCCGAAGCGCGCGGCTATATGCTCGGTCCGCACCCGAAACCGCATCCGTTCAATGGCTATTACTTTCGCATCCTGAAAGCACAAGGCTGGTCGGCCAGGGGAGGCGCGTACAACTACGTCGCATATGGCAAGATGATCGGCGGATTTGCGCTGATTGCGTATCCCGCCAGATATCGCGTTTCCGGCATCATGACGTTCATCGTCAATCGCGACGGCGTTGTCTATCAGCGAGATCTCGGCCCGCATACCGACGTGGTCGCTGAAAAGATTACCGAGTTCGATCCCGGTCCCGGTTGGACAAGGGCATAGCCGACGACATCAGTAGCGGACGAGTTCCGCGAGCAGCAAGCTGCTGGCCAAAAGCATCATGAATACCAGCGCGTCTGAATTTCGTCGAAAGCGCAAGAAGCGCCTCCATCCCATAGGCGCGATCAGGTTCGACTATGTGATTGGCTGCGGGAATTGGACCTAGGTCTATCCAATTCCTTTCACTTTTAAGAAAATGCAGGAAATCGTGGGACTAAAGGACAATTGGCGGGAAGTTAAGCACTCAGTTGTATGGGTGGTGTCGGGAAAAAGCCGAACCGCGGCTCTTTCCCGCTGCTTTGGTGACACAAGGAACGAAGCCGCAAATGCGACCGGATCCTTAATCCGGCTCCGCTCAGGAAGGGAAAAATCAAGGAACGGCGATCACTCTTTCAAATGATATCCATGTCGTCAAAGCGGCGGTAAACCCCCGGCACATACACTTGTGATTGTCTGCAATCTGAGGTCGAGCCAATTGTGGAGGTGCCACGGTGACAAGAAAAACTCGGTCGAAGGGTGCGGTCTACCGGGAGATGAGGCCCATCTGGAGCGGATAGTGCAATGGAACTGGCGCCGCAAACAGATTCGCTTTACCGGCCTCTCGCGCAACCGAAGGAGCAACCAGCGCGCAAGGAGAACCGCCCGCGCCTGACGGAGGTCGCGTGGGATCATATCCTCACGGTCGCCGCCACGGTGGCGATTTTCGTCGCGGCGATTCTCACGTTCGATTTGCTGGCATCGGTATACTGGTGGCAGCGCTCCATGCCCGTTGCCATGTACGTGATTCCAACGATCGAATGGCTCTTGCTCGCAGCCATCCTTGTTCAGGAGCGGCGCCGCAGTCGCCTGAAATCACTTTTGTCCGACAGCGAGGTTCGCATTGAGCTTGCCTCGGGTGCAGCCGATCTGGGCCTTTGGCGCTGGGACGCAAAGACGGACAAATTCTGGGCAACGAAGCACGGTCAGGAATTGCTGGGCCTCTCGCCACAGGCCAGCTACGACGCCAACGCGATCATCGCGATCGTGCATCCGGAGGATCGCGCTATGGTCGAGGATGCTGCGAAACAGGCGTTGGCGACGAACTCCTCTGTGGAGGTCGAGTTCCGCGTCTGCCTGCCCGGCGAGCAGGTCCATTGGCTGCACGGCCGGGGCGTCTGCCATTCAAGGGACGGGGTCTCTCAGATGATGGGCACCATCATGGACATTACAGAGCGCCGCAAGATGCAGGAGGAAGCGCAGCATCATCAGCAATCGATCGCCCATCTCGCCCGCGTCGGCATCGTTGGCGAACTGTCGGCCGCGCTCGCGCATGAGCTTAATCAGCCGCTCACCGCCATCATGAGCAACGCGCAGGCCGCCCAGCGCATGCTGGGCAAGACGCCGCTGGACGTGGAAGAGGTGTCAGGCGCGATTGCTGACATCATCGAAGACGATATGCGCGCCGGCGATGTTATCCATCACCTGCGCAGCCTCCTGAAAGACAATCAGAGCTCGCTTGGGTTATGCGACCTGAATTCCCTCGTGCACGAATCGCTCAGCCTCACACGCAGCGATCTGATTTCCCGGCACATCTCGGTGACCCGGGAATTGTGCGCGCAACCGCTCCCGGTGGTCGGCGATGATGTTCAGCTTCAGCAGGTGGTGCTCAATCTGATCCTCAATGCCGCTGAGGCGATCGCGGCGCAGAAGGACCGCAAGGGACAGCTGACGGTCTCGACCGGCGTGTCGGGATCGTTCGCCCATCTGAAGGTGTCCGACAACGGCACGGGCATACCGCCCAACATTCTGGACAAGCTGTTCGATCCCTTCTTCACGACGAAGCAGAGCGGAATGGGCCTCGGCCTGGCCATTTGCCAGGCCATCGTCACGCGCCATGCCGGGAGAATCTGGGCGACCAACAATGATGATTTCGGGGCGACATTCCATGTCTCGCTCCCGCTCGCCCAGGCAGGCGCGTCATGAACCTTCGGCCGGCCGTTACTCCTTCTCCCGAGCCGCCGCAGCCATGCGTCTATGTCGTCGACGACGACCGCTCGGTGCTCAAAGGCTTGTCGCGGCTACTGAGCTCGGCGGGGTACAATGTGAAGGCGTTTGATTCGCCGGAGGAATTCTTGCGGCAGCACGATCCGGAAGTGCCTGGCTGCGTGCTGCTTGACATCGGAATGAGCGAGCTTGACGGGCTGTCGCTGCAGGCACGCCTCTCCGACGACGAAAGCCGTCGTGCCGTGATCTTTATCACCGCGCGCGACGACGCTCAGACCGGCGTCCACGCAATGAAGGCGGGTGCCCTCGACTATCTGACCAAGCCGGTGCAGGACGCGACACTGTTGGCATCCGTTGCCAAGGCGATCGACTTCGATCAGCGCTCGCGACGCCATCATGCAGAGCTGGTGGAGCTGCAGAAGATGTTCCGTCAATTGACGGCACGCGAGGTTGAAGTTCTGAGGCATGTGATCCGGGGGCGCCTCAACAAGCAGATTGCCTACGATCTCGGCATCGTGGAGAAGACGGTTAAAGTGCATCGTGCGCGGCTGATGGAAAAGCTGCACGTACGTTCGGTCGCGGAACTGGTGCGTCTTGGCGAGCGCCTGGGAATCGGCGCGAACGGCGGCGGCAATGCCTGAACTTCATGCACCCGTTCGCCAGATTTCTCCGAAGGACATCGCAGGCAAGCCGGCCGAGCCGGTATCCGTTGCAATCGTCGACGACGATTCCTCAATACGCAATGCGGTCAGCCGATTTCTGAAGAGTTGGGACCTGCGCGTGAATGCCTATTCCAGTTGCGTGGAATTCATGCACGCGCTCGCGGAAAAACGGCCGGACTGCCTCCTGCTCGATCTTCATATGCCGGAGTTCGACGGCATCGCGGTGATGAACCATCTCAACTATATGAAGATCGCATTGCCGGTGATTATCATCTCGGCCGAGGAGGAGACGAAATTCCGCGATGTCTGCCACAGCCTCGGGGCCGTTCGTTATCTGAGAAAACCTGTGAACGGCGCCGAGCTGTTGAGCGCGATCGAAGACGCCGTCGCCGGCGCCGGCCGCGCGTAAGCGGACTCCATTTTCAATTTGGTGACCGGTTGCAGCCTACCAGTGCCGCAGGATGTCCAAACGCGTGCACAGCGCCGTATCGCAGCTGTTCCAGCGACCGCCAAGACCAGCAATGCGCTCGTGTCGGGATTGGGCCAAAGGCCAATCCAGCAGAACCAGGCCTTCATCTAGCCTTATGCACGCGTTTTCTCTGCGAAGATTATGCGATCCGCTCCTTTTCTTGCGGTGCCGGTGAAGACGTGACTTGCCGCCGGAAAGCTCCCGGAGGACACAGGGAAGCGTCAAATCGGGGCTAGAGCTGATGGGCAGGTGGCTGTTGAGAATTCTCGCCGTTGGTGCGCTGCCAGCCTGCCTTGCATGTCTGCCTTCGGTCGCAAGGGCCCAACCAGCCTGCGAGATCGACAAGGCGCAGGAATTGTTCGGCCATCAGCCGCGTCCAACCACCGAGATCGAACCCCTGCTGGCAGCATGCCGGGCCGCCGGTTCGACCGATTATCGCGTCTATATGTTCGAAGGGGTCATGGCGCGCGATGCTGGCGACCGCGAGAAGGCCATCGCATCCTTGCGCAAAGCCCATGAGATGGCGCCGCAGGAGTCCAATCCGGCGCTCGAGCTCGGCTTCACCTTGGAAGCGGAACACCCGCGCGAGGCGCGTAAGGTCTACGGGGAGATCCTCGCACGTGATCCGGCGTCGCGTCCGGCCATGCTTGGACTGGCGCGCGTCGCCCGCGGGCAGAACCGGCTCGACGAAGCCCGCGACCTCTACCAACGCCTGCTGGCGGTCGACGCCAAGGATCCCGAAGCGTTGAACGGCATGGCGTGGCTGGCGCTTGCCGATCGCAACCGTGAGGAGGCCGTCGCCGGATTCGCGCACGTGCTCACGATCGTGCCCGACAACGAAGAAGCGAAGATCGGCCTGTCGCAAGCGCCGGACGTCTACCGTTATCTGGTCGACACCGGCGGGACGATGGTGTCGACATCCCAGGGAACGTCGTGGGGCTACGGCGCGCGCGGGCTTGCCGGAATCTCTCCATTCGACACGCTGGAGCTGGGCTGGCACCATTTCACCAACGAGCTGCAGACGCTGTCGGGAACCGGTCTTGCGACGTTGCCGTCGGAAGACGTCACCGTTGGGTACCACAGGCTGGTACCGCTCAGCTATGCGTTCAATCTGGTCTACGACTATCGCGGCCACGACAATCTGCCCACCGAACACTGGATCGACGGCAGCCTCGATCTCTATATCAACGATCGGCTGCGGTGGTTCGGCGGCTACCGCCAGGCGTTCGGCGGCTTCCAGTACAATGGCCGCCTGATCCGAACCGGGCTCAGCGCAATGGTCACGCCTTCATGGGAAGTGACCGGCACCGTTTACGATTCGGCGCAGGCCAGCTTCGACAATTTCAAGAATCTGTGGACCGGCGTGGTCGACGTCGCTTACCACGGACCGCACAACCTGCTCGTCACCGGCGGCGCGGGCTACAGCCCGCTGATCCACAATGTCGATCTGCACGCGCGCGCGATCCTGCCGGTCACCGAGCGCGTCGCCCTGGAACTCATCGCGGCGCACAATTCGGTCAACGCCGACATGCGCGCCACAGCGGGCCTTCTCTTGACTTGGTAGGAATTCAGACGGCGGACGATGAACTCATCACAGGAAAAACCCCGCCTGCGCGTCATACGCCAATCTCCCAAGAAGCGGTTGCGTATTCTGGTTGTCAACGATGACGACGATGTCTCATCGCTGGTGCGCAAAGCGTTCGAGCCCATCCGCACGGTCTCGCTGGAAATCACGCCGAACACCGAAACCGCGACGCGGATGTTGTCAGCCGAACCTTACGACCTCGTCGCAGTGGATCCGGCGATCTCGTCCGGCGGCTTCGAACTGCTCAAGCACATCAAGGACAAGTATCGCTGGACTGCCACGCTCGTTGCCACCCACAATCAGGAGCCGCATTTCCTGCGCCAGGCGATCATGTGCCGGATCGACGGACTGCTGTTCCGGCCTGCGACATCCACGGAATTCGTCGAGCAGGCTCTGCAATTGGCTGAAGAAATGAACGTGCGCCGCCGTCGGCAGCAGAAGCGCGTGCTGGCGATCGGCGCTCACCCCGACGATGTCGAGATCGGCTGCGGCGGCGCGCTGGCCAAGCACCACGCCCGCTATGACGTGCTCCACATCCTCACGCTGTCGCGCGGTGCGGCCGGCGGCGACGTGAACATCCGCGCGGTCGAGGCGCACAATGCCGCCGCGATCGTCGACGCGCATCTGGAAATGGCGAATCTCCGCGACACCCACATCACGCCGGGTGCTGAGACGATCGCGATCATCGAGGCCGCGATCCGCGAACTGCATCCGACGCATGTCTACACGCATTCGCTCGAGGATACGCACCAGGATCATCGCGCCGTGCACGCCGCCAGCCTGGTCGCGGCACGCCGTGTGCCCAATGTCTACTGCTACCAGACGCCGTCCTCGACGGTGGACTTCAAGCCCAACCGCTTTGTCGACATCACGCATTACATCGACCGCAAGATCGACTTGATCGGCGCCTACAAGAGCCAGGTCGACCGCATGGATTCGCTCCAGCCCGACATCATCCTTTCAACGGCGCGCTACTGGGGCCGCTTCGCCGGTTACGTGCTGGCCGAGCCGATGCAGATTGTCCGTCAACGCGACGGCGAAACGGCGCTCGATACGGACAATGAGCAGGCGGAGTCGCCGCCGGTCGGAATGGCCGCGAGTCACTGAAGGAAGCAGGCATGCGAATTCTGATCACCGGTGCAGGCGGGGCCGCTGCCGTCAGCGTGTGGAAGAGCCTGTCGGCCGAACACGAGCTGCACATGGCCGACATCGACCCGCTGGCCGCGGGTCTTTATCTCGTGCCGCGCGATCGCCGCATCATCATTCCGCGCGGCGACACGCCGGAGCTGGTTCCGGCCCTTTACAGGATCTGCCAGGAAGGCGGCATCGAAGCTCTGCTCCCGACTGTCGATGCCGAATTGGCGCCGGTGGCTGCGGCGCGCGACGAATTCCAATCCATCGGCGTCGCGCTGCCGATCTCGCCGGTCGAATGCCTGCGCATCTGCCGCGACAAACTGCTGCTGATGGAGGCTGTGCAGGGCAAGGTGCCGATCCCGGACAACGAACCGCTGACCGAGGCCGTGGCCGCCCGCGTCGATTCCTTCCCGCGCTTCGCCAAGCCGCGCGAAGGCGCGGGATCGCGCGGCACAGCCAGGATCGACAGCAAAGCCGATCTCGACAAGCAGCCCAAGGACGGTTCGGTGATGCTGCAGGAATACCTGCCCGGCGAGGAGTATTCGGTGGATGTCTATGTGCGCCGCGACGGCCGCGTCATCGCCGCCGTGCCGCGCGAGCGGATGAAGATCGATTCCGGCATCGCGGTCGCCTCGCGCACGATCAACGTGCCGGAACTGATCGGGCCTGCCGTACGAACCGCCGAGATCATCGGCATTCGCGGCACAGCCAACGTGCAGTTCAAGCGCGCGGCCGATGGCGTGTTCAAACTGCTCGAGGTCAACCCGCGTTTTCCCGGCACATTGCCGCTGACGGGTGCGGCCGGCGTCGACATGCCGAAGCTGATGGCCGATGAACTCGCGGGCCGCACACTTCCGGACGGGTTGATGCCGTTCAAGGAGCTGATGGTCGTGCGCTACTGGACCGAGCACTTCTTCGATCCCTCCGAATGGGAGGCGTTGTGCCGCCGGCACTGACCTGGCTCATCCGGCACGGTCAAAGCGCATCCAATGCCGGACTGCCCGCGACCGGTTACGACGAAATCCCGCTGACGGAACTAGGCCAGCGGCAAGCGCAGGAAGTCGCGGCCAGGGTCGAGCGCCAACCGGATTTGCTGATCACATCGAAATTCCTTCGCGCCAGCGCGACCGCCGAACCAATCATCGCGCGCTGGCCGCTGACGCGCCGCGAAACCTGGCCGATCCAGGAGCTGACCTATCTCAGCCCGGCGCGTTGCCGTGGAACGACGCCCGAAATGCGGCGGCCCTGGATCGAGGCATATTGGGACAAATGCGATCCTGATTACCTCGACGGTCCTGACGCGGAGTCGTTCCGCTCGTTCATGGCGAGGCTGCGCGATTTCCATCAACGCCTGTTCGCGCTCGACGATGCTTTCGTCGTCGTGATTGGCCACGGACAATTCTTCCGCGCCTGCGAATTGGGATTGGCAAAGGGTTTCGCCGTCACTGGGGAATGGATGAAGCAATATCGGGCGATGGAGACTGCCAACCCGATGGCAAACGGCGAGATCGTCGAACTCACAGGTGAGGCATTGGCACGATGCCCGGCCTGAACCAGTGCAACGCGACGAGATAGCCGATGACGAGCAAGGCCACGAGAACAATGACCACCACCTCGCTCCAGAAGATGCGCCGCTCGTTCCGCATGTCCCTGGCCTGCAGCGCGTCGAAGGCCGCCCCGGCCTTCACCTCGCCTGGATCCTGGCCTTTCCCGACTTGATCGTCTTGTCCCATGTGAGATCGGCTTTCCCGAGCTCCGCCACGATGGCAGCGAAGGCGATCGCGCACAACAGCGGCCCGTAACCGAAGAGCACCAGCAGGATGTTGCGCAACCATCTCGGTGCGCCCGCCTTGTCCACGCGGTAGACGCCCCACGCTGCCACCGTCGAAATCGCCGACCACGCAAGGATGACCTGCGCCGCGATACTGTCCCACGACGAACGAGCGGGCCCCAACAGGTGGGCGAGTCCGACGAACGGCGCCACCAGGGCGATGGCCATGACGATCACGGACAGCAGTCCGGGAAATGCGATGCCCTCGAACCAGGAGCGTCTGGCCTCTGCCGGATCGATGGCGAAGGAGAACAGAGTCTGAAAGAGGTAGGAGACGAAAGTGATCCCCCAAAGAATGCTGAAGGCCGCCAGGGCCCAGGGCGTCCAGAGATAGTAGAGTCCGATCAGGCCGATCGAGCCGGCGAACATGAAAAGCGGCACCAGCGCAATGCTGAACCACAGAATGCCGAACGCCCAATTGCCGAGCAGCCCGTAGCGTCGCGGCCGGAACCACAATTCGCGGAACGCCCGTGTGATCTGCAAATTGCCGCGACCCCAACGCAGTCGCTGTTTCCACAGCGCCGCGAGGCTGTCGGGCTCCTCCGCCCAAACGATGGCATTGCCGTCCATCAGGACCCTGTGGCCGGCAAGCTGCGTCTTGAAGGTGCTGAAGGTGTCCTCGGCCAGCGTGCTGGTGTCGATCGCCCCGCCGATCGCGATGAGATTGTCGCGGCTATGCAGTTGCGCACCACCGGCCATGCAGGGAAGGCCGCCCATGACGTTCTGTGTCCGCCGCGCCGCTGCCTGCGCCGTGATGTATTCGAAGGCGATGAAGCGCGACAGGAGTGTGCCGGGATCGCTGCCCTCTTTCACGTAGGCCGTGACTCCGCCGATCCTTGGGTCGGCGAGATGGCGGACCATCCGCCTCAACGTCAGCGGTTCGAAGAGAACGTCGGCGTCCATGATCATGATCGCTTCGGCCCAATCTTCCGCGAGGATCGCCTTGATGCCATGATTCAGCGTGTGCGCCTTTCCCTCGCCGCCTTTTTCGCGCCGCAAGTGAAAGACGGAGCCGGGATACTGCGCCGCCTTGGCGCGCAAGACATCCGGCGTATGATCGGTGCTGGCGTCGTCCACGATGTAGAGCCGCCAGGCGCCGGCGGGATAGTCGATGCGCATCAGTGCATCGATGCTGGCGCCCAGCACGTCCGCTTCATTCCAGGCGGGCAGAACGAACGCCACGCGCGGCGTGTACGCCCCGCTCCTCGAATAATGATTCCAGATCCCGTGCAGGCCGACGATCAGGAATTGGGCGAATGTCGCGAAGGTCGGCACCATCCCGACTAACGCCAGGAGCAGAAAAAAGATGGCCAGAGCGTTCGTCATCAGGCACGCATTGTCGGAGTTTCCGGCATGGATTTTTCCGGTGAGGCGCGACAGGGATGGAAGTACCCTATTTCCGTGTAAAGGGCCTCAGAAATCCAGGAAGTCCACCGGAGAGAATGTCATGGATCGGCCGCAGCAGTCGCGCTCGCATCGTAGTAATTGGGGAAGACGTCACGCATCGATTTGACTTCCGGCAGGACGTAAACAATGCCCTGCGAACGCTCGAACACGGGAAGCACGGTCCGGTCGAAGAACCCGATGGGAACGTTGATGCAGCCGAAGGAAATGCGATTGTCGGCTATTGTCGGCGATGCCAGGCGCTGGAAGCGATGGTCCTGCGGTCTGCCGGTTATGACCCGATGCAGGGAGACGTTGTCCTTGTAATCCACCCAGAGGAAGTTCGGCTTGCCCGGCTCATGACCCATAAAGGCCACGAACCGGCCCGCCGGCGTCGTGCGGTCCCGGACCGGTATGGCTGACAAGGGCTTGTTCCCCACGCCGGGGGCGGAATCGTCGCCGACAGCCAGACCAAGAAGCGCAGGCGCTGCGCCAAGCATCTGCCCCTGGGAATCGAAGACAGCAACTTCAGCGTCTTTCTTGTCGACGATGACAAACGGCAAGCCCATATTGTCCGCCGACGCAACCACCCAGCCTGCCATTCGTCGAATGTCCATGGGCGCAGAATCCCCGCCGAAGTCCGCTCGTGCTGAATGATGCCGCGATGACGACGCGGGTCCCTGCGCTTGCGCTTGAGCGCAAGCAAACAGCACAATCATCAACCATGGAAGAAGCCGCTTGATCATCGCGCGCGCAGCCATGGGCGGGCGCACGCCCCAACGGCTTGCGAGTACGGCCGGTCCATCAACATTGGCAACTAAACGTCCGACACGGGTCAGGCGTGCAATTGGACCAATGCCGCTGTGCCTTAAGACCAACCACCATTCGCGCAGAAAGGTTGTGAGGACGCAGCGGCGTGGCGCCAGTCGCCATCGGTTATCGATGGTGGGCGACCGGGATTGAACCTGTGACCGCTCCCGCATGAAGGGAGGCGGAAATCAAGCGAATCCCCGAGAAATCACGCGATATCTCGCAGTTTCCAC
>Ga0335079_10007640_pt1 | contig 12287 bp, 13 predicted proteins | sample Lox_Sample_33_FD_206719 | JGI IMG/M metagenome (GOLD analysis project Ga0335079, IMG submission 206719) | Soil microbial communities from Loxahatchee National Wildlife Refuge, Florida, United States - Lox_Sample_3.3 | ecosystem: Environmental > Terrestrial > Soil > Wetlands | place: USA... | reverse complement strand
TCGCTCGGTCGCGACTCGATAGGCGCCGTTGACCGAAACCCCGGCGCCGCCGCCCATGGTGATGCCATCGATGATCGCGACATAGGGCCTCGGATAATGGTGGATAAAGCTGATGATCCGGTATTCCTCAGCGAAAAAGACCGAGGTGAAGGAGCGGTCGCCGGCGATGCCCTTGCCCGCCTCGTAGACCGCGCGCACATCACCGCCGGCGCAGAAGGCGCGGTCGCCAGCGCCCTCGATCAGCACGGCATGGACTGCCGGATCGGCAGCCCAATTGCGCAAGGCAGGATCGAACTGCCGGTACATGCCAAGCGTGAAGGCGTTCAAGGCCTGCGGCCGGTTCAGCAGCACCGTGCCGACGCCGCCCTCACGGCCGAACAGGATGTCGTCGCTATCGCTCAAAGCGGGATGACGAGAAGCGTGTCGATTTTCTGGCTGTCGAGCACGACGAGGCGCTCGATAAAGCGGAAGGGCGCGCGGCCGACATCGATGCGATCGAGATATCGGCCGGTGGCGAAAAGGCTCATCCCGCCATCGTGCATGATGCGCGCGATAAAGAAGTTGGAGCGCGTCTCGGCAACCTTGCCGTCGAGCGTCAGGATGCGGGTCGGCCCGAGTAAATGGCGGTAGCGGTGTTCCTCGAACATCAGCACGCGGCGCAGCGAAGTGACCCGATCGACGAGCATGCCGCGCGAGGCGCAATAGATCACGCCGTGCTGGTAACCCGCCTCATGGCTCTCGCGGTCAGTGATCAGATAACGACAATCGTCGCCAAAAAAATCCGGCCATTCCTCGAGCCGGTCGTCGTCTATGCAATCGGCATAGGCCGCCATCAGCTCATGGATGCCGAGCCGCACCTTGTCATCGGACATGCTGGGGCTCAGACGCCGGTGACCGCGCGATACTTCTTCCAGAAGCCGCGGATTGCCGCCTCGCTGGCGCGGAAGGTTTGCGACTGCGCTTCGTGGCCGCCCATCATGACGATGCCGTCGCCGTCATCGTTGTCTTTTAGCGCGCGCTGAACGAACCCGCCGACGCAGCCGTCCTCCATCGAGATATAGCCAGCGGCGCCGATCAGATTGCCCTGACGCAGCCGTCGTTCCCGCATTGCCGAGTCGTCGCTGTCGAATCCGAGATGCACCCAGTCGAGCTCGGTCTTGTCGACGCCACGCGGGCGGATGACCCGTACCGCGATGGTGTTTCGCACCTGCTGCAACACCATGTTGGGGAAGACGGTCAGAATCTGCACCGAGACCTGGTCGCCGAACTCGTCGACCGACTCGACGACCGAGTTGTCTTCGAGCTTGAGGTCGGTGTCGGAGCGCAGCTGCGCCGCCTTGTAGTCAGCGTCCTCGGCAGCGTAGTCGAGCTTGGCCTGGCTGAAATGATGGCCGCCATCCTCGCTGATATTGATGCTGCCTGGCATTGACAGGCGGTTGATGCGGAACGTCGTCAGGAACGAGTGCAGGATCGAGGCGTGGTAGGTGTCCTTGACGTTCTCGGCGTAAAGCTTCCAGTTGTTGGGCAGGATCTGCGTTGAACGGCCGATGATGTGCGTCGGCCGTCCTTCAAGCACCCGCTTCAAGCCGCCGACCACGACCGGGCCAAGATAGGTCAGCAGGTCGGTGACCGTGTCGCTGAACGTGCCGAAGACGAGGCCGCACAGCTCCGCGACGCGCAGGCGCTGGAGATGATGCTCCTCCTTGTGGAACTCGGGCGCCATGCCGCCCTGGCGCTTCACCCCCTTCTCGAAAGCGACACCGGTGAGTTGGCCGGTGAGATCGTAGCTCCAGCCGTGATAGATGCAGGTGATCTCTCGCCCGTGCCCCTTGTTCTTGAGGCACAACAAGTTGCCGCGGTGAGCGCAGCGGTTGACGAACGCATTGATCGCGCCGTCCTCGCCGCGGGTAACGACGATCGCCACCTCACCAACCGTCGTCGCCACCCAGTCGCCGGGATTGGGAATCTCGCCGGTGAGGCAGAGATAGCTCCACGTCTCGCCCTTGAAGATTGTCTCCTGCTCGATCGCATATTGCTGCGGGTCGGTGTAGACCCGGAACGGCACTTCGCTGAGCGCGTTCGAGTGCCATGAAACTGCTCCGTCAAACCTCACGTCATGGACCGACATCGCGTCCTCTCGGCTGAAGCAATCGCTGGCGGAACTATGCGCCCGGGGCGCTGCTTACGTCCACTGCGCTAACGCTTCAGTGCGGCGCGTCAGGCCACGGCTTCACGGGCTTGGTCTCGCCCGGCTGCAACCCGCCAAGATGCTCTAATATCTGCTGATAGTCCGGGCTGTCGGGCTTGTAGTCGATCTCACCTTCGCCTGCGCCGCCACCCGGCAGCGGCGCCCGCAACCGCAGGTGGATCGTGCCGTCGGGCAGCATCGTCGCCACACCGATATATTCGGCTTCGGCCGCCCGGAGCGACCACAACGTCAGCATGGCGATGGCCAGTGCCAACAAGCGCCGCCGCGTCGTCGATGTGAAATCCCGCATACTCATGGACTCGCATACTCATAAACATGCGAGCAATAAGTGCCCGCATCCCTTGGCTCGGCGAAAGTTCCAATGGGCATCCGCGGGCCTTCCCGGGCAGCGGCAGTCCAAATACTCGCTTAACAATCTGCGGTAATCGTTCTAGATTAATTGTGGACGGTCTGGACTCGGTGGCGAATTCGGAGCACCCACAGATGTCAGTCGGCGACGTCACAACATTGGTGGGTTTAGCGGAACAATTCGGTCCATTTTTATTTGCAATTTTATTCATCCTTGTCGTCACCCGCACGGCGCATCAATGGTTCCGCGAGGCGGTCAGCCGAACGCCCCACGCCAATCCAGCGGAAATTCGCACTCTGCGGTTCTATTTCATCCTCAGCGTCTATTGCGGTATCGGCGCCATGATCCTTTCGGTCGGATGGTGGTTCTATGCGCAAACACGTGGGATGTATTACTATCAATTTTCGATTTCCGAGCTTAGCAACGAAGATCAGATAATTTCCCAATTTTTTAGTAAAACGGCGCCAATGCCAGTTGTTGCTGGGGCCGCTCCATTACACGATGAGTATTTCCTAATTGGTCAGCCAACACCTTTTAACCAGGGCCAAAAATTCACTATTCAATACTACCGGCTGCCGCAAGGCACTGGCACCAATACCGGAACCGTCATCACACCCCAGGACATCGTCGTCGCCTATTCCGGCAACAGCAGCGACGCCTTTCGGTTAGTCGCGCAGGCAGGAGAACCGCCGACGCTTCAATTGAGCTCGGCGAGGCCCGACGCATCGCTCCATTTTCTGGCGCTTCGTGACCTGGCCCGGTTGGCGCAAGCGGCTGCTCTGACGTCAGCCGACGGGATTGGAGCGACGCATTGATCCGATTTGCCATCGCGGTGGGCCTGATGCTGCTCCTCTTGCCCGCATCAACGGCGGCCGCGCAATCAACTTGCGTAACCCGATCGGGTTCCTGCCCCATCAGCGGACAGGCGTCGCCGGGCAGCACCTGCATATGCATGACCGCCGCAGGGCCGGTGCCGGGCAGCGTGCCTGGTACGCGCCCGAATTTCTGTTGTACGCCGGCGGGCCGCCTTGGCCCTTACAACACGCTGACGACGCCCGCCGGAGTAGCGTGTTCCGGATTGTTGCCGTCAGGCGCGCGAGTCACCGGACAAGCCTGTTATTAGGGGTTTCGGGGAACGAACTTCATCAGGTCGGAAGCATCGCAATACGGGCTAAATTAGAAACGAATGTTCGCCGCGCCGCGCGCTGAGGGGCCTATTTCTCAATGATGTAGTCTCTCATCGCGGGAGCGGCGTTATGGAGATGTGGTTCATTGTCGGCCTGCTCGCCCTGATCGAGCTTTTCATCGTTGTGCGGATCCCGCTGGCGCTATTCGACGGCGCGGTGCCACTCAATCCCGCTGGCTGGTTCGGCTACGCCGAGTATCTCGACGTCACCGTCGAGCGACGGAATTCTCCCAGAACTTATTGGTTTATCGTGTCACTGGCGACCGCCCTGGCGATGCTCTTCGGCGTCTTCATCTATTTGATCGCGACCCGCACCGCGACCTAGCGGCGGCTCACTCCATCGCCACCGCCGGTTCCGAGGCTCGTCGGCGCGGCCGACGCAGTAGCAGCAGGAATGGCGCCGCGATCAGAATGACGACCACCATCAGGTGGAAATCATCGATATAGGCGATCATCTGCGCCTGGCGCGTCACCTGGGCATTAAGCGCGGCAACGCCATGGATATTGGTCAGGCTGTACGGCGCACCGAGCGTCTGTGCCAGCGGATTGTCGGGCCTTACATGCTCGGCGAGCCGTGAATGGACGACCTGAGTGTTTTCCACCAGTAGGGCCTCGACGATCGAGATTCCGACGCTGCCCCCGACATTGCGCATCAGGCTGAAAATCGCGGTGCCCTGGGTGATGACATTGCGCGGCAGGGTAGAAAAGGTGACGACGCTCAATGGGGTAAACACGAAGCCGAGGCCGAACCCCTGCAGCATTCCGGTGGTGATGAATGGCCACGTCCCCATCTCCAACGAAAACCCGGTCATCTGCCACAGCGACACGGCCGTCAGCGTGAGCCCGCCGAGGATGATCAGCCTGATGTCGATCTTGCCGACGAGGCGAGCGACGACGAACATCGCGACCATCGTGCCAAGGCCGCGCGGCGCGGTGACGAAGCCGGCGGTCATAACCGGGTAGTTCATCAGCGCCTGCATCATCGTCGGCAGCAAGGTCATCGACCCATAGAGCGGAATACCGATCAGGAACATCAGCACGATACCGGCGACGCAATTCGAATCTTTGAGCAGGGCGCGGTTGAGGAACGATCGGTCGCCCGCGGTCGCGGTATGGACGATGAAAAGATAAAGGCTGAGCGCGGCGACGATCGCCTCGATCCAAATTTCACTCGAGCTCGCCGCGGTCGAGCATCATCTGCAGCGCGCCGATGGCGACGCTCAAGGTCGCGAAGCCGAACCAGTCGAAGGCTTCGCGCTGGCCATGTCGGCTCTCGTGGATGAAGACCATGATCCCGGCGGCGGCGAGCACGCCGACCGGCACATTGATGTAAAACACCCACCGCCATGAGTAGTCGTCGGTCAGCCAGCCGCCGAGCGCCGGCCCGATGATGGGGCCGAGGATCACCCCCATGCCCCATACCGCCATCGCCTTGGCGTGCTGTTCGGGCGGGTTGACCTGCAGCAGCACCGATTGCGAGAGCGGCACCAGAGCCGCGCCGCAAATCCCCTGGAGCAGCCGGTAGATGACGAGCTGGGCGAGGCTGGTCGCGGCGCCGCACAGCGCCGAAGCGATGGTGAAGCCGATCACCGAGATGAGGAACACGTATTTGATCCCGAAGCGGCTGGCGAGCCAGCCAGTCAGCGGGGTCATGATCGCGGCGGCTACGATGTATGACGTCACCACCCAGGCGATCTGATCCTGCGAGCACGAGAAGCTGCCCTGCATGTGCGGCAGCGCGACATTGGCGATTGTCGTGTCGACGCCTTGCATGAACGTCGCCAGCATGATCGAGGCAGTGATCGCACCGCGATTGATGCGCGGCCCCGCCTCGCCGCCCGGCGGGGTGGCCGTTCCGCTCGATGAAGCCAGGCTCCGCATGCGCCATCCTCGGCGAGAGCGCCGCCGCGCGCAACCGCGCCCCAAGATGGCGGCAATATCGCGGCCAGGTTACTCGACGGCGACAGCAGGGCCTTTCGGGACGCGGTTCGGCCGGCGCAAAAGCAACAGGAACGGCAGCGCCACGAGAATGACGATCACCATGAAATGGAAATCGTCGATATAGGCGATCATCTGCGCCTGACGGGTGACCTCCGCGTTGAGCGCGGCGACGCCGTGGACCTCGGTGAGGCTGAATGGCGCGCGCAGCGCCTGGGCGACCGGGTTGTCGGGCCGGATGTGTTCGGCGAGCCGCGAGTGGACGATCTGGCTGTTGCGGACGAAGAGCGCCTCGACAATCGAGACGCCGACGCTGCCGCCGACATTGCGCATCAGGCTGAAGATCGCGGTGCCTTGGGTGAGGTGCTGGCGCGACAGGGTAGAGAAGGTGATCACGCTCAATGGCGTGAACACAAAGCCGAGCCCGAACCCCTGCAGGATGCCGGAGACAAGCAGCAGGTTCATGTTCATCGCGAGCGAAAACCCGGTCATCTGCCACAACGAAATCGCAGTCAACGAGAGCCCGGTGAGGATGATGAGCCGGGTATCGATCTTGCCGATAATGCGCGCGACGAGAACCATCGCGACCAGGGTGCCGATGCCGCGCGGCGCGGTGACGAACCCGGCGGTCACGACCGGATAGTTCAGCAACACCTGCATCATCGTCGGCAACAGCACCATCGTGCCGTTGAGAATGATGCCGACAAAGAACATCAGGATGAAGCCGGCGGTGAAATTAGGGTCCTTCAGCATGTTGCGGTTGAGGAAGGAGCTGGCGCTGGTCGTCGCCGTGTGCACGACGAAGAGGTAGAAACACAACGCCGCGACAGTCGCCTCGACCCAAATCTCGGTCGAGCCGAACCAATCCTTGAGCTCGCCGCGGTCGAGCATCATCTGGACTGCACCGACCGCGACCGACAGCGTGCCGAAGCCGAAGAAATCGAACCGCTCGCGGTGGCCGTGCCGGTCGTCGTGGATGAAGACGAGGATGCCAATGGCGCACAGCACGCCGACAGGCAGGTTGATGAGGAAGACCCAGCGCCAGGTGAAATTGTCGGTCAGCCAGCCGCCGAGGGCCGGACCGATGATCGGACCGAGCATCGTGCCGATTCCCCACAGCGCCATCGCCCGGCCGTGGCGCTCGGGCGGATTAGCGCGCAGCAGCACTGATTGCGACAGCGGCACTAGCGCCGCGCCGCAAATTCCCTGAAGCACGCGATAGAGCACGAGCTGCACCAAGGTCGTCGCCAGCCCACACAAGGCCGACGCCGTTGTGAAGCCGACGACCGAGGTGAAGAACACCCATTTAATGCCGAGCCGGCCAGCGAGCCAGCCGGTGAGCGGCGTCATGATCGCGGCGGCGACGATGTACGACGTCACCACCCAGGCGATCTGATCCTGCGAGCAACTGAAGCTGCCCTGGATATGCGGCAACGCGACATTGGCGATCGTGGTGTCGACGCCCTGCATGATCGTCGCGCAGGTGATCGAAGCGGTGATCGCGGCCCGGTTGACCCGCGGCTCGCCGATCCCATCGCCGGTTACGGTGGTGGCGCCACGAAATGACCCAAGGCTGCGCATGGCGCGCGCATCCTCGGCGACGACGGCAGAGCTTGCAACAGCTGCCACCGCGCCCGTGATATGTGCGGGCGATGCGCTGGTCGAAACTTCGCTGGACGAAAATCGCGCTGCTGGTGTTCGGGGCTGGTGGCTTGCTGGGGCTCGCCGTCGTCTCGGTGCCGCTGCCACGGCTGGCGCGGGTCGCCAGCGCGGCGATGGCGCTGAGTATCCTCGCGTTGCCGGCTACCGTCGTCGCCGATTGGCGCCGCAAATCGCCGGTGACGCCGGCGCGCCGCCGCCGCTATGCGGGCGCGAAGCGTCGCACCATCGCGCCGCAGCGTCGCAAACCTCGCCGGCGTTGATCCCGCCATGCAGGCCGGACGCTTCCCCCATCCCGCTCGCCCGTACTAGGATCGAATCGGAAGCGCGGGGAGCCGTCCCGGCCGAAGCTCGATGGAGGAAATGCTATGGCGAAGAAAAAGATCGCGGTCGTCTGCACCGGCGCGGTCGGCGGCTATGCTGGGGCGCATATGGTCAAGGCCGGGGAGGATGTGACCTTTATCGATTTCTGGCCCGAGCATGTCGAGCACATGAAGAAACACGGCCTGACCATCACCCATTTGCGCGATGTCGAGCCGTTCACGGTGCCGGTGCGCGCGCTGCATGTCACCGAGCTGCAGCAGGTCTCAAAGGAAAAACCGTTCGATATCGCCTTTGTCTGCACCAAGAGCTATGACACCGCCTGGGCGACGACGATGATCAAGCAGTACGTCGCCGATAACGGCTATTTCGTCTCGCTGCAGAACTGCATGAACGAGGAGACGATCGCCAACATCGTCGGCTGGGGCAAGACGCTGGGCTCGATCGCCAGCTCGATCACCGTGGCGCTCCACGCGCCCGGGCAGGTCGTCCGCGCCGCCGGCAAGTCGGGCTCCAAGCACACCGTATTCCGCGCCGGCGAAGTGCACGGCCGCGTGACCGAGCGGGCCAAGGAGGTGCGCGACCTGCTCGCCAATGCCGACAGCGCCATGGTCACCGAGAATCTGTGGGGCGAGCGCTGGTCGAAGCTAGTCACCAACGTGATGGGCAACGGGCTCTCAGCCTGCACCGGGATGATCACCAAGGACATGGTCAAGAACGACGCGATCCGCCATTTCTCGAACCGGCTCGGCAGCGAGGCGATCCGCGTCGGCCAGGCGCTCGGCTACACCTTCGACGAAGTCAGCCACATGGATCCGGAGATGATCGCGCGGTCCGGTGAAGGCGATGTCGAGGCGCAGCGGATCATCGACGAGCACCGGCTCGAAGAGGCCAACAAACCCGGTGGCGGCGAGCACCGCCCGTCGATGGGCCAAGACATGGTCAAGGGCCGCCGCACCGAGATCAACTTCCTCAACGGCTTTGTCGTGCAGAAGGGCAAGGAGGTCGGGATCGACGCGCCGACCAATGCGATCCTCACCGACATCGTGTTGCGGGTCGAGCGCGGCGAACTGAAGCCGGACCCCAAGCACATCACTGATTTAAGACTGAATTAGCATCGACTAGCCCCTCTCCCGCATGCGGGAAAGGGAGGGACCCATCGCGCCAGCTATTGGGAGGGTGAGGGCTCGTGGCGAGCACCCTCACCCGCCTCGCTGCGCTCGGCGCCCTCTCCCGCAAGCGGGAGAGGGACAGGAGGAAGAGGATGCTCGCTGTCGTCAACACGCCGGGCGGGCCGGCGCCGGTCGCGATCCGCGATGTAGCTGAACCCAAGCCGAAGGCGAATGAGGCGGTAGTCGCGGTGCACGCGTTCTCGCTCAACCGCGGCGAGATGCGCCTGTTTCAGGTGCGGCCCGAGGGCTGGCGTCCCGGCCAGGACATCGCCGGCGTGGTGGTACGCCAGGCCGCAGACGGCAGCGGGCCGGTGGCGGGAACCCGCGTCGTCTGCCTCACCGACTGGGAGGGCTGGGCCGAGCGCGCCGCGGTGCCGAGCCATCGCATGGCGGCGCTGCCGGACAGCGTGTCGTTCGCCGCTGCGGCGGCGCTGCCGGTCGCCGGGCTGACCGCACTCAGAACGCTCCGCCACGGCGCGCCTCTGCTCGGCAAGCGCGTGCTGATCACCGGCGCGGCGGGCGGGGTCGGCAATCTCGCGGTGCAGCTCGCCGCGCGCTCGGGCGCCAGGGTGACCGCGGTCGCCGGCAACAGCGAGCGCGCCAAGGTGCTCGACGGCCTCGGCGCCGCTGAGATCGTCACCGCCATCGACAAGGCGCAAGGGCGCTTCGAGCTGATCCTCGAAGCTGCCGGCGGCGCGTCGCTGACCGCCGCGATCGCGCGGGTCGAGGCGAAGGGCGTCGTCGTCATCTACGGCAATTCGTCGGGTGAGCCGGCGCCGCTCAACTTCCGTGACTTCGCCGAGCACCAGAACGCCCGGCTGCAAGGTTTTCACTATTTCACCTCGGAGTCCGAGGAAAAGTTCGGTCCCGACCTAGCGTTGCTGGTCTCGCTGGTCGGCGATGGCTCGCTGAAGCCGTGCGTCGTTGAACACGACTGGCACGAGATACCGGCGGCCGGCGCGCGATTGCTGGCGCGCGGTATTGCCGGCAAGGCCGTGTTCCGCATTCCACAGAGCTGAACGGAGGGAACGATGACGATCAAAGTCGGCGACAAAATCCCGAGCGTGACCCTGCGCCACCTGACCGCCGACGGGGTGCAGGCGGTCAGCAGCGACGATTATTTCAAGGGCCGCAAGGTCGCGATATTCGGGCTGCCCGGCGCCTATACCCGAACCTGCTCGTCGCGCCACCTGCCCGGCTATGTCGCCAACGCGGCGGCGCTCAAGGCCAAGGGCATCGACGAGATCGCCTGCGTCTCGGTCAACGACGCGTTTGTGATGAACGCCTGGGGCAAGGAGCACAATGCTGCGGGCAACGTGACAATGCTGGGTGACGGGTCGTGCGAGCTGACTCAGGCGCTCGGCCTCACCGTCGACCGCACCGAAGCAGGGATGGGCATCCGCTCGCAGCGCTATTCCATGGTCGTCGATGACGGCGTGGTCAAAGAATTAAGCGTCGAGCCGTCGGGCGAATACGGCGTCTCCAGCGCCGAGGCAATGCTGGAACGGCGCTAACGCTACCCAGCCGGAGATTCTCCGGCCGGGTGTCCACGCTCGGTCGGAGCGGGCGGACTCAGCCGAAGCGAACTTCGCTGCGATGCCAGTTACGCCACTGCCGTGCGCGACGTTCCCGGCGCGAGCCGTCCGCGGCGTGGGAGCGCTGGAACGACATCGCCTTGGAACCCGTCACCTGCACCCAGCCGCGATGCGGATCAAATTTCTGGGCGTAGCCGCCGCTTAGCACCTCAAAAGCAGCGCGCGAGTGGCCCTTCAGATCGATGGCGCCGTGAGCGTGCTGGTGACCGAACCAGTTTGGCGTCACGAAATCGGTCACGAGGATGTCAGCGATCTTGTAACCGTATTGGTCAGACTCGACCGGGTCGCACACCTCACCGGCCCAGAATACCCCGTGGACGTCCTGGTAGGCGCTGTTCAACCATGGATCGACGGCCATCTCGCAGATCTCGTGCGTGGCGCCGACGCTGATGCTCGCGTTGTCGGAAAGCAGCGTCTTGACGAAGACCTTGGAGATCGGGAGGCCTTCATTCGTCAGATCGTGATAGGCCAGGGCGCCCGCTTGGTCGCTGTTGTCGAGAAACACCACCCACCACGTTCCAGCACCCGGTGCCTGGCCTTTGGGTACGAAGCCGAACGTGGCTTCATCTACACCCCAAGCCGGGGCGAGGTCCTTGTTCCACTGTTGGTCAAACGCGGGAATCATCTTTTGCACATCGGCGTCGCCGATGGCTGTCGACTCGTTGATGACTGCGATTTGGACCATGGTTTGACTCCTTCGGGTCGATCGGTGACCCGATGGAATCAGCTTGCAGTTGCTCGCGCAGAAGTAAAGTGGCGGCGCGGGGAATAGTTTCGAGATCGACGCAAATCCGTCGGATCGGAGCGGCGGCGCACCACGCATAACAAAGACAAAGAAGTGGCCGGGTGGAGCCCGGCCACAGCAAGTCCGGTTTATTAGTGTACCGCGGCGCTTGAGCTGCCGGCGCTCGGCGCCAGAGCGAAGCCGATCTGCGGACGCTCGGGGGCCTTGAAGCCTTGCGGGCGATCGTCCTCAACGATCTCGCCATCGAGCGCCAGGCGGCCGCCAACGACGCTCAGCGACATGATACGACGCTCGCCGTCCTCGGGCTGGTCGAGCAGACGCTCGGAGATCGGGTCCTCGACCAGGCTCTGGATCGCCCGCTTCAGCGGCCGGGCGCCAAAGGCCGGATCCCAGCCGAGCTCAGCCAGGCGGCGGCAGGCCGCCTCGTCGGCGACCAGCGAGAGCCCACGATCGGACAGCCGGTGGTTGACGCGGGCGAGCTGGATATCAACGATCCGCGTCATCTCCTCGCGGCCGAGGCGGCCAAAGATCAGCACGTCGTCGAGCCGGTTGAGGAATTCCGGCCGGAAGGCGCGGCGCACCGCCTCCATGACCTCTTGGCGGGCGCGGCCGACATCCTCGTCCTCGGCCAGGGCCAGCAGGGCCTCGGCGCCGAGGTTGGAGGTCATGATCAGGATCGCATGGCGGAAATCCGCGGTGCGTCCCTGGCCGTCGGTCAAGCGGCCGTCCTCCATTGCCTGCAGCAGCACATTGAGCACGTCCGGGTGCGCCTTCTCGACCTCGTCGAGCAGCACGACCTGGTACGGGCGGCGACGGATTTTCTCCGCCAAGGTGCCGCCATCGTCGTAGCCGACATAACCCGGCGGCGAGCCGATCATCCGCGACACGGTGTGCCGCTCGCCGTATTCGGACATGTCGAGGCGGGTGACCGCGTTCTCGTCGTCGAACATGAACTCGGCCAAAGCCTTCGCCAGCTCAGTCTTGCCGACGCCGGTCGGCCCGAGGAACAGAAACGAACCGGTCGGTCGGGCCGGATCCTTCAGACCAGCGCGCGAGCGGCGCACCGCTCGCGACACCGCGCTTACCGCCTCTTTCTGGCCGACAACCCGCTTG
>Ga0335079_10007639_pt1 | contig 12287 bp, 8 predicted proteins | sample Lox_Sample_33_FD_206719 | JGI IMG/M metagenome (GOLD analysis project Ga0335079, IMG submission 206719) | Soil microbial communities from Loxahatchee National Wildlife Refuge, Florida, United States - Lox_Sample_3.3 | ecosystem: Environmental > Terrestrial > Soil > Wetlands | place: USA: Florida... | reverse complement strand
ACCTGCCCGTTCGGGACGCCCGCCGAGCCGATGACGCTCTGGAAATAAAGCACGATGTCGCCGGCGAAGAAGAGGCGGAAGCACCGAGCGTCGTCCGCGTCGGCGATCGTCACCCGCATGAACTGCCCTGAGCGAAGCGAATGGCGCGCACCGGCGGTGAAGCGGTTCAGGAAGGCGTCGATTTCAAAGGCGTGTGCATGCTGAAGGAAAAAGTGGTGTTCCGGCTGACGCTCCGTTCCGCCATAGGGATCGGGAGCAAACATCGCGGTTTCGGTCCCCCCTATTGCAGCGTTGAACCTGCCCTGGCCACCCTCGGGGATCGCCAAGTCGATGCCGCAATTGGGCAGGATCGGTCGGTTCTATGCGGGCTGCATTGATCCATATCAGGCGTGAAGGGGCATTGTCGGCGTCGGCCACTCCACTCTTTTATGGGGTGCGCGTGGTAGTGTGGTTGGGCGACTGATCGGGCACGCGAGGCTGCGTGTGCAAGGCCTCCACCTGGAACCCACGCTTCACGTGAAACACGCGGAAAGGCGCTCCTGGTGTACACCAGGGGCGTAGGCTCATCCCGGTACTTTGGCGTGACGGGCGCTGGCCGCGCCCGCGAGCGCTTAGCGGTAGACCGCCTTCATCGCCCCTTCGGGATAGCGCGTGCCGGAGGCGGCGCCGCGCGGCACTTCCGCGCCGAGGCGCGCCGCCTCGGCGGGAGTGAGCTTGACCGAAAGCGCCGCCAGATTCTCATCGAGCCGCTCTTTGCGCTTGGTGCCGGGGATCGGCACGATGTCGTCGCCTTGCGCCAGGAGCCAGGCGAGGACGAGCTGGCCCGGCGTGCAGGCTTTCTCGCGCGCCATCGCTTCGACGCGCCCCACCAGCCCCAGATTGCGCGTCAGATTGTCGCCGACGAAGCGCGGATGCTCGGCGCGTCGGTCGCCGGCGACATCGCCGGCGCTGCGCACCGCGCCGGTCAGCAGGCCGCGGCCGAGCGGCGAATAGGCCATGAAGCCGATGCCGAGCGCGCGCGTGGTCTGCAGCGTCTCTTCCGCCTCTTCGCGATAGAGCAGCGAGTACTCGGTCTGCACGGCGGCGATCGGGTGCACCTTGTGCGCGCGCCGGATCGTTTCCGGCCGCGCTTCGGACAGGCCGAGATGGCGCACCTTGCCCTGCTCGATGAGCCGCGCCATGGCGCCCACCGTTTCCTCGATCGGCACTTTGGGATCGACGCGGTGCTGGAAATAGAGATCGATATGGGCGACGCCGAGCCGCTTCAGGCTGGCCTCGCAGGCCTGCTGCACATATTCGGGCCGGCTGTCGACGCCTTGCCCGGTCGGCGTCTTCACCTGGCCGAACTTGCTGACGAGGCAGACGCCGTCGCGCCGCCCTTTGAGCGCGCGGCCGAGCAGCTCCTCGTTATGGCCCCAGCCATAGAGATCGGAGGAATCGAGAAGGTCGATGCCGCGGTCGAGCGCGTGGTGGACGAGGGCGATCCCCGCCGCATCGTCGCTCTTGCCATAGACGCCGGACAGCGACATGCAGCCGAGTCCGATCGCCGATACCGTCGGTCCATTCGTGCCGAGCCTGCGATGTGGCAGCATCTTGCCTCCCTTGCGCGTTTAGAAGCCTTGCTTCTGCAGCCTCTCTCGGCCGCTTCATAGCGGATGCCGCCGATGCACGGTAGGGCCGGGGGCCCCGCGCCTTAGTTGTGACGCCCATCACACCCCGGCATGGCCCGCCGCCCCATTCTCCAGTCCGTCTAGCGCTTGCGGGGGGAAGGACGACCGCCATGTCGCTTGCCACGTCGATCCATGGTCCAAGACCCGGCACCGGCGCCGGCCTCCGGGAAACGCTGCGGCGCGTTCCCAGCAGCGTCTGGATCGTGGTCGCTATCCTTTTGAGCTGGAGCGCCGAATACGCCGTCTATTGGGCGTTCGAGCCGCCCGGCGTGGCGCTCCGCTACGAGCTGCAGGGCGCGGCGGGCGAGCTCGATCACGCGCTGGTGCCGCTGCCGAGCGCGGCTCTGGGCGAGGATATTCGGCGGCATTTCCGCGAAGCCGATGTCGCCGTCGACACGGCGCGGCATTGGCCCAATGTCGCGGTGACGCTGAGCGGCGTTTCGAAGGTGGAGTGCGCCGCGGCCGTGAACCTGGACCGCCGAATGGACGGGGCGGTGGTGATCGCCCTTCAGAACTACCGCTCGACCGATGACTGCGTGCATCGCAACGACATGACATGGTGGCTGATGCCCTGAGCGGGCGCCGCTCGTTCTCTCAGCCCGCCAGCCCCGCCGGATGCCGCTTCGTCCATTGGGTCGCGGCCTCATACGCGGCTGCGGCGCGGTAGAGCAGGGCTTCGGCGAAAGGCCGGCCGACGAGCTGTACGGAGAGCGGCATGCCGCTGGCGGCAAATCCCGCCGGTATGACCAGCGCCGGCTGGCCGGTGACGTTGAACGCCATCCGCGCCTGGCGTGAATAGGTTGTCGCCAGCGCCGCATCATCGTCGATGCGGCAGGCGGGATCGTGGCTCGAGACGGTGAGCGCGAGGTCGATATCGCGGAAAGCCGCCGCGGCCGCATCGCGCAGCTGAAGCCGCCAGCGCACCGCCTGGATATAGTCGGCCGCGCGCAAGCCGGCGCCCGCCAGTAGCCGCTCGCGCCCGCGCGCGCCGTAATCCTCCGGCCGCTCCTTGAGCCAGCGCTCGTGCACCGCATAGGCTTCGGCCAGCATGATGACCTGGCCGCAGGAACTGAGATCCTGCAGCGGCGGCAAGTGGATCTCGCGGGTCTCGGCGCCGGCTTCGGCAAAGAAGCGCGCCGCCGCCTCGACGGCAGCGGCCATCTCAGGATGGGCGGCGATATCCTTGGTGTAGAACTGGCGGATGACGCCGACGTGGAGGCCCTTGACGCCTTGCCCGAGCGCTGCGGCGTAGTCGGGCACCGGCTCGTCCGCGCTGGCGGGGTCGCCGGGATCGTGGCCGGCGATCACCTGCAGCATCAGCGCATTGTCGCGCACGTCGCGCGTCATCGGCCCGACATGGTCGAGCGAGAAGGCGAGGGGCAGCACGCCGCGCCGGCTGACGCGGCCATAGGTCGGCTTCATCCCGGTGATGCCGCATTGCGAGGCCGGGTTGCGGACCGAGCCGCCGGTATCGGTGCCGAGCGCCGCCGGAAACAGCCCGGCGGCGAGCCCGGCGCCGCTGCCGCTCGAGGAGCCGCCGGCGAAATAATCGCGGTTCCAGGGATTGCGCGCCGGCGGCCAGGGCAGGTCGAAAGAGGGGCCGCCGATGGCGAATTCATGCGTCGAGAGCTTGCCCAGCAGAATGCCGCCGGCCGCTTTGAGCCGCGCCGCGACCGGCGCATCGGCCGCGGCGACGACGCCCTGCAGCAGCTTCGAATGCGCCGTCGTCGGCAGGCCCTCGACATCGATGATGTCCTTGAGCGCATAGGGAATGCCGTGGAACGGCCCGCGCCAGCGCCCGGCGGCGATCTCGGCTTCCGCTTGCCGCGCCGCCGCCAGCGCCGCCTCGGGCGTCACCGCGATGAAGGCGTTGTAGTCCTTGTCGAGACGATCGATGCGCTCGAGCAGCGCCTTGGTCAGCTCGACCGGCGAGAGCTTCTTTGCGCGCAGCAGGTCGCCGGCTTCGGCGATGCCGAGGAAGCCGAGCCCGCTCATGACGCGGTGCCCTTGGCGCGGAAAATCAGCGCCATCTCGCGCGACGGCGGCAGGTCGCGCGGCAGGCGCTGCACGTGCTGCGCAACGATCTCGAGCGCGTGTCCGAACTGCGCCAGATGCGCGTCGGTCAGGCGGTCGAGCCCAAGGGCATGGGCCATTTCGCGGAGCGAAGCTGTCGTCATGGCGGATTCTCCTGCGCCTCGCCGAGGATAAGCGATTTTTTCACCAGCCTGCAAATCGCCCCCACTCCCGCTTGCGGGCGAGGGGACGCTTGCCGCGCGCCGGCCCCGGTGGGAGGATCGCACGAGGAGGCCCGCATGGCGGAGGCGAGGCTGCCGGTGGCGCTGCTGACCGGCTTTCTCGGCAGCGGCAAGACCAGCCTGCTCAGGCGGGCGCTGGCCGGCGGCGCCTGGACGGATACCGCGGTGCTGATCAACGAGCTCGGCGAGATCGGGCTCGACCACTACCTCGTCGACACCGTCGACGGCCCGGTGCTGGAGCTGCCGGGCGGGTGTCTCTGTTGCGCCATCCGCGAGGACCTCGCGCTGAGCCTGCGGCGCCTGCTCGAGCGCCGCGACGCCGGTCTCCTGCCGCCGTTCCGCCGCATCGCCATCGAGACGACCGGGCTCGCCGATCCGGCGCCGATCCTGTTCACCCTCGGCGCCGACGCGCTGCTCGAAATGCAGCTCCAGCTCGGCTCCGTCACCGCCACGGTCGATGCCGTCTCCGGTGCGGCGATCCTCGCGCGCTATGTCGAGGCGGCGCGGCAGGTCGCGATCGCCGACCACCTGGTGCTGACCAAGACGGATCTGGCGCCCGGCGATGCCGGCTTGCGCGCCATGCTCGCCGCGCTCAACCCCGCGGCCGCGCGGCGCCTTGCGGCTGCTCCCGACGATATCGGCGCGCTCCTCTTCGGACCACCGCTCGGCGCGCGGCCGGCGCTTCCCGCTGCGGCGCCGTCCGGCCATCACACGCACGGTATCGAGAGCCATGCCGTGCTGCTGCACGGTCCCTGCTCGCGGCTCGATTTCGCCCGCGCGCTGGGTGGGCTCGCGCGCGAGCGCGGCGAAGCGCTGCTGCGCGTCAAGGGCATCCTCTGCTTCAGCGACCGGCCCGACTGGCCCGCCTTCATCCAGGGGGCGCAGCACGCGCTCTATCCGCCGGTCTGGCTCGAGCGCTGGCCCGACGACGACCGGCGCAGCCGGCTGCAATTCATCGTGCACGGCATCGTGCGAGACGAGATTCTGGCGCGCTTTGCTTTTGCCGCTGCGGCACCGGCGAACGAAGATCATACCGAGGGGGAAGAGGCATGCTTGACCTGATCATCACCGGCGGCACCGCGGTGCTGCCGTCCGGCGCCGAACCCGCCGATCTCGGCATCGCCGGAGGGCGCATCGCCGCCATTGCCGGCCCGGGCGCGCTGGCCGCGCTCGGCGCGGCGCGCACCATCGATGCCGCGGGCCAGCTCGTGCTTCCCGGCGGCATCGATCCGCATGTGCATTGCTCCTGGCCGATCCCCGTGCCGGGGCAATCGCCGACCCTGAGCGGCCCGCCCGAGCAGGTGAGCCGCGCTGCGCTCCATGGCGGCACGACCACGATCATCGATTTCGCCCTGTGGAACCCCGGCGAGCGGCTCGAGCAGGCGATTGCGCGCCGGCGCCAGGAATGGGCCGGCGCCTGCTGCTGCGATTACGGCTTCCACCTGATGCTGCAAGGCAAGGTCCCGCCCGAGATCCTGGGCGAGCTCGGCGAAGCGATCGGAGAGGGCCATGCCAGCGTCAAGATCTTCACCACCGACATCACGCCGAGCCGGCGCGGCCGGATGATCGGCTTCGGCGATATCTGGGAGATCCTCAAGGTGACCTCGGCCAAAGGCGGCATCGCCGTCATCCATGCCGAGGACAACGACATCGTCATGCACATGTACGAGAAGCTGATGCGCGAGGACCGCACCGGCTTCGAGAACATGGCCGAGGTGCACAACACGCTGTCGGAGGACCTCTCCTTCAACCGCGTCATTCGCCTCGCCTCGAACATCCCGGGCGCCGCGCTCTACATGATGCACACTTCGGCCGCGACCGGCGTCCGCGCCATCGCCGAAGCGCGCGGGCGCGGCGTGCCGATCTATGGCGAGACGCTGCACCAATACCTGCTCTACGGCGCCGAGGACTACAAGAAGCCCGGCGGGCAGATGTACCACACCTATCCTTCGCTCAAATTCGCCGAGGATCGCGCGGCGCTGTGGGCGGCGACGCATGGCGGCGCCATCCAATGCGTCGCCACCGACGAGATCTGCTGCCCCTTGAAGGTGAAGCTGCAAGGCCGGCGCATCGACGACGTTACCGGCGGCAATGCCGGCGTCGAGCCGCGCCTGGCGCTCATCTATACCGAGACGGTGGAGAAGCGCGGCTACACGCTGCCCGAATTCGTCGGCCTCGTCTCCACCAACGCTGCCAAGATCCTCGGTCTCTATCCGCGCAAGGGCGCGCTCGCCGTCGGCTCGGACGCCGATATCGTGCTGCTCGATCCGCGGCGGCGGCGCACGCTCACCGCGGCGGCGCTGCACGAGGCCGACTACACGCCCTGGGAGGGGCGGGAGGTCGCGGCCTGGCCGTCGCTGACCATGCTGCGCGGCAAGATCGTCGTCGAGAACGGCGAGTTCCGCGGCGATCCCGGCCATGGCATGTTCCTGCCGCGCAAAGTGGCGGCGGAAATCCGCGAGCGGCCGGCGGTCTAAAGTCCGAGCGACAGGAGGCGGCGATGCACCTCTTCAAGCAACATGCGGTGAGCGATCCCGAGGCCGCGGTGGCGGCCATCCCGGTGCTCGATTACGGCCCCTGCTTTGCCGGCGAAAGCGGTGCGCTCGAGCGGCTGGCGGGTCAAGTGCGCGCGGCCTGCGAGAGCGTCGGCTTCTTCTATATCCGCAATCACGGCGTGCCCGAGGCGCTGGTCGAGCGGGCCTTTGCCGCGTCGCGCCGCTTTCACGCGCTGCCGCTGGAGCAGAAGCTGGCGCTGCGCCTCAACGAGAACAATATCGGCTATCTCCCGACCAACGCTTCGGTGCAGGGCGCCTCCACCGTGCACAAGGCGACGCGGCCCAATCAAAATGAGAGCTTCTTCGTCAGCCGTGACCGCGGCGCCGATCATCCCGATGTCATCGCCGGCAAGCCCTTGCGCGGCCGCAATCAGTGGCCGGAAGGGCTGCCCGGATTCCGCGAGGATGTCATCGCCTATATGAAGGCGATGGCGGCGCTGTGCGACCGCATGCTGCCGGCCTTCGCCGTGGCGCTCGACCTGCCGCCGGACCACTTCGCGCCCTATTTTGCCGACGAGGCGCACATCACCTTGCGCCTCTTGCACTACCCACCGCAGCTCGCGGCCGAGGACAATCTCTTCGGCCAGGCGCCGCACACCGACAACAGCTTCATGACGGTGCTGGCGCGCAACGAGGTGCCGGGCCTCGCCGTGCGCCTGCCGTCGGGCGAATGGCTCGCGCCGCCGCTCATCCCCGGCACCTTCCTGGTCAATCTCGGCAATATGATGCGGCGCTGGTCGAACGATCGCTTTCTCTCGACGCCGCATGGCGTGCTCAACGACAGCGGCACCGACCGCTATTCCCTCGCCTATTTCCACAGCCCGAACCCGGACCGGGTGATCGAATGCCTGCCGAGCTGCACCGGCCCGGGCAATCCCGCGCGCTACCCGCCCGCCGTCTATCGCGATCTCGTGCTCGCCTTCTACCGCGCCAACTACTTCCACCAGAAAGGCCACCGCTCCGAGGCGCTGGATCGCGTCGCGCAAGCGCAGCCGGCGCGAGGTTGAGCGGCGGCTCAAGCGACGAGTTGCCTGCGCCAGATCGGCTTCAACAGGTCGAGCAGCAGCAGGATGGCGATCCCCGCGCCGAGGCAGAGGCCAAGGTCGTCGGCATGGAGGGGGCCGAAGTGGAACAGTCGGCGGGCCACCGGCCAGGCGAGGACCACGCCGAGCAGCGCCGCGACCGTGCCGAGCACGCCCCAGAGCGCCGGGTTCGGGCGGCGCAGCGCCTTCAACACAGACGTGCTGAAGGAGCGGTTTACGAAGATCAGGCCGATATTCGTAGCGACCAGCGAGACGAAGACGAGGGCGCGCACCTCAGCCTCGGGCATGGCGTAGCGTAAGGCGAGCACCAGGATCCCAATAAGCAGCAGCAGAACAACCGCACCTTGGATGAGGCTCCACAGGATCAGCGCGGGCGAGAACAAGGGCGTATTCGGTTGGCGTGGCGGCCGCCGCATGACGTCGTCCTCCTCGCGTTCGGCCTCGAAGACGATCGAGCAGACGGGGTCGATCACCATTTCGAGGAAGGCGATGTGCACCGGGCCGAGGATCAGCGGCCAGCCGAACAGCAAGGGCAGCAGCGAGAGGCCGGCGATCGGCACGTGGACGGCGAGGATGTAGCCCATCGCCTTGCGCAGATTGTCGTAGATCCGCCGGCCGAGGCGGATGGTGCGGACGATCGAGCCGAAATCATCATCGAGCAGCACGATCGCCGCGGCTTCGCGCGCCACATCGGTGCCGCGGCCGCCCATGGCGATGCCGATATGCGCGGCCTTGAGCGATGGCGCGTCGTTGACGCCGTCGCCGGTCATGGCGACGATCTCGCCATTGGCCTTGTGCGCCATGACAAGGCGCAGCTTCTGCTCGGGCAGGACGCGGGCGAAGATGGTGGCGGTCCTCACGCGGCGCGAGAGCGTCGCTTCGTCGCTGCGCGCGATGGCGTCACCGGTCATGACGTCCTCCGCCTCGATGCCGGCTTCGCGGGCGATGGCGCGCGCCGTTGCCGCGTAGTCGCCGGTGATCATCGCCACCTTGATTCCGGCCGCGCGGCAATCGCGCACCGCCTCGGGAACCCCCGCACGAAGCGGATCGGCGAGACCGATGAGCCCGAGGAAGGTGAAGCGAAAACCGCGCAGCGTTTCGGGCCAGGGCGGCCCAGCGGCGCTCGCCGCTGCGACGCCCAGAATGCGCATACCGCGGGCCGCCATGTCGTCCGCGCTGCGGCGCAGCTCGGCTCGCGCTGTCTCGTCAAGCTGACAAAGCTCCGCAACCGCTTCGGGCGCGCCCTTGGCGGCCACGCGGCAGACCGCGCCTTCCGATTGCTGCCAGAGCTGCGCCATGACGAGCAACTCCGGCCGTAGTCCGTAGCTATGCACGAGGCGCGCCGCGCGCCCGGTCTTCCGTTCGTTTTCGGGAAGGCGGGCGGCAAGGTCGTGCAGCGCCTTTTCCATGGGATCGAAGGGCTCGCGGGCGCTGGCCAGGAACGCGGTCTCGGCGAGCGCGGAGAAACCGGGCGGCACCGGCTCGGTTGGATGCTCCTGCGGCCGAAACCTGCCGGCGGCGCTGCACAGCCCGGCAACCGACATGCGGTTCTGTGTCAGCGTGCCGGTCTTATCGGTGCAGAGGAGGGTGGCGGCGCCCAGCGTCTCGATGGCCGCGGCGCGTCGCGTCAGCACGCGGGCGCGCGAAATGCGCCAGGCGCCCATGACCATGAACACGGTCAGCACCAGCGGAAACTCCTCGGGCAGCATCGACATCGACAACGCAATGCCGCCGAGCAAGCCATCGAGCCAAGCCCCCCGGAGCAGTCCATAAAGCACGACCGCGGCCGCGCTCAGCGCGAGGCCGATGATCCCGACCATCTGGACGAGACGGCGCGTCTGCCGCTGCAGCGGCGGCTGTTCGGTCTCGATCGTGCCGAGCGCCAAGCCAATCTTGCCGATCTCGCTGCGCGCGCCGGTCGCCACCACTTCGGCGGCGCCCTGGCCGCGGACGACCATCGTCCCGGAATAGACGAAAGGCAGATCGTCGCCGCCGGGCTGCATCTTGGTCGCGGTACCCCGCGCCGCGATCTTGCGTACCGGCACCGCCTCGCCGGTGAGCAGCGACTCATCCACCTGGAGATGCTCGGCACTATGCAGCAGCGCATCGGCCGGTACGCGGTCGCCCTCCGCGAGGAAGATCACATCGCCGCGCACCACGTCGCGGCCGGGGATGCGCTTGCGAATGCCGCCGCGCATGACGAGCGCGCGCGGACTCGTCAGGTCGCGCAGCGCGTCCAGGACGCGCTCGCTGCGGCTTTCCTGGATCACCGCGATGGTCACGGAGATCTGGGCGAAGGCGAGCAGCATGAGCGCCTCACCGAGATCGCCGAGAACAAGATAGAGAGCACCCGCGCCGAGCAGCAGCGCGAACATCGGCTCGCGCAGAATCTCCAGCACGATGCGCGGCAGCGTGCGCTTGCCATATCGCGGCAGCTCGTTCGCGCCTTCGCGCGCGAGCCGGGCGGCGGCTTCCGCTTCGGTCAGGCCGATGATGGGCACAGCCTCTTCATCCGGCATGTCGTGCTCGCGCTGTCCGGTTCCGTGAGGCTGTCGCCCGGGCCAACGTCGCGCCATGACTCAGGTCAACGACAATCATGGCGGTCTTCCCAAAGCGGTTACCGCAGGGAGCGATCTCGCTGGCGATCGGCGGAGCCCGTTTTCGAATTTTCGGCACTTGGTGAGAGGCCAATGAAACCCCGAGGCTTGAAGCCTGGAGCAATAGTTTCCATGGTGGAAAATGCGCGTAACGTCTGGTAGCTTCCTAGTGCCTCGCCAACGAGAAAGAGGGATCACAACAGTCGGGCGAGGTGTCGGGGCGCACCGTCCTTGAGGGGGGATGGGACGTCCGGGGGAATCTGGTTATGGGACGCGAGCACGGGAAAACCGGGCGAATCGCCTCGGCGGCGGCTGCGGTTGTCTCTTTTTCCACCATTGCGATTGTCACGCTGCTCCTGGGATCGCCGGCAGCGCACGCCTTACCCAGTTATGCGCGGCAGACCGGCCAGGAATGCGCCGCGTGCCATAACGGTTTTCCCGAGCTGACGCCCTACGGCCGGCTCTTCAAGATGAACGGCTATACCTTCACCAGCGGCCAGTCGGATCTGCCGCCGCTGGCGGCTATGGTGATCCCGTCCTACACCCATTTCAATCAAGGCCAGCCGGGCGCCAACCCGGGCTTCGGTCCCAACGACAATTTCATGGTCCAGACCGCGAGCCTGTTCTACGGCGGTGCCATCGCTCCTCATGTCGGTGCCTTCATCCAGGGCACCTATGACAACGTTCCGAACAAAATCCACTGGGACAACACCGACATCCGCTACGCCCAGTCGGCGAACGTCTACGGCGACGAGGTCGTGTACGGGGTCTCGCTCAGCAACAACCCGACGGTCACCGACCCTTGGAACTCGACGCCGGCCTGGAGCTTCCCCTTCGTCTCGACCGCGCTGTCGCCGGTGGTGGGGCCGGCCGTGACGGGAACTCTGATCGAAGGCGGTTTCGCCCAGCAGGTCCTCGGGGCGACCGCTTACGGCTATTGGAACCGGTTGGTCTATTTCGAAGCCGGCGGCTACGGAACGCTGACGCGGAACATGCAGACCAACCTCGGTATCGACCCGACCGGGACAAGCTCCGCCAAAGGCGTCATCCCCTATTGGCGGCTCGGCGTCGAGCCGAAATGGGGGCGAAACTCGTGGGAGGTCGGCACGTTCGGCCTTTACGCGAATCTGAGCCCCGGGCGGGTGACCGGGTTCGGCACCGACCACACCGTCGATGTCGGCATCGACACGCAGTACCAGTGGCTGGGTGATCGCGACAGTTTTTCGCTGCAATCGAGCTACGTCAACGAGAACCAGTCGCTTTCCTCTTCCTTTGCCCAGGGCGCCTCGACCAACAGCCACAACAATCTGCACAGCTTCAAAGGCAAGGTGAGCTACTGGCGCGACCAGACCTACGGCGCGACCATCGGTTACTTCCATGTCGATGGCAGCGGCGATCCGCTCCTCTTCAGCTCGGTCTCGGCGACCAACTCGCCGAACACGCATGGGTGGATCGGCGAAGTGGATTATGTGCCCTTCGCCCATGGCGGCCCGTCCTTGTGGCCGTGGTTCAACCTGAAGCTCGGCCTGCAATACGTCTACTATCAGCAGGTCAATGGCGGCACCGACAATTTCGACGGCGCCGGTCACAATGCCAGCGACAACAACACGCTCTTCTTGTTCGCCTGGCTGGCGTTTTGACCGTGCAGGCCGCCGGCTCGGGCGCGGACATCCGGAAATGCGGGAGAGGAAAATGATCGAAGGAGCGGCACGCGGTGGCGTGCGGTGGCAAGCGGTCGCGGGCTGGTGCGTTCGCGGTGCATGTTCGGCCGCGATTCTGGCGCCGATCGCGTTCATGGCGGCCTGCGCCGTGAAGAGCAATCCCCCGGCGCAGGCCGAGGTCGTAAACACGGAACATGTCTGCTCGTCCTGTCACGGCATGGACGGCAGAAGCGTCTCGCCGACTTTCCCGAACCTCGCGGGGCAGCAGGCGCAGTATCTCGAGACCCAGCTCAAGGCGTTTCGCGACCATTCCCGCGCCGATCCCCATGCCCACACCTACATGTGGGGCATGGCCGCGCGGCTCACCGACCCGACGATCGACGGCGTTGCCGCATTCTATTCCGCGCAGACGCCGGCGGCCGGCTCGCCCGGCGATCCGGCTGAAATGGCTGCCGGGCAAAAGATCTTCGAAGAGGGAATCCCGAGCAGGAACGTCCCGGCATGCA
>Ga0335079_10007638_pt1 | contig 12287 bp, 11 predicted proteins | sample Lox_Sample_33_FD_206719 | JGI IMG/M metagenome (GOLD analysis project Ga0335079, IMG submission 206719) | Soil microbial communities from Loxahatchee National Wildlife Refuge, Florida, United States - Lox_Sample_3.3 | ecosystem: Environmental > Terrestrial > Soil > Wetlands | place: USA... | reverse complement strand
TGTCATTTATGAAGAGGTGTCCCGTGGCGTGGTACCGGACATGCGGATCACGGCTTGGGAGAAGAGCCAGGAATTGCGTTCAGGCGAATACACCCTGTGGGACCATTGCTTCGAACTCCCAGGCAAACATCTCGAAGCCAGCCATAAAACTATCGAGAGTGTTACCGCAGGCAAAGTGACTCACAAGCTCCATGTCGGCGGCAACGATCAACTGGAGATCTACGAATACCCCGGCGGCTATGCTCAGCGGTTCGACGGTATCGATCGCGCCGGCGCGCCGCGGCCGCGAGATCTAAAGCGCATCTATGAGGATCGCGACCGGACCGTAAAGATTCGCATGGAGCAGGAAGCGGTTGCGGCCCTGGAGATCCGTGGATCGAGTGATTGCGGCCAATTTGCTGCCGGCCACAAGTTCACGTTGCAGCGGCATTTTGACGCCAACGGACCGTATGTTCTGACTGGCATCGAGCACGATGCCCACATGAGTGGTTATCGCGCCGGGGAACCGCCCGATTTTCGTTATGAAAATCACTTCACTTGCATCCCGTCTGCGCTGCGATACCGCCCGCAGCGCCTGACCCCGAAACCGGTGATCGCCGGCATGCAGACCGCAACCGTAGTGGGCCCCGAAGGCGAAGAGATCTTCTGTGATAGGTATGGCCGCGTGAAGGTGCAATTCCATTGGGACCGCGAAGGAAAGAAAGACGCCAATAGCTCATGCTGGGTGCGCGTGGCCCAGGTGTGGGCGGGCAAGGGCTGGGGAGCATTCTTCTGGCCGCGGATCGGCCACGAGGTGGTGGTGATTTTCGAGGAGGGCGATCCCGACCAGCCGCTCATTGCGGGCAGCGTCTACAATGCGGCGAACATGCCAGCTTTCAAGTTGCCGGCAGCGAAAAAGTTCGCGGGCATCAAATCTGCAACGGTTCAGGGAGCCGCTGGCCAAAACTATAACGGAATCATATTCGTAGATGAGCAGGGAAAAGAGCACCTGGCGATTCATTCGGAGCGGCATCTGGTTATGAACTGCGAGTTCGATAGATCGTACAGCTCCGGACGCCACCACGGAGAAAGAGTGCCCGGTGCCCGCGTGGTGACCGTCGGCAGAATACCCGGTGGGGGGTAAATCACAGAAGGGAGGAGTCAAATGCGAACTCTCAAAACCCGAAGTAGGACTCTCGACTCTTTGCCGGGCGCTGGCGGCAGCGGCGGGGGGCCCAACAGGGCCGTTTTCACGCCGCCGGAACCACAGGGCATACTTGGAATCAATTCCGTCGTGGTTTATGGCGGCAACTTTCAAATGGCATTCCCGATCAACGTCCAGATGGCTGTGGGCAGCAATTTGCAGATCTGTATCAACCCAGCCGCGTTTGGGACACTGTACGGGGATGGGGATACTTCTATGCCGCCCTTCGTGAATCAAATTATCGGGAGCGGCATTGGTGGAAACATGCAACTCACGATGGGCTGCAGTACGAACTTCGTGATGGGGCAGTCTTTCGATATCAACCTTGGACCGCGGCGCATTCAGATTGACGTACATAATAAGACTGCAATTCATGAGGTGGCCGCAGATATCGGCGGCGCCATCATTGTCGTAGTGACTGTTTTTCTTATCGCCTACGGCCTCACCAAGGACGATGATGCGCGCTCGATTTTCCTGATGGTGTTTCAGTTTTTGATGCAGTGTTTTCTCATGCTCTTGATGGATACGGAGAACCTTTACAGCGCGATGGAGGATAAGTACCAAGACGCTCTTAACCAGGTTTTCGGAAAGGACGACAAGCATCCGAACGCGGGTTTCAAAGACACGTGGGGACATAACACGCTCGGTGCAGTGCTGGCCGGTCTGGGTGAGGTTGCTGCCGTGGTTCTTCCGATTGTCCTTGAGGCCATAGGCGAATCGAAATTGGATACTCCAGAGCCCCCGGAAGCCGTGGTGGACAGCAGCGGAAACCAGATCGGGACGGTGAAGGACAGTTGAGTGGGCCCGCTTCGGCGGAGATGACTGACGCGAATCTTAGGGGAGGATTTTAATGAGCCACGACAACGGTAACTTCGGCGGCGGTTCGGGTGGCGGAGATGACAAACAGGATAATAATCGCTTTTTTGACGGGACCTACGCGGTCACTGCCAACCAGTTACAGCTAACGAGCCGGGCGGCACTTCCGCCGGCCGCTCCAGACCCTTGTGCGATTACTCTTCTGGCGAGCGACATAACGGAACTGAAAGGCAACGTGAATCTGCGCGGCATGGGTGGCGTCCGGATCACCGCGGGGCCACCACCGCTTCCGGCAACCGGATCGGACTCCACTCAAGGGGTCGAAATTGAGGTCGGCGAGATACAAAATGTTACCATTAAGCGCGGTCTGATCGACGGTGTCGACCAGAAGATCGAGATGACCCCGAGCGGCATTACAATTGACGGCGGCGCGATGCCGATAACAATCCAGAGTTTGACCCAGATCACACTGTCGGTGTGTGGCGGATTGAGCTCTATTAGCCTGGGGCCAGCCGGCGTTACCATCACAGGGCTGCCGTTGGTGAAAATCAATTAGGGCGTCTCCCAGGAGATTAGGTGTGGCCAATTCTCTGATCAAGGTGGCGGCAGTGACGGCGGAGGACGTTTGCGTGCGCTTTGACGTGCCGGGGGAAGCCAAGGCGCTTTTGCGGAGTGGGATTGAGCCGCTGCAGTTCTTAGAAGCCCTGGCGGCCAAGAAGCTTTATATTGCCGGGATTGATTTCCTCGCCCACGCCCTGCCGCCGCGCGAAGGCATCTGGTGGGGCTGTTTGTGCTTCCAGCATGCCTGCGGCAACGAAATGTCTGCGGCGGACAAAGCGGCGGTCACGGCCGCGGTCCAATGGGTACTACAGCCGAACGACCACAGTCGAGGCGCGGCGAAAGTCCAGGCCGAAGCTGCGGGTCCGGCATCGGTGGCGGGTGTTTTAGCGATGGCTGCATACCAGACCGGTCCTGGTATTGCTGTCCCCGGTGGTCCCCTGATACCGGCACCGCTCTTTGGAACGGCCAAGTCCGTCGCCAATGCGGTTAAGCTGGCATGTACAAAGAGCGATCCTGCCCGGATTATCCAGACTCAAAAATCATACTTGGAACTGGGGACTGGAGTAGCCGCGGGCCGGTTCATGTGAGCGGTGCTGTTACTGGATGCGAGACGTGAGAGTAAAGGGGGATTAAGCTATGGGGATGCCAGCCGCTCGCGTGACAGACATGCACGTTTGTCCTATGGTTACCGTGCTGGTGCCGCACGTTGGGGGACCGATTCTTCCACCCGGTTGCCCTACGGTGCTCATCGGCGGGTTGCCAGCCGCCCGGGTCGGCGACATGGCGACCTGCGTCGGCCCACCCGACGTGATCGTTTTGGGTTCGTTTACGGTCTTGATTGGCGGCCAGCCTGCGGCGCGGATAACCGATATGACCGCTCACGGAGGCGTCATTGTCTTGGGCTGGCCCACGGTTTTGATCGGTTGAGGATCTCGATTCTATGACTGCACCGCGAGCGACGATTCCATATGAGGGACAGGCCGATCCGCAGATCAGCCGGATGTGTGGCGCGGCGTGTCTGAGCATGGTGTATCGCTCTTTCGGCAAAGAGGTTGCACAGGCTGAAATCTGGCCGGCAATCGCCAGGCAGAACCAGTTCGGCAGTTTGGCCTCTAGCACCTACCTGATGGCTCAGGACGCCCTGAGCCGAGGCTTGGCAGCTGTAGCCATCCAGGCGCGGCACCCCTTACAGGCCTTGCGGCTGTGCCATGAGGGCGGAATACGAGCCATTCTGAATCATCGTTTGCAGCCCGACGCGGCGACGGGCCATTACACCGTGATGGTGGATCTCGACAACAACAGTGTGGTCGTGCACGATCCGTACTTCGGGCCGTCGAGGCGCCTTTCCCAAGCCGAACTGGTTGGGCTATGGCAGCCGCACCTTGCCAACTCGGAGATCGTGGGAAATGTATTGATTGCGATTGCCGCTGACCCGCTGCCGGTGCCGGCATGCCAGTTCTGTCATACGCCGACCCAACCCAGTATGGAGTGCCCGCGTTGCAGGAAGCCGATCGGTCTGCGGCCCGCGGCAGTGCTGGGATGCATGAACCAAGACTGCATCGCCCGGATGTGGAGTTACATCTGCTGCCCGTCCTGTGATTTCATGTGGGCCGGCGGCTCGCAGACGGCACAGGCGACGGGTAGCCCCGCAGCCGCGGGCGGGCCGTCGCCCGGCGCATTGGCTGCGGACGAGGCGACCGAACCGGCGAGCCTCTACCAGATGTTTGAAGCCCTCGACAAGTTCGTCGACCACGTCAACAGCATGCCGGGCGCGGCCAATCACGCCGAGCTCCAGCAGCAACTCCAAAAGCTCACGGGTAGCAAAGCAGCACTGAAGCTGGGGCTAGCCAAAGCCGCGGTCCACGGCAAGACTCACCGGGACCAGTTGGCCGCGTTCGTGCAGGCGGCGAAACAGAGGGGAGAGGACCACCGAAAGAAGCTGGAGGAACTCAACTCACCCTGGCCCCCCCTGGATGGCGACGCTCTCGGACGTGCTCTGCTCAAGAACCTCGGCTTTACCCACTAAGCCCGCTCTGCGTATAGCCATTGACAATATATCCAGTGTGGATATAATGGCCGCATGGCCGATCCACACCCTCAGGCTGAGTCTCTTCTTCCTCTGCCGCCGGCGGCTTTCCACATTCTCATGGCCGTCGCCGATGAAGACCGTCACGGGTACGCCATCATCCAGGACGTGGCGGAACGCACGGGCGGCGAACTCAAGCTAAGCGCGGGCACGCTGTATCGCTCCATCCAGCGCATGCTCGACCAGGGTCTGCTTGTCGAAACTCAGGAGCGGCCGGCTCCCGAACTGGACGACGAACGCCGCAGATATTACCGCATCACGCCGTTCGGCGCCGCCGTGGCCCGGGCCGAAGCCCGGCGGCTCATGCAACTGGTGAAACTGGCCCGCTCCAGCGGATTCGTAGCGGGGCGGGCGTGATGCGCCTTTACGGAGCTTTACTTCACCTCTATCCGGCGTCATTTCGCGGCGAATACGGCGACGAGATGCGGAAAATCTTTGCCCGCCGCCGGAGCGACGCATGCGGATTTCTGGCGGCCGTTGCGTTGTGGATTGAGACTTTCTTCGACGTGCTGCTCAACGCGCTGGCGGTTCACGGGGACATCCTCCGGCAGGACCTTCAATACACCTGGCGAACGCTCGCTCGCACGCCCGGTTTCGCGATCACCGCGGTTTTGGTGGTGGCGCTGGGTGTCGGCGCGAACACAGCGGCTTTCACTGTGACCGACTTCGTCCTCGTCCGGCCGCTGCCGTTCCACGAGCCTGAAAAATTGGTCAAGCTGTGGGAGGCCACGCCTGGCTACGGGCGAATGGAACTATCCCCGGCCAACTACCGCGATTGGAAGCGGATGAGCACATCGTTCGACGCCATGGGAGCGTTTGTCTCAAATTCGGTGAACCTGGTGGGCCAGGGCGAACCGGAGCGGCTCGAGGCCACCTCCGTGACCGCCGATCTGTTTCCAGTATTAGGCTCCCAGCCCGCGTTCGGCCGCCTGTTTACTTCTGCCGATGAGCGCGACGGAGCCGCCAAGACCGTGCTGTTGAGCCATCGCCTCTGGCAGGCCGTCTTTGGTGGAGACCCCGGTGTCATCGGACGCAAAGTGCTTCTGGACCGCGGGCCCTACACGGTCATCGGAATTATGCCGCGCGAATTCCACTTCCCCAATCGTCAGACGGAGTTGTGGACGGCGCACCAGTTTCAGGAGCAGGACTATCAGGAACGGGACGACAACTATCTGCAGGTTGTGGCCAGGTTGAAGCGCGGTGTCTCGCTGGCGCAGTCCAGAGCCGAATTGAAGGTGATCGCAGCGCAACTGGAGCACCAGTATCCCAAGGAGAACCTGCACACCGGCGCCGCTGCTATCCTGCTGCGCGAGGAGGTGTCGGAACGTTCCCGTCTCCTGCTGGTGGCGCTGTGCGGCGCAGCGATCTGTGTCTTGTTGATTGCCTGCGCGAATCTTGCGAATCTTCTGCTGGCCCGCGGCCTGGCGCGCCAGCGGGAACTGGCCGTGAGAGCGGCGCTCGGCGCCGGCCGGGAGCGCCTGGTGCGTCAACTGGTGACGGAGAGCCTGGTTCTCGCGGTGGCCGGAGGCGTGCTGGGAATGCTTGTCGCGTTCTCGGCGCTGCCGTTGCTCACCAAGCTCGTCCCCGATTCATTACCCATTTCTCAAGCGCCATCGGTCGATTTGCGCGTCATGGCCTTCGCGACCCTGATCACAGCTCTCACGGGAATTGGTTTCGGCGTGATCCCCGCGCGGCGGGCGGGTCGTGCCGATTTGAGGGCTTTACGGGAAGGATCCCGTGCGGGCGGCGGCCGGAGAGAGCGGCTCCGGTCCGCGCTGGTCATTGTCGAAATCACAGCGTCCGTGACACTCCTGGTTTCGTCTGGCTTGCTTATGCGGGCACTGTGGAGAATCCAGGCCACCGATCCCGGCTTCCGAACGGACGGCGTCCTGACTGTGAACACGACGCTCCCCATGCCCAAGTTTGAAAAGACTGCCTTGCGCCAGGAATTCTATACCAAGGTGCTCACGGGTGTTCGGGCGCTGCCGGGCGTTTCGCGTGCGGCCTACATCAGCTTCCTGCCCATGGTCATGGGAGGCGGCATCTGGCCGGTCGCTATCACCGGCCAGCCTATGGTTCGCTCTGAATCGAACACCGCCAGCATGCGCTTTGTGACGCCGGGTTTTTTCGAAACGTTAGGCATTCCCCTCCAAATGGGCCGCGATGTCGCCGAATCGGACCGTGTGGACAGCCAGTTTGTGGCGGTGGTCAGCCGGTCTTTCGTGCGCCGGTATTGGCCCGACGAGAATCCACTGGGCCGGCACTTCCAGTTTTCCTTCCACGACCGGACGGTTGTCGGCGTGGTGGGCGACATCCGGGTTCGCGGCCTCGAGCGAACCAGCGAGCCGCAGGTCTATCTCCCCAGCCAGCAGATGCCGGACGGCGAGGTCGTCTTCTATGCCCCGCAAAACCTGGTAATCCGGTCTTCCGGAGCGCCGGCCATGTTGGTGCCATCGATACGGCAGATCGTTCAAAGCGCAGACCGAGAAGAGCCCATTTCGGGCGTGCGGACGTTGGTTGAAATCGTAGAGGAACAGACCGCATCCCGTTCCCTGCAGCTTCGCCTGCTAGGGGCGTTCGCGGCAATCGCGTTTCTTCTCGCTGCGGTCGGCATCCACGGGCTGCTGTCGTTCGCCGTGTCGCAGCGCTCCCAGGAGATTGGTGTACGGATCGCTCTGGGAGCCCAGTCAGGTGATATTCTGACGATGGTGCTGCGGCAGGGAATGCTGCTGTCGGCGGCCGGGCTGCTATCGGGCGTGGCTCTGGCTTATGCGGCGGGCCACGCCATGCAGTCGCTTCTGGCCGGCGTCAAGCCCGCGGACACCGTCACCTTCGCGAGTGCCGTGGGGCTGTGCATGGCGATGTCGCTCGTGGGCAGCCTCTTGCCCGCCCTCCGCGCAGTTCGCGTAGACCCCCTGGCGGTAATTCGCAGCGAGTAGGCGCTCTAGTCGGCCGCGCTTCACTTAATCCCCACCACCATCGAATCCGGTCCAACCAGATGTTCCACTCGCGTCTCGCGGAAGCCCACTTCCCTCATCCAGTGCATGCAGTCCGCTCCGGTGTAGTCGAATCCCCCGGGTGTTTCGATGAGCATGTTGAGGCTCATCAGCAGGCCGAAAGCATTTTTCGACCGGTCGTCGTCGATGATGCTTTCATAGACAATCAACGCGCCGCCCTCCGGCAGAGCTTCGTGCGCCTTTCGAATCAGGAATCTCTTTTCGTCGAGATTCCAGTCGTGCAGGATATGACCCATGGTGATGGCGTCGGCCGCCGGCAACGGTTCCCGGAAAAAATTCCCCTCGCGAAATTCCACTCGCGACGACAGACCGTTTTGCCCGACGTAGTCTTCAAAAATAGGAGCCACCTCTGCCAGATCAAACCCAATTCCTGAGATGTGAGGATTCGCCAGCGCGATCTGCACGATGAGGTCTCCCTGCGCGGTCCCGATATCCGCCGCCGTTTTGTATTTCTTCCAGGGGAATTGGGCTGCTATGGCCCGATTGGCGCCGCGGCTGATTCCGGTCATCGCGCCTAGGAATTCTTTCAGCCTGGCGGGCTCGGCATACAGCGTGGTGAAGGGATTGGCGCCGCCACCCGCGGTTTCATTCTGTTGCTCCCCGGTCCGCAATGCAACCGTCAGACGGTTCCAGTGACCAAAAAGGCGGTGATTGGCCATCTCGAGAATCCCGCCGACGTAGGAAGGCTTGTGCTTGTCGAGGAAGTGATCCGTCGATGGCGTGTTGTAGTACTTGCTGTCCCGGCGCTCCAAAAAGCCCAACGCCACCAGTGCATCCAGAAAGTCACGAGCCGAACGCGGATGCAGCCCCAGCCGGCCTTGTAGAGCGTGCAAATCCTCAGGGTGCCTCGCCAACTCCGTAAAAACCTCCATCTCGACGGCGCTTAGCAGGGTCTTCGAGGCCCAGAAACCCAGGCCGACTTGCATGATGTGGTCCAGTCGCGGTTCGCTCATCGCAACAGCTTATCGCAAGACATGTCGTGATGCCGCGGGTTCCTGCCAGCAGCGATAGTAGGGCAGATCCCGGAGCCACGCGGGTCCCCCAAAGGACCCGGCTCAATGCCGAGATGGCCCTTATTGCTGGGCGCTCTTGTCCGGCGACGGTGCCGCACTCGCCGACAGCTCCGACTTCTTATACTTCGGCTCGCTCACGTACCCCGTGACCTCGTCCTTGCGAACCTGGTTCACCACCAGTTCCACCGGCTGTGGGCGGTCGGAAAGTGTAATCCAGACCGGCTCGAGCATATTGACGTTTTTCTTGTCGAGTTGGTTGTCATCCACCATCAATGCCAGGTTGTAATTCTTGTGCTTCAGGTTGACCTTGCGCAGCGAGACACTGATCGGTCCCACGCGCTGGAAGGCCTTGGACTTGTCTAAATGAAACTCGTAGTAATTGCGCTCGCCCCGCTTCTGAAGAACCACAACTTCGTCATGCGTGCGCGCGATCGACGAGTTCAGTTCGTCACGCGTATGCGTGATCGTCCCATTCAGCTCATCGCGAGTGGAGTTCAGCCTGCCATCGAGTTCGGCGCGGTTTTTTTCCATCTCCTCACGCGTGCTCGCCAATTGCTTCTGTTGATCCGAGAGTTGCCCTTGCACCTGGTTCCAGCGAGGGTCATCGGGCGGCGGCTGATGCGCTACAACCCGGTGCGCCGGCTTCTTGTGGGGCCTTGCCGCCATGGCTGACGGCCGCGGCGATGCGGGTTCAGTCACCGTCGCAGGCACGGGTTGCGCAGCAGACAACGCATTCAGTTTCTCCGTGAGCGCCTGCAACTGGCCTTGAACCTGAGTCAGATTGGCGGTGAGCGCCTGATTGTCTGTGGCCAGCTGTTGCGACTGCCTGTGCTCCCTGACGAAATAAAACGTGCTGATGCCCGCGATACCGCATAGCGCGATCAGCAATAGCATCACGCCCGTCCGGGCGATCGGCGGTGAATTTTGGATTGGCGTTTCCATGTGAGAAACCTCCCAGGTCTCAGAGTAGATATCCCGGAGAAGCAAGTCATCTGCCAAGCCGTGGAGGCGAGGAAGTGACTGATAACTTTACAGGTTTCCGTTCGATATCAACGCAAGGATTTCCCAAATAAGGTGGCAAAAATTACACTGCCAGGGACTTCTCCGCCGCGTCCAACGGTGTCACCGGATCCATCACCAGCCAGAAGAAGCTGCCGCAGAAATACACCGCGGCAGAGACGTAGAACGCTGCATCCCAATTGTTGTGCGTCCAGTAAAGGATCAGGCCGATGGCAGTCGGCGAGACCGCGCCACCGAAGTTCCCCAGCATGTTCATGGCGCCGGAGAGCGTTCCGGCATACTTGCCCCCCACGTCCATGCACGAACCCCAGGAGCCCGGCATTACCAAGTCGTTGCAGAAACTGGCGAGACCCATCACCACCATGGTGGCGACCGGGTTCGGCATGTGAATGGAGACGACCAGAAGCAGACTGGCGCCCGTGAATCCCAGACAGGCCATCACCTTCCGCGTGCGCGCCACACTCCCAAGACTTCTGGCCAAGGGAGCCGAAATCAGGCCGCAGAAGAGTGACCCCAGGCCTCCCAAAAACAGGGGCAGCACGCTCAGCACCGCACTCTTGCCGATGGTCACTCCCCGCGATTTCTGCAGATACGTGGGCAGCCAGGTGACGTAGAAATACCATCCGTAGGAAAGGCAGAAGTACTGTGCGCACAGCAGCCAGGTAGTGCGGGAGCGCGCGAGCTTGGCCCACGGCACATGAGCGTGCGACGCCGCCAGTTCCCGGTTGGGGCGCAAGAGCTCCAGCTCGGCGGCGTTAACCTTTTTGTTCTGGCGCGGATCATCGTGGAACCAACGGTAAAAGAAAATCGCCCACACCAGGCCGATGATTCCGAACACCATAAACGTATGGCGCCAAGTCATGAACTGAAAGATCAGATACGCCAGCAGCGGTGTGAAAGCCCCGCCCCAGCGCGCGCTCAGCCATAGGATGCCCTGCGCCCGCACGCGCTCGGCGCGCGGCAGCCAGATCGTAAACGCCTTCGTCAGATTAGGGAAGCAGCCCGCTTCGCCAGCGCCAAACAGCGTCTGCGTCGCAAACAGCGAGGCGAAGTTCCAGGTGACGCCCGTGAACGCAATGAACGCCGACCACCAAATGACGATCCGCATCAGCACCTTGCGCGGACCCATCCAGTCCCCCAGAAAGCCGCTGGGGATTTCAAACAGCGCGTAGGCCGTGACGAACGCCGAAAAGGCCATGCCCATCTGCACCTGCGTCAGTCCGAGATCGCGCGAAACCTGCGGCGCCGCGAACGACATGGCCACCCGGTCGATATAGGTGATCACCGCCAGCGTCACGGCGAATACAATCACCCAGTAGCGTACGTGAGTCGGCTGTTCCGCGATGCGGGCTTGTTCCCCCACCTGCGTGGCCATAGCTTGGACATCACAACACGCCGGGGCGGGCATTGCAAGTTGCCTGGCGCCGATTGCCATTGCAAACGCGCGATACTTGATTCTCTGTGGATTTCCGTATTGTCGAGGAAAATCTGCGCGAATCTTTCCGCGTGCTGGCGGCGTCGCGGTCCACCGGCGTTGTCCGCGAAGCGCCTGGCGTAAGCATCGCATCCGCCGGGGTGACCTTTCAAATGTTCAACGCGGCGTTCTTGTCGGCGCCGGTGGTTGGCGAACGTGAGCTCGACCGCCGCATCGCTACGGCACGCGTGCACTTCGACGCGCGCCAGCAGGCGTGGTCGTACTGGATCTGCGAGGATTGGCTCGACAAGAAAGCGCGCCGCTCGGTGGCCCCTGCGTTCAAGAGGCACGGGCTTCACTTGGCCACGGTTCTACCGGGCATGGTGGCTCACAAGCTCGCCGCCCCCGTGCGTCCGCTGCCGGAACTGGAAGTCCGCGTTGTGGGTGATCGAAAGACCTGGGCGCATTTCTGTCAGATTGGCGCTCTTTGCTTTAACGTGCCGCTCGGCTGGTTTCAGGAAGTTTTCGACGATCGCCGGGTCTGGGAGACGAGTTTCAAAGCCTATGTCGGTTACTCGCTGGGTCAGCCGGTCTCGACCGCGGGCATCGTGGTCGCAGCGGGCGTAGTGGGCGTCTATAACGTAGCCACCGTCCCCGGCCAGCAAAAACGCGGCTTTGGTGAGGCCGTGATGCGCCATGCGCTCGCACTCGCCCGCGAACAACATGGCGCCGAGCGCTCCGTTTTACAATCCACCACACAAGGGTTTCAGTTGTACCGGCGCATGGGTTACTCGGCAGTGACCAACGTGGCCGTGTACACCTCTTGAGTAACACCCGCAAGTGGGTATAATTGATGACTCTCTGCGGGATCATGCTCGGCAAAACCATAGCACACTACAAAATCATCGATAAGCTCGGCGCGGGCGGGATGGGCGAGGTATATCGCGCGCGAGACGAACGCCTCGGGCGTGATGTGGCCATCAAGGTCCTCCCCGAGTCATTTGCCAGGGATCCCGATCGCTTGCGGCGCTTCGAGCAGGAAGCGCGCGCCGCGGGCCAGCTCAACCGTCCCAACATCGTCATCGTTCACGATTTCGGCATGCACGATGGGGCGCCTTACGTTGTTCAGGAACTGTTGGAAGGCAAGACCCTGCGGGAGAAGATGAAGGACGGAGCG
>Ga0335079_10007636_pt1 | contig 12292 bp, 9 predicted proteins | sample Lox_Sample_33_FD_206719 | JGI IMG/M metagenome (GOLD analysis project Ga0335079, IMG submission 206719) | Soil microbial communities from Loxahatchee National Wildlife Refuge, Florida, United States - Lox_Sample_3.3 | ecosystem: Environmental > Terrestrial > Soil > Wetlands | place: USA: Florida... | reverse complement strand
CGAAGATGCCGCCGCGACCAAGATCGTCCGCGGTACCGGGCTGAAAGTGCGGCTGATCGACGAGCCGCTGCCGCAACCACTCGGGCGGCGCACCCGCACCGAGGTCTGGAATCGCCAGTTGCGCTGGGCCCGGCTGCGCCGCGCAAGCTTTTTCATTTATTTCCTGCCGGAAATTGTTTCCGGCGGCGTGTTGCCGATGATTGCGCTCGCCGTCCTGGCTGACGCCATCAGTCTCCCGGTGCCGCCGAGCGTCGCCGCACTCGGCGTCGTCTGGTATGGCAGCGAGATGCTGCTTGCGGCAGGCGCCGGTTGGCACGTTTCGGCGCTCTCGCCGTTCTGCGGCCTCGTCCGCGACCTCATGCTGCCGGTACTGTTCGTGCGGGCGCTGTACGGCAGCGGCTTTATCTGGCGCGGCAATGCCATGGAGGTCGAGCGTCTGCGCCCCCAGCGCATGATGGCGCTGATGCGTCCGCGGCTGCGCGAATTCGCCCGCGGCAGCCGCCGCCGATGGCGGGCGTTGCACACGCACACCTCGTAAGCCTGCTATCCGGCCTCGCGCGCGGCGCGGTCGGCAATCGCTGCGATCGCGGCGCGGTCGGTGGTGAACTCGCTCGCGATCCAGGCGTCTTCGGCGGCACGCAGCGCAGCGCCGAGTTCTGGACCCTTGGCCACGCCGCGTTCGAGCATGTCTGCGGCCTTGAGCGGAAAGACCGGCGGGCTCCAGCGCTCGGGCAGCGTGGCGAGCATGCGCCAGGCGTGGTCGGCAGCGCCAGCGCGCGAGCGCGCCCAGGCGACGAGCACGCGATCGGTGAATGCCTCGCGCCCCAAACGATAGAGCAGGCCGCGGCCGGCGCGCTCGTCCGGCGTCACGTCCCACCAGTGTTCCAGCGCCGCGATCCGCTCGCGTTCGGCATTCGACAACCGCAGTCGCTCGGCCAGCCGCTCGGCGTCCTCCTCGACCGCAACTCCGAGCGCGCCGAGCCGCCGCGTCGCCTCGGGCACCGCGCCGATCGCGGCTTCAACCTTGGCGACATTTTCGTAGCTTGCGAGATAGGGCACGCCGCCGAGCACGGTGACGAGAATGCCGCACTCGGCCATCACCGCGAGCGCCGGCGTCGCCCGCGGCGCGAGCAGAAGCTTGAGCAGTTCCATGCGCACGCGCTCGCGCGACAGCCGTTCGAGCCCGTCGCGCGTCCTGATGCAGGCATGAAGGCCCGCCGCGTCCGGCGCGCCTTCGCCGAAATAAGCGTGGAAACGGAAGAACCGCAGGATGCGAAGATAGTCTTCGGTAATGCGCACGTGGGCGTCGCCGATGAAGCGCACGCGTCGCGCGGCAATATCGGCGAGACCGCCAACATAGTCGTAGACCTTGCCGTCGGCCGTTGCCGACAGCGCGTTGATGGTGAAGTCGCGCCGCTCCGCGTCGCGCTGCCAGTCGCGGCCGAACGCGACCTTGGCCTTGCGGCCGTAGGTCTCGACGTCCTCGCGCAGCGTCGTCACTTCGAACGGATGCCCCTCGATGATGATGCTGACGGTGCCGTGCTCGATCCCGGTCGGCACCGCTTTGAGGCCGGCCGCTTGGGCGCGGCGCACCACCTCTTCCGGCACCGCCGTGGTCGCGACGTCGATCTCCTCGACCGGATGTGCGAGCAGCGCGTTGCGCACCGCACCGCCGACGACGCGCGCCTGCTCGCCATTGCGGTCGAGCAAGGCCAGGAGTTCTGCGACCTTGCCGCGCTGGAGCCAGGCACGGTCGCCAAGATGCGCCGCCTCGCTCACCGCGTCGCTCCAGGCACGAACCGGCCGCCCTCGACATGCGCCGGCACATAGGTCGAACCGGGCGGCGCGCCGGAGAACTGCGCAAGAATGACGAAGCTGCCCACGACCAGCACCAGCGAGACGATGACCAGCGTGGCAAGGCGCGGCAGCGACCAGGCCGACGGCTGCAGGACGCCGGCGCGCGTCGCCAGGAGAAAGGCGGCGTAGATCGCAAATGGCGTCAGGAACAGCGCGATTTCGGTGAAGACGGGTCTGATCATGCGCCGTAGATCCGCTCGTAGAGATTGCGCAGAATACCCGCGGTGATACCCCAAATGTAGCGGTCGCCGAACGGCATCGCGTAATATTCGCGGGCAATGCCCTTCCAGTCGCGCGTCTTGCGCTGATGATTTTCCGGCGACATCAGAAAGGCGAGCGGCACCTCGAAGGTCTCGGTGACCTCCGCCGGATTGATCGACAGTGCGAAATTCGGTTCGACGCGCGCCACCGTCGGCAGGATGCGAAATCCGGAGAATGTCAGATAGAGGTCGAGATAGCCGATCGGTTCGATCAGCGTCGGGGTGAGCCCGATCTCTTCGTTGGCCTCGCGCAAGGCGGCGGCGACCGGGCTCTCGTCGCTCGGATCGATCTTGCCTCCGGGAAACGCCACCTGGCCGGCATGGCTTGCGAGTTCGGCAGTGCGCAGCGTCAGCAGCACCATGGGCTCACCGCGCTCGACGACAGGGACCAGCACCGCGGCGGGCTTGGTCGCGCGCACCTTGGCGCGCTCCCACAGCGCGGGATCGAGATCGAGATCGCCGCGGGCGCCGTTGGCGAGCGGATCGGTCAGCGACGGCGGCACGTCGAGGGTGAGGCGCGCTCGCGCGCGCGCGAAGAAACTGTCCGTTACCGGATGCGCCGGCACGGCGCCGCTCTCGCTCACGCGAAATCCCTGACCTGTTCGGCGGGCGCCATGGCAAAGAACTGTTCCTTCGAGACAACGCCGAACATCGCGACGCCATCGATGTCGCGCTCCTCACCAAGCTCGACGAGATCGAAGAATAAAGCGCGCGTCACCTTGGCCCACAAGTTGCGGCGCACATGGAGATACGGCTTGAGGCCGCCAGTGCCCGACTCGGGCTCGAAGCGCAATGCATGCTGCGGCCCGCAGGCGACCCACTCGTCGACGTTGGTGCGGAAATGCAGCGCCCGCTCCGCGCCCGCGCCATCGACCCTGAGTTCGACAGCAAGGAACGGCGCATCGTCGACCTTGATGCCGCACTTCTCTACAGGTGTAACCAGAAAGTAATCATCGCCCTCGCGCTTGAGCACGGAGGCGAACAGCTTGACCAGCGCCGGGCGCCCTATCGGGGTTTTCAGATAGAACCAGGTACCGTCGGCGGCAATCCGCATGTCGAGATCGCCGCAAAACGGCGGATTCCAGCGCTCGACCGGCGGCAGCCCTTTGGCCGCGGCGCGGGTTATCTCGCCGGTGATCGACTCGAGGGCGCCTTGCCCTTCCTTCGCCATGGTTTGCCTTGAACGTGAACTGGAGATGAATCCGGGGGCGGCTTCATACCGGACGTCGCGCGAGCCACCATGCCTCCGGACGACGTCGGACCCAAGTGACGTCAAGTCATGTTCGCAGCCGTGTTCCCTGTGGATGGTCGATCGGCGCAAGATTAGGTTATGCGCCCATGGCGCATATATTGCATAGTAGATGCTCAAAAGCCGTGCAGTATTGCACGCCCGCAATTCGTGCATATGGCGCGAATCTGATCGAATACAAGAATACGGCGTTAAGATAAGGAGTTGACCATGCCGGCTGCCGGCGGAGAAGGTCTTGAAAAGTTCGAAGACATGATCGTGCGCGCCGCCGAATCGACCGCGGCCAATGTGCGCGCAGCGAAGGCCGCAATCGCCACCGTCATCTTTGGGCAGGACAAAGTCGTCGAGCAGGCTCTGGTCACGATTCTGTCGGGCGGTCACGCGCTGCTGCTCGGTGTGCCGGGTCTTGCCAAGACCAAACTGGTCGACACCATGGGCACCGTGCTCGGGCTCGACGCCAAGCGTATTCAGTTCACGCCCGATCTGATGCCGTCCGACGTTCTCGGCACCGAAGTGCTGGAAGAAAGTCAGGCCGGCAAGCGCAGCTTCCGCTTCATCTCCGGCCCGGTCTTTGCCCAGCTCCTGATGGCGGATGAGATCAATCGTGCAAGCCCGCGCACACAGTCGGCGCTGCTGCAAGCGATGCAGGAGCAGCACGTCACTGTCGCCGGCACGCGTTACGATCTGCCGAAGCCGTTCCACGTCCTGGCGACGCAGAACCCGCTCGAACAGGAAGGCACCTATCCGCTGCCGGAAGCGCAGCTCGACCGTTTTCTGATGGAAATCGATGTCGGCTATCCGGACCGCGACGCCGAACGCAAGATTCTGTTCGAGACGACCGGGGCCGAAGAGACCAAGGCGAAGGCGGCGATGACCGCCGACGAGTTGATGGCAGCGCAGCGTTTGGTGCGACGGCTGCCGGTCGGCGAATCGGTGGTCGAAGCGATCCTCGCGCTGGTGCGCTCGGCGCGCCCCAATCAGGACGGCAGCGAGGCCAGCAAACTGATCGCCTGGGGACCGAGCCCGCGCGCAAGCCAAGCGCTGATGCTCGCGGTACGCGCTCGCGCGCTGCTCGACGGGCGCCTGGCGCCTTCGATCGATGACGTGCTCGATCTCGCCGAGCCGGTGCTCAAGCACCGCATGGCGCTCACTTTCACCGCGCGCGCCGAAGGCGAGAGCATCGAAGGCGTGGTCAAGCGCCTCAAGGCGCGGATCGGATAGCGGATGGCGGCCGAGCCCACGTCTGCGAACAAGCGTGGCTACCAGGATGTCGCGGCAGTTGGCCGTGCGGTCGGCGAAGGCCGCACGCTCGCCGCCACCATGCCGCGGCTGATCCTCGAGGCGCGCCGCGTTGCCGCAACCGTGATCCACGGTCTGCACGGCCGCCGCCGCGCCGGCGCCGGCGAAAATTTCTGGCAGTACCGGCGCTTCGTGTCCGGCGAGCCGGCCTCGCGTGTCGACTGGCGGCGCTCGGCGCGCGACGATCATCTTTATGTGCGCGAGCAGGAATGGGAAGCCGCGCATACGGTATGGATCTGGCCCGACCGTTCGCCGTCGATGGCGTTTGCTTCGCCGCTGGTGCGCGACACCAAGCTCTACCGCACCCTGGTCATCGCGCTGGCGCTCGCCGAGGTGCTGGTCGAAGGCGGCGAACGCGTCGGCATTCCCGGCCTGATGCGGCCGACCGGCAGCCGCAATGTGATCGAACGCATGGCGCAGGCCATCGTCCACGATCGCGAAGAACGCTCGAGCCTGCCGCCGAATTTTGCGCCCTCCCCGCTCGCCGAGGTCGTGCTGCTGTCGGACCTGTGGAGCGAGATCGGCGAGGTGCGTCGCACCATCACGCAACTCTCCGGCGGCGGCGCGCGCGGCCACGTCGTGCAGATCGTCGATCCGGCCGAAGAGACATTTCCTTATTGGGGCCGCATCGAATTCGTCGAGCCGGAAGGCGGCGGCCGCATCACCGCGGGCCGCGCCGAAACGTGGCGTACCGATTATGAAGCACGGGTCGCCCGCCATCGCGCCGAAATCCGCAGCGAGACCGACCGGCTCGGCTGGAGCTTCGCGATTCATCGGACCGACCGTCCGGCAAGTGAATTGCTGCTCGCCTTGCACGCCCGTGTCGGCTCTGAGCCAGCCGACCGCGGCTTGCGCTCGCGCGGTGCCGCCGCGCCGCAGGTGACAGCATGATCGGTGCCATACCCATCGGCTTTGCCCAGCCGCTGGCGCTGATCGGGCTGTTGACGCTGCCGGTGCTGTGGTGGCTGCTGCGGCTCATTCCGCCGCGGCCGCGCCGGGTCGATTTCCCGCCGACACGCCTGCTCCTCGAAATCAACCCAAAGGAAGAGACGCCGGCGCGCACGCCGTGGTGGCTGACATTGCTGCGCCTTGCGCTCGCCGCGCTCGTCATCATCGCTGCGGCCGGGCCATTGTGGCACCCGCCGCTTGCCGCCACCACCTCGCGCGCACCGATCGCGCTCTTGATCGACGATTCCTGGGCCGCCGCCGCGACCTGGGACGCGCGCACACGTACCGCCGACGACATCATCGCCCGCGCCGAAGACGATCGCCGCGCCGTGGCGCTGATCCCGCTCTCGGAAGGTGCGCGCGACATTTCGCTCGAGCCAGCCGGCTCGGCGCGCGTCCGGCTGCATCAGATCCGGCCGAAGCCGCACAACATCACCCGCCTCGAAGCGCTGCCGTCGCTCGCGCAATTCCTCGCCGCCGCTGGCGACGTCGATCTAATCTGGCTGTCGGACGGCACCGATCTCGGCAATGGCGGCGATTTCATCAAGGCGCTGGGACAGACGCTCGGCGGCCGGCCGATCACCGTCGTCTCCGGCGGCATCGCTGGCGCGCGCGCCCTCGCCGATGCCGAAAATGCCGCCGGCGCGCTCACCGTGAAAGTGCTGCGCGTGAATTCCGGCAGCGCCGAGACCGGCGCGGTGCGCGCGCTCGACCTCAAGGGCCTGCCGCTCGGCGAAGCCACCTTCGCCTTCAAGTCCGACGCGCGCGAAACCGAAGCGCGGCTCGATCTGCCGGTCGAAATTCGCAACGATATCGCCCGCCTCGAGATTTCCGGCGAGCGCTCGGCGGGGGCCACGCAGCTCCTCGACAAGCGTTGGCGGCGCCGCACTGTCGGCATCGTCTCCGGCGCCACCGTCGACACCGCGCAGCCGCTGCTGTCGTCGAGCTACTATATCGGCCGCGCGCTCGGCCCGTTTGCCGACGTGCGGCTGGCGCAGGGCGAATCGCCCTCCGAAGCGGTGGCGCATTTCCTCGACCAGAATCTGCCGATGCTGATCTTCTCCGACGTCGGCACCGTCGCCGGCGCAGCGCATGAACGCCTGACACACTGGATCGAGGACGGCGGCGTGCTGGTGCGCTTTGCCGGCCCGCGGCTTGCCGCCTCCGATGATGACGATCTCGTACCGGTGCGGCTGCGCAAGGGCGGCCGCATCCTCGGCGGCAGCCTGAGCTGGGACAAGCCGCAGCCATTGTCGGCATTCTCGCGCGAAAGCCCGTTCAACGGCATGGCGGTGCCGAACGACGTGACGGTTAGCCGGCAGGTGCTGGCGGAACCCGACGCGGCGTTGAGCGATAACACCTGGGCGACGCTTGCCGACGGCACGCCGCTCGTCACCGCGGCACGCCGCGGCAAGGGATTGATCGTGCTGTTTCACGTCACCGGCGACACCCGCTGGTCCAATCTGCCGCTGTCGGGCGCCTTCGTCGAAATGCTCCGGCGCATCGTCGGTTTGGCGGGCTCCACGGCCGTCGCCGATACCGGCAATGCCAAGAACGAAAACGTCCATGAGGTGCTGCCACCCGCCCGCGTGCTCGACGGCTTCGGTCGTTTCGTTGCGCCGCCGGCGACGGCGCGTCCGGTGCCAAGTGATTTTGCCGGCAGCGCCAGCGCCGATCATCCGCCTGGCTTCTATGGCCCGCCGGAGAACTATTTCGCCGTCAACACTCTGGCGCCGAGCGACCAGCTGGCACCGCTCGATTTCACGCCGCTGGCCAATGTCCGCTATGAAATCTATCGCACCAGCGAGCCGCAGGATTTGCGCGGACCGGTGTTCCTCGGCGCGCTCGCGCTGTTTCTGCTCGATTCCATAGTCGTGCTGTTTCTCGGCGGCGGCGTGCAGCGACTGCTGCCGCGAAGGCGCCTCGCTGCTGTCGTCATCGGCTTCCTCGTCCTTGCGCTCGGCATGATCGAGGCGCGCGCCCAGGACAGTGCGGCAAGCGTACCACCGGCCGCACTCGAGACGAGGCTTGCTTACGTCGTCACCGGTAATGCCGACGTCGACAATATCAGCAAGGCCGGTCTCGCCGGGCTCACGCTGTTCCTCGCGCAGCGTACCGCGCTCGAAGCCGGCGATCCGATGGGCCTCGACATCACCCATGACGAGCTTGCCTTCTATCCGCTGATCTACTGGCCGATCGTGCCTGGCGCGCCGCGGCCGTCCGACGAAGCGCTCAAGCGCATCGACACTTATATGAAGGACGGCGGCACCGTGCTGTTCGACACCCGCGACGCCGTCGTCGCGCCGCCTGGTCCCGGCGGCGAGACGCGCAGCCCCGGCATGCTCGAACTGCGCAAAATCCTGTCCTCGCTCGACATCCCCGAACTCGAGCCGGTGCCGCGCGACCACGTTCTGACCAAGACCTTCTATCTGCTGCGCGACTTCCCGGGCCGGTTCAGCACCGGCCAGCTCTGGGTCGAGGCGCTGCCGAGCGCCGGCGACGACGGCGAAGGCTCCGGCCGGCCGGCGCGCGGCGGCGACGGCGTGTCCTCGATCATCATCACCTCGAACGATCTCGCCGGCGCCTGGGCGACGCGATCCGATGGACAGCCCATGCTGCCGATGGTCGAAGGCGAGCCGCGCCAGCGCGAACTCGCCTTCCGCGCCGGCGTCAACATCGTGATGTACACGCTGACCGGCAACTACAAGGCCGACCAGGTGCACGTACCGGCGCTGCTCGAGCGGCTCGGACAGTAGGAGCGCAGCGTGAATCTCGGCATCGCATTCGCACCGCTGGTCGGCGCGCCGCTGTTGTGGGCGGCACTCGCCGCCGTGATCGTGCTGGCGCTCCTGTTGTTCGTGACGCGCAGCCGCGGCGCCGCGATCCGCGCGCTTGCGCTCGCCTTGATCGTGCTCGCGCTCGCCAATCCGTCGCTGACTCGAGAGGATCGCGATCCATTGAGCTCGGTCGCCGTGATCGTCGTCGACAAGAGCCCGAGCCAGAATTTCGGCGATCGCGCGCAGCAGACCGAGGCCGCGCGCGCCGCGCTGGTCGACCGGCTGCGGCGCATTCCCGGCCTCGACCTGCGCATCGTCGAAGCCGGCCAGGCCGACGGCGAGACCGACGGCACGCGACTGTTCACGGCGCTCAATGCGACGCTTGCCGACGTGCCGACCGATCGCGTCGCCGGCGTCATCATGATCACCGACGGCCGCGTCCACGACATCCCGGCGGACGCCGCCTCGCTCGGCTTCGCCGCCCCGGTGCACGCGCTGATCACCGGTCACAAGGACGAGCGCGACCGTCGGGTGGCGCTCATCGCCGCGCCGCGCTTCGGTATTGTGGGCCAGACCCAGACCATCACCTACCGGGTCGAGGACCAGGGTGCGAAAGAGACTTCGGCGCCGGTGACGGTGCGCCGCGATGGCGAGATCATCGCGCAGCGCGTCGTGCCGGTCGGCACGCCGCAGCGCGTCGACATTCCGATCCCCCATGGCGGGCCGAATATCGTCGAGATCGAAACCGGCGCGCTCGACGGCGAACTCACCACCGTCAACAATCGCGCCGTGGTGACGATCGACGGCGTGCGCGACAAGCTGCGCGTGCTGCTCGTCTCCGGCGAACCGCATGCCGGCGAGCGCACCTGGCGCAATCTGCTCAAGTCCGACGCCTCGGTCGATCTCGTCCACTTCACCATTCTGCGTCCCCCGGAAAAGCAGGACGGCACGCCGATCAATGAGTTGTCGCTGATCGCTTTCCCGACCCGTGAACTGTTCCAGCAAAAGATCGGCGAGTTTCAGCTTATCATCTTCGACCGCTATGCGCGTCAGGGCGTGCTGCCGATCATCTATTTCGACAATATCACGCGCTATGTGCGCGACGGCGGTGCCGTGCTGGTTGCCGCGGGCCCCGATTATGCGAGCCCGACCAGTCTTTGGCGCACGCCGCTCGACGCCATCCTGCCGGCCGAGCCGAGCGGCAATGTCACGCAGGAGGCCTATCGGCCGAGTCTCACCGAGCTCGGCAAGCGCCATCCGGTGACGCGCGGGCTCGACGGCGCCGACAGCTCGCCGCCGCACTGGAGCGAATGGTTCCGCGTCGTCGACACCCGCAATGCCAACGGCACCACCGTCATGCAGGGCCCCGAGAACAAACCGCTGCTGGTGCTTTCGCGCGAGGGCGAGGGCCGCGTCGCGCTGATGCTGTCCGACCATATCTGGCTGTGGGCGCGCGGCTTCGAAGGCGGCGGCCCGCATCTCGATCTGCTGCGCCGGTTGTCGCACTGGCTGATGAAGGAGCCCGATCTCGAGGAAGAGGCGCTGCGGCTCGTCGTCAGCGGCCACGATCTCGTGGTGCGGCGCCAGACCATGGGCGATGAGGTCGCCGACGTGACGCTGACCTCGCCGTCTGGCGCGACACAAGTGCTCAAGCTCGACCCGACTCAGCCCGGCGTCTGGGAAAAGAGCGTGCGCGCCAACGAGCTCGGTCTGTGGCGCGCGACCGACGGCAAGCTCAATGCGCTCGTCAATATCGGCCCGGCCAATCCCCGCGAATTCGCCGAGGTGACCTCGACCACCGAGGCGCTGTCGCCGATCGCGGATGCCACCGGCGGCGACTCGCGCCGGCTCGACGACGGCAGCGGCCTCAACGTGCCGCGCGTGCTGCCGGTGCGTTCCGGCACGACCTACAAGGGCGACGACTGGATCGGGCTGAAAATGCGCGATGTCAGCGTCGTGCGCGGCATCGGCGTGCTGCCGGTCTTCGCCGGCTTTTTCGGCCTACTGCTGCTGGTCGGCAGCCTTGCCGGCACCTGGGCTCGCGAGGGGCGCTGATCGCGCGATCCGCGACAACGCCGTCGCGGAGCGGTAAGATCGCCGCAACAAGGCTTGCGCGGCGGCCCGTCCATGATGAAGCTCGGCTTGTTCTTCGAAGGCAGCGGCCACCATGTCGCCGCTTGGCGCGATCCCGACGTCGATCCGAGTGCGCGGCAGACGCTTGCGCAATATATCGAGATCGCGCGCACTGCCGAGCGCGGCAAATTCGATCTCCTGTTCACCGCCGACACCAACGCGACATTCGGCGCCGACGACGTCGAAACCTGGACGCACACCACGCAGGCTTCGCGCCTTGAGCCGATCACGCTGCTCGGTGCGCTTGCCGCCGTTACCGAACGCATCGGCCTCGTCGCGACCGCGACCACGACCTATTTCGAGCCGTTCCAGGTGGCGCGCTTCTTCGCCTCGCTCGACAAGATCAGCGACGGCCGCGCCGGCTGGAATCTGGTGACCTCACTCGCAATCGCCGAGGCCTATAATTTCGGCCGCGAGAGCCATCTGCGGCACACCGATCGCTACGCCCGCGCCCGCGAATTCGCCAAGGTCGTGCTCGGCCTGTGGGATAGCTGGGAGGACGACGCCATCGTCGCCGACAAGGCGAGCGGCCTCTATTTCGATCCGGCGAAGCTTCATTTCCTCAATCACAAGGGCAAGCACTTCTCCGTGCGCGGGCCGCTCACCGTGCATCGCTCGCCGCAGGGCCATCCGGTGATCGTGCAGGCCGGCCAGTCCGAGGACGGCCGCGATCTCGCCGGCGAGACCGCGGAAATCACCTTCACGGTGCAGCAGGACCTCGACGCCGGCCGCGCCTTCTATGCCGACATCAAACGCCGCGCCGCCACCTACGGCCGACCGCCGCATGCCGTCCAGGTGATGCCCGGTGTCATGACGGTCGTCGGACACACGCGTGCCGAAGCCGTCGCCAAATACGAACGGCTGCAGGACTTGCTGGCGCCGGAACTGGCAATCAAGGACCTGTCGTCGCATTTCGGTCTAGACATGTCGGCTTATCCGCTCGACGGGCCGGTGCCCGATCCGCATCCCGACATCGAGCAAAAGGGCCGCGTCACCGTGATGGTTGAACTCGCCCGCCGCGAGAACCTGACGATCCGCCAGCTCTACAAGCGCGTCTACGGCCAACGCGGCCATCGCGTCGTCATCGGCACGCCGGGCGAAGTCGCCGATGCGCTCGAGACCTGGTATCGCGGCGGAGCCGCCGACGGCTTCAACATTTTGCCGCTCACCTTTCCGCGCGGCCTCGACGACTTCGTCGATCTCGTCATTCCGGAACTGCAGCGCCGCAAGCTGTTCCGCACCGAGTACGAAGGCCGCACCTTGCGCGAGAATCTCGGCCTGCCGTTCCCGGTCAATCGCTGGGCCGACGCAAAGGCGCGCAAGAACGCCGGCTGAGCGTGCCGGCCGCCTCGCCTGGTGCGAGGCATGAGAGATGTGCGCGCAGGCCGTTCATCCTCCGATCCACAATGTCAAACAGCGACGCGTCTCTGTTCTGACCTCCCCCTGGAGGGGGGAGGTCGCTGCGCGAAGCGCAGCAGGAGGGGGTGACAAGCGCGCAACGCGCGCTTGTGTTTCCGGCACGGCCGCTCACCCCACCCCGCGCACCTGACGGACCCTCCCCCTCCAGGGGAGGGTGAAAGAAAAGCATGCAAGCGATCTCCTTCTCGCGACACACGCGATCTCGTTCTCGCGACGCGAGCGCGTCCGAGGCATGCTCAAGCCACGCGCAAGAAAGGGCCTCCCGAAACAGAAGGGAGGCGGAGCGCCGACAGACGCATCCACGGGAGACCGCATCTTGCGATGCGGCGCGCTCCCAGCTCTCCTCCCCG
>Ga0335079_10007633_pt1 | contig 12294 bp, 7 predicted proteins | sample Lox_Sample_33_FD_206719 | JGI IMG/M metagenome (GOLD analysis project Ga0335079, IMG submission 206719) | Soil microbial communities from Loxahatchee National Wildlife Refuge, Florida, United States - Lox_Sample_3.3 | ecosystem: Environmental > Terrestrial > Soil > Wetlands | place: USA: Florida... | reverse complement strand
GTCGACCAGGCCTGGATGCAGCAGCACCGTTTCAACGCCAAGCAAGTTGACGCCAAGGTCCAGCCCTACGACATGTGGGCGTTTCAGGGATCGAGTTACGATTGGGGCAAAGACGACGTATTCAAGCTGACACGAACGTCGTCATATCCGAACGCCATGGGCGAGATGGTCAAAGGCGGCTACGGTGGCGGGATTCCGGTCGTCGCATTCTGGACCGCCTCCGTTGGCGAGGCCATCGGTCACGTCGAGACTCTGCCGTGGACGCTGTCGATGCCGGTCAAGGTCGATCCCGACGGTCGAGTCAACGCCAGCGTGACGATCCCAGTCAACACGGCTCTGAAGCCGGGCGAGAGTTATTCCACGCCGCGCAGCTTTGTGTCGGTCTACAGCGGAGATTTCTATGAGCCGCTGCGCATATGGTCGAGCGTGCTGCAGAAAGAAGGATGGGAAATCCCCAAGCCCTCGGATGAAGCCTACAACGTAAGCTGGTGCGGCTGGGGATACGAGTTCAACGTCACTCCGGCGCAGATGCTGGGAACGGTGCCGAAGCTGAAGGAACTTGGCATCAAATGGGCCACGCTCGATGATCGCTGGTTCGATACGTACGGAGACTGGAATCCGCGACCAGATACGTTTCCCGGCGACTCTATCAAGAAGATGGTTGATGATTTTCACAAGCAGGGAATTCTTGCGCAACTTTGGTGGCTGCCCATCGCGGTGGAAGACGGCCAGTCAAGGTACGAATCGCACAAGTACATCGTGTCGAAGGTGGTGCAGGAGCATCCGGACTGGCTGATCCTCGACAAGAACGGCAAGCATGCACGGATGACGCGCAATCTCGCCGCGCTTGATCCATCGCTGCCCGAAGTCCAGGCTTACTACAAGCAGCTCACCGAGAAGTTCATTCGCGACTGGGGATTCGACGGATCGAAACTCGACAACATCTACAGCGTGCCGGCGTGCTACAACCCGGCGCATCATCACAAGTCGCCGCAGGAATCGGTGAACGCGATGGGAGAGGTCTACAAGACGATCTTTGAAACGACGCGTGCGATCAAGCCGGAGAGCGTAACGCAGGCCTGCCCGTGCGGCACGCCGCCTTCGCTGGCGTGGTTGCCGTTCATCGATCAGGCAGTGACGGCCGATCCGGTCGGAGCCGTACAGGTGCGGCGTCGCATCAAGATGTACAAAGCGCTGCTTGGCCCGGAGGCAGCCGTGTATGGCGACCACGTGGAACTCTCGGCGATGACACGAGTGGGAGCCAATGGCTGGAGTGAGCACGGAGCCGATTTCGCCTCGACCTTAGGCCTGGGCGGAGTACCGGGCACGAAGTTCGTCTGGCCTGATCCCGGACCGAAGTTCAAGCCGGTGAACCTCACCACGGAGAAGGAAGAGCATTGGAAAAAATGGCTCGCGCTCTACAACGAGAAGATGCTGTCGAAGGGCGAGTTCCGCGATCTCTACGTGTATGGATACGACGTTCCCGAGGGGTACGCGATCGAGAAAGATGGGAAGATGTACTACGCCTTTTTCGCACCTGAGAATGGTTCATTCAAGGGTGAGGTCGAGTTGCGCGGCTTGAAGCCGGGAACGTATCACGTGACCGATTATGTGGATGGGAAAGACTTGGGGACGGTGCAAGTGGTGGCTGGGGCAGTTCCGAAGCTAAAGACGGAGTTTAAGGAGCACCTGCTATTGGAGGCGGAAAACAATTAGGGGGTTAAACTCTCAATCGTGGCCGATGAAAGTACATTGCACCGTCTTTATGATCAACGGCTTGGGAAGGGGCCTTTTCCGACGGCGGAGTGCGCGCAGGCAGGAATAAACGGCAAACTGCATATGCAACTCATCCTCTATGTGGCTGACGTTGCTGGATTGGCATCTAGAGGCGAACAGGGGCTGGCAACGCTTTCCCAAGAAGAAAAAATCAAGTTCCGCACTCTTATATCAAGAAACATAACTGAGAAGTCGCCTGAATTGCGGCGGAAAATCACGCCAGATGCCACGCCCAAACTGCATGCCCTTCTTGATGCGACCGAGAATGCTAGAGAGCTGATACTCAAAGCGTTGGACCTTTAGTGTTGCAACGAACCTATAGTGTTAAGCCTTGTTGATGGAGGAAAAATCTCTCGCGATGCTCGGCATCGCGAAATGCCTCGGTCCCACCTGGACGCGTAGTCGATAGCGCTCCGGCCTGATTTCCGCTCGCAAGGCACGTTGGTAAATCAGAACCGCGCACGAATTCGTGCAGAAAACCGGCATCGAAGCTGTCGCCGGCTCCGACGGGATCGACCGCAACCACCTCACGCGCCGGACTCACTACGCGTTCCTTTCCTCGCTGGGCCAGCGCTCCTCGCTTGCCCAGCTTGACGACCAGCAACGGCACCAGCTCGGCAAGCTTGCGGATCGCGGTTTCCAGGTCATCGGTGCCTGCGGCTTTGCACGCCTCGCGTTCGTTAGGAAGAAAGACATCGACGTGGCGCAAGAGTTCGTGGAGATCGCCTTCCCATCGGTCGTCGGGATCGTCGTTGGTGTCTAGCGAGATTGTGAGTCCCTTCGCCTTCAATGTTCGAAACAGCTCGCCGACCCGCGAGCGCAATCCGCGCTGCAGATAGTAAGAAGAAAAATGAAAGTGACGTGAATCGGCAAGGTAGTCGAGGTCGAGATCATCCCAGTTCAACTCTGCGATCGTTCCCGAGTAGGTCAGAATGTTGCGCCAGGCTTCGTGCATCAGGATCACGGTGAGCCCCGTTGTGCTGGCGCTCGCGGCGCGCCGAACGCGCGATACATCGACCCCACTTTCTCTCAGACGATCGAGCGCGATCTGGCCGAGAGGGTCTTCCCCGATGCGAGACTGAAATCCCACTCGGCTGCCGAGCGCAGCGAGGTTGTGCGCCACGATGGCCGACGACGATCCAAGCGTCAGCATCATGCGATCCGCGAGCAGTTCGCGCTCCGGAAGAAGCTGCTCGGGCAGTCCATAGAGGATCAGATCGAGGTTCAGTTCGCCGGCAATCGTGACATCGAAACGAGGCATAAAGGGGATCTCGATCTGAACGGATCGGCGCAAGTACCACGTACGGTCAGCCAACGGCCAATGACGACGAGGCGGCTACACCAGCGTGACTTCAACTCCAGCTTGCTTCAACGCGCGCAAGTCAGATTTCGGCAAAGCGCGATCCGTAATGACTTCCTGCAGCGAAGATGCAGGTGCGATGAGCGACAGGCTGCGGCGGCCGAACTTGCTGGAGTCACACACTGCAATCGTCTTCTTCGCGATCTCGACCATCACCTTGTTGACTTTTGCTTCCAGCAGATTCGGTGTACTGAGACCGTATTGCACGTCGAATCCATCGACACCCAGAAACAAAATGTCTGCGCTCAGCCGACGCAGTGTCTCTTCCGCGATGGGGCCGACCAGGGAAAAAGAATTCTTGCGCAGCGTCCCGCCAGTAAGAATGACTTCTACCGCAGTGCCGGCCAGTTCTGCCGCGATGTTGACGGCGTTGGTGATAATCGTCAGATTCTGAAAGTTGCGCAGGCTGCGTGCGATGGCGGTGGTCGTCGTGCCCGAGTCGAGAATCAACACCTGTCCTTCTTTGACGTGCTCAACCGCGCTGTCGGCGATGCGCAGTTTTTCCTGGTGGTGCAGCTTTTCCTTTTCGCGCAGCGTCGGATCCTCGAGCGCGCCTTCGCGGGAGGGCAGTGCTCCTCCATGGGTACGATGAACGAGGCCGTGAGCGTGCAGGATCTCAAGATCTTTACGAATCGTAACCTGCGAAGTTTCGAACTTGCGGGAGAGTTCCGTGACGAGGACTCGCCCCTGATGGTTGAGCAGATCGAGAATGGCGCGGCGGCGTTCTTCGTTGAGCACGGAATCAAACCTGCATCGCACTGTCGCTTACTTGCGATGCTTGCAGTGCGCATTTCTTTTTATAGCGTTTTATTTCGTTTGTCTAGAGGAAAGAGTCTGAGGCAAGCCTCGACCCGAAGCGTTAACTTCTCCTTACATAGGAAGGAACCCCGCCTCAGTCGCCGGAACAGGATCAACTCAAGAGCGCCGATTTTGTTGGCGTTCCGGAACCATTGGCGATGATAACCAACTCAATACCTTCCCCAAAGTTCGATTGCATTCAGAGGGTGTACCTGCCGTAATCTCAATTTGGGACGAAAGCTCGCGGGTTTCGAAGAGTTAACGATTCTTTCGAAATCCGAAAGCCAATGGGGAATCGAAGGAGTTGAACCGGTGACAATCAGCAATCCAGACGAAACGCTTGTTCGGTCTCGGTCCGTGGTCGCGCGAGTTGTCGCGGGAGAAACTCTGATTGTTCCCGTGCGCTCCAAAGTCGGCGACCTGGCTTCGATCTACAGTTTCAACGGAACGGGAACGTTGATCTGGAAGCTGCTGGAGTCGCCGCGAACGATCGCAGAACTGGCGTCGGCCGTTGCGCAGGAATATGCAGTGGAGCCTGAGCGCGCCGAGCGCGATGTTACGGAATTTGTGGGTGAGATGAAGGCTGTGGGCCTGGTAGAAGTTCCCGCGCTCGCCGCGATGGCGGGCGACTGAAAGAGACCGTAAGAAGTTGTGCAAACGGCGGACGCAGGCAAGTGCGTCTCTCAGCATGGAGGGGGCATGGAGCAGTTAAGCTACGGCGAATTTAGCGCGAATTTGCATCAGCGCCAAGCCGGAGAGCGGGTGCCGCTAGAAGCGTCGATTGAAGTTACTCGGCGTTGTCCGCTGGAGTGTCTGCACTGCTACAACAACCTGCCCATGGGAGATCTCGACGCCAAGCGGCGCGAGATGACTAAGGAAGAGCACTTCCGTGTGCTCGACGAACTGGTCGAGATGGGCTGCTTCTGGATTCTCTACACCGGTGGCGAAATCTTCGCCCGCAAAGACTTCCTCGAAATCTACACTTACGCCAAGAAAAAAGGATTCCTGATCACGCTGTTCACGAACGGCACGCTGATCAATGAGCAGATCGCGGACCATCTGGCTGAGTGGCCCCCCTTCGGTGTTGAGATTACGATGTACGGCCGCACGCGCGAAACCTACGAAGCCCTCACGATGATTCCGGGTTCGTACGACCGCTGCCTGCGAGGTATCAAACTGCTGAAGGAAAGAAAGCTGCCGCTGAAGCTGAAGACGGTGGCGACCAGCATCAACAAGCATGAAGTGATGGCTATGCGCCGCTTTGCGGAAGAAGAGCTGGGCGTTGAGTTCAAGATGGACGGCCTGATCAATCCGCGGATTGATTGCTCTCATAGTCCGCTGGCTGTGAGGCTGAAGCCGGAAGAGGTTGTAGCTCTCGACATGCACGCACCGAAAGGAATCAGCGAATATCGCAGGCTAGCTAGGCGGGAATTTGAGGAGACCCCAGCCGGCGCGTCGAGAGACTCCGTGTACTTCTGCGGAGGAGGACTGAAGGGTTTTGCCATCAATGCCAACGGCGAAATGGGCATCTGCGTCCTCTCGCAACAAGAGACGTTTGATATTCGAAAAGTCGGTGCCAGGAAAGTTTGGGAAGAAGCGTTGCTCCGTGTGAGAAGCCAGAAACGGACGCGTTTCACCAAATGTGTTCAATGTCGCATCCAGTCGCTATGTGGAATGTGTCCCGCGAACGGAGAGATGGAAGCTGGCGACAGAGAGTCCCCCGTCGATTTCTTTTGCCAAGTCGCTCACTTGCGGGCTGAGGTGATAGGTGCATCTATTCCTGCGCACGGCGAGTGTGATTTCTGCCCTGGGGGCGCTCAGCACGACATTATTGTCGAATCGGCGCGGCAGATCTTAAGCAGGGAAATTGACGTAGAAAGTTGGACAGCTCCAAGCCCACTACTCCCGGTCTTGAACAACCCGATCATTGAGGTTGGCGGATGCGGAAGTTGCGGTGCCCACTAAGGGCAAGGTCGATCGGAGTGACGTATGAAGCCTGAAGACGGGAACCCTGAGATCAAGAAGCCATATGATCCGCCACGTGTGGTGACCATAAGCCTGCGGCCAGAAGAGGCGGTGCTAGGGCACTGCAAGATAGCAGGTGGCAGCGGGGCGGCGGGTATTTGTGGGCTTACTTGTCTCAACATTGGTTCGTAGCGTTTCCCTTATGTACGAGGAATCTCTCTTTTCGGCCGTGACTGCTGCGCTGCCTTCTAGCCGGCAGCGCAACGGTTTCCGGATCGGCGGCGTCTCGGTCCAGATGTCGGGCGATGTGCCCGCGGATGTGACCCTGGGCTCCTTGCTTGAGCCATTTCAGTTTTTGCCTTCGAACCCTGACATCGATATCCGGGTCAACTGGTTCGACCGCCTACCGGCTATCGCAGGAGATCAGATCTTTGACTCCGGGTCCGTATGGAAATTATCGGTTGACGAGAACGGATATCGCTTCGACTTCAGTGTGCCTTTCTTGGGCCCGCACCCATATCGAAGACTGCTGGTCGATTTCGATTTCACTCATGCGGCCTTGGAGATGAGCAGGGAGTGCTTCGCATCGTCCTCCTACCAGCCCGATCCGTGGGAATACCCGCTCGACGAACTCCTCATCATGCATCGCCTCACACAAGAGAAGGCGATCGAGCTACATGGGACTGGCATCGTGCGTCCGAACGGCGAGGCCAATCTTTTCGTCGGGCATTCAGGGGCGGGGAAGAGCACGACTACGCGGCTCTGGACCTCGCTTGAGGATGTCGAGGTTCTGAGTGATGACCGGATTATTGTGCGGCGGGACGAAGAGCCATCCGCAGTGAGAACTCCCCGCCAGGCCGATGCCCCTGCCGGCACACACGGGGTCCTTCGACTCCGCGAGAAGTACGCTTCGCGCGCTTCTCGCTCCGCTCAGGATGACAACCGAGATGGAGATCGAACCAGCCAGAAATATCCGATGCGCATGTACGGCACTCCCTGGCACGGCGAGGCGATGTACGCATCGCCGAACAGCGCGCCTCTGACGCGTATCTTTGTGCTTGAGCACGGTCACGGGAATGTCATCACTCCACTGAGTCCTAGCCAGGCCGTCGCCGAGTTATTTGCGCGGAGTTTTGTGCCGTTTCATCGGCATGAATATGTCGAGTCAGCTTTGACGTTTCTTGAAGAAGTGGTGGATTCCGTCCCGGTGTATCGCTACGACTTCGAGCCGGACGAACGTGCTGTAGAGAAGATTATCCACTTCCATGACTGATCGCTGGCGCACTACTTTGGCGTCATCCCGAGCAGAGCCGGTTTTCAGGCGGAGCGAGGGATCTGGCGCGGAGTGTCTGCACTTTCGCTCCTCGCGAGATCCCTCGGCCCGCTGGTGAAAACGCGGGCCTTCGGGATGACGCCCGGACACAGATTGAGCCCTGATGTCAGAGACCATAGCGAACTCAAAGCTCTTCGAAGATGTCATCGGCCCCTTGCTGGAGCAAGGCCTGAGCGTCCGTTTTCAGGCGTGCGGGGCGAGTATGTCTCCGGCAATTCGTGACGGAGAGTTTGTCGAAGTTACTCCCGTAATCGTGAGCAAATTACGAAAGGACGATATCGTCTTAGCAAAATCTCATTGCGGCTTCCGGCTCCATCGGATCGTGCTGGCAGACGCCGCCAAAGATGTTTTCATCACGCGCGGCGACTGTGGCCAGCAAGACGATCCGGAATTGAAGGCAAGTCAGATTCTCGGGTTGGCGCGGGCCAAGGAAGTGCGGGTAGGACGAAACGTCGTGCAAGCTAGGTTCAGAAGCATGGGTGGGTGGATGCTGCGGTCCGCGGCGCGGGCGCAGTATATCTGCGGCAAGGTGCTGAAGAAGTCTGCCGGCTCCATCTCTTCCACAAACATCTCTGCGATTCTTCTCTCGATTTTTTTCTTAATTGCCGCGGCCTCTGTCCACGCGCAGGTCGCGGTCGACTCGGTCACTTCCGGGTCAGCCGAATTGACGGGCGGTTTCGGGGGAACAGCAACCCTGCCGAATATTGCGCACACGACCACTGCGACAGGTACAAACCTGCTGATGGTCGTGGGCGTTTCCATTGATATTTCAAACTCCGCCGCAACCACCGTCAACCGAGTCAGATGGAACACAACCAACCTGACATTTCTCGGGGCGCACAACGATGCGGGCAACACGCGGCGGGTAGAAGTATGGTACCTGCTGGCGCCGGCCACCGGCACCAACAATGTAAGCGTTCGGATCAACGTCCCGAACGGCACGACCGTGGGTGTGGCCGCCGGAGTGACGACGTTTACCGGCGTCGACCAGACCGTGCCGCTGGGGGCGTTCACTTCCGCCGACGGGGCAGGCGGAGCGAATTCGCAGGAAGATGTGCCCGGCGTCATCAATGGAATGATTATTGATACGCTGGCGATCGGCGGAGCCCAGACGGCTGCGGTGCAGGGGCCTCAGGTTCAGCAGTGGAACCTCAACACGGGCGGCAGCGACACGACCGATGTGACCGCGACCGGGAGCACGCGCAGTGGGGCGCCCAGCGTGCCCATTGCAGAGACATTCAGTGGGGCGGAGAACTGGTCTCTCGGTGCAGTGTCGGTGAACCCGACAGCGGCGGATATCGGGGTCACCACCAATGTGAGTGCGGTGGCGTTTGGGCAGAATTCCACCTACAACATCACGGTTACAAACAATGGCCCGTCGACTGCCAACGCGGTTGTTCTGACAGACACTCTGGCAGCGGGTCTGACTCTGGTTTCGGTTACACCCAGTGCTGGAACGACGTGCACCGGCACCGGTCCAATCACGTGCACACTTCCTGCGACGCTGGCCAGCGGAGCTACAGCGACCGTGGCGGTGGTGGTCAAGGCCTCGGCCGCGGGATTCTATCCGAACACCGCGTCCGTTACCGATTCCGGGACGCCTCCCGATCCGAACACCGGCAATAACACTTATGTGGGAGTCGCGCCGGTCGTCGCTACTGTTTGCGCCACCGGTACGCCACCGGCGGGCGGAACGCTAAGTGGCGTGCTGAATACTTATTATCCAGGAACTGCGAGCGTCGCCGCTGGCGCGACTTCCATTCCGGTCGGAGTGGCCAACGGAACGGGAACCATCGCTGCTGGCAGCGAATTGCTTGTCATCCAGATGCAGGACGCCAGCATCAGCATTTCCAATACGGTTGCTTACGGAAATGGTTCCACTGGCACCGGATTCACTGTCATCAATAACGCGGGCAATTACGAATTCGTGACGGCCACGGGACCGGTGAGCGGCGGATCGGTGCCCATCCTCGGGGCTGGCCTCGGTGGCGGACTGGTGTTCGGGTATACAGCGGCCGCGGCTTCCGCGACGAAAGGGCAGAGCACCTATCAAGTCGTGCTCGTACCGCAATACACGACGGCAACGCTCGGCGCGGCGACGGCTGCCGCCTGGAACGGTTCAACCGGTGGAATTCTCGCACTAGACATTGGGTCCAACCTGAACCTCGGCAGCGCGACTGTGTCGGTGAATGGCCTCGGTTTCCGCGGCGGCGCCGGCATGCAGCTTGTGGGCGGCTATGGCGGTGCTAACACTGACTATCAATACAAGTCACCGACGGCGTATACCGGCGCAGCCGGAGGAGTGACTGGGGTGGACGCCTCCAAGGGCGAGGGTGTTGCGGGCACACCGGAATGGGTGGAGTCGGGCGGAACCTTCTTGCAGACGACCACCACCGTTGGATATCCGAGTGGTACCGCAGGAACGGACGGCAGCATGGCTCGCGGCGCACCGGGCAACGCGGGAGCTGGCGGTACCGACGCCAATTCCGCTGCGAATGATCAGAACGCGGGCGGAGGTGGTGGCGGCAACGGCGGAACCGGCGGATTCGGAGGCGACTCGTGGAACACCAATCTCAGCGACGGTGGCGAGGGCGGCAGTCCGTTCCCAGCCACAATCGATCGCATTGCGATGGGCGGCGGAGGTGGCGCAGGAACCCGTAACAACTCCGACACCGATAATCAAGCCAGCAGCGGTGCAGCCGGCGGAGGAATTGTATTCATTCGTGCTTTCAGTTTCAGCGGAACGGCAACCATCACCGCCAACGGTTCGGCTTCATACAACGGGACGAAGAATGACGCGGGTGGGGGCGGTGGTGCTGGTGGAACAATCATCATGCTCGCGGCGAGTGGCGGCGAAGGTGGTTTGACGCTGCAGGCGAATGGGGGCCGGGGCGGTGATGCCTGGGACGCGGAGGCCTACGCCCTTGGCGAACGGCATGGCCCCGGCGGCGGTGGTGCTGGCGGAGTCATTCTTGTCTCCGGAACTCCGGCCAGTGTCAGCGTTGTCGGCGGAGCGAACGGAACCACACTAACTCCGGGCGTCGCATATGGCGCTACGCCGGGCAAAGCGGGCACAAGCGCCGTCACTGCCACCATGTCGCAAGTGACCGGCTTGCAGTCTTCTGAGGTCTGCACGCGCCTTCCGGATTTTGCCATCACCAAGAGTCACGGCGGAGTCACTTTCATTCGTGGCACCACGGCCACCTTCACGCTTGCGCTCTCGAATGTAAGTCCTCTCGGAGCATCCAGCGGCGTGGTCACGGTGGACGACACGCTTCCGCTGGGGATGGCTCCAACAACCGCGGCGGGCGTGGGTTGGACGTGCTCAGTTTCCGGACAAACGATAAGCTGCACGCGGTCTGACGCTCTCGCCGCGGGCGGTAGCTATGGATCGATCACGGTCACTGGGAACGTCCTGCAATCGGCTCCAGCGACACTGACCAACACCGGAGTCGTCAGCGGTGGTGGTGACGTCAGCCCGCTGAACGACACTTCCACCGACACGGCAAATGTCGCGTCGACCGCGGATATGTCGGTGACCGACGCCGGATCTCCGAACCCGGTGGCGAGCGGCGGAACTATCACCTATACGATTGGCGTCACGGATAATGGGCCGAGTGCTGCCGACAACGCCACGTTGGTGGCCGCAGTCCCGGCCAACACGACTTTCGTCTCGCTGACGGCTCCGGCCGGATGGAGTTGCCTTACTCCAGCTCAAAACAACACCGGCACCGCCGTCTGCACCAACGCCAATCTTGCGGCGCTGACAACCGGCACCTTCACCATGGTCGTGAAGGTGAACACCGGTGTAGCGAACGGAACTGTCATCAACGGAACGGCTCAGGTCGGATCATCGGTTTCTGACCCGAACTCCGCCAACAACACTGCAACGGTCAACACGATTGTAGGAACTTCTGGGCCGAACTTATCGGTGACGAACGTCGCTGCGCCGAACCCGGTGCAGGCGGGCAGTCAGATTACTTACACGCAGATCGTGACGAATACTGGCTCGTCCGCGATCACCAACGGCACATTCAGCGAGGGGATACCAGCCAACACAACGTTCGTCTCAATCACTCCGGCACCCGGCTGGACTTGTACCGGTTTTCCGGGTGTGCCTTGTTCTGCCACGACCGTGGCGGCGGGTGCATCGGGAACATTTACGGTCGTCTATGCCGTGATCGGTGGGACGGCAGCTGGCACGATCATCACAGATACTGCGACCGTTAATGCGACCAACCAATCATTCGGGGCCAACTCCGCGACGGCCACCGATGTAGTTGCGACCGCTGCTCAGGCCGACGTGGTTTTAGCCACAGCGGCGACTCCAAACCCGGTGATTGCAGGCAACAACATTACCTATACGCAGACCATCACCAATGACGGTCCTGCTGCTTCTGCAGGCGTGAGTTTCAGCGAGGTGACGCCGGGGACTACCACGTTTGAGTCCGTGTTGGCTCCGCCCGGGTGGACTTGCACGACGCCAGCGGTAGGAACGGCGGGAACCGTGACCTGCAGCGACCCTTCGAACCTTGCCACAGGAGCCACGGCGAACATCATTGTAGTCGTCAATGTTCCTTCGACAGCTGCCCAAGGCAACATGACGGCAACTTCTTCCGTCACGGCCACGACGTCCGACCCGAACTCGAGCAACAACAGTACTACGGTCACGACCTACATCAACAACAACTGCGATCTGGCCGTAACCAATGCCGGGGCACCGAATCCGGTCGCAGTCGGCGCCACAATTGTCTACACGCAGATTGTTACGAACAACGGCCCGGCCAGTTGCAGTGCGGGAACGCTGACCGAGCCCACTCCGGCGAATACGACTTTCGTTTCAGTTGGCGCCGTGACTTCCGGCGGCGGCACCTGGACCTGTAATGCGACTGCTCCGGTGTCCTGTTCCAACCCGAGCGTGCCGCCCGGTTCGACGGGGACCATTACCGCGACTTTCAGAGTCAATGCCGGGGCGACAGGCAATATCACCGACACCGTCACAGTCGGAACAACGACAAAGGACACGAATTCAGCCAACAACTCCGCGACCGTAGTTACTTCC
>Ga0335079_10007632_pt1 | contig 12294 bp, 9 predicted proteins | sample Lox_Sample_33_FD_206719 | JGI IMG/M metagenome (GOLD analysis project Ga0335079, IMG submission 206719) | Soil microbial communities from Loxahatchee National Wildlife Refuge, Florida, United States - Lox_Sample_3.3 | ecosystem: Environmental > Terrestrial > Soil > Wetlands | place: USA: Florida... | reverse complement strand
CGTTAACATGGATCCGCCGCATTCCCGCGTCGCGCAACGGAGACTCGGTGGTGCGTCCCCGGCCGAGCGCCCCTCCACCCTGTCGACACTCTCTCCGTGAACGCACCGCCCTGTCCCCGCTTCGCCCCTTGCAGAATACTCATCACGGCGGCCGCCAATTTTCATGCCCGCGGGTTTTCGCCCCCCGGCGAGGCTCTCCACTATCCCCGTCTCGCCCTTGGCACAATGCTCAAGATTGCGGCTCTCCCGGGTTTTCACCCCCGGCGGTGTCGCGCGCCCACGGCAGGACGCAGGACTGTCTCTATTCCAGCGCTTTAGCCCCGTGACGCAGGTTCCGGACGCGGGAGGAGAAATCGGTCGATGACTTGAAACAGTTCCTCCGGGCGAATCGGCTTGCTGATGTATGCGTCCATCCCGGCTCGCAGGCACTGCTCTTCGTCACCCTTCATCGCGTGGGCCGTCATGGCGACGATCGGCACGTGCAAGCCGCTGGTCCGCTCCCGCTCCCGTATGGCGGCGGTGGCTTCCAAGCCGTCCATTTCAGGCATCTGCACGTCCATCAGGATCAAATCGAACGCCTCGCCTTCCACCGCCGCCAGCGCTTCCCGGCCATTGCAGGCCATCGTCACCCTGTGGCTGCGCTTGGCCAGCAGGCGGCGCGCCAGCGTTTGGTTCACCGGATTGTCCTCCACCACCAGGATCCGCGCCCCGGCGGCAGAGTCTCCGGAATCGGGTTCCTGGCCCGTCGACTCGAGCGCGCCTGCCGCCGGGTAGCGTTGGTGCAAAGCGGTGAGAACCGCCTCGAGCAGTTCGGCGCGCCGGATCGGCTTCATGAGGTAGGCGGCAATGCCCAACTCCCGGCACCGCGCGGCATCTCGCTGGCGGTCTCCCGAGCTGAGCATCAGGATCGCCGTGGTGCGCGCCAGCTCGGGGTCTTCGCGCACTCTGGAGATCAGAGTGAATCCATCCATATCGGGCATGTGGGCGTCGGTCATCAGGAGGCGGAACGGCTGACTCTGCTGGAGCGCGCTGTGCAGCCCGGCGAGTGCGTCCTCGCCGTTCTCCGTCAGGCTCACCCGCATTCCCCATCCCGCCAAAAGGTGATCGAGCACTCGACGGTTGGCCGCGTTGTCATCCACCACCAGGACGGAGATGTTCTTGAGCGCCGCGCCCTCCGGCTCCACGGCGCGAACCTGATCTTCCGACAGGGCAAAACGCGCCGTGAACAAAAAGCGGCTGCCCTGGCCCGCTGCGCTCTCCACCCAGATCCGCCCACCCATCAGGGACGACAGGCGCGCCGAAACCGTCAGACCGAGCCCGGTGCCTCCGTACCGGCGCGTGGTCGAACTGTCGGCTTGTGAAAACGCCTCGAAAATGCTCTGCTGCTTCTCTTGCGGAATGCCGATTCCCGTGTCGCGGACGGCAAACTGCACCAGAACCGTCTCCAGGCTGTATTCCACCACCGCCACCTCCAGCGCCACTTCCCCCTGATCGGTGAACTTGATGGCGTTGCCCACCAGGTTGGTGACAATCTGCCGCAGCCGCGTGGGATCTCCATGCACCGTCTCGGGGACGCTGGGGGGAATTTCGCAAGCCAGCTCCAGACCTTTCCGGCGGGCCGCCAGCGCAAAGCTCTTGAGAATGCCTTCTAGGGTATCGCGCAAACTGAATTCGACTTCATCCAGCTCCAGTTTGCCCGCCTCCATTTTGGAGAAGTCGAGAATGTCGTTAATAATGGTGAGTAGCGACTCGGCCGAACTCCTCACCATGCTGAGGCAGTCGTGCTGCTCGCTGGTGAGCGTGCTGTCCAGCACGAGTTCCGTGAGACCGAGAATGCCGTTCATGGGAGTGCGGATCTCGTGGCTCATGTTGGCCAGAAATTCGCCTTTGATGTGATTGGCGCCTTCGGCGGCCTGCTTGGCCTCCTGCAGCTCGGCCTCCACCCGGTTGCGCTCTTCGGACGTCTCCAAAACATTGGCGATGGCCTGCAGGAAATGCAGATCGTCCGTGCCGAACGCCCGCCGCCGGGCGGCATAGACCGCCAGGACACCCCAGGGCACTCCGTGTCCCCGCAGCGCAATCATCGCGCCGCTGACCACTCCGTGATGCACCAACAGCGCGGAGGGATGGAAGCGCTTCTCCGTCTGCAGGTCCTCGATGACCACCGCTTCGGCATGCTCCAGCGCGTAGCCCGCTTCGGAATCGGCTCTCTCGACCGCGGCCACTGCCACCGTGCCGTTCTGCCATCCTGTGCCCGCGCAGACCACGAGCCTTTGGTGCCCGGGCAGAAATTCCAGAACGCTGGCATACTCCACCCCCAGCGTTTGCGCCAGCAGGGCAAGGGCCCCGTCCATGACGACATCCCGCCTGGTTTCCGCCAGGGCCAGCTGGCCCAATTTCGCGACCGCGGCCTGCTGGCAGGTGCGCGCCTGCAAAGCTTCCTGCGCGCGCCGGCGCTCGGTAATATCCCGGTACCCGCTGACCCGGCCGATCACCTTTCCCGCAAGACGCTGGGGCTCGGAATGGCGCTCGAAGATTCTCCCGTCAGTCAGTTCAACCGCATCGTCATTACCCTGGATTGGCTCGATCCGGGAGCGCAGCACCAGATCCACGAACGGTGCGGGGTTCTTCAACTGCCCCGCCATGTGCGCCAGGAGCCGGTCGCCGCTTCGCGAGGCCACAATCTCACCGGGCACTCTCCACATGGTGATGAACTTGCGGTTGCACGCTGTTATCCGAGCCCTTTCATCCACAACCAGGATGCCGTCGACCGTGGACTCGAGCGTGGTCCGGATGACTTCGGTCTGGGCCTGCACGCGGCGCCGCAGAATAGCCACCCAGGCCAGAATTCCGATCGTGGCCAGTGTCAGAAATCCCGTGAAGGACAAGGCTCTCTCGCGCGTCCACCAGGAAGGACTCTCGAGCACGACGATATCTTTTGCCGACCGCAGGCGCATTTTGAATGACGGTTCTGTCAGGCTCGCGTAGCTGCCCACCAGCTCTCTTTCCACCACACAGATGCCCGTCACACGAAGCAGGCTGCCTTCACGAAACGTGAAATTCCGGCCCGCGGGGCGCGCCTCCAGAAAGACGCTGAACACCGTCTTTCCCGAGTTCAAAATCAACAGCCTTTCATGGGGGAGTACGGAAAGAGCCGTCAGGCGGCCTTCCAAAGTGATCAGCGCCGAGTCGTGGGCGCCGGCGAGAGCCTGGTCTGCATGAATAGCCAGGGGAACCGGCGGCGGACCTGCTCCCCGGAACCGGTAGATAGCGTCCTGCAGGGTTGCCCGGTAATCGGAGTACCCGGCGAAACCCACCACTTCCACCCGATCGCCGGGTTGGAGCGATCCAGTCTGGCTGGTCTCGACGTGCAAGTTGCCGCTGCCATCGGATATGTAAAGATCCCTTCCCGCGAACTGGCCCAGGACCACCCCCTCCACCTTGACCCGATGCGGCCGTAGGCCTCTGAACGTGAACTTCTGCAAGCCGTCGATGGGGCGGACGGGCAACGCGAAGGCGTCCGGCGGCCCCGGTTCGACGACCTTCACCTCCCCCGGCGACGGCACGAACAGCGATACCCCCACCAGCTGATTTTCCTTGTTAAAGATGGCGCCACAGGCGCCGCGCACGCGGACGCGAGAATCCACCAGCCCTTCGGTGACCCCGCGGTGCTTCGCCAGGTGCACCATGACCCGGCCTCCCGGCACCTCGACCGCCATGTGGAGGCGGCTGTCGCCGGGAACCTGCTCGGCCGACCGCACGATCCCTTCCACCTCCACCCATTGGCTGTCGATGCTCGTCGAGACCATTTCCTCGATCGATGTCCGCCGGGGTTTGGGCATGGGGGTTCGCCCGAGTACGCGCCAAACGGGCCGCGCAATATCCGGCGCAAAGTCCGGCTGTGCCGTGATCCCCTGCAAATCGATCAGTTGCCCAGGCTCCGGCTCTTGGCCCTTACCGGGCCATTCGACCCACATGGCGCCAGTGGAATCCTGGACGAACAGGTTGGGCGCGACTTTGTCGAAATAGGTGACCACCACCCGGAGGTGCACGGGGTAACCGCGCCGGGCCTCGTCGGGCGTCAGCGTGCGTACCTGCTCCACGCGGGTGAGTACGGGCAGGCTGGGGCGGGAGACCTGGGCGCTGGCCAGCGCTCCGGCAGCGGCGATCCATAGAGCGCTGGTTCGAAGACGCACCGGTGCGGACACGTGCACTCTGGATAGATCGGCGCAAACGCTTGGTTTCTTTATTTGACTTCCCTGGCAAAACTATACATAGTTGAGACATGGGAAAGCCCGCGCCCGAGTTTCTGCCCGGCACGCTCTATATGCTCATTCTGCGCACGCTGGCGCGGGGCCCGCTGCACGGCTACGCGATCTCGCGGCGCATCAAGGCGTCCTCCGAGGAAGCCTTGGAGATTGAGGAAGGCTCGCTCTATCCCGCGTTGAACCGCATGCTGGTCAAAGGCTGGCTGACGGCCGAGTGGGGGATCTCGGAAAACCACCGCAAGGCTCGTTTTTACAAGCTGACTGCGGAAGGACGAAAGCGGCTGGTGCGCGAATACAGCCAGTTTGACCGGCTGATCCGTGCGATCCAGTTAGTGATGAGGTCGGCATAGTATGAATTGGTTAAAAGAACTGGCGCGGCGGATCGGCTACCTGGGGCGGCAGACGAATTTCAACCGCGAACTCGAAGACGAAATGCAGTTCCATGTTGATGCGCGAGCCGAGGAGCTGGAGAGTTCCGGCATGCCGCGGGCGCGGGCGCTCGACCAGGCGCGGCGCGAGTTCGGCTCGAGCGTGCGCATGCGGGAGCGGACACGCGCCGCCTGGCAGATTCGCTGGCTGGAGGACTTGCTGTCGGATCTGCGGTACGCGCTGCGGGCGTTGCGGCGGAATCCTGGATTTGCCGCGGCGGCGATCTTTTCATTGGCGCTGGGCATTGGCGCCAACACGTCGATCTTCAGCCTGACGATGGAGTTTCTGTTCAGCGAGCCGTCGTGCCGGAATCCGGAAACGCTGGCATCGATGCGGATCGGAGGAAACAGCCACGCGTATATGCCGCACTACCGGTTTCTGCGCGATGCACGCATTTTCGACGGGCTGGCTGGCAGCAATGAAGAATCGGAATCGAACTGGCGGTTTGGCGAGGATACGTACCGGCTGCAAGTCATGCGCGTGACGGACAATTTTTTCCGCGTGGTGGGGGTGCCGGTGGCGATGGGACGGCCGATGGAGCCGGGAGACGGGGATGTTGTCGTATTGAGCGACCGCTTCTGGAAGGCCCGGCTGGCGGCGGATCCGAACATAATCGGCAAAACGCTCACGATTGACGGGCGGCCTTTCACGGTAACCGGGGTGCTGCCGCACAATCACCGCACGGTTTTGGGATTTGGCTTTTCGCCGGACTTGTATATCCCGGTATCGCGAGAGAGCGATATCGTGGCGCTGATCGCGCGGCTGCCGGAGGGGATGTCGACGCAGGGTGCGTATGCGCGGCTGGCCGCGGCTTGCAGGCGTTTGGACAAGGTCTACCCGCCGGATTGGGGGCCGGGAGCATCGTGGGCGAATAATGCGGAGGTGGTTCCGGTGGCAGGGATCGAGCGGTTGAAATCGCTGAACCTGATTCCGTTCACAGCTTTCTTCGGCATGCTCATGACGGTGGTCGGGCTGGTGCTGCTGATCGCGTGCGCTAATGTGTCGAGCCTGCTGCTGGCGCGCGCGTCGGCGCGGCGGCAGGAACTAGCCATCCGGCTCGCGATCGGGGCGGGGCGAGGGAGGATTGTGCGGCAGCTTCTGGCGGAGAGTCTGTTGCTGGCGCTCGCGGGAACCGTGGCGGGGCTGCTGCTGAACGTCTGGTTGACGGGTGCGATGAACCGGCTCCAGTTGCCGGTTCCGGTGCCGCTCCAACTCCTCATCCAGCCGGATTGGCGCCTGCTCCTCTATTCGATGGCGGTTGCGTTTGGCAGCGCGCTGGTTGCGGGCCTGATGCCCGCTCTGAAAGCGACTCGCGGAGGGGTCAGCACGGCGTTGAAAGCGACGGAGCGGCAGGTGGGAGGGCGATGGACGCTGCGCAACGCGCTGGTTGCGGGGCAGCTGGCGGTGTCGGTGGTGTTGTTGACTACGGGTTTTCTTTTCGTCCGGAACATGACGAACACCATGACGATGAGCCCGGGGTTCGACACCGATCACGTGGTTTGGGCCCGGATGCGGCTGGTTCCGGAGAATTATACGAGTGAAGACAAGATGCAAGGCCTGGCGCGGCGCGCGATCGACGAACTGCGGGCGCTCGCGGGAGTCGGGAGCGCGAGCATCACTGGGGTTGTTCCGTTTAACGGCAACTCGATCTGGGGAACACGATTTCGGACGGACCTGAGCGATCAACCGATTCCGGTGCACCTCCACAACAACGACATTGCGCCGGACTATTTTCAGACCATGGGGATTCCGCTGGTGGAAGGGCGCGACTTTACGCCTTCGGACCGGAAGGGATCGCCCGAGGTGGCGATTCTGAACGAGAACCTGGCGCGGCAGTTGTTCGGGGATCGAAACCCGGTAGGCCACCGATTCTGGCAGACGGAGCCAATGCCCGGCACGCCGGTGACGGTTGTGGGCGTGGCGAAGAACAGCAAGTATTTCACGCTCGGAGAGGAAGATCAGCAGGCAGTGTACATGCCCTATTTCCAGGGCCGCAGGCGTGACGAAATCCATTTCCTGGTTGGCGCGGCGCGGCCGCAGGACGTGGTGAAGGAGATCGCGCGGACGCTGGGGCGGCTGGATGCGTCGGCGGCCATCGAAGTGAAGCCGATGCGGGACGCGATGGGATTTGCGTTTCTGCCGAGCCGGATTGGGGCGTGGCTACTGGGGAGCATGGGACTGCTGGGGTTGGCGCTGGCGTCGATCGGATTGTACGGCGTGCTCGTGTACACCGTGAGCCGGCGCATCCGGGAGATCGGGTTGCGCATCGCACTCGGCGCTGACAGGCGCGCCATCGTCGGCATGGTGGTGCGGCAGAGTTTGTCGCTCGTGATCACCGGCGTAGCCATCGGACTCGGTATCGCGGCATTCGCGACGCGGCCATTGGCCATGTTCCTGGTTCCCGGCCTGAGCCCGACGGATCCGGCGACGTTCCTTGGAGTAGCGGCGGTTTTGCTGGCTGTGGCGGTCGCCGCGACGCTTGGGCCTGCGTTAAGGGCAGTGCGCGTGGATCCGATGACAGCTCTCCGGTATGAGTAGTATAGGCCGACGGGGGCGTCGGCCGCGGGCGAGGGCGCCCGCCCCACTTAAACCGATATCCTGAGAACAGATGATTCAGGACCTTGTTCAGATCCGGCTGCTGGGGGAGAAGAAGAGGCCGGAGAACGAGCGGTTTCGGCGGTATCTGAAGACGCACGATCATTCGGAACGGCGGATGCGGCGCGTAGCGGAACAGATTGAAGAGCAGATCGATTGCACGGTGTGCGCGAACTGTTGCCGTGTGGCTACGGTGCGGGTGAGCGATCGCGATATCGACCGGTTGGCGCGCCATCTCAGCATCTCGCGCTCGGAATTTTTGGCGGAATACACCAAAGAGAGCGATGACGAGGGCCGGATTCTAAACCGCAAGGAAGGCGGCTGCGTTTTTCTGGAAGGCAACACCTGCACGGTCTACGACGCGCGGCCGGAAACCTGCGAGCGATTTCCGCACATGGTTCGCGGGAACGGCTCGATTGCGAGCCGCATGTGGCAGTTCATCGACCGCGCCTGCTACTGCCCCATCGTCTACAATGCGCTCGAAGCGTTCAAGGCGGAGTCGAAGTTTACAAGGTAGGGGAGAGGTGGCGTCGCCGTGGCGCTAGACATCGCCGGGCCGGGCAACTAGAAGACGGGTGGTCTGTTCCTGTGGGTTAATATTTCACGCAATGCTAGTCAGATGTAAACTAGGCGCAGGGGGACAAATGAAGCCCGCATTCTTCGTTGCCATATGCGCGTTGGTAGCGATGCCAGGACTGCCCCAAACATACCGCCAACCAAAACCGAGGGCACAAGCCTCGATCTCAACTGCGTTTGGAGACAACATCCTGACTCAGATAGCGGACGGGGGTGGGTGGCAGTCGACGATAACCCTGGTGAACCTGAGAAACCAAACCGCGACATCAACAGTGACCTGTTACACGGATAATGGGGCCCTTTATCAATGGCAGGGGATCGGAAACAACAACAGCGTCCAGGGCACCATCGACGCGTTGTCATCACTGCAAATTCGAACAGAAGGGAGCGCAAGTGCTCTTACCCAGGGGTGGTGTGACGTCGAAGCTCCGAATGGAAGTGACGTAGCGGCCTCAGCGATATTCAGATACATACCAACAGGCCAAGAAGTCTCGGTGCTGGCCCAACCCTGGGACGCCAGCTCGCTGATTCTACCTTTTGACAACACCGGAGGGTACCGTTATGGCGTCGCCCTGGCAGATGCGCCGCCCTCGGTTTATACAGGGGAACCGAACGACACAGTCAGCGCGCTCATCTACGACCAAAGTGGAAATCAGATCGGATCAGGGGCCTTTTCAATAGCACCTCAGGGGCACATGGTTTTCATGTTGGACCAGCAATTTCCTGCTGTTGTTGGACAGCGAGGCACCGTGGTTTTCAGCATAAGCGGATTTGGGACCCTGGCAGGACTGGGACTGCGAGCGGCTCCGTCGGGAGCCCTGACTTCGGTGAGCTTATACGAGCCGATGTCATACTAACTTACATTTGCTTCCGAGTGGCTCGTGCGAGAGGGGACAGGCACCGCCGTCCCCGACGGGCGGGCAGGTATTTTGCACCCGGCTCGATTAGGGACGGTGGAGCCAGTCCCCGAAGGGCTCGGCTTGCAGCGAATGAATCCGTCGCGTCTATTTTCAAGAGAGACTGCGTTTTTTCGCCCTACCTGGTTGTGAACCTCCGCCGGTGCTGGTAGGCGCGGACGTAGTCCACCAGCATCTTTTGCGGGAAGGAACTGGTGGCATCCGGATTCCCCGGCCAGGAACCGCCTACGGCGACGTTGAGGAGCAGGAAGAACGGGTGGTTGAAGGCCCAGGTTGTGCCTTGCGGAATCGACGCGGGCGTGACGGTGTGATAGAGGTTGCCGTCGACAAAGAACTGGATGCTGTTCTGGGCCCACGCGACGGCGAAGACATGAAAATCGTCGGCGAAGCGCTGGCCGGCGGGGAGGCTGTAGCTTTGGCTGATGCCCTTGTCCCCTGAGTAGCCCGGTCCGTGGACGGTGGCGTGGACGATGGAGGGCTCGCGTCCGATATTTTCCATGATGTCGATTTCGCCGCCGCCCGGCCAGCCGCCTTCGGTTCCTAACATCCAGAAAGCCGGCCAGATTCCCTGGCCCGCCGGCACTTTGATGCGCGCTTCGATTTTTCCGTACTCCACCGCGAACTTCGTCTGGGTTTTCAGGCGCGCGGAAGTGTAGTGGCCGGATGAGATCTGGCGGGATTCGATGACCAGGTTGCCAGAGCCGTCCAGATACGAGTTTTCGCGCGTATCGGTGTAATTCTCGAGCTCCTGGTTGCCCCAGCCACTAGCTCCCAGATCGTACACCCATTTGGCGGCATCGGGCGCCGTCCCGGCGGGGCCGTCAAATTCGTCGGTCCAGACGAGCGTCCAGTAGGGAGGCGCCGCCAGTGTGGGTGCGGGGAGGAGCAGGCTCAGCAAAAACAGAATCCGGGTGTTCATCTGAGCTTGCCTTCGACGAAGGGCACTTCGAGAACCTTTTCGTGATGAATCGGTCCGTGTCCGAAGTAGCCTTCTTCACCAAACAGCTCGCCGTGATCGGAGGTGATGGTGATGTACGTGTTCTCGGGAGCGAGATCGAACAGCTCTTCGACCACTCCATCCAAGTATCGGACGGCTTCGATCTGCCGGTCGCGGAGTTTGGCGAGCTTGTGGTTATCGAACATCTTGGTCCGGCCGCGCCGAAGCTTTCCGCCCACGATCGCGTCATCCAGGTGTTTGAAGACGCCGTGGACGCCGCTGATGCGGGGCCACTCATCCTCGGGCTCGTCCGGCAGCGCGTAGGGATAGTGCGTCTCGCCCACATTGAGGAGATGGAACGTAGGCTGGTCTTCGGAGAAACGCATCTGACGGACCATGGCGCGCATATCGTTATGCTTTTCCATGAGGCGGTAGCTGTCGAAACCGCTGTTCAACACCGTGGCTGGATTCAGGACCGGCAGCGACACCATGGCATTGGTGCGGTAACCGAGTTTCTGCAACAGCACGGGGAGATACAGGCGCGGCACAAACGATTTGAATTCGATGCCGCCCGCGCCGAGGCGCTCGTTGAACTTGAAAAAATCGTTCTTGTAGTATTCCGAGGCGTAGACGTTGCGCGGGCTGGTGTGGGGCATCAATCCCATCAGGAGGTTGTAATGCGACGGCGCCGTCCACGAGGCGTAGGACCAGCGCCGCTCGACTTTTCCGAGTTTGCGCATGGTGCGCGGACGCGCGGCGAGGAAAGAATCGTAGCGGCAACTGTCGAAGACGATGAGAACGTAATGATTGCGCGCGTTCTTCGCGCGCTCCCGTGCAGCCATTCCTAGCCAGTGTAACCCAACTGTAATCTTCGCCACGCGGCCATATACGGATGAGATGCTACATTGGTCTTTCTGACGGAGGACGGCATTGCTGGGAACCCTATTCGATCTTCTGTTCGCGTGCAAACATCGGAGAACTACGTTTCCGTTTACGCCGGTCAAGCGGAAGACTGCCGGGACCCAAGGTGAATTTCCCGCCGAGACGTACGTGGTTTGTCTGGATTGCGGCAAACAGTTCGCCTACGACTGGGAGAGCATGCAGCTCGGCAAAGTCGTGGACATCTCGCAAGGAGCTCCGGTCGCGCAGGCGAAAATGCAGCCGCTGCCATTTCGCACGAAATCCACGCTGAAGTATTTGGCGCTGGGTTCGGCGGTGTCCGCGGCCGTGGTTGTGAGCAAGTTGGTGCAGTCGCGGCGTCATTCGCACAAACCCGGCAACACCCGACAGGACGATGGCCAAGGCGGCGACACCGAAAAACCGTAAAACCCGCGTACCCCGCAAGCGTAAGCCGCAGACGGCGGGCTTAACGCCGCTCGATTGCCGGAGCGACGTGACGACGGAATTGTCGGCGGTGGCCGACCGCGTGAAACAGGAAGGCGGTCTTGTGCTGACGGCCTATCGCGACCCGCTGGGCGGGCATCCGCTGCTGCTGGCGGTTCTGCCGATCGATCGCATTCAGCCGACGCCTTTCCAGCGGGATCTCTCCGAGGCCCATCACAAGCGCCTGGCTGGGGTGATCGAGAAGACGGGGCGATTTCTCGATCCGGTGATCGCGGTTCCAGCGCCCAAGGACGGCTTCTGGACGCCGAATGGCTTGCACCGGCTGGAGGCCATGCGGCGGCTGGGGGCGCGTTCCATCACGGCGCTGATTCTGCCGGACCGTGAGGTGGCGCGGCAGATCCTAGCGCTCAATACGGAGAAGGCGCACAACCTGAAAGAGCGGGCTCTGGAAGTGATTCGCATCGCGGAGGGGCTGGTGGAGGAGTCGCCGGACCAGCCGGAATCGAGCTTCGCGTTTTATCTGGAAGATGCATCGCTCGAGACGCTGGGCATGGCTTACCAGCGGAAACCGAAATTCGGAGGCGGAGCCTACCATCCGGTGCTGCGCCGTGTGGAGGCATTTTCTGATGAGCCGATTCGCAGCGCGCTCAAGGTGCATGAACGCCGCGCTACGCTGTTGCTCGAGCTGGAAGAGAAAGTAGCTGAAGCCGTGGCGAAGCTGAAAGAGCGCGGGCTGCAGAGTCCGTATCTGCGCTCCTTCGTGGTGGCGCGCGTGAATCCGTTGCGGTGGATTCAAGGCGAACTGCCGCCGGCGGAAAAGGTGCTCGAGACCATGCGGGATCGTGCGGCGCGCTTCAATGTGAATAAAGTGAAGCAGCAGGATTTGGCCGGTGGTTTCGCGCCGGTTGCAGATGAAGAATAAAGGAGGAGAGAAATGAGCGTCGTTGAGAAACATGCGCCCGGATCGTTTTGCTGGGTGGAACTTGGCACTACTAACGCATCGGCTGCCAAAACTTTTTATAACGCCCTGTTCGGCTGGCAGTCGCAGGACATGCCCATGGGGCCGGACCAGTTCTACACCATGCTGAATCTTGGCGGCAAAACGGTGGGCGCGCTGTACAACCTGGACAAGAACATGCTGCAGATGGGCATTCCGCCGCACTGGATGCTTTACATCGCCGTGAGCAATGCGGACGAAGCCGCGGCCAAAGCCAAGGCGCTGGGGGCA
>Ga0335079_10007631_pt1 | contig 12294 bp, 12 predicted proteins | sample Lox_Sample_33_FD_206719 | JGI IMG/M metagenome (GOLD analysis project Ga0335079, IMG submission 206719) | Soil microbial communities from Loxahatchee National Wildlife Refuge, Florida, United States - Lox_Sample_3.3 | ecosystem: Environmental > Terrestrial > Soil > Wetlands | place: USA... | reverse complement strand
CCTGCAGCTGGCGGGCGAACTCGCGGCTCTGGGTCCGCAGCCGCTCGCGATCGACCAGCACGCCGTAATGCTCCATCGCGCACAGCACCGCAACGAGCGGCTGCTCGCATTGCTCGTAGAGACGCGCGAGCGGCGGCAGCGCCTCGAGTTTCGGCCACAGCGCCCGGTGCAGCTGCAACGTCACGTCCGCATCTTCCGCCGCGTACTCACTCGCCCTCTCGAGCGGCACCTGGTCGAAGCCGATCTGCTTGGCGCCCTTGCCGGCAACCTCTTCGTAGCTGATGGTGCGCAGGCCGAGGTAACGCTGCGCATCGGCGTCGATCTCGTGATTGGTGGCGACGCTGTTCAACACATAGGACTCGAGCATGGTGTCGAAGCGCATGCCGGCGAGCGCGATGCCGGCGTTCGCCAGCACATGCGCGTCGTACTTGAGGTTGTGGCCGACCTTGGCGCGCGCCGGGTCCTCGAGGATGGGCTTGAGCGCCGCCAGCACGCTCTGGCGCTCGAGCTGCTGCGGTGCGCCCGGGTAGACGTGACACAGCGGCACGTAGGCCGCGACGCCCGGCTCGATGCAGAAGGAGAAGCCGACGATCTCGGCGCGCATGTAGTCGAGGGAGTGCGTCGCCGTGTCGAAGGCGAACAACTCCGCGGCGCGCAGCGCGCCGAGCCAGCGCTCGAAGTCCTCCCAGCGGGTGACGGTTTCGTAGCGGCGTGCGATCCGCGCAGCGCCCGCGGCGGCGGGCGGCGTTGCCTCGACTTGCGGCGCAGCGCTCGCGGCTGCCGCGCCCGCGGTCGCAGTGCCGCCACCCGCGGCAGCGGCGTCCGCCGTCGCTGCGGGGGTCTCCAGCTGCCGCAGCAGCGCGCGCAGCTCATAGCGCGTGTACAGCTCGCGCAGCGTGGCGACGTCCGGGGTGCGCGGTATCAGCTCCTCTTCGGTCAACTGCAACTCGAGATCGGTGCGCAGCGTTGCGAGGCGGCGTGACAGCTCGAGCGTCGCCACCCCGGCGCGCAGGTTCTCGCCCACTTTGCCCGGAACCTCCGCGACGCGCGCGATGAGCGCGTCGAGCCCACCGAACTGCTGCAGCAGCCTGGCGGCGGTCTTCGGTCCCACCTTGTCGATGCCCGGGATGTTGTCGGAGGTATCACCCACCAGTGCCAGATAGTCGACGATCTGCTCCGGATAGACGTCGAACTTCGCCTTCACGCCTTCGCGGTCGAGCGTAGCGTTGTTCATGGTGTTGATGAGCGTGATCGAGTCATCGACCAGCTGTGACATGTCCTTGTCGCCGGTCGATATCAGCACGGTCTCGCCGGCTTGTGCTGCGCGGCGCGCGAGCGTGGCGATCACGTCGTCGGCCTCCACCCCCGGCACGCGCAGCAGCGGCAGCCCGAGCGCGCGGATGATTTGAAACAGCGGCTCGATCTGCGATCTCAGGTCATCGGGCATCAGCGGGCGATGCGCCTTGTACTCGGCGAAGATCTCGTCGCGAAAGGTGCGTCCCGGAGCGTCGAACACCACGCCGATGCGGCGCGGCTGAAAGTCCTTCACGAACTTCAGCAGCATGTTCAGCACGCCGAGCACCGCCCCGGTCGGCTCGCCGCGCGAGGTCGACAGCGGCGGCAGGGCGTGAAACGCCCGGTAGACATAAGAGGAGCCGTCGACGAGTACCAAGTCGGGATTGCGCGCCATGGAGGTGAAACCGCAAGCGGGCCGCGAGTATAACGGACGTGAGCGACCGCGCAGTTCTCCGCTCGTGAGTCAACCGTCGCGCTCGCGCCGCGCTATACCGAGCAGGCAGGACGTAAGGCTCATGCAGGCGCCCTATTTATCGGCTATTGCCGCCAACCGCTTCGGACTCGGGGCCCGCCCCGGTGAGCTCGCGGTGGTCGGCGCCGACCCGCGCGGCTGGCTGCGCGCGCAGCTCGCGGCGCCGCCGGCGGCGCTCGCTGCGGGTGAGCTGCGCTCCTCGGTGCAGATCCTGGCGGAGGCGCTGCAGCTGCGCCGCGAGATCCAGGCCGCGCGCAAGGCGGATGCGTTTGCCAACACCGCGGCCCAGGACGCCGCGACGAGGAGCGACCAGCCTGCCGCTAACGATGACGTGCAGAAGCTGCCGCAATTCCTGCGGCCCATCTACGTGAGCGAAGTGACCGCGCGCTTTCAACAGGCCGTCGCCACCGAGCGCCCCTTTCTCGAGCGCCTGACCCAGTTCTGGAGCAACCACTTCGCCGTCTCGATCGACAAGCAGTTTCTCGCCGGACTCGCCGGCAGCTTCGAGCGCGAGGCGATCCGTCCGCACGTGCTCGGTAACTTCGGCGACCTGCTGCTCGCGGCCGAGACCCACCCGGCGATGCTTCTGTATCTCGACAACCATCTGTCGGTCGGCCCGCACTCGCCGGCGGCGCAGCGCCTCGAGCGGCGCCAGCGCCAGCGCAAGATCGGCATCAACGAGAACCTCGCGCGCGAGATTCTCGAGCTGCACACCCTCGGTGTCGGCGGCGGCTACACGCAGAGCGACGTCACGACCTTTGCCGAGGTGATCACCGGCTGGTCGATCGGTGGCGACGGCGGCCGCTTCGCGGCCGCCGAGCCCGGGCGGTTCGTGTTCCGCGCCGAGCTGCACGAGCCGGGCGCGAAGGTGGTGCTCGGCCGGCGCTACGCGGACGGCGGCTTCGGGCAGGGTGCCGCAGTGCTGCGTGATCTCGCGCGCGAGCGTGCCACTGCGCGCTTCATCGCCACCAAGCTCACGCGTCACTTCGTCGCCGACGATCCGCCGCCCGCGGTCGTGGCGCGCCTCGCCGACGCCTTCACCCGCAGCGGTGCTGATCTGCCCACCGTATACCGTGCTCTGATCGATGCGCACGAGGCGTGGGCTGAGCCGCTCGCGAAGTACAAGACTCCCTCCGACTACATCGTCTCGTGCTTTCGCGGACTCACCTTGCCGGTCGAGCCGGGCCGCGTGCCGCTCGCGCCGTTCGAGCTGCTCGGACAAAGAACCTGGCAACCCGGATCACCCGCAGGCTGGCCGGATCGCAGCGCCGATTGGGACGGCGCCTCGGCGCTCATGAAGCGCATCGAGTGGGCCGACGCCGTCGGCGGTCGGCTCGGCAGCCGCCGCGACGCGGCCACCCTCGCGCCCGAGCTGCTCGGTGCCAACCTGAGCGCGGCGACGCGACAGGCGCTCGCGCGCGCGGCGAGCGGCGCGCAGGCGGTTACGCTGCTGCTCGCCGCACCGGAGTTCATGCGGCGCTGAAGGCGCAAGGAAGGAAGCCATGCAACGACGCGAATTCCTCAACCTGGCGACGCTCGCCGCGGGCGGTGCGCTGCTCGCCTCGCGCCTCGCCCTGGCGGGCACGCCGGCCGGCCCGTCGCGCTTCGTGCTGGTCATCATGCGCGGCGCCCTCGACGGGCTCGCGGCGGCTCCGCCCTACGGCGACGCTGACTACGCCGCGCTGCGGCGCGAGTTCGCGCTGCGCGCACCCGGCTCAGCGGGCGGTGCGCTGGCGCTCAACGGTTTCTTCGGCCTGCATCCCTCGCTCGCCTTTATGCAGCAGTGCTATGCGGCCCGTGAGCTCATCGTGCTGCACGCACTCGCGAGCCCCTATCGCGAGCGCTCGCATTTCGACGGCCAGGACGTGCTCGAGAACGGCTCGCCGCACCCGCACGGTCTGCAGAGCGGATGGCTCAATCGCGCGCTCGCCGCGCTCCCGGGGCCGGCACAGCGTGAGGCGGGCGTGGCCCTCGGCCAGAACGTGCCGCTCGTCATGCGGGGGTCCGCCGCGGTGACCTCGTGGTCGCCCTCGAAGCTCACTGCGCTCGATGAGGATACGCTTGCACGCATCACCGACCTCTACGCGACCGACAAGCTGCTCGCGCTGCGACTGGCAGATGCCATGGCGGCGGACGCCATGGCGGCCGAGGAAAGCGGTGACAACATGGCAGGCGGCACTGCCGCGGGAGATGCGGCCGGGACCGGAAAGCTGATGCGCCGACCCGATGGCGCGCGTTACGCCGAGCTGGTGCGCGCCGCTGCAGGTTTCCTGCGCCAGGAGAATGGACCGAGAGTCGCGGTGTTCGACACCACCGGCTGGGACACCCATGCCAACGAGGGCGGTGCCGAGGGACAGCTCGCCACGCGACTCGCGGCGCTCGACAGGGGACTGGCGACGCTCAAGCAGGAGCTCGGCCCCGCCTGGAGCGATACGGCGGTGCTGCTCGTTACCGAGTTCGGGCGCACCGCCGCCATCAACGGCACGCGCGGCACGGATCACGGCACGGCGACGGTGGCCTTCCTCGCGGGCGGGGCGGTCGCCGGCGGGCGCGTGATCGCCGAATGGCCGGGATTGTCGGCGCGCGCGCTCTACCAGGGACGCGACCTCGCACCGACGCTCGACCTGCGCTCGCTGCTCAAGGGGGTGCTGGCGGAGCACCTGGCTGTACCTGACCGCGCGCTCGAGCAGTCGGTGTTCCCGGACAGCGCGGCGGCCAGGCCGCTGCGCGGCCTCATGCGCGGCTGAGCGCCGCTACTGCGGCGGCTGCGAGTCGTCGCTCTTGTCGGAGTCGGATTTCTTCGGCGGCGCAGGCGCAGCCGCCGGCTGCGTTGCGGGCGGCGGTGCCGTTGCGGGCGCGGTGACCGGGGCCGGTTTCTTGTCCGGCAGGTACAGCGCCCCTTTCTGCCCGCAGCCGGCGAGCAGCGCGAGAAGTGCCGCGGCCGCCAGCCATGCCGGGTGCCCGTGCTTCATACGTACATGGGGCGCCGGTCGCGCAGTGCCAGCCAGCCGCGAATCACGCGGTACGCGATCCAGATGCCGAGCGCCCACAGTCCCACGATGGCGAAGACAAAGCCGATGAGGATCACCATGAACGGGGCTGAGGCCAGCACGATCAGGACCGCCCACAAGAGCGCATACCAGAACGTGCGGATCTGCCAGCGGAAGTGCGACTCGAGGAAGGTGCCGCGCGTCGCCGAGCGGCGCGCGTAGTTCATGATCACCGCGATGATCGAGGGCAGACCGCCGATGAAGCTGCCGACGATGGTGTGCGCGGCGCTGATGCCGATCAGCACGGCAAACGCGTGCAGCGCGTAGATGACGTGGGTGTAAGTGATCAGCGCCTCATCGACGTGCGGCGCCTCGGCAGCGATCGGCGGAGTGGGAGTTGACATGGCGGCCCTCCTCGGTGGCGATGCGGTGGTGATTAGGTGCTCGGGCGGCGCTCGATGACGGCCATCGTCAGCCGCGACACACAGATCAGCCGCTCATCCTCGTCGCGGATCTCGATGTGCCACACGTGGCTGCGGCCGCCGAGATGGAGCGGGCGCGCCGTGGCGGTAACGGTTCCGCTCGACTTTGCGCGCAGATGATTGGCATTGACTTCCTGGCCGACGCATAGGTACTGCTGATCGTCGATGGTGAGGAGCGAGGCGACGCTGCCGACCGTCTCGGCGAGCGTCACGGAGGCGCCGCCGTGCAGCTGGCCGAACGGCTGCTGGGTCTTCTCGGTTACCGGCATGGTGGCGCGCAGAAAATCCGGGCCGACCTCGGTGAAGCGGATGCCGAGATGGCCGGACATGCTGTGACTCGCCCGCTCGTTGAGCTCCTCGGGTGTCCGCGGCGTGCGCCAGATACTCACGCGGCTAGTCTAGCGGTTTGGGGAGTGGCAATCTGCCCTGACCGTGACGTGTATCCGCCGCCTCGTGGAGCGCTGCGATGACCGAGTTCGCTTTCCCTCCGCCCGACCCCCCGAGCGTCGCCATCGCCGGCACGCCGCAACGCTTCCCGGTGCATCGGATCTACTGCATCGGCCTCAATTACGCCGATCACATCCGCGAGTTCGGGCGCGATCCGCAAGCGTCGCCGCCGGTGTTCTTCATGAAGCCGGCGGACGCCGTGGTCGCCAACGGCGCCGCGATTCCCTATCCGCCGCGTACCGCCAATTTCCACTACGAGATCGAGCTGGTGGTCGCCCTCGGGCGCGGCGGGCGTGACATCGACGCGAGCACGGCGCTCGAGCACGTCTTCGGCTACGCCGCGGGCAACGACCTGACACGCCGCGACCTGCAGAAGGCGTCCCGGGAGCGCGGCGAGCCGTGGGACACGGCCAAGGGATTCGACAACTCCGCGCCGGTCGCTGCGCTGCGGCCCGCGAGTCTCGGGCACGTGTCGCGTGGGCGCATCTGGCTCGCGGTCAACGGCGAGATACGTCAGGAGTCGGACGTCGGCCGCATGATCTGGGACGTGCCGCACATCATCGCGACGCTGTCCGCGCTCTACGAGCTCAGGCGCGGCGACCTCATCTTCACCGGTACGCCGGCGGGCGTCGGGCCGGTGAAGCCGGGCGACCGTCTCGAAGGCGGCATCGAGGGGCTCGAGGAGCTGCGCAACACCATCACCGCTGCCGAGCGCAGCGCCGCCCGCGGGGAGCGGCAGCCGTGAAGCTCTACGGTTACTTCCGCAGCTCCGCCACCTACCGCGCGCGCATCGCTCTCAACCTCAAGGGCGTAGCCTGGGAGCCCGTGCTCGTCGATCTGCGCGCGCCGGTGAGTGCGCAGAACACCCGGGAGTTCCGCGCGCTGAACCCGAGCGGGTTGATACCGGTGCTGGTCGATGGCGCGCGGGTCATTCCCCAGTCGCTCGCCATCATCGAGTATCTCGAGGAAACGCATCCGGAGCCTCGGCTGCTGCCGGCCGCGCCGCTCGAGCGTGCATGGGTGCGCTCGCTCGCTCTCGCGATCGCCTGCGATATTCACCCGCTCAACAACCTGCGCGTGCTCAATTACCTGCGCAAGCCGTTGCAACTCGACGACGAGACCGTGCACGCCTGGTACGCCCACTGGATCGCCGAGGGGTTTCGTGCCCTCGAGCAGGAGGCGCAGCGCCTCAGCGGCGACGGCCGCCACCTGTACGGCACCGCGGTGACGTTGGCGGATGTCTGTCTGGTGCCGCAGATGGCCAACGCGCGTCGTTACGACTGTGACGTCGCCCCGTATCCGACGCTGCGCGCGATCTGCGCGCACCTCGAGACGCTGCCGGCCTTCGCGCGCGCGGCGCCGCAGGCACAGCCGGATGCGCAATAGTCCGCCCGCGCGGCGGTGCTCGCCGGCGCCTCAGGCAGCGGGCCGGCGCAGGAAGGCGACGTAGCCGGCGAGAAACTGCTTCAACTGCTCCTCGATCGCCGGATCCTTGATGGCGCCGCTCTCATCGAAAACGTTGGCGGCGCGCGCCACCGCCACGCGCCCGCCGAACCAGGTCTGCGTGCCGAGCGTGCGCAGCACGCTGAGCCAGGCGTTCTGACTCAGCACCGTGCCGAACGGGCCCGGCGAGGTGCCGATGAGGGCGAACGGCTTGCCGCCGAACAGCCGCTTGATGTCGGAAGCCGGCCGTGACAGCCAGTCGATGGCGTTCTTGAAGACGCCCGGGATGCTGTTGTTGTACTCCGGGGTGACGAGCAGCACGCCGTCGGCTCTGACGATGGCCTCCTTCAGCTGCGTCACGGCCGCCGGGATCCCCTGGGCCTCGACGTCGCCGTCATAGAGCGGCACTCCGCGGATGGTGGCGATCTCGAGCGTCGATTCCGGCGGCATGAGACGCGTGGCGGCGCGCAGCAGGGCGCTGTTGTACGAGCCGCGACGCAGACTCCCCGAGATCCCGAGCACCTTGGTCATCAACGCTCCCTTGCTTCGCGAGGCGACCGCGCAGCGCCGCGCGTGCGGCGCTCATGCCGCGCCTCGCACTCACAGTGCGCGCGCCACAAGAGCCTGCGCCGCACGCTGTCGGCTTGCAACCTTCAGTCAGGGCCGTCGTCGCCGGCGTGCGGCGCCGCCGCTGCGCTGCGCAGCTTCGAGGCGATTCGCTGGTATGCCTGGCGAAAGGGGATGCCCTCGGTAACGGCCAGGCGGTTGGCTTCCTCCGCAGCGTGGATGGCGGCATCGAGCCGGATCGCCTCGCGCCGGAAGTCGAGCGCTGCGATGGCCGGCGGGGCGATGTCGAGCGTCGCCGTGGCGAGGTCGATGCCGCGAAACAGCGGGAATTTCAGCAGCTGCAGGTCGCGGCTGTAACCGGAGGGAAGCTTCGCGCACACGCCGAGGGCTTCCGCGAGACAAGCCTGGGCACTCGCGGCGCGGCCCCTCATGAGCTCGAAGACGTCCGGGTTGCGCTTCTGCGGCATGATCGAGGAGCCGGTGGTGAATGCCTCGCCGAGCGTTGCAAAGCCGAACTCCTGTGTCGTGAACAGCAGCACGTCGGCCGCCAGACGACCGAGGTCCTGCAGCAGCAGACAGATCTCGAACAGCAGCTGTGCTTCCGCCTTGCCGCGCGAGAGCTGCACCGCGGTGACCGGCGTATGCGGTGCGGCGAAGCCGAGCGCGACGCTGGTCATGTCGCGGTCGATGGGCAGCCCCGGGGTGCCGTAGCCCGCGGCCGAGCCGAGCGGATTCTTGTCGATGCGGCGCAGCACCGCGCCGAGTCCCTCCGCGTCATCGCGGATCTCGGCGGCGAAGCCCCCGGCCCACAGCGGCACCGAGCTCGGCATGGCCTGCTGCATGTGCGTGTAACCCGGGAGCACCGTATGCGGCTCGCGCGCGGCCAGCGCATCGAGCGTGTCGGCGACCTCACGCGCACCGCGCGCAAGCTGCGCCACGGTGTCGCGCAGGTACAGCCGGATCGCGGCGAGCACCTGGTCGTTACGCGAACGCCCGAGGTGAATGCGCGCGCCGGCTGCGCCGATACGGGCCGTGAGGTGCCGCTCGAGGGCCGTCTGCCCGTCCTCATCCTCGAGCGCGATGCGCCACGCGCCGCGCGCGTGCTCCGCGGCGAGTGTCTCGAGCGCTGTGCGGATGGCCGCGAGGTCGGCGGCGCCGAGCAACTGCTGCGCATGCAGCATCTCGGCATGGGCGATCGAGGCGCGCACGTCGTACGCCACCAGCCGCGCATCGAGTGCGTGGTCCTCGCCGGCGCTGTAGCGCAGCACGCGCTCATCGAGCGGTGCCCCCTTGTCCCACAGGCGTGTCATGGCGTGCTCTGCTGCTCGGCGGGACTGAGTGCGTTGACGTCGGCGACGATCAGCGTGCCGGTGCCTTCGTTGGTGAACACTTCGCCGAGGATCCCCTCCGGCGAGTGGTACGACACCACGTGCACGCGGCGCACACCGCCGCGCAGTGCATCCTCGATGGCCATGGCCTTGGGCAGCATGCCGTCGGCGATGCGCCCCTCGGCGCGCAGCCGCGCGAGCCCGGCGAGGTCGGTGTAGGAAATGAGCGAGCCGGGATCCTCGCGGTTGCCGAGGATGCCCGGGGCGCCGGTGCAGAGGATGAGCTTCTCGGCGCCGAGCGCCGCGCCGAGGGCGGCGGCCACGGTGTCGGCATTGATGTTGAGCAGCGTCCCCGACTCGTCCGCCGACAGCGGGCTCACCACCGGCATCAGGCCATTGTCGAGCAGCTTCTTCAGCACCGTGGTATCCACCGCATCGATGTCGCCGACGTAGCCGAAGTCGACCAGCTCGCCACTGGCCGCGAGCGTGACCGGCGGGCGCTTGTGCGCGCGCACCAGCCCGGCGTCGACGCCACTGATGCCGACCGCGTCGATGTTCAGGTCACGGCACAGCGCGAGCACGCGGGTATTGATCAGCCCGTTGAGCACCATGGCGGTGACGTCGATCGACTTCTCATCGGTAACGCGCCGGCCCGCCACCATGCGCGTCGCTACCCCGAGCGCGCTGGCGAGCTCGGTGAGCTGCGGGCCGCCGCCGTGCACCAGCACCACGCGCACGCCGAAGTAGTGCAGGATCGCGATCTGCTCGACCAGCACGCGTGTGGCCGCCTCCTCGGCGAACACGCCGCCCCCGGCCTTCACCACGAAGGTCTTGCCCTTGTACATGCGGATGTACGGTGCGGCGCTCCTGAGTGCACGGATGGCGAGCGTATGCTCGCTGCGATGCATGATCATGGGACGTCGGACCTTCGCATCTTCAGGACCTCAGCAGCTGATGCAGCACGGCCATCTGCACCGGCAGGCGGTTGTAGGCTTCGCGCTGCACGACGCTGCGCGCGCTGTCGAGCACCTCGTCGGCGATAGCGCAATTGCGTCGCACCGGCAGGCAGTGCATCACGCGGCAGTCGGGCGCCACGGCGAACCAGTCATTGCGCACGCACCAGGCGGTGAGCGCGCTGCGCCGCTGCGCATCCGCGGCCGCATCGCCGTAGCAGCCGGTCGCGCCCCACTCCTTTACATAGAGCACGTCGGCGCCGGTGAGCGCCTCGGCGCGCTCGGTGGTCTCGCGAACCGAGCCGCCGGAGGCGGCGGCCGCGCGCTGCGCCCGCTCCATGAGGACCGCGGGCAGCGCGAAGCCTTCCGGGCGCAGCACGATCACTTCCATGCCGCGCAGCGCCGCCATGTGCAGCGCCGCCGCGGGCACCGCGAGCGGCAGTGCCCGCGGGTGATACGCCCACGACAGCACGAAGCGGCCGCCGCGCGGTACCGCCAGATCATCGAGCGTCTTCCAGTCGGCGAGCGCCTGGCAGGGGTGATTGACGGCTGACTCGAGATTCACGAGCGGCTTGTCGGTGAGACGCGCCATGGCGGTGAAGGTGGTCTCGGCGAGATCCGCGGCGAGATCGCGACCCTCGGCGAAGGCGCGGATGCCGAGCGCGTCGCAATAGGAGGCGAGCACCGGGATCCCCTCGCGTACGTGCTCGGCCGCCGCGCCGTCCATGACGACACCGGTGCGGGTCTCGAGCTGCCAGCTGCCCTGGCCCGGGTTGATGACCAGCGAGCTGCCGCCGAGGCGCGCCATGGCCGCCTGGCAGGAGGCGAGGGTGCGGAGCGAGGGGTTGAGGAACAGCAGTCCCAGGATCTTGCCCGTGAGCGAGCGCGGCTCGGGCTGTCTTTCCAGCCGCCGCGCGAGCTCGAGGAGCGACAGCACCTCGTCGCGGGAGAGATCGGCGAGATCGAGGAAGCGCTTCATGCGGTGAGCTCGCGCAACGCGTCGCGCAGCATGTCGACGTGCTCTTCCTCGATGATGAAGGGCGGCAGCAGCCGCAGCACGTGGCTGTCGGTCGCCGTTCCGCTGAGGATGCCGCACTCGAGCAGCTCCGCGTGGATCTCCTTCGCCGGCCGCGTGGTGCGCAGCCCGATGAGCAGCCCCGCGCCCTGGTGGCCGCTGACCGGCCCCACGATGCAGGTGCGGCGGATGTAGGAGCCGATGTGGCGCACGCGCTCGAGAAGCCGCTCGCTCTTGATGGCAGCGATCACCGCCTCGATCGCCGCGCACGCCATCGGGCCGCCGCCGAAGGTGGTGCCGAGCGATTCGCTCTTGAGCGAGGCGGCGACCAGCGGCGACATCATGAGCACGGCACACGGGAAGCCGTTGCCGAGCGCCTTGGCGGTGGTCAGCATGTCCGGGCGCACCGCGTAGAGGTTGGCGGCGAAGGGCTCGCCGGTACGGCCCATGCCGCACTGCACCTCGTCGAAGATGAGCAGCGCCCCGACCTCGTCGCAGCGCGCGCGCAGCGCAGCGAGGAAGCGCGTGCCGAGCTCGACGGCCCCGGCAAGTCCCTGTACGGGCTCGACGATGACGGCCGCGGTGTGCGGCGTGACGTGCTCGGCGATGGCCGCGCAGTCGCCCCGCGGGATGAAGCTCACGTCGAAGGGGGTGCGCGGGAAACCGTACCACTTGGCCTGCGCACCCCAACTCACCGCGCCCGCCGCGGCCGTGCGGCCGTGAAAGCCGCCCTCGACGGCCGCGACGTGCGCCCGTCCCGTCATGCGCAGCGCCACCTTGAGCGCGTTCTCGTTGGCCTCCGCGCCGCTGTTGACGAAGAACACGCTGCCGAAGGGCAGACGCGAGAATCGCACCAGGCGCCGCGCGGCGCGCGCGCGCACTCTGAGCGCCACCGCGTTACTCTGGAACTGGCAGCTCTCGGCCTGGCGGGCGAGCGCCGCGGTCCAGGCGGGGTGCGCGTAGCCGAGGCTGGCGACGGCGTGTCCGCCGTACAGATCGAGCACGCGCTCGCCACGGGTGTTGGTGAGCCACACGCCCTGCGCGGTGGCGACTTCCAGCGGGTACTGCGCGAAGACCGGCGCAAGGAAATCGTGCTGGCGGGCGAGCGCCTGAATCGCCGTGTCCGATGTGGTCCTCACTGGGACAGCCGTCGCCGGCGCGGCTGCGCTCGCTGGTTTCTTCTTCGGCATGGTGGTCAGGTCCACCCCGGCGCCGGCGCGGTGAGGCCAGCCGTCTCGGGCAGCGCGAACATGCGGTTCATCCACTGAATCGCGCCGCCGGCGGCGCCCTTGTTGAGGTTA
>Ga0335079_10007630_pt1 | contig 12296 bp, 6 predicted proteins | sample Lox_Sample_33_FD_206719 | JGI IMG/M metagenome (GOLD analysis project Ga0335079, IMG submission 206719) | Soil microbial communities from Loxahatchee National Wildlife Refuge, Florida, United States - Lox_Sample_3.3 | ecosystem: Environmental > Terrestrial > Soil > Wetlands | place: USA: Florida... | reverse complement strand
CGAACTCGACTTGTTCGACCCGGCCGCGGTGGGCGCGGCGGTTTACGACGCGGACGCGGTTCTGCATCTGGCGACGCGTATCCGTCCGCTGGACAAGGTGGACCAGTTCGGGGAGTGGCGCGAGAATGACCGGCTGCGCGCCGAGGCCTCGGCCGTCCTGGTCGAGGCCGCGCTGGCCGCCGACGTCAAGACGTACGTGTTCCCGAGCATCACCTTCGTCTACCCGGCCGGCCAGCCGGTGACAGAGGATACGCCGGTCCGGGACGATGTCCCGGTCATCATGCGGTCCGCGCTGGCCGCCGAACAGCAGGCCGCCCGGTTCGCGGCGGCCGGGCGCCGCGGTGTGGTACTGCGCCTGGGGCTGCTCGACGGACCAGGCACCGGCCACGACCACCCGAACCCGGCGCTGGGCGCCACGCTGCACGTCGAGGACGCCGGACGCGCGCTGCTCGCCGCGCTCGATGTCCCGAGCGGCATCTACAACGTCTGCCGCGACGGCGAGCGGGTCAGCAACCGCCGCTTCTGCGACGCGGCCGGCTGGCAATCACTGCTCTGACAACACATAAAAAAGGAGACCGTAATGTCCGCCAGAACACACATCGGCGGCCCAGCGACGCCACCAGGTCAGCTCGCCGCCGGCGAGGCCGGCCCGGCCGGCCGCCGGCTTGGCCCGGCCCTGGCCGTCATCGCCACCGCGCAGCTGATGGTGGTCCTCGACGCCAGCATCGTCAACGTCGCTCTTCCGCACATCCAGCGGGCGCTCGGTTTCACCGGTACGGGCCTGGAATGGGTGGTCAACGCCTACGCACTGGCCTTCGGCGGGCTGCTGCTGCTCGGCGGTCGGGCCGGGGACCTGCTCGGCCGCCGCCGGGTGTTCGTCGCCGGGATCATCGTGTTCTCGGCCGCCTCGCTGGTCGGCGGGTTCGCTACCAGCCAGGCCTGGCTGCTGGCCGCCCGGGCCGTGCAGGGCGCGGGTGCGGCGATCACCGCGCCCACCGCGCTGTCGCTGATCACCACGACCTTCCCGGAGGGCCCGCCGCGCAACCGGGCGATGGGCGTCTACGCCGCGATGAGCGTCACCGGCGGCGTGGTCGGGCTGATCACCGGCGGCCTGCTGGTCACATACGCGTCCTGGCGCTGGGTGCTGTTCGTCAACGTGCCGATCGGGATCGCGGTCACCCTGGCCGCGCCACGGGTGCTCGGCGAGACGCCGGGTCAGCGCGGCCGGTTCGACCTGCCCGGCGCGATCCTCGGCGCCTGCGGGCTGGCCGCGCTCGTCTACGGCCTGTCCAACGCGGCCACCAGCCCGGACGGCGTCTCGCACTGGGGAGACGCCAAGGTCGTTGCCTCCCTGGCCGCCGCAGCCGTGCTGCTCGCCGTGTTCGTGCTCACCGAGATGCAGAGCACGAACGCGCTCCTGCCGCTGCGGCTGCTGGCCAGCCGGGACCGGTCCGGCGCGTACCTGATCATGTTGTGCGCCGGCACCGCGCTGTTCGGGATGTTCTTCTTCCTGACCCTGTTCATGCAGGCCGTCTGGGGATACAGCGCGCTGCGGACCGGCGCGGCCTACCTGCCGATGATGGCGGCCATCATGGCCATGTCCGGCGCCAGCGTCCAGCTGGTTCCCCGGATCGGGGCCCGGCCGCTGCTGCTGGCCGGGTCGGCGGCCGCGGCGGGCGGGATGTTCTGGCTGTCCCGGATCAGCGAGCACAGCCACTACACCGACGGGCTGCTCGGCCCGGTCATGGTCGCCGGGGCAGGCCTGGGCCTGCTGTTCATGCCGCTATCAGTGACCGCGCTGTCCCGGGTCCGGGCCGACGTCGCCGGGGTGGCCTCCAGCCTGCTCAACACCGGCCAGCAGATCGGCGGCTCCATCGGGCTGGCCGTGCTCGGCACGGTGGCCTGGACCACGGTCGCCAACGGCACCCGTGGCGCGGCCGCCGCTGCCCGGGCGGGCCGCGCGCCGGCCGGCGGCCACCGGCCTGCCGGGATCTACCAGCACGCCCTGGCCGCCGGCTTCTCCCGCGGCTTCGAGGTGGCAGCCGGGCTCCTGCTACTCGCCCTGATCATCACGATCACCGCCATCCGGGTCCGGCGCGCCGACCTCGACGGCACGCAAGGCTCATGACCACTTAGTGAGGAATCATGGATTGCACACGTCAGCACACTCTTGTCACCGGTGCCTCCTCGGGTATCGGCCAGGCCACCGCGCAGCGATTGGCGGCCGCCGGGCAGCACGTCTACGCCGGGGTCCGCCGGGAAGCCGACGGCGACCAGCTGGTCCGCGCCGCGGTCGACGGCGAGATCAGCCCGGTACGGCTCGACGTCACCCAGGCCAGCCAGATCGCCGAGGCGGCCGCCGTGATCGGCGGGCACGCCCGCGCCGGGCTGGACGGCCTGGTCAACAACGCCGGATACGGCCTGGCCTGCCCGGCCGAGCTAGTACCGCTGGATGCGTTCCGCCGGCAGCTTGACGTCAACGTGACCGGCCAGCTCGCGGTCACCCAGGCGATGCTGCCGCTGCTGCGCCAGGCGGCCGGCCGGATCGTAATCGTCAGCACGATCGGCGTCCGGTTCAACCCGCCGTTCGCCGGGCCGCTGGACGCGGCCAAGGCCGCCCTGACCGCCCTGGCCGACTCGCTCCGCCAGGAACTCGCGCCGTGGGGCATCCGGGTCGTGCTGGTCGAGCCGGCCAGCATCAACAGCGGAGCGGCCGGCAAAGTGTCCCGCGACGCGGCGGCGGCCATGGCCGCCGCCAGCCCCCAGGGCCGCGCCCTGTACCAGGACACGTTCGCCGCCATGCTCGCGGTGATGAACCAGCGCGAGGGACACGGCAGCCCGCCCGGTGCTGCGGCGGCCACCATCGTCCGGGGGCTGACCGCACGCCGCCCGCGGACCGTGTACCTGACCGGCAAGAACGCACGGCGGCTCGCTGTGCTCAGCCTGCTGCCCGCGCCGGTCCTGGACGCGGCCAAGCGGCGCGTATTCGAGCTGCCCGCCCCCGGCTCCATGACCGGAAAGTGAAAGCGAAGGAGGGAACCATCATGTCCCGAATCGGGGTTGCCGGGGGTACCGGCCTGACCGGACGGCATGTCGTGGATGCGCTTCGCCGCAGCGGTCACGAGGCCGTGGTCCTCAGCCGCGCGAGCGGAGTGGACCTGGTGACCGGGGCTGGGCTGGCCGATGCGCTCCGCGGCGCCACAGCGGTTATCGACGTAACGAACACCCGGGCCGCCGACCCGGACGACGCGCGCGCGTTCTTCGGCGCCGTGACCCGGAACCTGCTCGCGGCCGAACAGCAAGCAGGTACCGGACACCACGTGATGCTGTCGATTGCCGGGGTGGACCGGGTGGAGGGCAACGGGCACTACGCCGGTAAGCGGCGGCAGGAAGAACTCGTGACGGCCGGCCCGGTTCCCGCGACCATCGTCCGCGCGACTCAGTTCCATGAGTTCGCCGCGATGGTGGTGAACTGGACCCGCAGCGGCGATGCGGCCGCGGTGCCGCCCCTGCTGGTGCAGCCGGTCGACCCGGCAGACGTCGGCGATGTTCTGGCCAGAACCGCACTCGACGGCCCGGCCGGCACCTTCGAGGTTGCAGGTCCTGACCTGCAAGATCTCGTGGACATGGCGCGCCGCACTCTCACCGCCCGAGGTGAGGCACTCCGCCTGCTCCCGACCTGGCGCGGCCCCTTCGGGCCGGAGATGGCCGGTGAGATGCTGCTGCCGGGACCGGATGCGATGCTCGCACCGACGACCTTCGAGCAGTGGCTGGTCACCCAGCGGCCGCAGAAACCCGTCCGCGGCCTCGGGCCGCCCGGCGATCGTGCCGGTCGACGGCGAGGCCGGGATCGGAAAGACCCGCCTGACGTGCGGTCGATCCGTTCCGGTGGCGGCTCACCCGTCGTCTGCAGGGTGCCGCGTATGACTCAGCCTGCTTCAGAGGCTCGCGCGCTTCTCGATCGGTGGGCAGCTAGACCCGCCCGGCCCGTTCAGCAGCTGACGGCGGAGGACGTGCGCCGGGACGACCTTGCCGTACTCGACGTTCAGCGTACCCCCGGCGACCTGTACTCGGTCGAGGACGTCGAGGCCCCAGGCCCGGCGGGCACGCTGAAGATTCGCCTGTACCGGCCGCATCCGGGACGGCTGCATCCGGTGCTGTTCCTGCACGGCGGCGGCTTCGTGATCGGCGGCGAGGGCTATGACGCACCGCTGCGTGAGCTGGCCCTGGCCAGCGGCTGCCTGATCGTGTCACCCGAATGCCGGCTCGCCCCCGAGCATCCCTATCCCGCCGCGGTGGATGACGCCGAGGCCGCAGCGCGGTGGCTGAACGCCGAGGCCCCTGGGCTCGGCGCAGACGACACGCCTGCTGCCATGGCCGGTGACAGCTCGGGAGGGAACCTGGCGGCTGCTGTCACCCATGCGCTCAGCCGGGAGGGCACGCCGCCGTCGTTTCAGCTGCTCATCTATCCCATGCTCGACGCGACGGCCAGCTCAGCGTCGTATGAGGAGTTCGCCGAGGGCTACGGCTTCTCGGCTGACAAGTCGCGGTGGTACTTCGACCAGTACCTGCCCCCGGGCGTCGACCGGCATGCGCCACGGGTGTCGCCCCTGTTCGACGGGGTCCTCAGCGGCGTTCCGGCCACGCTGATCGTGACCGCAGAATGCGACCCGCTTCGAGACGACGGAGAACGTTACGCCAGGGTTCTCCGAGAGGCTGGCGTAGCAGTGGAGCTGCGCCGCTACCGGGGCATGATTCACGGCTTCTTCCAGATGACCGGTGCGCTCGAAGGCTCACGGCGGCTGCATCGTGAACTCGGGGCATGGATGCGGGGGCCCGCCGTCCAGGTACGGCGGGCGACCTGAATCCGCGTTTAAGCGAGCTGCCGGCGCCTGTTCCGCAAAGCGCGAGCCTGTCCAGCGCGGGGTGGCACAGGCCTGCCGGGGACGGCCAGTCAGGGGAGCAGGCTCAGCTCACGGGCCCGGGCGACGGCCTCGGTGCGGTTGCCCGCGCCGAGCTTGTTCAGGACATGCCCCACGTGCTTCTTGACCGTGTCGAGCGTGACGAAGAGCTCGCCGGCGATGGACTGGTTCGACCGGCCCGCCGCCAGCATCGTCAGTATTTCCAGCTCGCGGCGGCTCAGCGGGTCGACGATGCCAGGCACCGCGACGGTGCCGCGGCCTGATCCCGGCACGGGCGGCCTGGTGCCGAACGCCCGCTGGAGCCCGGCCAGGTAGCCGAGCGGGACCCTGGCGGCCGCCTGGCCGGTGCGCTGGGCTGCGACGAGCCGGCCGAGCAGCGCGGCCATCGGCGGGCCCTCGTCAGCGAAAACCCGCACGTAGCCCTGCGGGCACGCCAGCAGGAGCGTCCCGGCCAGGGATGTGACCGCGCCTGCCTCGTCACCGCTGGCCGCCAGCGCCAGCGCCCGCAGCGCGCCGATCTCGATGACGCTGCCGGTCCGGTCCTGGGCGAGCGCCGCCGCGTGCAGCCGGTCCAGCAGCGCGAGCGCCAGGCCGGGCCGATCTTGGGCCAGCAGGACCCGGGCCAGCACCAGCTGTCCCGGCTCGCGCGGGTAGCCGGGCTCGTCGTCCGCGCCGAGGCCGTACTGGCGCACGAAACCGGCGGCGGCGGGCAGATTACCCTGAGCCAGCAGTAGCCGGGCCCGCTGCGCCGGGACCGGGTTGAGCAGCCCCGGCGGCCCCGGTGCGGCCTGACCGGCCTCGCCGATCGCCTCCAGCGCCCCGGCCGGATCACCACTGGACTGACGGATCCACGCCAGCGTGGCCAGGCCCGCGGCCAGCGGCTGGGTAAAGGCGAAGTTCCTGGCCAGGGGAATACCGTCGGCGACGTGACGCAGCGCGGCATCGAGGTCGCCCCGCTGATAGACCACCTCCGCCGCGCCCATATGCCCCGCGCCGGCCGTCGGCAGGTGCCGGCAGCCGGACATAGCCGCGATCTCGACCATCTGCTGGTAAGTCTCTAGCGCCGCGTCCAGCCGGCCCCGGGCACGCTGGACCTGGCCCAGGTAGTGGCAGGCCTGGATCACCAGGCCGTTCTCGCCGGCCGCCCGCCACGGGCCGACAGTCGACGACAACAGGCGCTCGGCTTCCCCGGGCCTGCCGCGCATCCACTCAGCCAGCCCGAGGCACGCGCGGGCCCGGAAGACCAGCATCCACTCATCCTCGTCGGCGTCGGCCAGGGCCCGCGAGGCGTGCACGATCGCCTGTTCGGCATCCCCGCGGAGATCGGCGAGGTAGGCGCGGTACAGCGCGATCGTGCCGGGCACGTTGGCCAGCACACTGGCACCCCGCCCAGCCGACGGCCGGTAGGGCTCATCCGCCCCTCCGGAGACGGCTGCCTGGGCGCGCTCGGCGGCATCCACCAGATCCCCGGCCTCTTCCACCTGGCCGCCGAGCACGGCCAGCCGCGCCCGGGCCAGCAGCAGCTGCGGCCGGGAGCCGGCCAGCCCGGCAGGCAGCGCCGCCAGCCACCGCTGCACCGTCGCACCCTGGCCGCGGGACAGCTGCTCTTCGGCGTGCTGTTCGATCAGCCGCACTGCCCAGGCCGCATCACCGGCTCCCAGAGCGTGCCGCACCGCGTCGTCGGCCGGCCCGTGCTCCTCGTACCACGCCGCCGCGTTGCGGTGCAGCGCCGTGACATCGCCGGGCTGTCCGGCCCGCAGCCGGGCGCGGAGCAGGTCGGCGAACAGGTGATGGTAGCGCCACCAGCCGCGGACCTCATCCAGCGGTATCAGGAACAGCCCAGCCCGCTCCACCTGCTCCAGCAGCGCCTGGCTGCCCGCACGGCCGGTCACCCCGTCGCACAGCGGGCCGGACAGCCGCTCCAGCACCGATGTCTCCAGCAGGAACGTGCGCACCTGCTCACTCTGCCGCTCGAGCACCTCCCCGGCCAGGTAATCCAGCACGTAGCGGTGGCTGCCGGTGAACGCCGCCACGAACCCGGCCACATCGTCCTGCCCGCGCAGCGACAGGCCGGCCAGCTGCAGTCCCGCCGCCCACCCTTCGGTCCGTTCGGCCAGGGCCGCCACGGCCGCATCAGGCAAAACCAAGCCAGATCCCGCTACCGCCTGCTGCAGCAGCGCCGCTGCCTCGTCCGGGGTGAACCGAAGCTCAGCGGCGCGTACCTCGGCCAGCTGGCCGCGGGCCCGCAGCCGGGCCAGTCCCAGCGGCGGGTCACTGCGGCTGGCCAGCACCACGCAGATGCCGCCCGGCAGGTGCTGCAGCAAGAACCCGACTGAGTCGTGCACCGGCTGGGAGCCGATCACGTGATAATCGTCCAGGACCAGCAGCACCTTGTCCGCGTCCGGTTGCCCGGCCAGCTCGTTGATCAGGGCCGTCACCAGGCCCTGGAACGACGACGGCGTCGGCGGGCCAAGCAGCGGCACAACCCGGTCGCCGATCCCGGGGCGGGCCCGGTCCAGCGCAGCGACAGCGTGCCGCCAGAACCGGGCCGGATCGTTATCCCCTGCATCCAGCGACAGCCATCCGGCCGCGTGCGCGCCGCGCCGGGCCCAGTCCGCCAGCACGACCGTCTTGCCGTATCCGGCCGGCGCGCACACCAGGGCCACCCCCCGCGCCAGGCCCTCATCGAGCTGTTCCGCCAGCCGCGGCCTCAGCACCAGGCCCGGCCGCGTCACGGGCATATGCAGCTTGGTAGCCAGCAGCACGTCACGCTCCGGCGCGGCCATCCCGGCTGGGACAGCCGCGGGCGGCTCAGCCATCGCTCACCTGCACGCTCCGCGCCTCCGGCGATCCTCCGTATCGCTCCTGGAAAGACCCCTCGTAAGTCAGCCGGATCGGCCTATTCCCCCTGACGCGAGCCGCAAACGCGAGGAAACGCTGACGCCTCGTTCTACGATATAAGGGCGGAGGCGTCGAACGTGCAGATGTCCGAGATCGCGACGGCGGGGCGGGATGTCCTGCTGGCCACCAAGCTCCACGTGCCCACGGCCCGGCCCGGTCTGGTACCGCGGCCCCGGCTGGCCGGGCGGCTGCAAGACGGCGTGGCCCTGGTCTGTGCCCCGGCGGGATACGGCAAGACGGTGCTGCTGGCCGAATGGGTCCGCAGCCGTCCGCGGCCGTCTGGCTGGCTGTCGCTGGACGCCGCCGACAACGACCCGGCGCGGTTCTGGCGGCACACGGTGGCGGCGCTGGACGAGGCAGGACTGGAAGTCGGGGAGCAGATCGGCCCACTGCTCGGGCCGTCGGCGCCGCCGTCGTTCCAGAACCTGGTCACGGCGCTGATCAACGAGCTGGCAACGGACGAGGCGGTGCTAATCCTCGACGACTACCACGTCATCAAATCGGCATCGGTGCACGAGTCGGTCGGGTTCCTGATCGAGCACCGTCCCGCTGGGTTGTCCCTGGTGCTGGCCAGCCGGACTGACCCGCCGTTGCCGCTGGCCCGGATCCGGGCCGCCGGACAGCTCGCCGAGCTGCGCGCCGCCGACCTGCGGTTCACGGCCGGTGAGGCGGCCGAGCTGCTCCAGCAGGCCGTTCCGGCCCTCCCGGAAGCCTCGGCCGCGGCTCTAGCGGGCAAGACCGAGGGCTGGGCGGCCGGGCTGCAGCTGGCCGCGCTGTCGCTGCGCGGCCGCAACGACACGGCCGCGTTCGTGGCCGCGTTCACCGGCAGCCACCGTTACATCCTGGACTTCCTGACCGAGGAGGTCCTCGAGCGGCAGCCTCAGGACCTGCGTAATTTCCTCCTCCAGACGTCCGTGCTTGACCGTCTCAGCGGGTCGTTGTGCGACGCGGTCACCGGCCGGGCGGGCAGCCAGGCGCAGCTGGAGCGGGCCGAACGTGCCGGGCTCTTCCTGGTCCCGCTGGACGAGACACGCCGCTGGTGGCGCTACCACCACCTGTTCGCCGACCTGCTCCGCGCCCGCCTGCGCGAGGAACAGCCCAGCCATGAGGCCCGGCTGCACCGCGACGCGGCGGCCTGGTATGAGCAGCACGCGCTGCCCGACGACGCCATCCGGCACGCGGTGGCGGCGGGAGAGACGACCTGGGCCGCCCGGATGATCGAGGAGCACTTCGACGTCGTCTACTACCAGCGTGGCGAGGCGGCCACGATTGCTGCCTGGCTTGCCGCCCTGCCCGATGACCTGGTCCGGGGCCGCCCTCGCCTGCTACTGGCGCAGGCCCAGATGGCCGCGGCCAGCGGCCGCGTGGCGGACGTCGAGCGGGCGGCGGCCGCGGCCGAACGGACGGCCGCGGCCGCCGACACCGAATCGTTCGAGCCTACGGTCGGCCGGGCCGTCAGCATGCTGGTCAACGTGCCCGGCCAGGTGGCGCTCGAGCGCAGCTACCTGGCCCAGCTCCGCGGGGACGCGCAGGCCACGGCGGCATTCGCCGAACAGGTCCTGGCCAGGAGCACAGCCGAGGAGTGGCTGCTGACCTCTACTGCGCGAGGGTTCCTGGCCGTGGCCGAGTGGCTGCACGGCCGGCTCCATGCGGCCGAGGCCGCGTTCTGCGACCGGATCGCCCAGTGGCGGGCCGCCGGGCAGGCCACCCTCGCCGCGTGGGGCAGTTACCAGCTCGCCCAGGTCCAGCGGGCCGGCGGGCGCCTGGAAGCGGCCCGGCTGACCGGCGAGCAGGCCCTGGAGGCCGTCGGCGGGGGCGCGCCAGGGCCCGCCTCGGGTCCGGCGTACGTGAGCCTGGCCGAGGTGGCCTACCAGCGGAACGACCTGGACCTGGCGCGGCGGTTGGCCACCGAGGGCATCGCCCTGTGCCGCCAGTTCGTCTACACCCCGCCGCTGGCCGCGGGCCTGGTGACACTGGCGTGGATCCGCCAGGCCGCACACGATCCGGCTGGCGCCCGGGCGGCCATGGCAGAAGCGGCGCGGATCTCACCGGTACCGCCAGGCCTGCTCAACCCGGTCCCGGCTCAGCAAGCCCGGCTGCTGCTGGCCCAGGGCGACCTAGCCGCGGCAGTGCGCTGGGCGGACGAATGCGGCCTCGGCCTGGACGACCAGGCCGCGTACCCGCGCGAGGCCGGGCACCTGCTCCTGGCCCGCGTGCTCCTGGCCCGGACCCAGCCCGGACCCGCTCTCGCGCTGCTGGCCCGGCTGCAGGAGACGGCCGCCGCGCAGCACCGGACGGGCAGCCTGATCGAGATCGGCGCGCTGCGGGCGCTAGCCCTGGCGGCCAGCGACGAAGGCCCGGCCGCCGTGACGGCCCTGGCCGAAGCGCTGGCGCTGGCCGGGCCCCCGGACTACGTGCGGGTATTCGCCGACGAGGGCCTGCCCATGGCTCGGCTGCTCCGCCGGGTCGTCGCGGCGCAACGCGACTGCCCGGCCGCCGCGGCGATCCCGTTCGGCTATCTGGCCGGGCTGCAGCAGGCCTTCGGCCGCGGGCCCGCAGCCGTCTCCGCCACGCAGCCGGGCCTAGTCGACCCGCTGACCGGCCGTGAGGCCGAAGTCCTGAACCTGCTGGCGGCGGGGCGGTCGAACCAGGCCATCGCGGCTGAACTCGTGGTGTCCCTGGACACGATCAAGAAGCACGTCGGTCACGTGCTGGCCAAGCTCGGCGCGGCCAACCGTACCGAGGCGGTGGCCCGCGCCCGGGAGCTGGACCTGATCGGCTGACGGGTCCGGTTCTGGTGTTCGACGGGCTCGCCGGGCCACCGAGATCATCTGTCTAATGTGCAGCTTAGCGAGTTGCTCGAGTAGAGCCGGATGCATGGCTCCTCCTTTCCCGGTCGTGGTCAGCACGCTACGAAACCAGGCCGGACGTGCCGTCACCGGCAAGTGGCGATCGAGGTGGAAGCGTCTCAGCGGCTCCGCCCTAGTCGATCAGCCCGAGTTCACGACCGCGCGCCACCGCCTCGGTCCGGCTGCGGGCGCCGAGTTTGCCGAGCAGATGGCTGACGTGCTTTTTTACCGTGTCGAGCGAGATGAACAGCTCACCGGCGATGTCCTGGTTCGACCGGCCGGCGGCCAGCATGGCCAGCACCTCGAGCTCGCGGCCGGTCGGTTGCTCCACCAGGCGGGACGGCTGCGCATGCCGGGCCGCCTTCTGGCCGGCTCCGAATGCGCGCTGCAGCCGGGCCAGCTAGCCGAACGGGATCGCCGCGGCGGCCGGGCAGTCGCGCTGCGCGGCGATCACCCCGGCCAGCGCCGCCGCCATGGCCGGACCCTCGTCGGCGAACAGCCGCACCCATCCCTCCGGGCACCCCAGCCGGAACGCCGATGTCAAAGCCTCCGTAGCTCCCTGATTGTCGCCCCGGGCGGCTAGGGCCAGCGCCCGGAGTGCCCGGATCTCGATCAGGCTGCCAGCCCGGTGCTGCCCGGCCGCGGCCGCGTCCAGCCGGCCCAGCAACGCCAGCGCCCGGTCCGGCTGATCCCTGACCAGCAGCAGCCGGGCCAGGCAGTAATACCCCCACGCGGTTGTGGTGACCTGACCCTCCCGGTGCCACCAGCCGACACTGGACTCGAAGGCTTCCTCGGCGGCGGAAAGCCGCCCGCGCAGCCATTCGGCCATGGCCAAGAAGCCCTGGACGGCCGAGTTGAGCATCAGTTCGTCCGCGTTCAGCTGCGCCATTGCTTCCCGGGTCAAGGCGGCGGTCGCGGCGGCGTCACCACGTAGCTGGGCGGCGTAGCTGCGCTGCAGAGCCAGCATGGCCCGGGCGTTTACCAGCAGGCTCCCGGCCCGGCCGGTGCTCGGCTCGAAGGGTTCCTCCTCGGCGTGGCCGATCACCTGCTCGGCCGCGTCCAGCAGCGGCTCCATGGCCTCCAAGTCGCCGCGCATGCTCGCCATCTGGGCCTGAGCCAACAGCAGCCGCGGACGGGAACGAACCAGGTCTGCGGGTAGCGCCGGAAGCCAACCCTGGATGGTGGCCTGCTCGCCGCGCAGGTTGAACGCCGTGTCGAAGTGCTCCTCGACCAGCCGGGCGGCCCGCTCCGGTTCCCCCGCGGCCAGTGCGTGGCGGACCGCCTCATCGGGCAGCCCGCGCTGCTCATACCACTGTGCGGCGTTTCGATGCAGGCGCAGGGTCCGGTCTGGATCTCGTTCCAGCCGGGCCCGGAGCAGGTCGGCGAACAGGTGGTGATACCGCCACCAGCCGCGCACGTCATCGAGCTGCACCAAGAACAGTCCCGACCGGTCCGCCTCCTCGAGCAGTTCCTGACTGTCGTCGCGACCGGTGACGGCGTCGCACAACGACCCGTTGAGGCGGTCAAGCACAGACGTCTGGAACAGGAAGTCCCGCAGGTCATGACGCTGCCGCTCGAGGACTTCTTCGGCCAGGTAGTCCAGGATATACCGGTGGCTGCCGGT
>Ga0335079_10007629_pt1 | contig 12297 bp, 14 predicted proteins | sample Lox_Sample_33_FD_206719 | JGI IMG/M metagenome (GOLD analysis project Ga0335079, IMG submission 206719) | Soil microbial communities from Loxahatchee National Wildlife Refuge, Florida, United States - Lox_Sample_3.3 | ecosystem: Environmental > Terrestrial > Soil > Wetlands | place: USA... | reverse complement strand
CGCTGCCGCGGCGCTTCACGCTGATGTCGGTGATGGCGGGGCTGTGAGTCTGGAACACGCGCTCCACACCCTCGCCGTGGGAGATCTTGCGCACCGTGAACGAGGAGTTGATGCCTCGGTTGCTGCGTGCGATCACGACGCCCTCGTAGGCCTGGGCGCGCTCACGATCGCCCTCGACCACCTTCACCTGCACGACGACCGTGTCGCCCGGCTTGAAATCCGGGACCTTGCGGGTCATGCGGGCCTTTTCATGTTCCTGAATGATCTTGCTCATGACTGTCTTCCTCGAGATATTCATTCAACGCCCGGCTTGCGGCCGGCTTCAAATCCGCGGCGACGATCAGGTCAGGCCTGCGCCGCCAGGTGCGCCCCACCGACTGCTTCAGGCGCCAGCGCTCAATCGCCGCATGATCGCCCGAGAGCAGCACCCTCGGCACGGCGCGTCCCTCAAATACTTCCGGCCGCGTGTACTGCGGCCCCTCCAGGAGGCCCTCCGTGAAGGACTCCTGCTCACTCGATCGCTCATCGCCCAGGGCGCCCGGCAGCAGGCGCACCACGGCATCGATCACCGCGAGCGCCGGCAGCTCCCCGCCCGAGAGCACATAGTCGCCGATCGACAGCTCCACGTCCGCCCCGAGCGCGACAATCCGCTCATCGAGGCCCTCGTAGCGCCCGGCGATCAGCAGCAGTCCCGGCAGGGCCGCAAGCTCGCGCGCGCGGCGCTGGTCGAAACGCTCCCCCGAGGCCGTCAGGCACACCCGCAGGCTCCCCGCAGGCAGCCGCGCCGTCGCCGCTCGCACCGCCGCCAGTACCGGCTCGGGCTTGAGCACCATGCCCGGACCGCCGCCGTACGGCCGGTCATCGACCGTGCGGTGCGGATCGCTCGTATGCTCGCGCGGGTCCTCGGTCGCGACGGCGGCGATGCCGCGCTCCACCGCGCGTGCCACCACGCCGAACTTCAGCCCCTCGCGCACCATCTGCGGAAACAGGGTCACGACTTCAATCTGCATGACCCGCTACCGGCCAGTCCACCAGGATCTGCCGCGCGCCCAAATCCACCTTCTTCAGATACTGCGGCGTCGCCGGCACCCAGTGCTCCGCGTCACCCCGCACGACCATCAAGGCGCCCGCCGGCGCCTCCACGAAGTGCGCAACGACCCCGAGCTCGACGCCATCCAGGCTCCTCACGGCAAGACCGATGAGGTCGGCCCGGTAGTACTCGCCCTTGCCGGTCGGCGGCAGCTGCGCCCGCGCGACCTCGATACTGCGGCCCTTCAGGGTCTCGGCCGCCGTGCGATCCTCGAAGCCCTCGAGGCGCGCGACCAGTCCGTTTCCCTGGGCCTTGGCTTCCGCCAGCTGCACCACCCGGCGTGCGCCGCGTCCATCCGGCAGATTCCAGCGCCGGTACGCGAACAGACTCTCCGGAGGATCGGTGAAGGACTGCACGTGCACCCAGCCTCGCACTCCGAAAGGACTGCCGATGCGGCCGAGCTCCACCCAGTCGGACATGCGTCGGCAGCGGTCTGCCGGACGCCGTTCAGGCGGCCGTGGCGGTCGCCGCGCCCTGTTTGCGGTAGGAGCTGACCAGGGAGCGCACGCGATCGGACTGCTGTGCGCCCTTGCCGATCCAGTAGTCGATACGCGGCAGATCGAGCTTGAGCTTCGGTTGCCCGCGACGGGCGATCGGGTTGAAGAACCCGACCATCTCCAGCGACGCTCCGCCCTGACGCTTACGGCTATCCGTGACGACGAGGTGATAAAAGGGCTGATTCCGTGCGCCGCGGCGCGTCAGGCGGATCGTAACCATGAATTTGGTGCTCGCAAAAAAGAGCGCGGATTCTACGCAAACGGCGCCGAATATTCTAATCCGGCCGCCGGGTCCGATTCCGGGCCTCAGGAGCCGGGGAAACCGGGCGGGGCGCGGCCCTTCAGGGCCCCCATCAGGTGGCGCAGGCGCCCCCCTTTGAGGCTTTTCATAACCCGCTGCATCTCCAGGAACTGCTTCAGGAGCCGGTTCACGTCCTGCACCTGAACCCCGGCGCCGCGGGCGATCCGGCGCCGCCGCGAACCGTCCAGGACCCCCGGCTGGCGCCGCTCCTTCGGGGTCATGGAGTTGATGATGGCGATCTGGCGCCGCACCTGCAGGTCCCCCTGATCGGCCGAGACCCCCGCCCCCCGGGTCGCCGCACCCGGCAGCTTGTCGAGGAGCGTGCCGACCCCGCCCATCTTCTGCAGCTGCTCGAGCTGGCCCTTCAGATCCGACAGATCGAAGCCCTGCCCGCTCGTGACCTTGCGGGCGAGGCGCTCGGCCTCCCCGGTATCGACCTGCTTCTTGACCTGCTCAACGAGCGCCAGCACATCCCCCATCCCCAGGATCCGGGAGGCCATGCGCTCCGGGTCGAAGGGCTCGAGGGCCTCCGGCTTCTCGCCCACGCCGAGGAACACGATCGGACGGCCGGTGATCTCGCGCACCGACAGGGCGGCGCCCCCGCGGGCATCGCCGTCGGCCTTGGTGAGGATCACGCCGGTCAAATCGAGCGTCGCACCGAAGGCCTTGGCCGCATTGAGCGCATCCTGACCCGCCATCGCGTCGACGACGAACAGCCGCTCGGCCGGGTGGATCGCGCCATCGATGTCGCGCACCTCGGCCATCAGCTCTTCATCGACGTGCAGGCGTCCGGCCGTGTCGACAATGAGCACGTCAAACAGCGCCCGGCGCGCCCGCTCGAGCGCCGCGGAGGCGATCTGAGCCGGAGGCGTCGAGGCTTCCGCGGGGAAATACTCCGCGCCGACCTGCTGCGCGAGGCGCTCGAGCTGCAGCATCGCCGCCGGACGGCGCACGTCCGTGCTCACCATCAGCACCCGCTTGTGCTGCGAGTCGATGAGCCAGCGGGCGAGCTTCGCCGCAGTCGTGGTCTTACCGGCGCCTTGCAGGCCCGCGAGCAGGATCCCCACTGGCGGCTGCGCGCGCAGCTCCAGCCCCACTCGCGGCCGCGGCGCGCCGTCCGCCGCCTGCGGCGCACCGCCCGCCATGAGCGCGACCAGCTCCCTGTGCAGGATGCCGACGAAGGCCTGGCTCGGCGTCAGGCTCGAGGCGACTTCCTCGCCCAAGGCGCGGCTCTTCACCGAATCGATGAAGCGCTTGACCACGGGCAGGGCGACATCGGCCTCGAGCAGCGCCACGCGCACGTCGCGCAGCGCCTCGGTGATGTTGTCTTCGATGATGCGGCCCTTGCCGCGCAGCGCCTCGAGGGTGCGCGAGAGGCGTTGGGTCAGGCTGTCGAACATGAGCGGCATTATAGGTGTTTGGCACTATGCTAGAGCCTTAAGACTCAACGCCCGAGGATCGCGGCCTTGAACGAAGTCTCGACCCTGCTGCTGCTGCTGTACCTCCTGGGACTGCTCATGATCATCGCGTTCTCCTCGGGGACCGAGGTCGCGATGCTCTCGGTCAACCGCTACCGCGTGCGACATCGCGCCAAGGCGGGTCAATCGACGGCCAGGGTGCTCGAGCGGCTGCTGCAGCGGCCGGATGACTGGCTCGGCGTCAATCTGGTGATTCTCGCCGCGGCGAGCGTGTTTGCCTCGCAGGCGGCGACGCTGATTGCGCAGCGAACGTCCTATCGCTTCGCGCTGCCCGTGGCAGGCGTGGTGCTCAGCATCGCGATGATCGTGCTGGGCGAGCTCGTGCCGAAGATCTTTGCGGCCACGCATTCGGAGGCGGTGGCATTCAGCTCGGCCTATATCTACCGCGCGCTGGTGATGATCGCGCGCCCGGTGCTGTGGCTCACGAGCCGCACCGCCTACGGCGTGCTGCGGCTGTTTGGGGTGGTGCGCTCCTCCTCCAGCCGCGACTCATTCTCCACCGAGGAGCTGCGCTCGGTGGTTGCCGAGGCAAGTCCGATGGTGCCCGCACGCCACCGTCAGATGCTGCTCTCCATCCTCGACCTGGGCGAGGTGACGGTGAACGACATCATGATTCCGCGGCAGGAGATCGACGGCATCAATGTCGCCGACGACTGGGAGGACATCATGACGCGGCTGCGCGAGACCGCGCATACGCGCCTGCCGGTGTTCGACGGCGAGCTCGACAACATCCTCGGCACCTTGCACATGAAGCGCGTGGCGCAGGAGCTCGCGCGCGACAGCCTGACGCGCGAGCGGCTGATCGAGCTCGCCAGCAGCCGCGAGCCGTATTTCGTGCCCGAGGGCACGGCGCTCGCTGCGCAGCTGTCGCACTTCCAGCGCAATCGGCGCCGCAGCGCATTCGTCGTCAACGAGTACGGCGACATCGAGGGGCTGGTGACGCTGGAAGACATCCTCGAGGAGATCGTCGGTGAGTTCACCAACGATCCGGCCACCGCCACCCACAAGGATGTGCATGCGGAAGCACCGGGCGTCTTCATCGTCAATGCGAGCGCGACCATTCGCGCGCTCAATCGCTCGCTGCAATGGCAGCTGCCGACCGATGGTCCCAAGACCCTGAACGGCCTCTTGCTCGAGCGCCTGGAGACGATCCCGGAGCCCGGCACGATGCTGCGCGTCGGCAACTACGAGTTCGAGGTCCTGCAGCTCGGGGACAACGCGATCCGCACGGTGCGCGTGCGCATCACGCACGTGCCCTAGAGTTGCGGGCTAGAACGCCGCGCTCAAGGCATCCGCGAGGCGCGCGACCGGCACGACCTCGATCCCCTCGGGCGATTTTCGCGGCGCGTTGGCCTGCGGAATGATGGCGCGCTGGAAGCCTTGCTTCTGGGCCTCGCGCAGCCGCTCCTCGCCGTAGGCGACCGGACGGACCTCGCCGGTGAGCCCGATCTCGCCGAATACGATCAGGGATCGCGACAACGCCCGGTCCTTCAGGCTCGAGACGAGCGCGAGCGCGATCGGCAGGTCGGCTGCGGTCTCCGCGATCTGAATACCCCCGACGACGTTTGCGAACACGTCGTGCTCCTGCAGACTCACGCCCGCGTGACGATTCAGGGCCGCAAGCAGCATCGCGAGCCGGTTGGCATCGAGTCCTTGCGCCACCCGCCGCGGCGCCCCGAAGCGCATGCGATCCACGAGTGCCTGCAGCTCGATCAAGAGTGCCCGGCCTCCCTCATGCGTGACGGTGACGATGCTGCCGGCGGCAGGCTCGCTCGCGCGCGCCAGGAAGATCGCCGCCGGATTGCGCACTTCCTTCAGGCCGCTCTCGGTCATCGCGAAGAACCCGAGCTCGCCCACCGCGCCAAAGCGATTCTTGGTGGCGCGGATGATGCGAAAGCGGCTGCCCGCTTCGCTTTCGAAATACAGCACCGTATCGACCAGGTGCTCCAGCACGCGCGGCCCTGCGATCGCTCCTTCCTTGGTGACGTGGCCGATGATGACGACCGCCGTGCCGGTCGCCTTGGCAAAGCGCACCAGCTCTGCGGTGCATTCGCGCAACTGCGAGACGGCACCGGCGCTCGATTCGACCGCGCTGCTCTGCATCGTCTGGATGGAATCGATGACCAGCAGCGCTGCGCGGCTCTCGCGCGCCTGCGCGAGCACGGCCTCAAGCTCACTGTGCGTGGTGAGCGCCAGGCGCGGAGCCTCCAGGGCGAGCCGCCGGGCACGCAGGCTGATCTGGGCGGCGGATTCCTCGGCGCTGGCGTACAGCACTTCGACGTTGCGCGCGGCGTGTGCGGCGACCTGCAGGAGCAGTGTGGATTTGCCGATACCCGGGTCACCGCCGATCAGGCTGACCGAACCGGGCACGATGCCGCCCCCGAGCACGCGATCCAGCTCGCCCTGGCCGCTCGGGAGTCGCTCGGAGGCGCTGTCCGGGGCAGCGCCCAGCCGCTCGCGCGGGGCGGCGGTGGTGCGCCGGCCGGATTTGCCCATTCCGGCTGCCGCGCCCGCGCCGGCGCGGACGGATTCTTCAGCAAGTGTGTTCCAGGCCGCGCAATGGGGACACTGTCCTTGCCATTTCGCGCTGTGTCCCCCACAGGCCGCACATACGAAAATGGAGGCCGCGGACCGAGAGGGCATGGAGTGCGATTCCGCTCCGAGTTGGCTAGGATGCGCGCAGTTTGTGACCAGCCGCGCGGACAGGTTCAGCGGCAATGCTAGCTTATGCAGCCTGCAAATAGGCGCGTAGGCCACTGCCGTAGGGGTATGCCTGGGCTACGGGGAGCGCAGTGTGGGTATGCTACGAACAAGATCCCTCTGGGCCGGATGGTGGCTCTAACGTGACGTCCGTCACAGTTTTCGCAATTCGCCCTCTGGGAGGGCGGAGTTGAGTTTGCGCGGCAAGCTGCAGCTCGTCGGCCAAACCGACGTGGGCAAGGTGCGGGAGCACAACGAAGACACCATTGCCTTCGATCCCGACATCGGCCTGCTCGTGCTTGCCGACGGCATGGGCGGCTACAACGCCGGTGAAGTCGCGAGCGGCATCGCGGTCAAGACCATCGTCAATCTGGTGCGCGAGTCGGTCGAGCGGGAAGACATGCGTGTCCAGGACCGCGAGACCGGCATGTCGCGCCCCAGCATCATCCTGCGGGACGCCATTCATCGGGCGAACAAGATCATCTATCAGACAGCGCGCACCCAGCCGCAATGCGAGGGCATGGGCACGACCGTAGTCAGCGCACTGTTCTTCGACAACCGCATCGCGATTGCCCACGTCGGCGACTCGCGCCTGTACCGCATGCGCGGCGAGAAGTTCGAGCAGGTGACTATGGATCACTCGCTGCTGCAGGAGCTCGTCGACCGGGGCTTCTACTCCGCCGAGGAGGCGCAGCGGGCTGCAAATAAGAACTACGTCACACGCGCGCTCGGTGTGGAGCCCAACGTCGAGGTCGAAATCCAGGAAGTGCCCGTACAGAAGGGTGACTTCTATGTTTTGTGCTCGGATGGCTTATCCGACATGGTAGAAGATGACGACATTCACTTAACGATAAGCACCTTTAGTGCTAATCTGGATACGGTCGCTAAGCAGTTGATTCAGCTGAGTAATGATAATGGGGGTCGTGACAACGTGTCCGTTGTCATGGCTCAGGTCGTTGAGGCGTTCCCCGCCAACAAAGGAATCTTCGACAAGATTCTCGGCTGGCTGGGCTGAAGACTAACGAGGCGCACATGGCAAGGTTGGTGTTAAGCCTGGACGGCCAGATGATGGCTGAATACAACATGAACAAGGAGCGTTACACCATCGGCAGGCTGCCGGACAACGACATCCGCATCGACAACGGTGCAGTGAGCGGTCACCACTCGCTGATCATCAACATCCTCAACGACTCGTTCCTCGAGGATCTGAACAGCACCAATGGCACCTACGTCAACGGCAAGCTGATCAAGAAGCACGCGCTCCAGCACGGCGATGTGATCACGGTGGGACATCACCAGCTGCGCTTCGTCGAGGACGACGAGGCCCAGGACGAGTTCGAAAAGACGATGGTGATCCAGCCGTCGTCGCGACCGATCGAGAAAGTACGCGCCGCCGCCGCAGCGGAAGACGGTGCGGGCGGCACTGCCCTCTCGGCCACCGGCGCGCGCAAGGCGCTCGCCGACGGCGCGACCGCGCTCAAGAAGGCGAAGCTGCAGGTGCTCTCCGGCGCCTTTGCCGGCCGCGAGCTCGAGTTGAACAAGGCGCTGACGACGCTCGGTCGTCCGGGTGTGCAGGTCGCTGCCATCACCCGCCGGCAGGACGGCTATTTCATCGTCCACGTCGATAGCGACAAAGAGAACGACTTCCCGCTCGTCAACGGCTCACCGATCGGCGGTCAGGCGCGGCGCCTGTCCGACAACGACGTGATCCAGCTGGCCGGCGTGAAGATGGGGTTCTTCGAGAACTAGCGGATCTTCATCCCGATGCGGCCCCAGTCGGGCCAGCCGGGAATTTGCCAGTTCATCCAGATGCGGTGCGCGTGCCCGACGAGGTTCGCGTCCGCCACCATGCCCACATCGGGAAAGCGGCTGTCCTCGCTGTCGTTGCGGTTGTCGCCCATGAAGAAGTAGTGCTCGGGCGGCACGACCCCGTCAAAATCCTTGCTCCACCGGTCGGCTGCCAGCAAGATCACGTGAACCTTCTCGCCGAAGGACTCGAGGCCGAGCGGTGAGCCGTGAAAGCCAAAGCCGCCTGAATACGTTCCACCGGGTGCCAGCGGCACGAGCCGACCGTTGATCGTGAGGCGGTTGTCGCGCACCACGACATGATCCCCGGGCAATCCCACCAGGCGCTTGATCAGATCGATCGAGGGCTGGGAGGGTGAGCGGAACACGATGACATCGCCGCGCTGCGGCTTGCCGGTCGAGATGAACTTGGTGTTCAGGATCGGCCAGCGCAAACCGTAGTCGAACTTGTCGACCAGGATGAAATCCCCGTGCACGAGCCCCGGCATCATGGAGTCCGAGGGGATGCGGAACGGCTCGAAGATGAACGAGCGCAGTATCGCGACCATGAGCAGCACGGGAAACAGGGAGCGCGTGTAAGAGAAGATCTCGCGCGCGGCCTTATTCGGGAGCCGCGTCGGCGGGAACATCCCGCCGATCAGCGCGATGAGACCGACCACGAGCGTGGCCCCGCAGATGATGGCGGTGAAGTCGAGATCCATGACGGTCAGCGAGAATCGGCGCTGCAATGAGCCGGGGACGGCGCCGCATCGGCAATGCGGCTTCCCGCACCGCCGGCGGCCCAGGTGAGGGTCGCAGCGCCCAGAGTGACGATCGCGAAGGCGGTCGCAAAACGCTTGAGGATCACGAGAATCTCGGCCGTCACTCTCAAAATCACGCGCGCGGCACGGGTCACGGTGGCCGAACGCGCGAAGCGCAGCAGCGCCCAACTCGAAGCGCTGCCGACCTGCCCCCAGTACCAGGCGCGGCTGCGGCCTTGCTGGTACTGCTCGAGCACATCGCCGAGGAGCGAGTCGCGGCGATAACTCGCGGCAAGGCGCTGCAGCAGCCACTCGGCCAGTCGTGGCGGTGTTCGGGGCTTCATGCGGGCTTTCCCTCCCAGTGCGTCAGGCGGCTCGCGAGCCGCTGCAGCATGCTGCACGCCTCACGGGCCTCGCGCAGTCCTGCGGCGGTCGGCCTGAAATAGGTGCGGGCCTTGCCGCCGCGTTCCGCGGTCGGCTCACCCAGTGTTGAGCTCACGAGTCCCTTGTGCTCGAGGCGCTCCAGCGCCGCGTACACGCTCGCCAACGCCACCTCGCGTCCGCTCTTCTCCGCGATATCGCGCGAGATGACGACGCCGTAGGCATCCCCTGCCGGACGCAAGGTCGCGAGCAGCACCATGAGCTCGAGCTGCCCGAGATATTCGCGGCGCCTCATAACTTCTACATTAGTGATGTTATTACGATAATGCAACTTTCAGATGAGCTCGCGCGGGACGCGCTGGCGAACGCCGCACAGCAGCTCGAAAGGAATCGTGCCGCCGTGCGCTGCGATCTCACTGACATCGAGGCCGCGGCCCCAGAGCACGCAGCGCGTACCTACACCCACCTCGGGCAGCTCGGACACATCCACTGCGATCATGTCCATGGATACGCGGCCGACGAGTGACGCGCGCCGGCCATTGACCAGCACGGGCGTGCCGGTCGCGAGACTGCGCAGCAGTCCATCGCCGTAGCCGCCGGCGACGATCGCGACGCGACAGTCGCGCGGCGCGGTCCACGCACCGCCGTAACCCACGGTCTCACCGCGGGGGACCTGACGCACGGTAATGACTGTCGAGGCGAGCGTCATCACCGGGACTAAGCCGAATTGCGCGCCGCTTTGCTCGGTGAACGGCGAGACGCCGTAGAGCGCAAGCCCCGGCCGCACCCACTCCCCGCCCGCCTCCGTCCACCCCAGAATGCCCGCGGAGTTTGAGATGCTGGTGCGAAGTCCGAGCTGCCCGGTGAGCGCCCGGAACCGGGTGAGCTGCTCGCGAGTCATGGGGCAATCGCGCTCGTCCGCGCGGGCAAGATGCGTCATCACGCGAATCTCGGCGGCGGGCGTGCGCAGCGCGCGAATTCTCTCGAGCACCTTCGGGAAATCCTCGGCGCGAAAGCCGAGACGGTTCATCCCGGTGTCGATCTTGATCCACACCACGAACCGCTCGGGTCCGTTGAAGCGTTCGAGGAGCGCCACCTGCAGCGGATCGTGAACGACGATCTCGAACTCGTGGTGGGCGGCGGCGGCGAGCTGCTCTGGAGTGAAGACGCCCTCGAGCAACACAATCGCTTGTTTGATACCGGCCTCGCGAAGTGCGATTCCCTCCTCCAACCGTGCCACGGCGAAGGCATCGGCCTCGGGCAGTGCGAGAGCGGTCGGCACGAGTCCATGCCCGTAAGCGTTTGCTTTGATGACCGCCAGCACGCGGGCACCCTGGATCTTGGCGCGGATCTGTCGTAGGTTGGCTTGCAGCGCGTGCGTGTCGATGATCGCGCGGATCAGCTGCGTCACCGCAGAATGCCTTCGGCGTAGGAATCCGGCGCGTGATTGACGAAGCGCGTGTACTGACCCTGGAAGGTCAGGAGGAACGTGCCGATCTCGCCGTTGCGATGTTTGGCGAGATCGATCTCCGCGATGCCTTTCTTCGTCGTGTTCTTGTCGTAAACCTCTTCGCGGTAGATGAGCAGGATCATGTCCGCGTCCTGCTCGATGCTACCGCTTTCACGAAGATCCGACATTACCGGCTTTTTGTGCTCGCGCTGTTCGACGCTGCGATTCAACTGCGACAGCGCGATGACCGGCACCGCCAGCTCCTTGGCGAGCACTTTAAGGCCGCGCGAAATCTCCGCGATCTCGTTCGCGCGATTCTCTTTGGTGCCGGGCACAGACATGAGCTGCAGATAATCGACGACGACGAGATCGAGGCCGTGCTCTCGCTTGACGCGCCGCGCGCGGGCCCGCAACTCCGTCGGTGTGAGCGCCGGCGTCTCATCGACAAATACTTTGGCCTCCGAGAGCTGGCTCGTTGCCCCGGTGATTCGCACCCAGTCTTCGTCAGAGATGCGCCCGCTGCGCAGACTGCCCAGAGGGACACTGCCGATCGAGGCCAGCATGCGCGTGACGACCTGCTCGGAGGGCATTTCCATGCTGAAGATGGCCACCGACGCACGGATGTCGGGATGAATGGCCGCGTACTCCGCCATGTTCACCGCGAGCGTCGTCTTACCCATCGAGGGCCGACCGGCGACGACAACCAGATCGCCAGGTCTCAAGCCACCCGTGAGCTTGTCGAAGTCCGAAAACCCGGTGGCCAAGCCGCGGAGCTTGTCGGGATTGGTGTGCCATTCGTCGATCTGATCGATGATGCCGGGCAGCAGATTGCGGACGGCGACGGTGCCGGCACGGCCCCGGAACCCCGCGTCTGCGATCTCAAACACACCCTGCTCGGCGCGATCGACCAGATCGCGCGCACTCTGGCCGTCATTGTTGTAGACCGAGGCCGCAATTTCGGTACCGGTCTTGATGAGCTGACGCAGCAGTGAGCGCTCGCGGACGATCTCCGCGTAGGCGCGGACATTGGCGGCGGTGGGAGTGTCGCGCGCGATGGTGCCGAGATAGGCAAGTCCGCCCGCATCGCCGAGGCGCCCGATGCGCTCGAGTTGCTCGGAGACAGTGACGACATCGCAGGGTTTGCCGGAGGCGGCGAGCACCGCGATGGCTTCGAACACCAGGCGGTGATCGGGGCGGTAGAAGTCCTCCGCCCGCACAACGTCGGCCACCTGATCCCAGGCGCTGGGATCGAGCAGCAGGCCACCCAGCACTGCCTGCTCCGCCTCAATCGAGTGCGGGGGCGTGCGGACCTCGACGACCGAGGCCTCCTGATCGCGACGCGATTTCGCGGGGCCGGCCACGTGTGGGTGCGGAGCCGGCTACTCCTCGCCGACGATGGTCACGTGCAGCGGGACATCCACGTCCGCATGCAGGTGCAGGCTCACCGTGTGCTCGCCGACCATGCGCAGCGGGCCGTTCGGCAGCCGCACTTCGCTGCGCAGGATCTCGTGTCCGGCGCGCGTGCACGCTTCCGCGATGTCGGCGGTGCCGATGGAGCCGAAGAGCTTGCCCTCGGTACCGGCCTTGGCCGTGATCGTGAGCTTGAAATCAGCGAGCGCGCCCTGGCGCGTCTTGGCGGACTGCAGGTGCTCGTGCGCGATGCGCTCGAGCTCGGCGCGGCGCTCTTCGAACTTGGCGACATTCGCGGGCGTGGCGAGCGTCGCCTTGCCCTGCGGCAGCAGGAAGTTGCGCCCGAAGCCGGAACGCACCTTCACGCGATCGCCGATGTTGCCGAGGTTGGCTACTTTCTGAAGCAGGATGACATCCATCGCGCGGCCCTCTAGTGCTGATCCG
>Ga0335079_10007628_pt1 | contig 12298 bp, 10 predicted proteins | sample Lox_Sample_33_FD_206719 | JGI IMG/M metagenome (GOLD analysis project Ga0335079, IMG submission 206719) | Soil microbial communities from Loxahatchee National Wildlife Refuge, Florida, United States - Lox_Sample_3.3 | ecosystem: Environmental > Terrestrial > Soil > Wetlands | place: USA... | reverse complement strand
GTATGAAGAAACTGATACCGGTTCTAATTGGGCTATCGTTGTTGGGGACAACGATCGTGAGTACGTTTGCCCAGGAGACCAAAAAAGCACCGGCCGCCCCGAAAAAGAACCAAAAGAAAGGCAGCAAAAAGAAGGAAGAGACCTCCGAGAAGAAGGGTTGATAAGGCTTCTCTGACGCGCCATTCTGTCGCCCGCACCGCGACAATCGCGCGGTGACTTGAATCCGGTTAGCGGTACGGGCACAGGATATTACCCCAGTTCAGTTAGTCTGATTGAAGCTATCCGTAGAAGTGTGCTTGGGTCCTCAGAAATCGCCACTGGCTTGGACAAACCGGCAATCGTGGAGCGTGCTACCCGGCACCGGGTCGTACAAGTGGTTCCGGTATTGCTGTTGGCGGGAACATTCCTCTTATACTCCCAGACGTGGGCATTCTCTTGGGATGAAAGCTACCATCTGCTGGCCGCGCAACTCATCGCGGCTGGCAAAACGCCCTACATCGATTTCTGTTTTCCGCAAACCCCTCTGAATGCATATTGGAATGCCGGCTGGATGAGCCTGCTCGGCCAGAGCTGGCACGTCGCGCATCTGTTTGCGGCGTTGCTGACTGTGGTTGGGGTCTTGACGATCGCCGACTTCGTCGCCCGGCGGTTTCCCGTTGCCGAGTGGCGCCTGCCGGCCGCCGGTGTCACCTGGTTAGCGGCCGGATCGAACGCGAGGGTATTGTTCAACGCGACCGTCGGGCAGCCGTACGGCATGTGCCTCCTGGCTTTGGCCGTGGCGTTCCGATTTGCTGTAAGTGCGGTGGCAGGCGCAGGCCTGGTGAGAGCGGGGTTGGCGGGGTTGTTCGCCGGAACGGCCGCGGGCGCGTCGCTTCTGACCGCGGCGGCGACCCCAGTGCTCCTCGTCTGGCTTTTCATCAACAACCGGGCGGGCAGCCGGTGGCGAAAATGCCTCGCGTTCCTCAGCGGTGCGGCTGTCCCCTTTTTTCCGGTTTTCTGGTTGTTTGTCCAGGCGCCGCAACAGACCTGGTTCAATGTCGTCCAGTATCATGCTATTTTCCGGAACCTGTATTGGCCCGGCACAACACAGCATGATCTGGAGGTCCTGACTTCCTGGATAGACTCCGGTCAGGCGGTGACGATCCTGGTTCTTGCGATATCCGGGTTGTGGTACGTGACGCGCATCTTCGATTGGCCGAAGCCGGTGAAAGCCGAGTTTTCCCTCTGCGCGTGGCTGGCGTCGGGGCTTGGTGTCGAAATTGCGCTGGCGCACCCAACGTTTCCGCAGTATTTCCTGCTGACCGTGCCGTTTCTCGCGATCCTGGCGGCGGCAGGAATGTATGGCATCCGGTCGCAGCTCGCCGAGTGGGGCGGAGTAGCCGCCATTTGGTTGTTCGCACTCGTCATGGTCTTTGGGCTTGGCAGAGCCTTATATGACCGCCAGCAGTATTCCACATGGAGCGACTATGAGAGCATCGCCGCCGTAGTCGAACAAGTCACGCCGACGAACGCTCCGGTGTTCGCTCAGGAGCCGATCTACTTCCTGACGCGGCGACTGCCGCCGCCCGGGCATGAGCTGTCCTATTCGCACAAGGTGTATCTACCCGCCCCGGAAAGAGCGCGCCTGCATATCATCACCGAGGATGAAATGAAACAGCAGGTGCGATCGGGGATGTTTGCGACCGCCGTCAGTTGCGACGACGACGAGATCGCGGCGGATGGCTTGAGCGAGCTGTACCTGAAGAGCACGCCGGTCTCCGATTGTTTCGTGTTTTCGGGACTGAGACGGCCTGAATCGCACTGATACCCATGGGAATCCTCTACGGCGTGACGATTTTCCTCTCCGCTTTTCTTCTGTTTCAGGTGCAGCCGGTGATTGCCAAGATCATCCTGCCCTGGTTCGGAGGCTCATCGGCTGTCTGGAGCACCTGCATGCTCTTCTTCCAATCCGTGCTCCTGCTGGGTTATCTGTATGCCCACTGGCTCCATCAGAAAGTGGCGGGACGAAGGCAAGCGATGCTGCACGTTGTGCTGCTTGCCGGAAGTGTAGCCGCGTTGCCGATCATGCCGAACGCGGCGTGGAAGGCCGCCAGCGCCGGGAATCCCGCCTGGAAAATCCTGGCGCTACTAACGGTGACGATCGGGCTTCCCTATTTTGTGCTCTCCTCAACCAGCCCTCTCGTCCAGGCCTGGTATGCGCGGACACACAAAGGCGCGATGCCGTATCGGTTGTTCGCTCTGTCCAACGCGGCATCGATGCTGGCACTGCTCAGTTACCCGGTGGTCGTGGAGCCGAATCTGACATCCCGCACGCAGGTGGTGATTTGGTCCGCGGCTTATGCCGGTTTCGTCCTGTTGTGCGGCTTGACTGCCTGGCTTGTGCCGAGGAAAGATACCGGAATTCGGGAGGCCTCCCGTGCATCCGGCGACATCGGTCCGGCTCCAGGCTGGGCTGTCCGCGTGTTGTGGGTAGTTTTGGCCGGCTGCGCTTCGGTGCTGCTGCTTTCGGTAACGACATTTCTGACGCAGGACGTCGCGGCCATTCCGTTTCTCTGGATTCTCCCACTCAGCGCTTATCTTTTGACGTTCATCCTTTGTTTCGAATCGCCCCGGTTGTACCGCAGGAGCATCTTTGTTCCTCTGCTTGGCGCGGCTTTGGTCTTCATGGCCTGGAGGCTGTGGCCGGTCCACGCGCTACTGGCGTTGGCGCCGTCAGTCGCGCTGGTGACCGGGTCGTTGTTTGTCGTTTGCATGGTATGTCATGGCGAACTGGTTCGCCGCCGGCCATCCGCCAGTCATCTGACCGCCTTCTATGTGTCGGTTTCACTGGGCGGAGCGTTGGGCGGCATTTTCGTCGGGCTGGTGGCGCCGGTGTTGTTCAATGGTTATTACGAACTCCATCTTGGTCTGGGACTATGCGCGGCCTTGGCCGCTGCCGCACTATGGCGGGCAACCGAGTCTTTGCACCGCAGGGCGCGGCTCCTTGCGAAGGGCGCTGCAACGGTCGTACTGAGTGCCTACCTGGTGGCGCTGGGTTACGCCGTGTACGGATCGGTTCGCTCATGCCGCGTGGTCACACGCAATTTTTATGGCCAGCTTCGAGTGCGCGACTATGGGGATCCCGAGGAGGATGCGGATGCCGTGCGCACGCTGGTGCATGGTCTGATTAACCACGGCGAACAAATGCTCCGTGCCGAGTACCGCCGCACCCCGATCGCCTATTTTTGTCCGCAAAGCGGCATCGGCCGTGCGATGCGGGCTCTCGAAGGCAAGCCGCGCCGCGTAGGCATTCTCGGCTTGGGCTGCGGCACGCTGGCGGCTTATGGTCGAGCAGGAGATCTCATACGGATCTACGAGATCAATCCACAGGTGATCGAGCTGGCAGAATCTCAATTCACGTATCTGAGCGATACTCCCGCCCGACGCCAAGTCGTGTTGGGCGACGCTCGTCTGGCGCTGGAATCAGAGCCGAGCCAGCAATTCGATCTGCTGGTGATGGATGCCTTTTCCGGCGACTCTCTGCCGATCCACCTGATTACGCGGGAGGCTTTCCTCACCTACTTCCGCCATCTCAAGCCCGACGGAATTGTGGCCATCGACATCACCAACAAATATCTGAATCTGCGGCCAGTGATTGCGGCTGTCGCTGCCGGGTTCCACGAGACGGCACTGGTTTATGATTTCGATCCCGGGGACGAGGATTCCCTTTGTTTCAGCTGCAACTGGGCGCTCATTATGGATCCGGCCACGGCCGAAGCTCATCCGGAGTTGCAGAGGCAAGCGCAACTGCTTCGACCTAGTCCCGAATTCCGCGCCTGGACTGACGACTTCTCGAATCTGTTCGGAATTCTGAAGTAGCTGGGTCGCCGTTCGAGCCGATTTCCTATACTCAAATTGTGGGGATTGGGCGGACTCTGATCATCGCGGGGGTGGCGTTGATCGTGATCGGGCTGCTTGTCAGCGTGGCGGGAAGATTGCCGTTCCGCCTCGGGCGATTGCCGGGCGATATCTACATCCACGGCAAGAACTCGAGTTTCTATTTCCCGCTGACCACATGCCTCCTGCTCAGCGTGCTCTTCTCGCTCGTCCTTTGGTTATTCCGGCGCTGAGTCAGCGCAGGCGGCCCATCTTGTCGAGCGGCCAGTAAACGAAGACGGCCTTGCCGTAAATAAACTTGCGCTCGACGCAGCCCCACGTCCGGCTGTCATTGGATGAGTTGCGGTGATCTCCCAAGACAAAGTATTGATCGGATGGAATCCGCTCGGGGCCCCACGAGACCCGGTCGCGTTCTGCGTCTGGAACGTAGTCTTCCGCCAGCTTGCTGCCGTTTACATAGACATCGCCCTCATCGATACGGACGAGATCCCCAGGCAGGCCGATGATCCGCTTGATATACGATTTGGTTGTGTCGCGCGGATACCAGAACACCACCATGTCGCCGCGCTGAATCTCTCCAAGCCCGTAATGATAAGTGAACTTGTTGATGAAGATGCGCTCATCATTCAGCAGGGTCGGCATCATGCTCGTGCCTTCCACCTTCACCGGCTGGTAGATGAACACGATTAAGATGACGGCGATCAGGATCGAGAAGGCGAGATCGCGGGCCCAGGAAAGCGCGCCCCAAATCGCGGCCTTGCCGCTCGGTGCCCCCAAATGGGGCTGGTCGGCCGGCGCCGTAGCCTCGATTGGGGAGTTTTGGTTCTCCAGCATCCTTCCGCTGTTTATTATAGACGGTTGCGCCGAGCCGGCGTTTCGCGTTCCAGTAGCGCCGGCGATCTTGTCGCCGGCGAACCGCACCGCCGATAAGATCGGCGGCGTTACTTCAGCAGATCGCTCAGCACCGTCAGCGGGACCGCCCCTTGCTGGAGCGCGCGGTCATTGAATTCGGCGAGGCTGAAGGCGCCGCCCTTGGCTTGCTTGTACTGCTCGCGGATGCGGTTCCACCCGCGCCATCCCAGGAAGTACATCGGTAACTGGCAGGACGATAGCTTGGCCCGCTGTAGTTTGCCAGCGGCCTCCTCCTGCTCCTGGAAGGTCTGGGTCTTCATCAGGTCCATGGCTTCCTGGTCGGTCATGTTCATCGTCTGGAGGCGGACGTCGAGGATGGCATTCGCCAGCACGCGCAGCTCTTCTTTGGCAAACGTCAGCGCCATCTCGGGAGCGTGATCCAGAAAGCCCTCATCGAGCACCACTTGGGTGGCGTATTCGGCCCAGCCTTCGATGTACGGGCCGTTGCCGAAAACCGAGCGCAGCACGCGGCGGCTCTGCGGCTGAACATCGTTGGCCACCTCACCCTGCACATAGTGGCCGGGAATGGCTTCGTGCAGCGTCAGCAGCTTCAGCTTGTAGAAGTTGTACTCGCGCAGCTTCGATTCCACGCGCGCTTTCGGCCAGTCCGCGGGGATGGGTGTCACCCAGTAGAACGCGCCGAGCTGCGGTTCGAGCGCAGGGGCCGGGGAAAACCCGCCGACGGAATAAATGCCGCGCATGAATTCCGGCGTCGGAATCACCTGCAGGTTGGAGCGCGGCGGCAGCGTGAGCAGGTGTTTCTGCTGAACAAATGCGCGCGCTTCGGCCAGATCCTGCCGCGCGTCGTCCATGAACGATTCGCGGGTCGAGTGGCGCTCCGCAATTTTGTCGAGCACTTCGCCGATAACTTTGTTCTCGCGAGCGGCCCCGGAAAGCTCGGCGTGATCCTTGTGCGCCGGGAACATGGTGCGGTGCAACGGGAGGGCAAGGTCGAGCATGCGCGCGCGCGTGCGCGCCAGTTGCTGCTCGGCTTCGGCCAGGGTGGTGCCGGGGTCAATGCCGCTTTCCAAGGTGTAGCGGAATTTGCGCGCGTACAGATCGCGGCCTAAGCGCCAGTCGGCGGCGTTGCGATGCGAAAGATCGTTCTTTAGATAATCCTGGAACTGGCGCATGGCGTCGAGCGCCGTGGCCGCAGCCATATCGTATGCGGAGCGCAGGTCCGCGGGGACTTCGGCGCGAATGGTCTTGTCCACCAGCGCCAGATTGCCCTCGTTCTCCTCCATCGCGACAGTGGTCCAGATTTCGGGACAGTCGAGCAGGTTGCTGCGGGCCTGTGCGAGAAAGCGCGGGACTTTCTGCAGCCGCGCGATGATGTGGCGGATGCGGTCGGGCTTCGGCGCGTATTCCAGAACGTAGTGATTGAAGAACGCGTTGCCGAGCGTTTCCACATAGACAGTGGGACTGTGGAGCGCGCTGTGAATCTCGTTGAGATCGAGAAGCGAGAGGGCAATCTGGTCCTCAATGATGGTGCGGTCGGCGCGGTCTTCGGGTGTGAGGTCCTCAGGCTTTAAGGCTGTCAGGCGCTGCCGGAAGCCATTGTAGAACTGGCGCTGCTCGTCCTGAGCCCCTGCGCTGACGTCATCCAGCTCATCATCGAGATTCTGATTTCTATATTGGTGCAGTCCGATGCCGGTTGCGCTCACCGGCGAAAAGGAAAGAGTGGTGTAGACGAACTCGTCCGAGAGAGTACGAAATTCGGCGGAGCGGTCGTGGTTACATCCCGACATCAGAACCAGACCGGTTAGAGCAGCAGCGAGTTTCCACACCTTGTGATTGTACAGCCCGCCGGTGACAAGAACACCGGCGCCACCGAGCTTATCCGCGAGCGGTACGTGTGCGGTGGGGAATCTGCGGAACTGGATCGGCGGTAGGCTCGGAGCGCTGCCTGTCTCTGAGAAGTCGCATCTCGCGTAACACCTGATTACGCTCCGTCACGGCCCGCTGGAGCATCACCCGCTCACCGATGAGACAACCCCACAGTAGGGCGACGGATGCACCCATTGCCGCTAAACCTGGTGTGGTGATCCTGGCGATGCTCACTCCCGCGCCTCCGACCGGTGGGGTAGCAATCCGCGCACCAAAGATCAGAAACGCATAGTTCTATAGACTTGCGGGCAATCGCTGTGGATTCCCGCGCACAGGGCGTGGAAAAATTGACTGCGTCGGCGGTTAACGCGCGGCCATCAATGCGCGCAGACGGCGGGCGCGCTCGGGCGCGCGCAACTGACGAAGTGCTTTTGCTTCAATCTGGCGGATCCGCTCGCGTGTAACGTCGAACTCCTGGCCGATTTCTTCCAGAGTGTGCTCGCGTTCACAACCAATGCCGAACCGCATCCGGATCACCTTCTCCTCCTTCGGAGAAAGCGTCTTGAGAATGCCGGCGGTTTCGTCGCGAACGTTGGTTTCGATCACCGCATCCACCGGCGAGCCGACCCAGCGATCTTCGATGAGGTCTCCCAGCGCCGACTCGCCGTCACGGCCGACCGGCGTCTCCAACGACACCGGGTCACGGGAGATGGTTTTCAACTTCTGCACTTTTTCGACGGGAATATCCATCCGACGCCCGATTTCTTCATTCGTCGGAGTCCGGCCCAGTTCCTTTTCGAGCTCTCGGGTCGCCCGGAGGAACTTGTTCATGCTCTCGTTCATGTGAACGGGAATACGAATCGTGCGTGACTGGTCGGCGATAGCTCGGGTAATCGCCTGACGAATCCACCACGTGGCGTAGGTGGAGAATTTATAGCCCCGGCGATACTCGAACTTGTCGGCAGCGCGCATCAAGCCGATATTGCCTTCCTGAATCAGGTCGAGCAGGTGAAGTCCGCGATTCACGTACTTCTTGGCCACAGAAACGACCAGGCGCAGGTTGGCTTCGACGAGATCCTTCTTGGCGCGCTCGGCCTCGGCCTCACCGTGCCGGATGACCGTCAAGCTGTGCTTCAACTCCGGCAGAGTGGCGCCGGCAGTCACTTCCCGCTTTTTGATTTCCCGCTTGATCTCGCGAAGGCGGGCCTGCTGGGCAACATTGTTGCGAATTTCCAGCTTTTTGACTTCGCCATCGAGGTGCGTGAGTTCGTCGACCGCGCGTTCGATCTCGCGCGAGAACTCCTTCCATTTGATGGCCTTGAACGGCACCCGGCGAATGGCTAGAGAGGTTTCCACGCGAGCGCGATTCAGCCGCCCGCACAGACGCTTTCGCGGCCGCTTATTGGCTACCGGGGTCGCTGCCACTTTCTCCTGCAGTTGCCCCTGCTTGCGATAGAGCGCCACGATATCCACAAATTGCTTCTGGGCATCGGCGCGCACCTTCAGGTCGGCGGGCGAACCTTCTTCGACATCGCCTAGATCGACAACCGTTTCCAGCTCGACGGCGGCCTTTTTGACCTGTTCCGACAGATCGACCACCACATGCTGGACCAGGGCCGAGCGGCTAATGGCCTTCTGCATTCGAAGCTTGCCGCGCTCCATGCGGCGCGCCAGGTCAACTTCGCCCTCGCGCGTCAGCAGTGGAACCGCACCCATCTCGCGCAGATAAACCCGTACGGGGTCATCGGTATAGATCGATTCTTCCACCGGCTGAGGGTGGAGAAAATCGGCCTCCTGAGCCGCCTCGGCATCGAAGAATTTGGCATCCTCTTCAAAGCCGAGACCGAGCGCTTCCGATCCATCTGGCAAGAACTGGTCTTCGAATTGGTCCACTAAGACTTACCTCCCCTCCTGGACAAGCTTTACGCAGCCGATTGTCTGGGAACGGGGTTTATATGTGCAGATTGCGGCTTGCTGATCCGGCTTGAGCTGCAGAGAAAATCTCCATCCCGGATTTAGCTTTCGCTCGATAATAACACCATTCCTTAACAAAGTTAAGTCCTATTTAAAGAGATGTCTGGACGGTGTTAAGGTTACACACTTTTACGCGATTGTCACAGAATCCACTGGCTGTTAGTGCTCAGGTCGCTTCTGCCGCATCAGATTCTTCAGTTCGTTGAAGAACGCCTGTTCGTCCTGGAAATCCCGGTACACCGAAGCGAACCGCACATAGGCGATCTTGTCGAGGTCCCGGAGCCGGTCCATCAGGAATTCTCCTACTTCAATAGTAGATATTTCTCGATCCGGCGAATCGCTCACCTTGGACTCGACTTCGTTCACCATTTCCGAAAGCTTCCCCATACTCACCGGCCGTTTTTCACAGGCTTTCAGTAGCCCCGCCAAAACCTTTTGACGATCGAATTTCTCGCGGCGGCCGTCCTTTTTCACGACCATGTAGGGAACTTCATCAATACGCTCGTAAGTGGTGTAGCGGCGCTCACAGGCCAGGCATTCCCGGCGGCGGCGAATGGCATCGCCTTCCTTGCTCTCGCGGGAATCTACGACTTTATCGTGCAAGTGATTGCAAAATGGGCACTTCACAACGGCACCTCGCGCCCGATCTGGCGCAGGCTATTCCATTTCAGGCCATCTTTCACGGCGATCAGCAGACCCACCGGCACCACCGCGACGAAGGTCATGATCCAGATCACAAAGGCAAGAGCGGCCGCCGTTTCCAGCCGGGTCCCGAATAGCTCAGTGAGGACCAGGATCGCGGCCACCTGAATTCCGCCGCCGATTCCCGGCAGCTGAATCACCGCCCCAAACGCGATAAACCCCAGAAAAATTGCCACATCGACAATCGTAAGATGGATGCCGGTAAACGACTGCACGACACACCAATAACACGCCAGGATGAACGCCCACTCGATCGCGGAATAGAAGAACACCAACAATAACGCGGCATCGCTGCGGGTGGATTCGACACCCTGGACGAACGCCCTCACCAGCCTCTCTGCGCGATCGAAATGGTGTTCCGGCAGGAACCGTAAAGCCTCGGTGATGCGCCGTCTGGCGGGCTCAGCCAGGTGGCGGAACGAAAACAGCACGATCACCAGGACCAAGGCGACGAAACCTAATAGCTTGCCGCCTACCGCCAGAATCGCCGTCAGCTTGGGGCCTACGGCCATCCCGGAAGCATTGACGCGCGCCAGCGCGAACCCGAACAGCAGCAGGGCCATGAGCAGGTCAAACATGCGCTCGAGCAGCAGCGTCGCAAGCTGCGACGAAACCGGCACTTCTTCTTTACGTGCAATCAGATAGGGGCGGACCAGTTCCCCCGGACGGCCGAACAGCGTAATGGCCGTAAACCCAATCACGGTGGCGGAGAGCAGGTTGGCCAGCGACGATCGGGGTTTTACCGGACGGATCATCACGCCCCAGCGCAGCGCCCGCCAATAGTACGTTCCGAAAATCGGCACCAACGAAACCAACAGCCAGGACCAGCGCAGCCGCGCGAAGGTGTGGGCGGCCAACTGCCAATCGAAAGCTTGCTGGGAAAGTTCGCGCCAGACCCACCAGGCGATAGCCGCGACCACGATGACGCAGCCCGCGACCCACTTCCACGTATGGCGGTGAATTGACCCTCCTCAAAAACCGGAAAATGCCCTGCCAGCACTGGCATACCGGAAAAATTGAACCTATCATGATAAAGCCTCGTTTCTCAGGATGAAAGAGCTAACGCGATGGCGACCGCGATCCTGACCTTGGAACCAAACGGGGCGAGCCGGCCCGGCCGGGAAGCTACACACCACGTATGGGGTGTGCAGGGGCGGCAAAACCTGGTGGAACGAGTTTTGGATCCGGAGTACAGCCTCGTATCGCAGTGCCTGAGCGGCGACGAGACGGCCTGGGAGCAAATGGTCCGGCTGCATACGCGACACGTGTACGCGCTGTGCTATCGATTCACCGGCAGCAACGCCGAGGCGCAGGATCTGACTCAGGAAGTATTCGTGCGGGTGTTTCGCACGCTGAAAAGCTTTCGGTCGGCGGAAGGCTCGTTTGCAACGTGGCTGTCGCGCGTGACAAGGAATCTGTTGATCGATCACTATCGCCGCACCAAGCAGGAGCGGGTGACCGATTCGATTGAAGAGCAACTGCCGACGTTGGAACAAGGCGGCGCGGCGGCCGACCGCAGACCCGACCAGGTGCTGGCGGGCCGCGAGGCGAGCGAGATCCTGCAGGCGGCCTTGCAGAAGCTCTCACCGGATTTGCGGGAGGCGGTGATCCTGCGTGATTTGCAAGAAATGGAGTACCGGGAGATCGCGCAAGTGCTCGGAATCCCGGAAGGCACGGTAAAATCTCGAATCAACCGTGGCCGGGCGGAACTCGGGCGGTTGTTGCGGAAACAGAAGCTGGCAGTATGAACTGCGCAGAGATCGAAATTTTGATCTGCGAGTACGTGGACGGCACGCTCACGGCGGCGCAACGCGCGGAAGTGGAGCGCCACTTGGCCGATTGCCCGAACTGCGCGGCGCTGGCTCAGGATTCGGCTGTGGCGGTGCAGTTCATGGAGCGGGCCGCCGAAGTGGAGCCGCCGCCGGAGTTGATCACGCGCATGCTGTTCGATGCGCCTTGGCAGAAGAGACGGTCGGGATGGCTTCCAAAGATTTTCAATTCGGTGCTGCAGCCGAAGTTTGCGTTGTCGATGGCGATGACGATTTTGTCGTTCTCGATGCTATTCGGAGGATTTCACCAGCTCCGGCCCGCCGATCTGGAACCCGCGAAAGTGTGGGCGGGCATCGAAGACCGGGCGTTTCGCGCGTGGGCGCGCACGCAGAAGTTCTACGACAATTTGAGGTTCGTTTATCAGATTCAAACAACCCTGCGCGAATGGCAGCAGGATCAGGAAGCGCAACAGCCTTCCGAAACCGCAGCCCCGAACAAGCCGGACGAGCACCGGCTGCCGGTGAAAACACCGGGACAGGGCGCGGCGCCGGCTCCGAAAGATGCGGGGAGAACACAGTGAGGGACTCGATATGAACTGCCAGAATCATCCGGAAGTGACTGCAACGGCGTTTTGCCGGTCGTGTGGGAAAGCGCTGTGCGATGCATGCCGGCACGACATCTACGGAACGGTGTATTGCGCCGAGCACTCGCCCGCCCCGGCAGCGGCCGCGGCAGCGCCGACGACGCCGCCGCCAACGGGAACGGGACCGTTTCCTCCTCCCTATGGCAGGTCTGACGTGAATCCCGGGCTGGCGCTGTTTCTCGGCTTCATACCGGGCGTCGGCGCGATTTACAACGGGCAGTACGCCAAGGGGCTGGTGCACGCGGTGATCTTCGGCGTGCTCATCAGCATTCTCAACTCCAGCCCGTCCTCGCTTCAAGTGATCTTCGGCATTCTCTTGCCGGTTTGGGTTTTCTACATGGCATTCGAGGCCTATCACACTGCGCGAAAGCGGCAGGCGGGCGAGCCGGTGGATGAATACTCGAGCATCATCAATCTGGGCGGGCATCCCAGCAACGCGCCGGTGGCCGGAGTGGTGCTGGTGGTCCTCGGCGTCCTGCTGCTGCTCGATACGCTGCACATCTTCGATTTCGAATACCTGACGCGGTACTGGCCGGTGCTGCTGATCGCGGCCGGCGTGTATCTGCTGTATTCCCGGTTTGCCGGCAGCAGCAG
>Ga0335079_10007625_pt1 | contig 12299 bp, 9 predicted proteins | sample Lox_Sample_33_FD_206719 | JGI IMG/M metagenome (GOLD analysis project Ga0335079, IMG submission 206719) | Soil microbial communities from Loxahatchee National Wildlife Refuge, Florida, United States - Lox_Sample_3.3 | ecosystem: Environmental > Terrestrial > Soil > Wetlands | place: USA: Florida... | reverse complement strand
ACCGCACTCGGTGCCCGCGCGCACCTCGCTGGCGTCGTCCTTGAAGCGGCGCAGCGACTCGAGCGCCCCCTCGAAGATCACCACGTTGTCGCGCAGCACGCGGATCGGGTTGTTGCGCTTGACCGCACCCTCGGTCACGAGACAGCCGGCCACCACGCCGAACTTGCTCGAGCGGAACACCTCGCGCACCTGCGCGACCCCGACGATGGTCTCCTTGATCTCCGGCTGCAGCATGCCGGACATCATCTGCTTCACATCATCGATGGCCTCGTAAATGATGCTGTAGTAGCGCACCTCGATGCCGGTCTCCTTGACCGCATCGCGGGCGCCGGAATCGGCACGCACGTTGAAGCCGATGATCAGCGCGCGCGAGGCGGCGGCCAGCTGCACGTCCGACTCGGTGATGCCGCCCAGACCGCTGGAGATGACCTTCACCTGCACCTCCTCGGTGGAGAGCTTGGTGAGCGCCTCGCGCAGCGCCTCGGCGCTGCCCTGCACGTCGGCCTTGATGAGCACCGACACCACGCCCGCCTTCGCCTCGCCCATCTGCGAGAACACGTCCTCGGCACGGGTGCTCTGGCGCGCGAGCTTGACGTCGCGGAACTTGCCCTGCCGGTACAGCGCCACTTCGCGCGCCTTGCGCTCGCTCTCGACCGCGAGCAGCTCATCCCCGGCGTTGGGTGCGGCGGACAGGCCGAGCACGACGACCGGCATCGAGGGCGGGGCTTCCTGCACCGCCTTGCCGTTCTCGTCGAACATCGCGCGCACGCGGCCGAACTCTGAGCCGGCGATGATGGGATCACCCATCTTGAGCGTACCGCGCTTGACCAGCACGGTCGCCACCGCGCCGCGGCCCTTCTCGATGCTCGACTCGATCACGATGCCGGAGGCAAGCCCGGAGCGCGGAGCACGCAGCTCGAGCACTTCCGCCTGCAGGAGGATGGCATCCAGCAGCTGATCGATCCCCTGGCCGGTGCGTGCCGAGACCGGCACGAAGATGTTCTGGCCGCCCCACTCCTCGGAGATGACCTCGTGCTTGGAGAGCTCGGTGCGCACGCGCTCGGGGTCCGCGTCACTCTTGTCGATCTTGTTGACCGCGACCACGATCGGCACGTTGGCCGCGCGGGCATGCTCGATCGCCTCGATGGTCTGCGGCATGACGCCATCATCCGCCGCCACCACCAGCACCACGACGTCGGTGGCCCTGGCGCCGCGTGCGCGCATGGCGGTGAAGGCGGCATGTCCGGGCGTGTCGAGGAAGGTGATGACGCCCTTGCTGGTCGCGACCTGGTAGGCGCCGATGTGCTGGGTGATGCCTCCGGCTTCGCCCGCGGCCACCTTGGTGCTGCGGATGTAGTCAAGGAGCGAGGTCTTGCCGTGATCGACGTGGCCCATGACCGTGACCACGGGCGGCCGCGGCTCAAGCTCGGCGGCGGCCGGGGTGCCCTGCGCCCCCTGCAGATCGACCTCGATCTGGTTCTCCTTCAGCAGCTTCGGCGTGTGGCCCATCTCCTCGACCACCAGCACCGCGGTGTCCTGGTCGATCGGCTGGTTGATGGTCGCCATGACGCCCATGTTCATGAGCACCTTGATGACCTCGTTCGCCTTGACCGCCATCTTCTGGGCGAGCTCGGCCACGGTGACGGTTTCCCCGATACCGACGTCGCGCTTGACCGGTGCGGTGGGCATCTCAAAGCCATGCCGCCCCTCGGCACCGGCGGAGGGCTGCGGCCGCGCCTTGACGCGCCGCTTCTTCTTGTAACGCGAGCTCACGTCGCCGGCGACATGCAGCTCCTGACGGCCGTAGCGCGTGGCCTTGTCATCCGCCGGCGGCTCGCTCGGGCGCACCGCCGCGGCGGCCGGCGCCACCGCCGCTCGTTCGGGCACGGCGCGACGCTGCTCGGGCTCCTCGCGCTCGCGCGTGCGGCGCGCCTCATCGTCGCGGGTGCGCTGCTCGGCCGCACGGCGCGATTCTTCCTGCGCGCGGCGCCGGACCTCTTCCTCCTCGATGCGGCGGCGGTTCTCCGCCTCCAGGCGCTCGCGCTCGCGGCGCTCGGCCTCGACGCGCTCGCTCGCCGCACGTGCGGCTTCCTCGGCCTCGCGCTTGCGCGAGTCGATCTCGTCCTGCTGCGCCCGCGCCTGCTCCTCGAGCACGTCGCGCTTGATGTAGTTGCGGGTGCGGCGCACTTCCACGTTGACCGTGCGCGCACGTCCCTGGTTGCTCGCGAGCTTCAGCTCGCTTTGCGTCTTGCGCTTGAGTGTGATCTTGCGCGGCGCACCATCGCCGCTGGCCTCCTCGCTCCCGTGGGCGCGGCGCAGGTGCGTGAGTAGCTCGAGCTTGGCATCATCACTGATGCGCGCATCGGGCCCGGAGACCTTGATGCCGGCCTGATCCAGCTGCGCGAGCAGCCGGTCCACCGGGACCTTCAGTACTTCCGCAAACTGGGAAACGGTCACTTCCGCCATAGCTCTTCGATCCTCAGGTTCCGTTGCCCGCTTCGAACCACGGCGCACGCGCCGTCATGATGAGCTTCGCCGCCTTGTCCGCCGCGAGCCCCTCGATGTCGGCGAGCTCATCGACCGACTGCTCGGCCAGGTCCTCGCGCGTGCGCACGCCGCGCCGAGCGAGGGTGAGCGCGAGGTCCGGGCTCATCCCCTCGAGCAACAGCAGGTCATCGGCCGGCATCGATTGATCGAGCGTCTCTTCGCTCGCGATCGCCTGCGTGAGCAGCACGTCGCGGGCGCGGTTGCGCAGCTCCTTGACGATGTTCTCGTCGAACTCCTCGATCGCCGCAAGCTCGGCCTGCGGCACGTAGGCGATCTCCTCGATGGTCGAGAAGCCCTCCTGCGCGAGGATGGTCGCGACGTCCTCATCGACATCCAGCTGCTTCATGAAGTTCTGCACCAGCTCCTTCGCCTCGGTCTCGCTCTTGGCCTCGGCGTCGGACTCGGTCATGACGTTCAGATCCCAGCCGGTCAGCTGGCTCGCCAGGCGGATGTTCTGTCCGCCGCGTCCGATCGCCTGCGAGAGCTTGTCCTCGGCGACCGCGATATCCATGCTGTGGGAGTCCTCATCGACCACGATCGACATCACCTCCGCGGGCGACATCGCGTTGATGACAAACTGCGCCGCGTTGTCGACGAAGGGGATGATGTCGACGCGCTCGCCGGCGATCTCGTTGGAGACCGCCTGCACGCGCGAGCCGCGCATGCCGACGCAGGCACCGACGGGGTCGATGCGCGGGTCGTTGCTGCGCACGGCGATCTTGGCGCGGATCCCCGGGTCACGCGCCGCGCCCAGGATCTGGATCAGGCCCTGGCCGACCTCGGGCACCTCGAGCTTGAAGAGCTCGATCAGGAACTCGGGCGCCGTGCGGGTGAGGAACAGCTGCGGGCCGCGCGGCTCCGAGCGCACTTCCTTCAGGAATGCCTTGATGCGGTCCTGGGGCTTGGCCTGCTCGCGCGGGATCATGTCGGTGCGCGGCACGAACCCTTCCGCGTTGCTGCCGAGGTCGATGTAGATGCCGTTGCGGTCGACGCGCTTGACCACCCCGCTCACCAGGGTGCCGACGCGGTCGCGGTAGGCATCGACCACCTGGGCGCGCTCAGCCTCGCGCACCTTCTGCACGATGACCTGCTTGGCCTGCTGGGCGGCGATGCGGCCGAAGGCGACCGACTCGATCGGCTGCTCGACGAAGCCGCCGACCTCGGCCTTCGGGTCCGCATCGAGGGCGTCCTCGAGGCGCCACTCGCGCTCGGGCACTTCGAGCTCCTTGGAGTCATCGGCGAACACCTTCCAGCGGCGGAAGGTGTCGTAGTCGCCGCTCTTGCGGTCGATGGCGACGCGCACGTCCCATTCCTCGCCGTGCTTCTTGCGGGTAGCCGAGGCCAGCGCCGCCTCGAGCGCCTCGAAGATCACCTCTTTATCGACGCCCTTCTCGTTGGAGACGGCATCCACAACCATCAGGATTTCTTTGTTCACGGTCCTAAAGTACCTCTGCCCCGGCCGGCACGGCCGGCTCACATGCGTCTCGCCGCTGCAACTGTTCAGCCGGCAAGTCGCGCCTTACCAATCTCTGCGAACCTCATGGCCACGTGCTCGCGATCCACCTCGAGCTCGATCCCCTGCTCACCCACGCTCAGGAGCTTGCCCGTGTAGCGGCGCCGCCCGGCACGCGGCTCCTTCAGCTCGATGAACACGCGCGCGCCGACGAAGCGACCGAAGTGCGCCTCGGTGCGCAGCACCCGCTCGAAGCCCGGCGAGGACACCTCGAGCGTGTAGGGGCTCGGGATCGGGTCCTCGATGTCAAGCAGCGCGGAGACCTCGCGGCTCACGGTCGCGCAGTCCTCCACCGTCACCTGGGCCGGCGCATCGATGTAGAGCCGCACCAGCGCATGCCCGCGCGAGGCGGCGTACTCGAGTTCCACCAGCTCGTAGCCCAGTCGCTCCAGCAGCGGCTCGATGAGTGCGATCAGCCGCTCGCGCAGGCTCCCCGTCACGACTCCCGTCCCCTTGCGCCTCCGGTGAAGGCGGCCGTCCCGAAAAATAAAAATGGGCCCAATGGCCCACCCCAAAAAAACAAAAAGCCCCACGGGGGGCTTCTCACTGCGTACTTGCTCGGGGGCGCCGCGCGAGATGCCGCGACACCAGCCACCCGTCCCCGCTCGGCCGGCAGCCGGGTCGGGGGCCGCGCATTCTACCGGAAACGCCCCCGCGGAGGGAACCGGTGCGCGGGGACGGCTTTCCGGGCCATCCGGCACGCCCGCCCTAGACCTGTATAGACAGGATCACCCGTCCATGCCAGCATGAGGGCCCGCAGCTGCCACTTCAAGGCCCCAACACCGCCATGTCCGTGCCTCAGGCTGCCGCCCGCTATCGCCAGGTGAAGCACCACGTGCTCGAGCGCATCGCCACCGGCACGCTGCGCGCAGGCGAGCGGGTGCCCTCGGAGAACGAGCTGGTGCGCGCGCTGGCGGTGTCGCGCATGACCGCGAACCGGGCGCTGAAGGAGCTCACCGCCGAGGGGGTGCTGGTGCGCGTCGCCGGCGTCGGCACCTTCGTCGCCGAGCAGCGCGTGCACGCGCACCCGCTCGAGGTGCGCAACATCGCCGACGAGATCCGCGAGCGCGGGCATGAGTATCGCGTGAAGGTGCTCGCCCTCACCCGGGTTGCCGCCACGCGCGAGCTCGCCGAGCGCTTCGGCCTGAAGGCCGGCGAGCCGCTCGACTATTCGCTGCTCACGCACTTCGAGGGCCCCGTGCCGCTGCAGGTCGAGGAGCGCTACGTGAACCCGCTGGCAGCCCCTGGCTACCTCGACAACGACTTCACGCGCACGACACCGCACGAGTTCCTGGTGCGCGTGGCTCCGCTGCAGCGCGCCGAGCACATCGTGCGCGCGCTCGCCCCCGACCGGCGCATCCGCCGCCTGCTCAAGCTGGACCCGGACGAGGCCTGTCTGCTCATCCGGCGCCGCACCTTCTCGCAGGGGCGTGTCGCCAGTGTCGCTGACCTTTATCATCCGGGTTCGCGCTACGAACTCGCCGCGAACATCCAGCCGAGGTAGCCCCATGTCCGACACCCACACGCGCATGCCGCTGCGCGCCCCGCGCGGCACCGAACTGAGCTGTCGCAGCTGGCTCACCGAGGCCGCGCTGCGCATGCTCATGAACAACCTCGACCCGGAGGTGGCCGAGCGCCCCGCCGAGCTCGTGGTCTACGGCGGCATCGGCAAGGCCGCCCGCAACTGGCAGTGCTACGAGCAGATCGTCGCGGCGCTGCGGCAGCTGCGCGAGGATGAGACGCTGCTCATCCAGTCGGGCAAGCCCGTGGGCGTGTTTCGCACGCACGCCGATGCCCCGCGGGTGCTGCTCGCGAACTCGAACCTCGTGGCGCGCTGGGCGGACTGGGAGCATTTCAACGAGCTCGATAAGAAGGGCCTCATGATGTACGGCCAGATGACGGCCGGCTCCTGGATCTACATCGGCAGCCAGGGGATCGTGCAGGGCACCTACGAGACCTTCGTCGAGATGGGCCGCCAGCACTACGCCGGCAACCTCGCCGGCAAGTGGATCCTGACGGCGGGCCTGGGGGGCATGGGCGGCGCGCAGCCCCTCGCCGCCACGATGGCCGGCGCCTCGATGCTGGCGATCGAGTGCCGCCCGGAGCGCATCGCCAAGCGCCTGCAGACCCGCTACCTCGACATCGAGGCGCGAAGCCTCGATGAGGCGCTCGAGCTCATCGCACGCGCCGCGCGCACCGGGCAGGCGCTCTCGGTGGGGCTGCTCGGCAACGTCTGCGAGGTGCTGCCCGAGCTGTTGCGCCGCGGCGTGCACCCGCACGCCCTCACCGACCAGACCTCCGCACACGATCCGGTGAACGGCTACCTGCCCGCGGGCTGGTCGCTCGAGAAGTGGGACCGGCTGCGGCGCGAGGACCCGGCGGAGGTTGCGCGCGCGGCACGCGCCTCGATGGCGCGCCACGTGGAGACGATGCTCGCCTTCCAGAGGGCGGGCGTTCCGGTCTTCGACTACGGCAACAACCTGCGCCAGGTCGCCCTCGATGAGGGCGTCAAGGATGCCTTCGCCTTCCCGGGCTTCGTGCCGGCGTACGTGCGCCCGCTCTTCTGCCGCGGCATCGGCCCGTTTCGCTGGGCCGCGCTCTCGGGCGATCCGCAGGACATCTACCGCACCGATGCCAAGGTGCGGGAACTGCTGCCGCATGATGCACACCTGCACCACTGGCTCGACATGGCGCGCGAGCGCATCCAGTTCCAGGGCCTGCCGGCACGCATCTGCTGGGTGGGGCTCGGCGACCGCCACCGCCTCGGGCTCGCCTTCAACGAAATGGTCGCCCGCGGGGAGCTCAAGGCCCCGGTCGTCATCGGGCGCGATCACCTGGACTCCGGCTCCGTCGCCAGTCCCAACCGCGAGACCGAGGCGATGCAGGACGGCTCGGATGCGGTGGCCGACTGGCCGCTGCTCAATGCCCTGCTGAATACCGCCTCGGGCGCCACCTGGGTATCGATCCATCACGGCGGCGGCGTCGGCATGGGCTACTCGCAGCACGCCGGCGTCGTCATCGTCTGTGACGGCACGCCCGCGGCCGCGCGGCGCATCGAGCGGGTGCTGTGGAACGATCCAGCCACCGGGGTCATGCGCCACGCCGATGCCGGCTACGACCTCGCCATCGCGTGCGCGCGCGAGCAGGGACTGAACCTGCCGTTCCTCGCCCGCCCCTAGCGGCGCTGCGGCAGGGCAGCCGAGCGTGGGCGAGACCGTGAAGCTGTGGCGCAACGCGCGCCTCGCGACCTGTGATGCGCAGAACCGCCACATCGAGCGCGGAGCGCTCCTCAGCCGCGGCGGCAAGCTCACCTGGGTGGGCGAGGAGCGCGCACTCCCCGCCGGGAGCGAGGCGGCCGAGGTGCACGACCTGGGTGGTGCCTGGGTGACCCCGGGGCTGATCGACTGCCACACGCACCTGGTATTTGCCGGCACGCGCGCCACCGAGTACGCCGAGCGGCTGCGGGGACGCTCCTACGAGGAGATTGCGCGCGCCGGCGGCGGCATCCTCTCGAGCGTGCGCGCGGTGCGCGCCGCGAGCGAGGCGCAGCTGTTCGAGGAGAGCGCGCCACGCCTGGCCTCCCTCGCCCGCGAGGGCGTGACGACCGTGGAGATCAAGTCCGGCTACGGCCTCACGCTCGAGGATGAGGCGAAGATGCTGCGCGTCGCGCGCGCACTCGGGCGTGCCTTCCCGGTGACGGTGCGCACAACGCTGCTCGCCGCGCACACCCTGCCGCCGGAGTATCACGGCCGCGCCGATGCGTACATCGACACCATCGCACAGCAGTGGCTGCCGGCGCTGCAGGCGCAGGGGCTGGTCGATGCGGTGGACATCTTCTGCGAGCGCATCGGCTTTTCCGTGGCGCAGGCGGAGCGGCTCTTCCGTGCGGCGCGCGCGCTCGGGGTGCCGGTGAAGATGCACGCGGAGCAGCTCTCCGATCTCGGCGGCACGCTCCTCGCCACGCGCTTCGGCGCCCTCTCCTGCGATCACCTGGAGTTTGCCGGCGAGGCCGAGGCGCAGGCGCTCGCACGCGCCGGCACCGTGGCGGTGCTCCTGCCGGTGGCCTACTACTGCCTGGCCGCCGAGCGCAAGCCGCCGCTGGCGGCGCTGCGCGGCGCGGGCGCCGCGCTCGCCGTCGCGAGCGACTGCAATCCCGGCTCCGCCCCCGGCACCTCGCTGCTGCTCGCACTGAGCATGGCGACGCGCCTGTTCGGGCTCAATGCCGAGGAGGCGCTGCTCGGGGCCACGCGCGAGGCCGCGCGCGCGCTCGGCCTGCAGGGCGAGCGCGGCATGCTCGCCCCCGGGCAGGCGGCCGACTTCGTGGTGTGGAACATCGGCTCCCCGGCCGAACTGTCGTACTGGATTGGCTTTAATCCGCGCCGCACCGTCGTGCGCGCGGGCGAGGTTTTGCGATGGCCGAACACCAACCCCTGAAGCTCGGCGCCCGGCCGCTGCACTTGGCGGACCTGCGCCGCATCTACAGCGGCCCCGTCGAGGTCAGCATCGACCCCACGGCGCTCTCCGCGCTCGAGCAGGCCCACGCGGTGACCGTGCGGCTTGCGGCCGCGGACGCACCCGCCTACGGCATCAACACCGGCTTCGGCCTGCTGGCGCAGACGCGCATCGCGCCCGCGCAGCGCACGCTCCTGCAGCGCAACATCATCCTCTCCCACAGCGCAGGCGTAGGACCGCTGCTCGATGATGCGATCGTGCGCCTCACGCTGGTGCTGAAGCTCACGAGCCTGCTGCAGGGCTTCTCCGGGATCAGCACCCCGCTCGCGCGCTTCCTCGAGGCGCTGATCAACCGGGGACTGTATCCGTGCGTGCCCGCGCAGGGCTCGGTGGGCGCCTCGGGCGATCTCGCCCCGCTCGCCCACCTCTCCCTCGCGGTGCTCTCGCAGGGTCAGATCCGCCGCCGCGGTGAGGTGCTGCCCGCCGCCGAGGCGCTCGCGCAGGAGGGCCTGACGCCGCCGGCACTGGGCCCCAAGGAGGGGCTCGCGCTCCTGAACGGCACCCAGGTATCGACGGCGCTCGCGCTCGCGGGCCTGTTTGAGCTCGAAACCGTGTACGCCGGCGCGGTCGTCACCGGCATGCTCTCCACCGATGCGCTGCAGGGGAGCGATGCGCCCTTTGACCCGCGCATTCACCACGTGCGCGGCCACGACGGGCAGGCCCGCGTCGCACAGGTGTACCGCGCCCTGCTTCAGGGGAGCGAGATCCGCGAATCCCACCGCACCTGCTCGCGCGTGCAGGATCCCTACTCGCTGCGCTGCCAGCCGCAGGTCATGGGTGCCGTGCTGGATCTGATGACCCAGCAGGCCGCGACGCTCGTCATCGAGGCCAACGCCGTCACCGACAACCCGCTGATCTTTCCCGACACCGGCGAGGTGCTCTCCGGGGGCAACTTTCATGCCGAGCCGGTGGCCTTCGCTGCCGATGTGCTCGCGCTCGCGTGCGCGGAGATCGGCTCCCTCACCGAGCGGCGCGTGGCGCTGCTGGTCGATCCGAAGATGAGCGGGCTGCCCGCCTTCCTCGCCCCTGAGAGCGGGGTCAATTCCGGCTTCATGATGGCGCAGGTCACCGCCGCCGCACTCGTGGCCGAGAACCGCATGCTGTGCCATCCGGCGAGCGTGGACAGCATCCCGACCTCGGCCAACCAGGAGGACCACGTGAGCATGGCGACCCACGGCGCGCGACGCCTGCTCACCATGACCGCCAACGCCCTCAACATTGTGGCGATCGAGTTTCTCGCCGCCTGCCAGGGGATCGACCTACGCGCGCCTCTGAAGACTTCGAAGTCCCTGCAGGGCCCCTACGATGTGCTGCGGCTGCAGGTGCCGTTTGCCAGCAGCGACCGGCTGCTGGCGCTCGACATCGAGGCGGCCGCCGCGGTCCTGCAGCGCGCGGACGTGCAGTCCCTCACGTTGGGCCTCTTGCCAAGTTCCCGCTGAACGGCCGTGCGCCTCGCGCGGCAAGGCGAGCCCGGAAGAATCCGGTCTCCTTTTAATAGGGACGCCGGCAGCACGCGCCCGCGGCAGCACCGCAGCCCACTTAACATATGCTGCGCCAACCGCCCCCGCAGATCCCGGGAGCGCCGGGCCTGCGCGCTCACACAGAGGCGAACTGCGAGGCCTTGGGTGTTTCGCTGGTCACGTCCTCGGGCTGCTGTTCGCGCTTGATCCGCTCGTAGATCTCCTCGCGATGCACGGCCACGTGCTTGGGCGCATTGATGCCGACGCGTACCTGGTTCCCCTTGACCCCCAGAACCGTGATGGTGACGTCGTCGCCGATCATGACGGTCTCGCCGACGCGTCGTGTGAGAATGAGCATCTGCCAGTTCCTCTACTTTTATAGTTCTAAGTCTGCCCCGCGAACTCGTCGGTTCGCTCCCTGCGTTATCCGGCTCGTGTGAGGGTACGCGGAAATCCTCGCAAAGAAAAATCTTAGCCCTGCGCGGCCGCAGGCGGATTGCACGTTCCCGCCATCAGCTGGCGCACAAGACTAGACCAGTCGGGGCAGGTTTTCGCGAGAAGCTGTCTAAGGATGCCCGGTCCCGGGCGGCACAGATCCTGCAGCGGCAGCGCGCGTTAGGGTGCGGCCGCCCCCGCAGGTCTGCCGGATGGGTGCGCTGCACGCGGTCAGCCCGGTGTTGGGTCGGGCGCATCGGGCGCCTGAAATCCTCCCGCCCGGTAGGTCAGCACGAGGGTATCGCGCACACCGCCCGGCCCCTGCGGCTGCAGCGCCGTGGTCTCGTGGATGACCCGGGCATCGTCCATGAGTAGCATCGACCAGGGCTCCGACAGGCTGAAGCGTACCCCCTTGGAACCGGTCGCTTCAAACACGCGCGTCTCCCCGCCAATGACATGGCGGCGCCCGACGAGGATCACCGCGACAAAGTCAACACCGTCGCGGTGTGCGCCCTCCGGTGTTGGTCTGCCGATGCCGCTGACGGTGTCGATACGAAACTGGTGCGCCTCGATGAACCAGCGCGGCACCGGATGCACCGCCGCAAACACCTCACCGAGGGATCCGAGGAGCTTCAGCCACCCCGGTTGGGTGTGCACAGCGGGCGCGATCGGCTCGAACCAGCGCGTGAGCCCCCCGTGAAGCGCGTTGTAGGCGGTGGGCTGCCAGTGCGCCCGGTGCGGCACGAGCGTCAGCGTCGCCCCCAGCACCTGGACAAAGCAGCTGTGGCGGCGCGCACGGTAGGCGCCGCCGTCGCGCAGGTAGGCATCGCGCGGCAGGCGCTCCCAGCTGTCCTTCAGGGGGGCGAGCGCGGCCAGATCGAGACCCAGCGCGAGGCTGGCCTCGGCCGGGGACAGCCGGGCGAAACCGCTCGTTTGAAGTTCCCGCACCGCAGCGGCAAACGCGCTCATGGGGCCGCTTGTACCATAGCAATCCTGCGAAAGGCTGACCGGGGGGCGGCCCGGAAGGGGCCTGCCCCGGGGCGCGCGCCCGTGACAGGGTAGTCAGTACCTTGCCATAGCTTCAGGAAGGGTATCCCCATGATCGATCTTTATTACTGGCCGACACCCAACGGCCACAAGATTACGATGTTCCTCGAGGAGGCCGCTCTGGAATACCGCATCGTGCCGGTGAACATCGGCGCCGGTGCGCAGTTCGAGCCGGCGTTTTTGGCGATCGCCCCCAACAATCGCATGCCGGCGATCGTCGACACCGCACCGCACGGGGGCGGGGCGCCGCTGTCGGTGTTCGAGTCTGGCGCAATACTGCTGTACCTGGCGGAGAAGTCCGCGCAGCTGCTGCCGCGCGAGCTGCACGCGCGCTTCGAGGTGATCCAGTGGCTGTTCTGGCAGATGGCAGGCCTTGGGCCCATGGCGGGGCAGAATCACCATTTCAGCCGCTATGCTCCTGAGAAGATCCCCTACGCCATCACGCGCTACGTGAACGAGACCAACCGGCTCTACGGCGTACTCGATCGGCGTCTCGCCGATCGCCCCTACGTCGCCGGGGCGCACTACTCGATCGCCGACATCGCCTGCTATCCGTGGGTCGTGCCGTATGAGGCGCAGGGACAGAAACTCGAGGATTTCCCGTATCTCAAGCGCTGGTTCGAGGCGATCCGCACGCGGCCGGCGACGGTACGAGCCTATGCGCTCGCGGCCGACTATGGCACGCAGACGACGATGAGCGAGGAAGCCAAGAAGATCCTCTTCGGTCAGACGGCGCGCACCCGGCGCTGAAGATGCCCGAGCCGCGACGCGCCGCCGCCCTCACC
>Ga0335079_10007623_pt1 | contig 12299 bp, 6 predicted proteins | sample Lox_Sample_33_FD_206719 | JGI IMG/M metagenome (GOLD analysis project Ga0335079, IMG submission 206719) | Soil microbial communities from Loxahatchee National Wildlife Refuge, Florida, United States - Lox_Sample_3.3 | ecosystem: Environmental > Terrestrial > Soil > Wetlands | place: USA: Florida... | reverse complement strand
AAACGTCCACCAGGCGGCGGGTCAGATAGCCGGAGTCGGCCGTCTTCAGAGCGGTATCCGCCAGACCCTTGCGGGCGCCGTGCGTCGAGATGAAGTACTGCAGCACGTTCAGGCCCTCGCGGAAGTTCGCCGTGATGGGGGTTTCGATGATCTCGCCGGAAGGCTTGGCCATCAGGCCGCGCATGCCGGAAAGCTGGCGGATCTGCTGCTTCGATCCGCGCGCGCCGGAGTCGGCCATGATGTAAATCGGGTTGAGGTAGCGGCCGGTGCGGTCGTCCTCTTCCATGGCCTGGAACATTTCGTCGGAAACCTTCTCGGTGACCTTCGACCAGATTTCGATGATCTTGTTGTAGCGCTCGCCGTGGGTGATGGCGCCGTCCTGATACTGGTTCTCGACGGCCACCACTTCCTTCTCCGCCTCGCGCACCAGGCCGGCCTTTTCCGAAGGCACGACCATGTCGTCGATGCCGATGGAGATGCCCGCGCGCGTGGCGTACAGGAAGCCCAGAGCCTTGATTTGATCCAGCATCTGGACGGTGGTCACCAGCCCGAACTTCAGGTAGCAATACTGCACCAGCTGCGCGAGGCCCTTCTTCTTCAGCAGGCCGTTGATGAAGGGCATGTCCTGCGGCAGTTGATCGTTCAGGATCACCCGGCCGACGGTAGTCTCCATGTACTGCTTCACGAACTCGATGGGCTCGGTGTGCAGCATGTTCTGGTTGTCGAACGCATGCACCAGGTCGATCACTTTGCCGGTGTAGCGCAGCTTGATGGGCGTGAGGGTTTCGACCTCGCCCATTTCGAGCGCGATCAGCACATCCTCGACGGAGGCAAACGTGCGGCCCTCGCCCTTGGTGCCGGGACGAGCCTTGGTCAGGTAATAGCAGCCGAGCACCATATCCTGCGTGGGCACGGCGATCGGGCCGCCGTGCGCCGGCGACAGAATATTGTTGGCCGACAGCATCAGCGTGGAGGCTTCGATCTGCGCTTCCGGAGACAGCGGAATGTGGACCGCCATCTGGTCGCCGTCGAAGTCCGCGTTGAAGGCCGTGCAGACCAGCGGGTGGATCTTGATGGCCTTGCCTTCCACCAGGACCGGCTCGAAGGCCTGGATGCCGAGGCGGTGCAGCGTGGGAGCGCGGTTCAACAGAATGGGGTGGTCCTTGATGACTTCTTCAAGGATGTCCCAAACCACGGGATCCTGCTGCTCCACGAGCTCCTTGGCCTGCTTGATGGTGGTGCAATGGCCGCGCTGTTCGAGGCGGTGATAGATGAAGGGCTTGAACAGCTCGAGCGCCATCTTCTTGGGCAGGCCGCACTGGTTCAGCTTGAGCTCGGGACCGACCACGATCACGGAGCGGCCGGAATAATCGACGCGCTTGCCGAGCAGGTTCTGGCGGAAGCGGCCCTGCTTGCCCTTGAGGGTATCGGAGAGCGATTTCAGCGGGCGATTGTTGGCGCCGCGCAACACGCGGCCGCGGCGGCCGTTGTCGAACAGCGCATCCACGGCTTCCTGCAGCATGCGCTTTTCATTGCGCACGATCACGTCGGGCGCGTGCAGCTCGATCAGCTTCTTCAGGCGGTTGTTGCGGTTGATGACGCGGCGGTAGAGATCGTTGAGATCGGACGTGGCGAAGCGGCCGCCATCCAGCGGCACCAGCGGGCGCAACTCCGGCGGAATGACCGGAATGACGTCGAGAATCATCCACTCGGGCTTGTTGCCGGATACGCGGAAAGACTCCACTACGCGCAGGCGCTTGGCGAATTTCAGCTTTTTCTGCTGGGACGTCTCCGTCTTCATCTTCTGGCGAATGTCCTCGCTGAGGAATTCGACGTCCACTTTCTTCAGCAGCTCTTTGATCCCCTCGGCGCCCATCATGGCGATGAACTTGCCGGGGTGCTCCTGGTCGAGCTGGCGCTTGCGCTCGTCGGTGATCACTTCACCCTTGGCCAGGTCGGGAACCTCGCCGGGGTCGACCACGACAAAAGCTTCGAAGTACAGGACGCGTTCCAGTTCGCGGAGGGTGATATCCAGGAGGTGGCCGATGCGGCTCGGCAGGCCCTTGAAGAACCAGACGTGCGAGCAGGGGCTGGCCAGTTCGATATGCCCCAGCCGTTCGCGGCGCACGCGGGCCAGCGTCACTTCCACGCCGCACTTATCGCAGATGACGCCGCGGTGCTTCATGCGCTTGTACTTGCCGCACAAGCACTCCCAGTCCTGGGTGGGCCCGAAGATGCGCGCGCAGAACAGGCCGTCGCGCTCCGGCTTGAAGGTCCGGTAGTTGATGGTCTCCGGCTTGGTGACTTCTCCGTGGGACCAGCTCCGGATCTTTTCGGGCGACGCGAGACTGATCCGAATGGAATCGAAATCGGCGATCAAATTCGCTCTGTCGTAGGGAGAGGATCTCAAAATAACCTCCAGTTAGCTATCAGCTATCAGCTTTCAGCCATCAGCTTTCAGCACTCAGCCTCGAACGCCGCGGGCTTGGCTGAAAGCTGACCGCTGATTGCTGAAAGCTTCTTCAGTCTGCCGCTGGCGCCATATCCAGCACTTCGTGCGGCGCCTTCTTCATCAACTCCACGTCCAGGCACAACGACTGCAACTCGCGGATGAGCACGTTAAACGACTCCGGCACACCCGGCTCGATGGCGGCTTCGCCCTTGACGATAGCCTCGTAAATCTTGGCGCGGCCGTACACGTCGTCCGATTTGGCAGTGAGCAGTTCCTGCAGAATGTAGGCCGCCCCGTACGCTTCCAGCGCCCACACTTCCATTTCGCCGAAGCGCTGCCCGCCGAACTGCGCCTTGCCGCCCAGAGGCTGCTGGGTGATCAGCGAGTACGGGCCTATGGATCGCGCGTGAATCTTGTCGTCCACCAGGTGCGAGAGCTTCAGCATGTAGATGTAGCCCACCGTGACCGGCTGCTCGAAGGCCTGGCCGGTCAGCCCGTCGTGCAGCTGTGTCTTGCCGTCCTTCGGCAGGTGCGCGTCGGTGAGAGCTTTCTTGATTTCGCGCTCGGTGGCGCCGTCGAATACGGGCGTGGCGTAGTGCAGCCCGAGGGCATTCGCGGCCCAGCCCAGGTGAGTCTCCAGAATCTGCCCCACGTTCATGCGGGAAGGCACGCCCAGCGGATTCAGCACGATCTCCACCGGAGTTCCGTCCGGGAGGTACGGCATGTCCTCATCGGGCAGAATCCGCGCGATCACGCCCTTGTTGCCGTGGCGGCCGGCCATTTTGTCGCCCACCGAAAGCTTGCGCTTCATGGCGATGTAGACCTTGACCAGCTTGATAACGCCCGGCGGCAGTTCGTCGCCTTTGCGCAGCTTGGCGATCTTCTCGTCGGTGATCTTTTCGAGCACCGCGATCTGGCGCGAGGTCATCTCCTCGATTTCGTCGATTTGCTCGTTGATGCGCGGATCCTTGTCCTTGAAGCGCATGCGCTTCAAGTCGCGCGATTTCATCTTCTCGATGAGCTCGCGAGTCAAGTCCGTGTCCTTGGCCAACAGGCGCTTATTGGTCTTCTCGTCGTGCAGGTCGGCCAGCAGCCGCTTGCCTTCGAGGAGATTGCCCAGGCGCTTGGCGCGCTCGTCGGTGAGGATGCGGATTTCGTCCTGCAGGTTGCGCTGCAGGCGCGCGATCTGGGATTCTTCAATGGCCCTGGAGCGTTCGTCCTTCTCCTGTCCCTTGCGCGAGAAGATCTTGCAGTCGACCACCGTGCCTTCGATGCCGGGCGGACAGTAGAGCGAGGCGTCCTTCACGTCGCCCGCTTTTTCGCCGAAGATGGCGCGCAGCAGTTTTTCCTCGGGAGTGAGCTGGGTTTCTCCCTTGGGAGTCACCTTGCCCACCAGGATGTCGCCGGGCTTCACCGTGGCGCCGATGCGGATCACGCCGCTTTCATCCAGGTTGCGCAGGAAGGAATCCGCGATGTTGGGAATGTCCCGCGTGATTTCCTCCGGCCCCAGCTTGGTGTCGCGGCCTTCGATTTCGAACTCTTCAATGTGGATCGAGGTGTAGTAATCCTCCTTGACCAGCTTTTCGCTGACCAGGATGGCGTCCTCAAAGTTGCAGCCGCGCCAGGGCATAAAAGCCACCAGCACGTTGCGGCCGAGAGCCAGCTCGCCCATGTCGGTGCAGGGACCGTCGGCCAGCACCTGTCCCTTCGTCACGCGCTGCCCCATGGCCACGATGGGCTTCTGATTGATGCAGGTGTTCTGGTTGGAGCGCTTGAACTTGGTGAGCTGATAGATATCCGCGCCCACCTCGCGGGAGAGCTGCCCTTCATGCGCGGGGCCGCCTTCCACGCGCACGATGATGCGCTCGGAATCGACCGAATCCACCACGCCCGCGCGCTTGCAGAGCACGACGGCTCCCGAATCGCGGGCGGTGACGCGCTCCATTCCGGTGCCCACGTAGGGGGCGTCTGCGCGCAGCAGCGGCACGGCCTGGCGCTGCATGTTGGAACCCATCAGCGCGCGGTTGGCGTCGTCGTTTTCGAGGAACGGAATGAGGCTGGCGGCCACCGAAACCAGCTGCTTCGGACTGACGTCGATGTACTCGATTTCGTCGCGGTGCTTCAATACGAAGTTGCCGGCCTGGCGCGTGTTGCAGAGATCGGCCACGATCCGGCCGTTCTCATCGAGCTCCACGTTGGCCTGCGCGATGATGTACTTGTCTTCCTCCCAGGCCGACAGATATTCGCAATGGGCCTCGTACTCGGCGGCCTGCTTCTTGGCGCCGAGCGCGGCGTTTGCTCTTTCGATATCGCTGCGGCGAACGATATCGCCGACTTTGTACTGCGTGTCGCCGGGATTCAGAATCTTGACCTCGTCAATGACCACGCCCTTCTGCACCTTGCGGTACGGGCTTTCAATAAAGCCGTACTCGTTGATGCAGGCAAAGCAGGAGAGCGACGAAATCAGTCCGATGTTGGGACCTTCCGGCGTTTCGATCGGGCAGATGCGTCCGTAGTGCGTGGGGTGCACGTCGCGGACTTCGAACCCGGCGCGCTCGCGCGACAGACCGCCGGGACCCAGCGCCGAGAGACGCCGCTTGTGCGTGATCTCCGAGAGCGGGTTGGTCTGATCCATGAACTGCGAGAGCTGGCTCGAACCGAAGAACTCGCGGATGGCCGCCATGACGGGCTTGGCGTTTACCAGGTCGTGCGGCATGGCCGTGGACATTTCCTGGTAGACGGACATCTTCTCCTTGATGGCCCGCTCCATGCGCACCAGGCCGATACGGAACTGGTTTTCGAGCAGTTCGCCCACCGCGCGCACGCGGCGGTTCCCCAGGTGATCGATGTCGTCCACCGCGCCGATGCCCTTGCGCAGCTTGAGCAGGTACTTGATCGTGGCGCGGAAATCCTCGGGATCGAGGGTGCGCTTGTCGAGAGGCGTGGCGTCGGCCTTGTCGAACAGCTTGATGTTGAACTTCATGCGGCCCACGCGCGAGAAATCGTACTTGCGGGGGTCGAAGAACATGCCCTGGAACAACTGCGTGGCGGTGTCCAGCGTGGGCGGATCGCCGGGACGCAGTTTGCGGTAAATCTCGATGAGCGCGTCGTTCTGCGCCTTGACGTTGTCCTTCTTGAGCGTGGCGGAAATCACGGTGCCCACGTCGTCGCGCTCGGGGAAGAAGACTTCGAACTCCTCGATGCCGGCTTCCATCAGTTTCTGTATGCCGGTGGTGCTGAGCTCGTTGTTGGCGTCGATGAGAACTTCGCCGGTGCTCATGTCCACGACATCGGCAGCCACGAATGCGCCTTCCAGGTCGTTGGGGGCAATCTCGGTCTGCTGAATCTTGGACTGCTGGATGGCCTTGATGAGCGAATCGGTGATCTTCTTGCCTTGGCCTACGATGGTCTCGCCGCCCTTGCCGTTGATGGCGTGGGAGAGCTTCAGGCCCTTGATGCCGTGTGTGAACTCCCCGTCCTTGCCGTACAGGTTCCAGTAAAGCTTGTTGTCCTTGATCGAGATGCGGTCCACCGTGTAAAACGCGTGCAGGATCTGTTCGTCGCTCTTGAAGCCCAGGGCGCGCAGGAAGACCGATCCGTAGAATTTGCGCTTGCGGTCGATGCGGACATAGAGCAGGCTCTTGGTGTCGTACTCGAACTCGACCCAGCTTCCGCGATACGGGATGATCTTTCCCAGGAAGTACCCTTGCGCGGGAACGCGCTCGAAGAACACGCCGGGCGAGCGGTGCAACTGGGAAACGATGACGCGCTCGGTGCCGTTGATGATGAAGGTGCCGTTGTCCGTCATCAGCGGGATTTCGCCGAAGAAAACTTCCTGCTCCTTGATGTCGCGGACGCTCTTGGCGCCCGTGGCAGGATCTTTGGCGTAAACCGTGAGCCGGATGGTGACCTTGAGCGGCGCGGCGTAGGTCATCCCGCGTTCCTGGCACTCCACCATGTCGTATTTCAACTGCAGCCCGACCGGATCGCCGCACTTGTTGCAGAACGTCACCACGTTCTTGTTGAATGTTCCGCAATGATGGCAAAGCACGTCGCCGGCGTGGAACGGATCGGTGCGGATGGTCGCGCCGCAGTTCCGGCAGGTGGACCGCAGGTGGTGCAGTCCCTTCAGGTTGCCGCACTTGCACTCCCAGTTGCCGATGGAGTAGTCGACGAACTCCAGTTCGCTGACGCCGCGGAAATCGGAAATCGGGAATACGGAGCTGAAAACGGTCTGCAGGCCCGTGTCTTCGCGTTCATTGGGAAGCAGGTCCATCTGCAGGAATCGCTCGTACGAATTCTTTTGAACCTCGATGAGATTCGGAATCGGAATCGAAGTCTTGATTTTGGAAAAATCAACTCGCTCGGGGGCGGCGCCGCTGTTTTGAATATCCATGTCTTCTTTAAACTCCTGAGGGCCGAACAACCTAAGCAAAAAGATCTACGAACTGCACAAAACCCGGCCAACCCGGAGGAGCGTCGCCCCTGGGACAGGCCGCCATGTAATCGGGGAGCAGGTACCAAACCGAAGCCGGGACAGTGACGGCTGTAGCAGCCGGGTCGAAGTTGTCAGCGAGAATTGCTGAGAAAGGTGTGAGAGGCGGTCACTGCAGGCACACAAATCAGGACCCGGAAGTGCGGGCGCAAAACGGCACGCAAATCCACGCGTTGCAGTCGCAAACCAACTGCAATTCAACTGCCAGGATCCAAAATTCACAGTCACCAATGGGATCAAGTCCGGTTAAAGGAGGAAGACCCCAACCGTTAATCCTACCAGAGTCCCACCCCGGTCGTCAACCAACACACCGAAATAAGGCACAACCAGCCTAAATTTCAGTAACTTGCAGGCATTCCGGCCCGCTCCCGTCATTTCACTTCAACAGTCGCGCCGGCATCCGTGAACTTTTTCTTGATGGCTTCCGCCTCGTCCTTGCTCACGCCTTCCTTGATCGGTTTGGGGGCGCCGTCCACCAGATCCTTGGCCTCTTTCAGGCCCAGGCTGGTGACTTCGCGAACGGCTTTGATGACATTGATCTTGTTGGCACCGACGACCGTCAGAACCACGGAGAATTCCGTCTTTTCCTCGGCTGCCGGCGCTGCCGCGGCCGCCGGTCCGCCGCCGGCCACCACGACCGGAGCTGCCGCCGCAGCCGATACACCCAGTTTTTCTTCCAGGAGCTTGACGAGCTGGGAAGCCTCGAGCAGCGTCAAGCCTTGAATCTGTTCCGCAATTGTGTTGATGTCCGACATTTGTCTTAAGTACTCCTGTTTTTCAAAAATCGTAGCGCTGTCAGCTCCGCGATCAGCTTCCAGCTTTAAACTTGCTGTCCTTGCAAGCCTGATCCAGTACCACGGCCACGTTCCGGCCGACGGCGCCCACGGCCGATGCCAGGCGCTGTGCCGGCGACTTGATCAGGAAAAGCAGCTTGGCCAGGATCTCCTCCTTCGAGGGCATGTTCGCCAGGTCGCCGATCGATCTGACGTCAATCACCCGGCCTTCCACCAGGCCAGCCTTGAAGGTGAACGCCGGATTGGTCTTGGCGTAGGCCGTCAGAGCTTTCGCTAACGCCACCGGATCGGAAGCTGTAAAGGCCAGAGAGTTCATGCCCTTCAGGTCTTTCAGCACTTCCGCGGCGGCAGTGCCTTCCGAGGCTTTCTCGGCGATGTTGTTCTTGATGACGCGATACTTGCCACCCGCGGCCCGAATCGTCTTCCGCAATTCGAAATCCTGAGCGACGCGCAGCTTCTCGTAGCCCGTAACGAACAGGTTCGGCGACGCCTGCAGATCCTTGCGCAGGCCCTCCAGGTCCTTCTTCTTATCTTCTTTTTTCTTCATTTCAGACACCCGCGAGACTACACGGCCTTGGCGCTGAATACCGTCACGTCCAGGGACACGCCCGGCCCCATGGTCGAGCAGATGGTCGCGCTCTTGACGTACTTGCCTTTAGCCGCCGCCGGTTTGGCCTTGACCACCGCGCTGATCAGACTGGAGGCGTTTTCCACCAGTTTCTCGGACGCAAAACTGACCTTGCCGACCGGCGCATGAATAATTCCCGTCTTATCCACTCGGAACTCGACTTTGCCGGCCTTGATCTCCTTGACGGTCCGGGCCACATCCTGCGTGACGGTACCGGTCTTCGGATTGGGCATCAGCCCGCGGGGGCCGAGGATCTTGCCAAGTTTGCCAACCGAGCGCATCATGTCGGGCGTGGCGATCACGGCGTCGTAATCGGTCCAGCTTTCGGACTGGATCTTGTTCACCATGTTCTCGCCGCCCACGAAATCGGCGCCGGCCTCTTCGGCTTCTTTTTGCTTGTCGCCACTGGCGATGACCAGAACCTTCTTGGATTTCCCCAAGCCGTTCGGCAACACGACCGTGCCGCGCACCATTTGGTCGGCATGCTTCGGATCGACGCCCAGGCGCATGTGCACCTCGACCGTCTCATCGAATTTGGCGAACTTGATTTTCTGCAGTAGCGGAACGGCTTCCTCAAGCGGATAATCGCGCGATTGCACCTGCTTTGCCGCAGCTTCGTATTGTTTTCCTTGCTTATGTGCCATAACTCCTCATTGGTACAAGCGGTCTGGCTTAGATGCACAGACCTCCCACTGAGCGTCTTCCAAGACTCTCGCAAAACGGGACGACCCGCGCCGCTTCAGTTTAGCGAGTTCCTCTCTCCACGGCGGCGCGGCAAACCGCACCCCTTTGCGCTTTTGAGGGACATTTCAGAGATTATCACATCGGGCGGAGAATGCGCAACTCTCTCCGCCGTCACGGCCGTCACGGTCCCACAGATGGCCTGACCTCCCAGCCTGCCCTCGCTAGGTGTAGCGCCCTCTGATCTGGTTCCATCGCACCAGCAGCGGGTCGAGGAACGCGGCCACGCCGCGCCATGCGCTGACCTTGGTCCCGGCTACGTCGTTCCACCTCACCGGCACCTCGACCTCCCGGTAGCCCAGGCGCCTTCCGATGAAAAGCACTTCCACGTCGAACCCGAACCCGTCGAGCAATTGGCGCCGGAAGATCTCGCGCGCGGCGCGGGCTTCGAACAGCTTGAATCCGCATTGCGTATCATGGAAAGGCAGCCCGGTGACCACCCGCATGACCAGGTTGAAGATCCGCCCGGCGTTCTCGCGGAACCAGGATTGATGCACGCCGATCAACTTGCGGTCGAGCGCGCGCGAACCCACGGCCACCTGCGCGCCGTCCCGCTCGATGGCCTGCCACAGTGTGTCCAGCTCTTCGATGGGCGCGGAAAGGTCCGCGTCGGTGAACAGGGCCCATTCGCCCCGGCACTCCAGCATCCCGTGGCGCACGGCGTAGCCTTTGCCGCGGTTGCCGGGATTGTGGAGCACGCGCAGGTTCGAATACTCCGCCCGCATGCGTTCGGCTACCTGCACGGTGCCGTCGGCGGACCCGTCGTTCACCACCAGAATCTCGTCGAACGCCCAGCCGCCACGGCGCAGGTACTCGATCACGCGCCCCAGCGCCGCCGGCAATCGCTTCTCTTCGTTGTAGGCTGGAATGATAATGGAGATTGATCGGGTCAAGGAAGACCTTATAATATCCAAAATTCCCTTAGGAGAACGATTTGTCCCTGGAAGACGAGCTGTTGGAGCAGCGCCTGGAGCGGATTCGCGCAATCGAGGCGCTGGGTTTCCGGCCCTACGGCCAGCGCTTTGAATTCACCCACACGATCCCCGAGATTCTGGCGGAGTACAACGCGAAGACGGCGGAGGAGCTCGCCGAACCGGTGCGGGTCCGCATCGCCGGGCGGGTGCAGACGTTGCGCCGCATGGGCAAAGCCGGGTTCGCGCACCTCGCGCAGGCGGGCGAGCGCCTGCAGATTTACGTCAGGAAGGACGCGGTCCCCGAGCGCGATTTTGCCATCTACCAGTTAATCGACCTGGGCGACATTGTCGGCGTGGAAGGTTATCTGTTCCGGACGCGCACAGGCGAACTGAGCGTGCACGTCGAACATCTCGAGTACCTGGCGAAGACCCTGCTTTCCATGCCCGAGAAGTGGCATGGCCTCGAGGACGTGGAAACGCGCTACCGGCAGCGCTATCTCGACCTGATTGCGAATCCCGAAGTGCGCCAGGTCTTCCTGACGCGCAGCCGGATCATCGCCTCGCTGCGGCGGCAACTCGAAAGCCGCGGATTCGTGGAAGTGGAGACGCCCATGATGCAGCCGCTCTATGGCGGAGCCGCGGCGCGTCCTTTCATCACGCACCACAACACGCTGGACGTCGATCTGTACCTGCGCATCGCACCGGAGCTTTACTTGAAGCGCCTGCTCGTAGGCGGCTTGGAACGGGTCTACGAGATCAATCGTAACTTCCGCAACGAAGGGCTCTCCACACAGCACAACCCGGAGTTCACCATGCTGGAGTTCTACCAGGCATACACGGACTACCAGGGCATGATCGATCTTTCCGTGGAGCTGTTTGCCCAGGTGGCGCGCGACGCGACCGGCGGCGTGGAAGTGGAGTACGAGGGCCACAAGCTGAATTTCGGATGCCTCCAGCGCTTCTCCATGCGCGAGGCCATCGTGGAGTTCTGGCAAGGCGACGGGCGGCCGGCTCCGGAACAGGTGCGCGATCCGGAATGGCTGTTGGCCCACTCCGGGAAGGGCACGCCCGGCGAGGCCCTGGCGGATATCTTCGAACGAGTAGTGGAGGAGCAACTGGTCCAGCCCACCATCATCTACGACTATCCGGTGGAGACGTCGCCTCTTTCGAAGAAGAAGCCCGACGATCCGGCGTTCGTGGACCGTTTCGAGATCTACGTGGGCGGCATGGAAGTGGCCAACGGCTACACGGAGTTGAACGATCCGCAGGAACAGCGCCGCCGCTTCGACATGCAGCTTGCCCTGCGCGAGCGCGGCGACGAAGAAGCCCACCAGATGGACGAGGACTACGTGCGCGCGCTCAGCTACGGCATGCCGCCCGCGGGAGGCGAAGGCATCGGCATCGACCGCCTCACCATGATCCTGACCGGCTCGCGATCGATCCGCGACGTGATCCTGTTCCCGCTGCTGCGGCCCGAGGGCCCCATCGACCTGGTGGCGCGCCTTCGCGAATTGGACGGGCGCTGAGCGGTGCCTTCCTCCTTCGAGTTGTTCGTCGCGCGGCGCTATTTGAAGGCGCGCCGCAAGGAAGCGGTCATCTCCGTCATCACCGCGATTTCCGTTCTGGGCGTGGCCGCCGGCGTGATGGCCCTGGTGGTGGCGCTGGCCATCAACAACGGCTTCCGCGATACGCTGCAGCGCAACCTGTTGGGCGCGATGGCACACATCAATGTGCAGGAGAAGGAGCCCCGTAACGGCATCGAGGACTGGGAGGGTTTGGTGGCCAGGATCCGGCGCGTGCCGCACGTCATCGCGGCGGGGCCGGCGCTCTATACGCCGATCTTCTTTTCCGGACCGATTCAGTCGAAGGGCGGCATTCTGAAAGGCGTGGACATCACCGCGGAGTTGCAGATCAGCGACACGTTGCGCCACCTGAAAGCCGGTTCGGTGGACCCCTTGCGCGCCACGCCGGATGGCGGCGTGCCGGGTATCATCCTCGGCGCCCGCCTGGCCGAGGACATCGGCATGATGCTCCACAGCATGGTGAACGTGACCAGCCCGCAGGGTGAAATCACGCCTTTCGGGCCGCGTCCCAGTATCCGGCGCTTTCGGGTGGTCGGTATTTTTGAATCCGGCTTTTACGAGATCGACGACAGTTGGGCGTATACGTCGCTGGCGGCCGCGCAGCAAGCGCTGTCGCTGCAGGATGTCGTCAATCAGATCGAGGTGAAACTGGACGACCTGAACCTCGCGCCGGAAGTTGCCCGCACGATTGA
>Ga0335079_10007622_pt1 | contig 12301 bp, 11 predicted proteins | sample Lox_Sample_33_FD_206719 | JGI IMG/M metagenome (GOLD analysis project Ga0335079, IMG submission 206719) | Soil microbial communities from Loxahatchee National Wildlife Refuge, Florida, United States - Lox_Sample_3.3 | ecosystem: Environmental > Terrestrial > Soil > Wetlands | place: USA... | reverse complement strand
AGCGGCCCGGAATCCTAATCCCACCCTGTCGCTCCAGCAGCGGGAGCGACAAGGGTGGGCAACCGTGGCTTCCATCTCGGGAAAGGGTGTGCGAGCCCTCTTTCTAAATCACTGGTTTCCGGATTCCTCGCTCTGTGAGGATGGCTGCTGGGTCGGGTGGATCGCTTCCAGTTTTTTCAAAGCAGTTTGAACGGCTTGGCGCTGTTGCTCCGCGTTGTATCTGCTTTCCTCTCGTTCCAGCACTCGGAGGTTGCTGAGGGCATCTGCGATGGCTTGCCGCTCTCGCGGGTGTGAACTTAAGGAGTCCCGCAGAACTTCGAGGCGATTCACAATTTCATTGCGCGCTTCCATTATGCGACCAGCCATCAGGGCATGCTTCAACTCCATCATGGCAGCGGCATAGAGGGTTACCCACTTTTCTTTTGAGTAATCATCCATCTGAGACTCCGGAATCTCTTTGGTATTGGAACCCGCGAGGCGGAGATGCGCGGAGACAAATTATAAATAGAGTAACACGGGGTCCAATGAACGGTCGGATGCCGGTAGTGTCCTAGTTTCAAATTCAGAAAAATCAAGCTGTGGAAAACGAGGTGCCCAATGAGGCACTTTCCTTCCACGCAAAAACTTATATCCGATCTCACATTTGCCTTGACGTGTACCATTTCAAATGGTACATCATTGGTACGGGATCAACCTCAAGTGGACGCCACAGCTCGAAAACTCGTAGAGCGCATGAAGGCTCTGGAATATGAGAAGCGGCGTGCCGAAGCCGAACTTCAATCAATCCGCGCCGCGCTAAAGGTCGCTGGCGTGAAAGCCGAACCGATACAGAAAGAGATGTTCGCTCACGAACATTTCTATGTCTCGGCACATGTATTCGAGGCCCAATCGCTGCGGGAGTGCTGCGAACAGATACTTGAAGATCATCCCGGCCAGTGGTTTTCAAAGTCCGACATTGAATACCTCATTGTGCGCGGGGGCTATAAGTTTAGTACGGACGATCCCAAGAACTCAGTCGCCGTCACACTGCAACGGATGAAAGATGATGGCCGCTGCGAAGTTCAACGGGCACGCGGGTCACGCGGCAACCGCTATAGCTGGCCGCAACCGCTGGAAAGGAGCACGGATGCCGCCTCCACCAAACGGAAGCGCAAATAGTGAGAGCCGATAGAGACGCGAATCTCTAACGGCCCTTAAACCGACAATCCGGCAAGCCGAAATGCCGATCCTCAAGTCTCATTTTGGCTTGCCTTCTCCGAAAGGTCAAGGCACAAAATGAACTCGCTCTCCAGCGACAAAAAAGTCGCTATTCTCGCTTCACTTCTCGAAGGCAATTCCGTCCGCTCAACCGAACGCATGACGGGCGTTCACAGAGACACGATCTGCCATCTACTAGTGCAGACTGGCAATCGTTGCACCGCAATCATGGACTCCAACATGCGAAACCTGCACTGCGGCTTTGTGCAGTGCGATGAAATCTGGACTTACGTCGGTAAGAAGCAGCGCCGCATCCGCAAGGGGGATTCGCCCGAACTCGGCGATCAGTGGGTGTTCGTTGCAATGGACGAAGATACCAAGCTGGTGCCGCACTACGAGATCGGAAAGCGCACGCGAGAAACGACCGAGCGTTTTCTGATCGGGCTGCGCTGGAAACTGACCGAAGATCGTTTCCAGATCACGACAGATGGCTATCACTTCTACCGCTCAATCCAGAGCGTATTCGCGGGCAGGGCAGACTTCGCGCAGTTGGTGAAATTGTTCGGCGACTTCGGGCAGCATGACGCACCCGACGCGAGGTATTCCCCACCACGAATCTCGGAGGTCATATCCAAGATCATCGACGGAAGGCCGGACGAAGATCGCATCTGCACATCGCATGTGGAACGCCAGAACCTCACGATGCGGATGGCAATGCGGCGTTTTACGCGCCTCACGAACGCTTTCTCAAAGAAACTCGCCAACCTGAGAGCGGCGTGCGCCCTGCATTTCGCGCACTACAATTTCTGCCGCGTTCATTCGAGCTTGCGCCTGACTCCCGCGATGGCGGCGGGAATCACAGATCGCGTGTGGGAGATAACCGAATTGCTGACCGCCTAGCGTTTCCCGCAATAGAACGCGAGAGTGGATTTTCTACTCTTGAGTCAGCATGTGGTGCCGATCCCATCTTAGAATCTATCGTTTGGAGGAAATGGCCTATGCAGTCGAAACTCTCGAAACTGACGAAGTTGCCGCCCGTGGGTCGAATACAGGGTGCTGCACTAGAAGCACGCGGCACACCCGATCAACAGGTGTTGATGGTAGTTCTACAATACAACTCCCGTACAGGTGAATTGTGCGAAGTCGAGATGCCGTTCGGCGACGCGATATATCTCTTGAATATTTTGCGCGAGATGGAAAAGGATTCACAGAAACCTCCAATCAAAGGTTGATCTCATTCAGCCACAGGTACAGATATGGACAACATTGAGCGGACTGCCGCCCTTCGGAAACGGATAGCAGAAATTGAATCTGAAATGGCCGCAACCGCCCGCGATCTGCCCGAAGACCCAAGCGCAGCACCCGAAGAGGTTGCGCGGTACAGAGAATTGGAAGCACGATACCAGAAACTCAGGGACGAACTCGCTAGGCTCGGATCGCCCTACTAATCGGCAGCTAGAAAATGAGGCACCAGGTCACGTAACATGCGGATGATCCCATGCGGAGGCTGCGATGGACGATAAAGCTAACTACAAGAATCAGGTTCGCACCCTTGCGATACTCGCTATGAACCTTGCCCTTGAAAATGACTACTACAAGCGGAAGGTTGGAGAGATCGCCGGTTTCCGAGAACTGCCTGAAACCGTTAAGAAGCTGAGAGAACTACAAACGCCGCTAGAGACGATGAACAATTCCGCCAATGAAAAAGATGCAGCCGAGGCGCTTCAGAGCTTCCTTAACGCACTGCAAAGATTTCATCATTGAGGCAAGCGGAGTGCCATTCCCATGATTCCCGAAAGGAAACTAGGACACTACCTCGGATGCCCGACCAAAGCAGCAGGTGCCTGTCATTTCACACGACTATTTGACGTAGAGCGTTCCAGATCTCGTTGGGCAACCACACGGTTTTAAGGCGGGCGGCAAACCTCTCGGACCGAATGTCCGTAGACAAGGGCACTGAGCCTGTGAGACTCTTGAATCACTCCCTACAACGAGTTTTCTGTGGATCGCAGTATTTGTATTTTCTGCCCCGGTGTACGATCGCACGCTGTCACCCTCGTTTCCGGCCTCTTGCAGGCTGCCCTGGGATCATTGTGTCTGTGCTTCCTCGCGCCCGCGTTCTGCGTCGCCCAGACGACGATTCAGCCCACGACCACGCTGGCAATCGAGACGGGCAACAACACCAGCGCCGCTCCCAGCTTCACCGCGCAAAACGATGGGAACTCAGGCGCGGCGAACGTCAGTAAAGTGCCGACGCGCAACCTGCTGTATTCCGGGGCGACCACGAACATTTACGCGCATCTGATGACGTGGTTTGGCGAGTCCAGCCACGAGAACGTCGGGTATACCTCCAGCGATTCCACGCAGATTCATGCGCAAGTCGTCGACATGCTCAGCCGCGGCATTCAAGGTGCAATTCTTGACTGGAGCGGCCCCAGTTCTACGGTCAGCAACACCACAGCGTTGAATATGAGAACGGAAGCCGAGTCGCATGACGGCAGTTTCGTTTTCGCGATTCAGGAAGACCCGGGCGCGCTCGACAGCGCGGCCAAGCAGAACGGCTGCGACATCACGCCGCAGCTGATCAGCGATCTGACCTACGCCGCCAACAATTTCGAGTCTTCTTCCGCGTACCTGCGGATTGGCGGACGTCCAGTGGTGTTCTTCTACGACATCACCAAGTACTACCTTGATTGGGATCGGCTTCATGCCGGGCTGCCACTGAATCCGGTTTTCATTTCGTTGAATAAGTCTTCGTTCTCGCTGCCCCAGAGCAGCGGCGCTTTCAGTTGGGTTACAGTGGATAACACCAATCCGTACGATGTTGGCCTCTCCTATCTCAACGACTTCTACTCCAATGCGGTTCACGCATCCGGACAGTACGCGCTGGGAGCGGTTTACAAAGGCTTCAACGATTCGCTCGCGAGCTGGGGTACGAACCGTTTCATGCATCAGCAATGCGGGGTGCCGTGGCTCACCAGCTTTTCCGAAATTGGCAAGTACTACTCGAGCAGCAATCAGTTGTATGGCCTGCAAGTCGTGACATGGAACGATTACGAAGAGGGAACTGAGATAGAGACGGGCATCGACAACTGTCTGTCCATTGCGCCCACGATTTCCGGCTCAACGCTCGCGTGGAGTGTGCAGCCGGATCCGGCATTGCAACAGAAGCTCGGCACAGCGCAGATTTCTGAAAGTACGGTCGATCACTACACGGTGTTTATCTCGACCGACGGACAGAATTTGATGGCGCTGGCACAGGTTCCGTCGGGAACTCACGCGCTCGATCTTTCGCAGTACGGTCTGGCCACGGGCGATTATGTGTTGTATGTGAAGGCCGTGGGAGTGGCTTCCATCAAGAACGTGATGTCGCCGGCGGTCAGCTTTAATCCTGCGCAGCCGCCGCCGGTGGCCAAGCTTTCCGTGACGCCCGCTGACGGCGCGGCGCCCCTCAGTGTGACGGCTTCAACTTCGGCTTCGACGGACGCCGATGGGACGATCTCCTCATCGCAAATCGATTTTGGCGATGGCACGATTCAGGCTGGACCGACCGCAACTCATACGTATTCGGATGCAGGCCCGTACACCGTGCTCGCCACGGTAAAAGGCAGTAACGGCCTCGCTGCAACGGCGGCGACGAACGTGGATGCCGCCGCGCTAGCTGAGCCTGGCGTGGCAGTGTCATCGCCGACGAGTGGGACATCGCTGCAGTCAAGTATCCATGTGATCGCCGATGCGGTGACAAGCAAATCGATAAGCTCGTTCACCATTACCGTGGATGGCAATTACCTTTATACAATCGATGCTCCCCACATCGACACGCAGCTGAAGCTGTCGCCGGGAGCCCACGCGCTGCAGTTTCAAGCGAGCGATTCCGCCGGAAATAACGTCTCCTCGAAACTCAGCGGCACCGTGCAGCAGGGCACGATTTCGACTCCATCGGCGCAGCTGGCGCTCTCTACGGTTCCCAATACTCCTGCAGATACCGTATTGGCGTGTACGGCGAATTCGTCGGGGAACATCACTCATACGAACATCGATTTCGGTGATGGCACCAGCGACAGCGGCGTAGCCGCGCTGCACACTTACGCTAACTCTCAGCCGCACGTAGTCACGGCGACGGTAACGGCTGTGGATGGCCAAACTTCGATTGCGATCGCCACTGCGGAGGCGTCGGGTCCTGACTTCAGCTTCGCGATGTCCCCGGCGAACGCCAGTCTGCAGGCGGGTCAGCAGGCGTCGCTGACTTTGAAAGTTGCTGCTATCAATGGCACGCTGGGCGGTGCGATCGCACTGGCATGCTCGGGATTGCCGGCGGGCGCGAGTTGTAGTTTCTCTCCGTCGTCGGTGACGCCGGGCACCAGCACGGCGAGTTCGAAACTCACGATCTCGACTACGGGGGCGACGGCGGAGTCGAGGCCGGGGGGCTTGCGGTACACTTTTCCGTTCTATGCACTCATTTTGGGATGGCCGGGATTTATCCTGACAATCCGTCGGACGACTCCGCAAAAAGTCCGGAGCTTCGGATGGATTGCGATCCTGCTGGTGTTCGCGGCGCTGCAGATCGGCTGTGGAAGTTCGGGCAGTGGTGCGGCGAGCAAAGGCGGTGGAGGTGCAACGCCCGCGGGAACTTACACCATCTCGGTCACGGCCAACGCCGGGTCGATTCAACATGCTATCCCGCTCACGTTGCTCGTCGAGTAGGCGACGAAAGATCCCGCAGCGGTGACCGCAATCGCTGGGTGGGACCCGCTGATCTAATTTTCCGCATGACTGTTCTCTCTCTCCCGCGTTAAGCTTACTGCTCATTTTCATTACGAATCACTCGTGAGCGTTGCAACCGTCACTTCTAAGAAAAGCTCTATTCCCTGGCGTCGCCTATGGCAGATCGAGCAGGCGCTCGTGGCCATCGGGTTTGTGGTTTACGCCCTTCTGGTATCGATCAATCAGCGGCCATCGCTGTGGATCATCATGGTATCGATGCTCACGGTCGGCAACCTTACCATTCCACTGGCCTTCGCGATCCGCCGCTTGTACGTGGGACGCCCGTTCCCGTGGAACTGGGCCGCATTTTTCCCGGTGCAAATCATGTTTGGCTTGGTTTGCGCCGTAGGCTCAATACTCTTCCTGCAGTGGACCAAAATCGATCCTGAGCCGTTTTCCGTTCTCTTTCCCAGGATCGGCTATTTCTGCATCGTCGTCGTGGTGATTGCTAATGTTGTCGGTTTCGGGATCGAGCAATTCCAGCGAAAGTTAAAGGAACGGAATGAACTGCTGGAGCAAACGGTAGAGAAGGGAACCATTGCGCTGCAGCAGCAGGAAGAAGAGCTCAAGCGCGCGCGAGAGATTCAGCAGATGCTGCTTCCGAATAAGCTGCCGCAGCTTGCCGGCGCCCAGATTGCCGGGGCCTGGCAGCCGGCCCGCGAAGTTGGCGGCGACTACTTCGACGTGATTCAACTCGACGAACGGCGCATCGGCATCTGTGTCGGCGACGTCGCGGGGAAAGGAATCACGGCTGCCTTGCTCATGGCGAACCTGCAGGCCTCATTTCGTGCCTTTGCCACGGCCGAGGCGTCGCCTGAGGTGGTCTGCACCAAACTAAACAAATTTCTCTGCGCCAACATCGCGTCGGGAAAGTTTGTGACGTTTTTCTACGCGGTGTTAGACGCCGACACGCGCACGCTCACGTATGAGAATGCCGGACACTCTCCGGGACTTCTGTTACGCAGCAGCGGGGTGACAGAATCTTTGCGCGGAGGAGGAGCGGTGCTCGGGGCGCTGCCGGATTGGACCTTCCAGAACTACACTACCCAGCTTCAAGCGGGCGACAAGCTGCTGCTCTCGACTGACGGCATCACCGAAGCCGAAAATCTTCAACTGGAGGAGTTCGGCGACGAGCGCCTGCAGGAAGTTGCCCGCGGACACGACGGAAGCGCGCTCGACATTCAGCGCGCAATCATGCAGCAGGTCACGGAGTTCTGCGGTGGAAATTTTCGCGATGACGCGACTTTGCTGGTTCTGAGAATGTCGTGAGAGCCGTGAAGGCATGATCTCCCTCCCTTTCGCTCCAAAACCGCGAGCGACAAGGGGTAGGGCAACCGCGATATGTTTCGCAGGCGAGGCGCCGCACCACATGTTTACCACGCATGCTTCATGGCTTTGCCGAACTTTTCTGATGGGAGCGTGTTCAGCACGTCTTCTTTTGTGAGCCAGGCACGGCGGGCCTGGAGAACTCCGAAGCGGATCTTATCCATGTGCGAAGTGTGGTGCGAGTCGGTGTTGATGACGATCTTCACACCATGCTGCTTGGCCTGGCGCAAGTGCGCGTCGCAGAGATCCAGGCGATCGGGATAGGCATTTAATTCCATCGCGACCTTATGTTTGGCGGCTGCCGTCAACACCGTATGCATGTCGAATCCGTAGGAGTCGCGCCTCAGCAGAATGCGGCCAGTGGGATGCCCGATGAGTGAAGTGTTCGGATTCGAGATCGCCTTGATAAGGCGCTCGGTCATCTTTTCGGGTTCGAGATTGAAGACCGAGTGCACGCTGGCGATGACGATATCCATTTGTGCGAGCACGTCGTCGGAAAGGTCGAGATCGCCTTCGGCGAGGATATCGACTTCAATGCCGGCGAGAATTGTGATCCCATCGATTTTCTTATTAGCTTCACGAATGCGTGCGATGTGCTCGACCGCGCGCTTGTCGTCGAGTCCATTGGCGAACGCGAGATTCTTCGAGTGGTCGGTGATGGCCATGTATTTGTAGCCGCGCTCTTTGGCGGCTCCGGCCATTTCGTCGATTGTGTTGCGGCCGTCGGTCTCGACGGTATGCATGTGCACATCGCCCTGCAGATCTTCTTGCGTGATGAGGGTTGGTAGCGTGTGTTTCTCGGCGAGATCGATTTCGCCCAGGTTTTCGCGCATCTCAGGCGGGATGTAGTCGAGCTTCAGCTTGCCGTAGATTTCTTCTTCAGTTCTTCCGGCGACAGGCTTCTCGTCTTCCAGAGTGGCGAGGCTGTATTCGTTGAGGGTGTATCCCATTTTCAGGGCGCGCTGGCGCAAGGCGACGTTGTGCGCTTTCGATCCGGTGAAGTACTGCATGGCCGCGCCGAACGATTCGGGCGGAAGCAAGCGTACGTCGACCTGAATCCCGTTGCGCAGGTGAAAGCTGATCTTGTTGTCCCCGCGGGCGATCAAGTCCATCAGCGGCGGATATTTCGCCACGTAGTCGATGGCTTCCTGGCGTCCGGCTTCGGTGCTGCAGGCGGGGCCGGTGACGAGGATATCGAGATCGCCGACCGTATCCCGGCCGCGACGAAGCGATCCGGCGGGCGTGATCTTCTCGACGCCAGGGAATTTGTCGATATAAGCAGTGAGCTTCTCGCACTCGATTTCGGCGGCGTCGATCAGGTAGCGGCCACCAATGCGCCGATAATCTTCGATCGCCTTCAGCAGCTTGGCCTCGTGCTTTTCGCCCATCCGGGGCAGCTCGCGAATCTTGCCCTCGCGCGCGAGTTTCTCGACTCCGTCCACGTCGCTGACCTTATAGGCGCTCCAGATCAACGCGATGGTCTTTGGTCCGAGACCCTGAATCTTGAGCAACTGCAGCATTGATGGGTGATATTTCGCGAGGAGCTCGGTCTGGGCGGCAAGCTTGCCGGTCGAAAAAAGTTCCTGCAGGTTGTTCAGCATGCCTTTGCCGATGCCAGGAATCTTCAGGACCTCTTTCGGATCGGCAATGATGTCCTTGATCTGGTGTGAATGATTTTCGATGGCCTGCGCGGCATTGCGGTAGGAGCGGATGCGGAAGGAATCCTGCCCGTCGATTTCGAGCAGATCGGCGGTCTCGAAGAGGATGCTGGCAATGGCCTTGTTGTCCATGGATAAGAAGAGGGTAAATAAACTCTCAAACGATGTCATCCTGACGAGCGCCAAGCGGTCGGAAGGGTCGTACGAAAATTACGCGGCGTTTCGAAGGTCGAAAGGAACTGTGATACATCCAGACGGCACGTTGAATCCCGTCTCATCCCGTTTGTTGGATCGAAGGGCTGGGCCATCGTACGGTCCTTCGTCCGCCTTGGTCGAACTCAAAATGACATCACATGGTGGGGGGAACGCGCGCTGCAGGGGCACACTTCTACAGGGATTTCCGGCGGGGTGTGCAATTCTCCGGCGGGCGGGCTTGCTGCTGTCGGTCGCAGACGCGACTCAGGAAAGCGTGCTACGCGGCCTTGACTACGTTTGCAGCCTGCGGTCCCTTCTGACCTTCGGTGATTTCGAATTCCACCTGGTCTCCCTCCTGCAGGCTCTTATATCCTTCAGAGTTGATCGCGCTGTAGTGAACGAAAACATCTGGTCCATCTGCGCGGCCGATGAACCCGTAACCTTTTGCGTTATTAAACCACTTTACGGTACCTTTCAAGCGTTCCACCGAACCCCCTTCTTCCGCACGCCCTGGGGGGTAAGGACGTGCCCCAGTTTCTTGCAGCGTTAGGATGCATTTTCGGACCGAGAGGTTAAGCTGTCAAGAAATGTAAGGCAAAAGAAATGGCAAGTTTTGGCGGACAACAAAATACCGATTTTCAGCAACCAAAAACATCCAACTTGTGGCTATATGCGCTCCGTTACTTGCGACTACGGGCGCGCGGCGTGTGGCCAAGGACGTGGCTGAGCCACAAGACAGAGGAAATTGTCTTGGCGTCGCGGATGGTGCCGCTCATCACCATTTTTATTACGGTGGGTAGCGGCAGCATGCGGATCTGAATGACTTCATCCTCTTCGGGTTCGGCTTCGCCGGCGCGCAGTCCTGTGGCTAAGTAAACAGCCATCGTTTCGGCGACGAAGCCGGGACTAGCATAAAACTTCAGGATGCGGCGCCACTTCTTGGCGCGGTATCCGGTTTCCTCGATCAATTCCCGTTTGGCCGCTTTCAATGCATTCTCGCCGGGATCGATACGGCCGGCGGGAAGCTCCCACAAGAAATCCTGCGCAGCGTGACGGTACTGGCGCTCGAGCAAAACGCGCGGAGTCGCGCGGGAATCGTCGACTGCGAGCACGACCACCGATCCGGAGTGATGAATGAGGTCGCGGCGGACCTTGATGCCGCCGGGTTCGAGGACGTGGTCGGTGGTGACCCAGAAGACCGGTCCACGATAGACGACGCGGGAAGAAACCAGGCGCGCTTTGGATTTGCCGCTGCGGGCGGCGAAAGATTTTGGCATGGAACCAATATAAAGCAGAACGTAGACCGCAGACCTCGGGCGTCAGGCGTCAGACCTCGGCCCGCGAGGCTGGAAGCCTGCGCCACCAATTGTTGGTCTGAAGTCTGAGGTCCGGTCTGCTATGCTGCCGGACGTGAAAGCGAAGCCGCGCGTTGCGATTGTAGGAGCGGGAAATCTGGGCACGGCGTTGGCGCTAGCCTTACGCGGCGCGGGATACCGAATTTCAGTGATCGTAAGCCGGGCGGACTCGCGTTCGTGGCAGCGCACTTGCACCCTAGCAAAACAAATTGGGGCACGAGTCGTCTCCGATCTGTCGGGAACCGATGCCGAAATAGTGTGGCTTTGCGTCCCGGATTCGGAGATTGCCAGCGCGGCAACGAAGCTCGCGAAATCGGAACCGGCCGCCTCCTGGAAGGGAAAAGTGGCCCTGCATTCCAGTGGCGCGCTCACGAGCGACGAATTAGCGTCCCTCCGTCCCCTGGGTACTGCGGTAGGGTCTGTGCATCCGCTCATGACATTTGTGAAAGGCTCAAGGCCTGCGCTGGCGGGAGTGCCGTTCGCCATCGAAGGAGATGCGGCTGCCGTCCAGGTGGCGCGGCGTATCGTGCGCGATCTCGGCGGATGCGCACACGCCATCCGAAAGCGAGACAAGGCGGCATATCATGCCTGGGGAACATTCGTATCGCCACTATTTACCGCACTGCTCGCGACCGCCGAGCGGGTAGCCGGGCAAGCAGGCGTGAAAGGCTCACACCCAGCCAAAAGAACGATTCCCATTCTGACTCAGACGCTGGCCAACTACGCGCAATTTGGTCCTGCGGCGGGCTTCAGCGGGCCGATCGTTCGCGGAGATGTGGAGACGGTGAAGCAGCACCTGCGAGTGCTGCGCTCGGTTCCTGCCGCGCGCAATGCGTACATCGCGCTGGCCAACGCTGCGCTCGAGTATCTGCCGGCCAGGAATAAAGCCGCTCTCAATCGGGTACTGAACCATGCTGCAAGGTGAGCTTCCAGCTCATTGCAAGCAGTGTGAGAACAACGAAGGGTAACGAAGCCGCGGTGCGAATCGGCAGTGATAGCACTGTCGAATTCAGCGTCAACCATGGATGCATGATGTCAACGGCGAAGGCAGCAATCCAGGGCCAGAACAGAATGATCGCTCCCAGCCAAAGCAAGACACGGGGAAGGCGGCCGGCCTTTTCGAGCTTTTGCCGGTCGCGGACGATCAGGAGAACTCCCGGAACAAGAGCGAGGTGGTCGTAAATCGCCTGTCCGGGAAGGAGAGTGATCGTTGTGACAGCGAGCAGGAGGGTGAGAGTCAACAGGAATGAAGTTGAGTCCGGTGCGGCGGCGCGATTGCGCCAGGCGATGGCGGCAGCGATCACGATGGCGATCGTGGTTAGAGCAAACGTTGCCGGAGTTGCGAGCCCGTGCCCGAGAAACGAAGTTAGGACTTCGTGAACGAGCGGAGGCTGTGTGTAGTGCCGATAGGCAAGCAAAGTGCGAATCCAGGACTGGACCCAGTGGTGGTATACGACGAGCGAGGCGCCGATGAGCAAGGTGAGTGTGAAAAACAATCCGAGCGCAAATCGCCAGCGGGAGTACCACTCTCGCGCTGCCCAAAATAGCAGATACAGAACGACCAGAGCCGTGATCTGGGGCTTGATCGTCGTGAGTGCCAGCAGGATTCCGGCGAGCAGTAGTCGATTGCGCTGCAGCGCGACGACTGAGGCAGCGAGCAGGAATGTCACCAGCACTCCTAATTGCAGTGCGTAGAGTCCTTCGAGAGCGGGATAACTAGAGAGCGTTAGCAAGATGAGCGCGAGCGTAGTTTTCGTCCCCGGATGCCAGTCGACTGCTCGCAGCCAGAAGAGAACCGCGGCAATG
>Ga0335079_10007621_pt1 | contig 12301 bp, 12 predicted proteins | sample Lox_Sample_33_FD_206719 | JGI IMG/M metagenome (GOLD analysis project Ga0335079, IMG submission 206719) | Soil microbial communities from Loxahatchee National Wildlife Refuge, Florida, United States - Lox_Sample_3.3 | ecosystem: Environmental > Terrestrial > Soil > Wetlands | place: USA... | reverse complement strand
CTGCGTCTGAAAGCGATGGCGGGATAGCTATCCGGCCTGCGGGCGCTCCTCGGCGCGCCCGTGCCGCACCTGCAGTTCGTTGTCTCTCGCGAAGTGCAGCAGGAAGTTGTAGGCCATCGGCTCGATTTCCTTCAATCGAGCGTCGACGACGACGCATTTCACGCCCTCGGACCTCACGGGATAGACGTACGGCGAGTACTGCATGCGGCCGTCGGAGCCGAACGCCGACATGACGCCGCAGAGGCGCTCGGCCCAGTCGCTCGGCCGGAACGGCATGCCTTCGAGCGTCACGCCCCTGATCAGGAATTCGTCGGTGCTCGAGCTCATGTCGTCCGGGCGAGGCGCGAAAGTATAATCCGCTTTTCCCTCGGCGCACCCCATGAAGAAGCCCGTCAGCCGGGTCCTCATCATCAACGACGAGCCGCTCGTTCTCAGGGAGTTCGTCAAGGGGCTGAACGCCGCGGCGAGGTCGCTCGACAATCCGCTGGGCATCACCTTCGCCGGCGTTACCACGGCGCGCGAGGCGCTCGCCGCGATCGAGGAGGACGGCGACCTTCAGGCGGTGGTGGTCGACGACAAGCTGTACACGCTGAGCCAGAAGAGTGCGAAGAAGGAGACGTCGGCGCTCGAGCTGGTGCAGAGGGTCACGCGCTTCCGGCCCGAGCTCGACGTCTACATCCTGATCGCGCAGGAGCACGAGGACGAGATCGTCGACGCGCTCTTCGCCGAGGCGGTCGACGGCTACTTCTACCGCGAGGAGCGCGACTACCGCGGCATGTACCGCATTCTCAACGCCCAGATCCAGGAACGCTCGCGCACCCCCTTCTACGACCAGCTCAAGAACTACGTCTGGATGGCGAAGGACTCCTGGCACACGCCCGGTCATTCCTCGGGCGAGTCGCTGCGCGACAGTCCCTGGGTCAGCGATTTCTACGAGTTCATGGGCGAGCACGTGTTCGACGGCGACCTGTCGGTCTCGGTGAAGATGCTCGACTCGCTCATGGAGCCGACCGGGGTCATCGCAGAGGCGCAGACCATCGCCGCGAAGGCCTTCGGCGCCCGGCGCACCTTCTTCGCCACCAACGGCACCTCCACCTCGAACAAGGTGATCTTCCAGACGCTGCTCGCCCCGGGGGAGAAGCTGCTCCTGGACCGCAATTGCCACAAGTCGGTCCACCACGGCGTGGTGCTCTCGGGCGGCCACCCGATCTATCTCGATTCCTCGGTCAACGCCAAGTACAGCCTCTACGGGCCGGTGCCGAAGAAGACCATCCTATCGGCGATCCGCAGGCACCCGGACGCCCAGGCCATCATCCTCACGTCGTGCACCTACGACGGCCTGCGCTACGATCTCGAACCTATCGTCAAGGCGGCGCACAGGAAGGGCATCAAGGTGATCGTCGACGAGGCCTGGTACGGGTTCGCGCGCTTCCACCCCGCGTTCCGGCCCACCGCGCTGGAGGCCGGCGCCGACTACGCCACGCAGAGCACGCACAAGGTGCTCTCGGCCTTCTCGCAGGCATCGATGATCCACGTGAACGATCCGGGGTTCAACGAGCACCTGTTCCGCGAGAACTTCAACATGCACACGTCGACGAGCCCGCAGTACAGCATGATCGCGAGCCTCGACGTGGCGCGCAAGCAGGCGGTGATGGAGGGCTACAAGCTGCTGTCGCGCACGCTCGCGCTCTCCAGGGAGCTGCGCGCCCAGATCAACTCGACCGGGATATTCCGCGCCCTCGAGCTGGAGGAGCTCCTGCCCCACGAGGTCAAGCGGGACAACATCCTGCTCGACCCGACGAAGGTGACCGTAGACATCTCGAGCTGCGGGTACACGGTCGAGGACCTCCAGCGCGAGCTTTTCGACCGCTACAACATCCAGGTCGAGAAATCCACGTTCAACACGCTCACGCTGCTGCTCACCATCGGCACCACGCGCAGCAAGGTGTCGCGCCTGTACGACGCCCTCATGCGCATCGCCCGCGAGCGCCGCGTGCCGCGGCGCCTGTACCGCTTCCCCGAGATCCCGGGCTTCACCCGGCTGCGGTTCCTGCCCCGCGACGCCTTCTACTGCGGCGGGGAAGTCGTTCCGCTGGTCAACGACAGGGACGGGCTGCGGCGCGATCTGCTCGGCCGGGTGTGCGCCGACCAGATCGTCCCCTACCCTCCGGGCATCCCGGTTCTCGTGCCCGGACAGATCATCACCCGGGAGATCCTCCGCTACCTCGTAGGCCTGCTGCGGTCCCAGAAGCGGGTGGAGCTCCATGGGATCGTGTACGACGGGTATCTGCCCTGCCTGCGGGTGTTGAAGCCGGCCGAGGAAAGGGGGCTCCGCCGGATCGACTGAGGGAGGCGGGCTTGTCACCCCAAAAATCTTATGCTATACAGCCGCTTCCGGGAGGATCATGCTGCCCTTGTTGAACACGACGAAGTTCGGATTTCGCATCCGCACGCGCCAGGGGCTGATCGTCGAGCACCTCATGATCCACGGCCGCGATGAAGCGGACGCCGAGCGCAAGCTTCGCCAAATGTACCTGCACTGCGAAATCCTCGAGCGCAGCGTGATGCAGCCCGCGACCATGCAGCCGACACTCGGGTCCGCCGCGAGGACCCCCGACGGAACCAGCTTCGAGGAAATTGTCTCGCTGATCACGAAGTAGCCGCGGCCTGCGGCGCCAACTCGGCTTCCAGGAAGCCCGTCCCGAGCAACTCGTCCAGCAGCGCTTCGTAGTCCTGCGCTCCCCGGCTGTTGGGAGCGTGCGCGAAGACGTCCTTGCCCAGCGCCGGGCTCTCGGCGATGCCCACGGACTCGATGATGCGCGTCTCGCAGACATCCGTCCCGAACCGGCTGGCGAGCTGGCTGGCGATGTCGTGGGACATCTTCCGGCGCGCGTCGAACCGCGTGAGCAGGTAGCGGCGCTCGACGCGGTGCTTGAATACGTGCTCGAGCGCCTTCAGCGTCTGGTCGAGCGCGAGCGCGCCCCTCAGGGCGAGGTAGTCGGTGGAGATCGGGATGAGCACCTTCTCGGAGGCGAAGATCCCCGAAAGCGACATCACCCCCAGCATCGGGCAGCAGTCGATGAGCACCGGTCGCGTGCCGTCCCAGCCGGCCTCCAGTCCGTTCTTGAGCTTGTTGAGGATGTCCGGCCCCTTGCCGAACAGGGTGTCCACCTTGATCAGCTCGCTGTGGGCGGGGATGAGCTCGCCCCCGAAGCGTATCGGCCGCACCACTTCCCTCAAGGGCTTGCCCGCGCTGAAATACGCGAACAGGCTCTCGGCGCTCGACGCCGCGGGGTTGAGGATCGAGCTCAGGTGCGACTGCGCGTCGAGGTCGACGAGCAGGGGAACGACGCCCCTGCGCGCGAGCGCGGCGCCCAGGTTGAGCACAGTCGTGGTCTTGCCGACGCCGCCCTTCTGATTGAATACGGTGAGCCGTGTTCCCATGTCCGGATTCGTTATGCTAAGCTATTGGCTCTTCAGAGAAATTCGAATTATGGCACAGGGCGACACGATGACATTTTCCGCGCCGAGGCGCCGCCACAGCGCCGTGCAATCGCCCGTCCGGCACGATACCCGACGACGCCGGCCTTAGCGCAGAACGCAATTCCGCGCGCCCAAGGGACCCGAGGGCGCATTCCGAAGTTTTTCGCGCAGAGTGCTCACCTTGCGCGCGCAAGAATTTGAACGGGTGAACTCATGTCCTATTCGATGAACACGTACAACCGGATTCCGGTCGCTTTCACGCACGGCAAGGGCGTCTGGGTCTGGGACCAATCCGGAAAGAAATACCTCGACGCGCTGGCCGGCATCGCGGTCAATACACTCGGCCACGCGCACCCCAGCCTGACCCGCGCGATCGCCGAGCAGAGCGCGCGCCTGATACACGCTTCCAACCTCTACACCATCGCGGAGCAGGAGCGGGCCGCGGAGAAGCTCGCGCAGATCAGCGGCATGGATGCCGTGTTCTTCTGCAACTCCGGATGCGAGGCGAACGAGGCCGCGATCAAGCTCGCGCGCCTGCACGGCCACGGCAGGGGCATCGACTCCCCCGCGATCGTGGTAATGGACAAGGCCTTCCACGGGAGAACCCTCGCGACGCTCTCTGCGACGGGCAACCGCAAGGTGCAGGCCGGGTTCGAGCCGCTCGTTCCCGGGTTCGTGCGCGTTTCCCTGAACGACATCGAAGCGGTGCGCCGTGTCGCGCGGGAGGACAAGAGCGTGGTCGCCGTGCTGGTCGAGCCCATCCAGGGCGAGGGCGGGATCAACCTCGCGACCATGCAGTACCTGCGCGACCTGCGCGAGCTGTGCGACCGAAACGGGTGGCTCCTCATGGTCGACGAGGTCCAGTGCGGCCTCGGCCGCACCGGCAAGTGGTTCGTGTACCAGCACGCCGGAATCCGGCCCGATGTCGTGCTGCTCGCCAAGGGGCTCGCCTCGGGCGTGCCGATAGGCGCCTGCCTGGCGAGAGGAGCCGCGGCCTCGGTGTTCAAGCCGGGCTCGCACGGTTCCACCTTCGGAGGCAATCCCCTCGCCTGCGTCGCAGCGCTCGCCACGCTGGAAGCGATCGAGCAGGAAGGCCTGATGCGGAATGCCGAGCGGGTCGGCGGGATCATTCTCGCCGGGCTGCGCGAGCAGCTGGGCGGCCTCCCGGGCGTGGCGGAGATCCGGGGCCAGGGGCTGATGATCGGGATCGAGCTCGACCGGCCCTGCGCCGAGCTGGTCGGGCAGGCGCTGGAGGCGGGGTTGCTCATCAACGTCACCATGGACAACGTCATCCGGCTGTTGCCGCCCCTGATCATGAACGAGGCCGAAGCGCGCGAGACTCTCGCGATCCTGGTGCCGCTGGTGCGCACCTTCCTCGCAAGAGTGCACTCCGCCGTGGCCGCGCGCGCATGAAGAAGAAGGCGAAAGTCCCGCTGCGGCATTTCCTGCAGTTCAAGGATTTCACCGGCGCGGAATACGAGCACCTCTTCGAGCGCACTCGCTGGATCAAGAACCAGTTCAAGCGCTACCGGCGCTACTGGCCCCTCGAGGATCGCACGCTCGCCATGGTCTTCGAGAAGCCGTCGACGCGGACGCGGCTGTCGTTCGAGGCGGGCATGCACCAGTTGGGGGGCGCGGCGATTTATCTGTACACGCGCGACACCCAGCTCGGGCGCGGCGAGCCGGTCGAGGACGCCGGGCAGGTGATATCGCGCATGTGCGACATCGTCATGATCCGCACCTTCGAGCAGGGCATCATCGAGCGCTTCGCCGCGAACTCGCGCGTGCCGGTGATCAACGGGCTCACCAACGAGTACCATCCCTGCCAGGTGCTCGCCGACATCTACACCTACGTCGAGCACCGCGGGCCCATCAGGGGCAAGACCGTTGCCTGGATCGGAGACTCGAACAACGTCTGCAACACCTGGCTGCAGGCGGCGACGGTGTTCGACTTCGACGTCCACGTCTCCACGCCTCCGGGCTACGAAGTCGAGCCCGAGCGCGCGGGCGTCTACGACGGCGACCACTACGAGAGCTTCGCGGACCCGATGGACGCCGCGCGCGGCGCCGACATGGTCACCACCGATGTGTGGACCAGCATGGGCTTCGAGGCCGAGAACGAGACGCGCAAGCGCGACTTCGAAGACTGGCAGGTGGACGCGCAGATGATGAAGACGGCGAAGAGGAACGCCGTCTTCATGCACTGCCTGCCCGCGCACCGCGGGGAGGAGGTTGCCGCGGAGGTGATCGACGGGCCCCAGAGCGTGGTCTGGGACGAGGCCGAGAATCGCCTGCACACACAGAAGGCGCTCATGGAATTTCTCTTGCTCGGAAAGGTGAAGAAGTGAAGGCGGCGGAAAGCGTGAAGAAGGTGGTGCTGGCCTACTCCGGGGGGCTCGACACCTCGGTCATACTCCGGTGGCTCCAGGATGAGTACGGCTGCGAGGTGGTCACGTTCACGGCCGATATCGGCCAGGGCGAGGAGCTCGAGCCCGCCCGGAAGAAGGCGAAAATGGCCGGCGTCAGGCAGATCTTCATCGAGGACCTGCGGGAAGAGTTCGTGCGCGACTTCGTGTTTCCCATGTTCCGCGCCAACGCCGTGTACGAGGGCGAGTATCTCCTGGGCACGTCGATCGCCCGCCCGCTGATTGCCAAACACCTCGTCGAAATCGCGAGGAAGACCGGGGCCGACGCCATCGCCCACGGCGCCACCGGCAAGGGCAACGACCAGGTGCGCTTTGAGCTCGGCGCCTACGCGCTCATGCCCGACGTCCGGATCATTGCGCCCTGGCGCGAGTGGGACCTGCTCTCGCGCGAGAAGCTCCTCCAGTACGCCGAGCGGCACAGCATTCCGGTCGACTACCGGAAGAAGAAAGGCCAGGCGCCCTACTCCATGGACGCCAACCTGCTGCACATCTCGTACGAAGGCGGCATTCTCGAGGACCCGGACTACGAGCCCGAGGAGTCGATGTGGCGGATAACGGCCAGCCCCGAGAAAGCCCCCGGCCGCCCGCAATACGTCAACCTCGGCTACGAGCGCGGCGATATCGTGTCGATCGACGGCAAGCGCCTGTCGCCGGCGAAGGTGCTCGGCAGGCTGAACGCGCTCGGCGGGCGTCACGGCATCGGCCGGCTCGACCTGGTCGAGAACCGTTACGTGGGGATGAAGTCGCGCGGCTGCTACGAGACGCCAGGAGGCACCATCATGCTACGCGCCCACCGCGCGATGGAGTCGATCACGCTCGACCGCGAGGTGCTCGCGCTCAAGGACGACCTGATGCCGCGCTACGCGCGCCTGATCTACAACGGCTACTGGTTCAGTCCCGAGCGTGCTCTGCTGCAGAGGCTGATCGACGAATCGCAGAAGTCAGTCAACGGCACGGTCCGCGTGAAACTCTACAAGGGCACGGCAACCACGGTCGGCCGGTCCTCGACGACGGACTCGCTGTTCGACCCTGCGATCTCGACTTTTGAGGATGACCGCGGGGCCTACGACCAGGCCGACGCCGGAGGGTTCATCCGGTTGAACGCCCTGCGCATGCGCATCGCCGCGAACCGCCGGCGCCGGCGCTGACCCGATTGCGCCTCCGGATCTACTCCGACATTCACCTCGAGCGCGCCCTCTTTGCGCCGCCGGAGAACGACGCCGACGTCGTGGTGCTCGCCGGGGACATCGCCAACGGAGCGGCGGGCATCGAATGGGCGAAGGAGGCTTTCGATGCGCCCGTCCTCTACCTCGCGGGCAACCACGAGTACTACGAGGGCGAGTTCGAATCGGTCAACTCCGCGATGCGCGCCGCCGCCGCCGGCAGGATCGAGCTGCTCGACTGCACGCGGACCATCTTCGGCGGCGTGCGCTTTCTCGGCTGCACCCTGTGGACCGACTATTCCCTCGCGCCCGAGAGCGAGCGCGCGGTCGTGGTCGAGGAATCGCGCAAGCGCAACCCGGACTATCAATTGATTCGCTACGGCGCGCGCCTGTTCGCCCCGGAGGACGCGATCGCGCTCTGCACCTTCCACCGCGCATGGCTTGCTGCCGAGCTCGCCCGCGCGTTCGCGGGCAGAACCGTCGTGATCACCCACTTCGCACCGCACCCGAATTCGATCGCCCCGGCGTATGCGAACCACCCTGCCAACCCGGCCTTCGTGCTCAACCTCGACGACCTCATGGGTCGCGCGGTGCTGTGGATCCACGGCCACACTCACACTTTCTTCGACTACCACGTCCGCGGCACGCGCGTCATCTGCAACCCGCGCGGCTACCCGAAAGAGGCGACGGGTTTTCGCCCCGATCTGACCGTGGAAATCTGAAGGCGCCCGCGCGCGCCTGCTTTCTCAGACGAGGTCGGCCGCCAGCGAGCGGCGCGTGCTTTCCGGCACGGCCGCGACCGCGTGCCTGTAGGCCTCGTGCTCGATGCCCATGCCGATGGCTGCTCCTCCGTTCACCGCCGCGGCCATCGCGCGAGTGAGCTCGAAGCGCAGGAAATGCACGGCCGAGGTCTTGTCCTCGGTAGCGCGCTCCAAGTCTTCATCGGCGATGGCGTGGACGCGCTCGAAGCCGGCGACCTGCACCCAGACGCGGTTTTCGATGCCGACCAGGTTCGCGAGGGCGGCGTGACGCTCTTCGATGTCGTCGTACTCCACCATGAAGGTCGCCTTCCAGTTGCTGCCGTCGGGAATCAGGGGGTTGTACGCGGAAAGCTCGTCCTCGATGCCTTCGGCCTCGAAGACGCGCTCGATGCGCAGCATTTCCTGCACCTGGTACTGCATGGTCAGGCGGTCCTCGAAATACAGGGTGGCGTGCGGCCCGATTGCCACCTGGCGGTCGCGCTTGTGCGCCAGCACCACGGCGCGGAACGCCGGCCGCGCGGCCGCGTACTGCTCGAGGCTCATCAGGTTTTCACGGCTCAGATGTTGCATCTTCGTCTCCGGATTACTTGCCGAGGGCATCCAGCGCCTTCTTGAAGCGGTTGGCGTGCGAGCGCTCGGCCTTCGCCAAGGTCTCGAACCAGTCGGCGATCTCCGTGAAGCCCTCGTCGCGAGCGGCCTTCGCCATGCCCGGGTACATGTCTGTATACTCGTGTGTCTCGCCGGCGATCGCGGTCTTGAGGTTATCGGCCGTCGGGCCGAAACTCATTCCGGTCGCGGGGTCGCCGCACTGCTCCAGGTACTCAAGATGGCCGTGCGCGTGCCCGGTCTCGCCCTCGGCGGTCGAGCGGAACACCGCGGACACGTCGTTGAAGCCCTCGACGTCCGCCTTGTTGGCGAAGTACAGGTAGCGTCGGTTCGCCTGCGATTCGCCGGCGAACGCGTACTTCAGGTTCTCTTCGGTCTTGCTGCCCTTCAGTTTCATGGTGTCTCTCTCCAGATCAGATTTGGGACCGGCTCAACCGGCGCACTCGAATCATCGCCCCGGCGGCGCGCCGATTCCAATGGATTGTCGCGATGGGCTCGATAGCCGGGCCCTATCACGGTGAATCAGGCGAGATCGAAACGGTCGAGGTTCATCACCTTGGCCCACGCCGCCACGAAGTCCTGGACGAACTTCTCCTTCGCGTCCGCGCTCGCGTAGACCTCCGCGATCGCCCGCAGCTGCGAGTTCGAGCCGAAGACGAGGTCGACGCGCGTGCCGGTCCACTTGACCTTGCCGGTCTTGCGCTCGCGCCCCTCGAACACGTCCTTCGCGTCCGAGACCGGCTTCCACTCCGTGCGCATGTCGAGCAGGTTGACGAAGAAGTCGTTGGAGAGCGTCTCGGGCTTGGAGGTGAAGACCCCGTGCTTCGCGCCGCCGGCGTTGGTCCCCAGCACGCGCAGGCCGCCCACCAGCACCGTCATCTCCGGCGCCGTCAGCGTCAGGAGCTGCGCCCGGTCGATGAGCAACTGCTCGGCGGAGACCGGCCACTTGCCGCTCAGGTAATTGCGGAAGCCATCGGCGAGCGGCTCGAGCACCTCGAAGGATTCGACGTCGGTCTGGTCTTGCCTCGCGTCCATGCGCCCGGCCCTGAACGGCACCTTCACGGTGACACCGGCCTTCTTCGCGGCTGCTTCCACGCCCGCGCAGCCGGCGAGCACGATCAGGTCGGCGAGCGACACCTTCTTGTTGCCCTTGGCCTTCTTGTTGAAGTCGGCCTGGATGCCCTCCAGCGTCTTCAGCACTTTCGCGAGCTGCGCCGGCTGGTTCACTTCCCAGTCCTTCTGCGGCGCGAGGCGAATGCGCGCGCCGTTGGCGCCGCCGCGCTTGTCGGAACCCCGGAAGGTGGACGCCGACGCCCAGGCTGTCGACACCAGCTGCGGGATGGACAGCTTCGAGGCGAGGATCTTCTTCTTGAGGTCGGCGATCTCCTTCTCGCCGACCAGCTTGTGGTCGACCGCGGGAATCGGATCTTGCCAGATCAGCTCTTCTTTCGGCACCTCCGGCCCGAGGTAGCGAGCGCGCGGGCCCATGTCGCGGTGCGTCAGCTTGAACCAGGCGCGCGCGAACGCATCGGCGAAGGCCTGCGGGTCCTCGTAGAACCGCCGCGAGATCTTGCCGAACTCCGGATCGAAGCGCAGCGTCAGGTCGGTGGTCAGCATGGTCGGCTTGTTGAGCTTGCCCGGGATGTGCGCGTCGGGAACGATCGCCGGCGCGTCCTTCGCCACCCATTGCTTGGCGCCGGCGGGCGACTTGACCTGCTCCCATTCGTACTTGAACAGGTTCTCGAAGAAGTTGCTGCTCCAGAGCGCCGGGGACTTGGTCCAGGTCACTTCGAGGCCGCTCGAGATCGTATCGGCGCCATGCCCTGATTTGTAGTCGCTCGTCCAGCCCAAGCCCTGCGCTTCCAGCGGGGCGCCCTCCGGATCCGGGCCCTTGTGCGATTCCGGGGCCGCGCCGTGGGTCTTGCCGAAGGTGTGGCCGCCGGCGATCAGCGCGACGGTCTCCTCGTCATTCATCGCCATGCGGCCGAAGGTGGCGCGGATATCCTTGGCGGCGGCCATGTAGTCGCCGCTCGCGTTCGGGCCTTCGGGATTCACGTAGATGAGGCCCATGTGGGTCGCGCCGAACGGCCCCAGGTCCCGATCGCCGCTGAAGCGCTTGTCGGCGCCCAGCCATGCGATCTCCTCGCCCCAGTTCACGTCCTCGTCCGGCTCCCAGACGTCGGCGCGGCCGCCGCCGAAGCCGAAGGTCCTGAAGCCCATCGACTCGAGCGCGACGTTGCCGGCGAGGATCATCAGGTCGGCCCAGGAGATCTTGCTTCCGTACTTCTGCTTGATCGGCCACAGCAGGCGGCGCGCTTTGTCGAGGTTGACGTTGTCGGGCCAGCTGTCCAATGGCGCGAAGCGCTGCTGGCCGCGGCCGCCGCCGCCGCGGCCATCCGTGACGCGGTAGGTTCCGGCGGCGTGCCAGGCCATGCGGATGAAGAACGGCCCATAGTGACCGAAGTCGGCCGGCCACCAGTCCTGCGAGTCGGTCATCACCTTGACCAGGTCCTTCTTGAGCGCCTTGTAGTCGAGGCTCTTGAACTCTTTTGCGTAGCTAAAGCCCTTGCCCATTGGGTCGGACTTCGCGGAATGCTGGCGCAAGAGTTCCAGCCGCAGCTGGTTCGGCCACCAGTCGCGGTTGGTCCGGCCGACGCCGGCAATGTGGGTGAACGGGCACTTGCCCGTGGTCTTGTCATCGACTCTTACTTTTGTGTCCATGTCTGTCTCCGATCGCGGCTGAACCGCCAACATAGTCTCGTGGGGAAGGGGGCGCTTGACGCAAGTCAAACGAAGCCGCCTCTCGAACACTTTGCCATCGGCAGGCTATCGCGGCCCGAGCACGATCTCCAATCGAATGTCGCGATGGGCGCGATAGCGAACCGCTATCGCGCAAGCCTTGCGACGGACCTCACAGATAGCTGACGCAACCGAGGGCGCAGGCGCGGATGGCCCGCCGCAGGGCTTCGATCGCCTGAGGGCGCGGGAAGGTCGCGCGCCAGGCGACCGCTACCGACCGTCGCGGCGGTCGGATGAAAGGCCGGACCACGGTGAGCTCGGAGGCATACAGTCCGGGGCCGGCCGCCGCGGTGCAGGGCAATACGGTGATGCCCATGCCGGAAGCCACCATGTGGCGAATGGTCTCGAGCGAGCTGCCCTCCAGCGCCCTCTGCAATCCGCCTTCGGTGCCGGGGGGCCCGACGCAGCTCGGGCAGGCCGCGATCACCTGGTCGCGGAAACAGTGGCCAGCCCCGAGCAGCAGCACGGTTTCGTTCGACAGCTCGTCGGTCGCGATCGCCTTGCGCCGCGCCCAGGCATGCGCGGCCGGCACCATCACCATGAACGGCTCGTCGTAGACCGGTAGGGTGACCACCCCCGGCTCCTCGAAGGGCAGGCAGGCGATCATTGCGTCGATCTCGCCCGCGACGAGGCGCTCTCGCAGGCGCGCCGTGTAGTTCTCCTCGATCACGAGAGGCATGCGCGGCGCCGATTCATGCAGGATCGGCACCAGGCGAGGAAACAGGTAGGGACCGACGGTGTAGATCGCGCCGATGCGCAACGGCCCTTCGAGAGGATCGCGCGACTCTCGGGCGATGCGCTTGACGCTCTCCAGCTCGTCGAGCACGCGCCGCGCCTGCCCGACGATGCGCTCGCCGACCGGAGTGACAGCGATCTCGCCCTTGCTTCGTTCGAAAAGCGCCACGCCCAGCTCTTCTTCGAGCTTCTTGACCGCCACGCTCAGCGTCGGCTGGCTGACGAAGCAAGCCTCGGCCGCGCGGCCGAAATGCCGCTCCCGCGCCAGGGCGACGATGTAGCGCAATTCCGTGAGGGTCATTGCCGTAGGATTCTACCGCCCATCGCA
>Ga0335079_10007620_pt1 | contig 12302 bp, 11 predicted proteins | sample Lox_Sample_33_FD_206719 | JGI IMG/M metagenome (GOLD analysis project Ga0335079, IMG submission 206719) | Soil microbial communities from Loxahatchee National Wildlife Refuge, Florida, United States - Lox_Sample_3.3 | ecosystem: Environmental > Terrestrial > Soil > Wetlands | place: USA... | reverse complement strand
TAGTCTCCGGACGCGATTGCGATATCGGTGCCGCAGATTCCTGCCCTTCTCACCGAAACGACGACTCCCAGGTCCTGCTTCGGCTCAGGGACATCCTTGCAAGCAACCCCCTCGTCGAACACCACTGCCTTCAACGAGGACCGGGTTCGTGACCTGCTATTTAGCCGCCAATGTCGGTCAGAGTCGGGGCACGGTCACCCTCGCTTATGCGCCGGGTTGAGGTTGGTCGTCTCCCGTCTGACACGTTTTCGGGGCATGGGATTAATACCGCACTCCAAGAAGCCCCATGATTGGGGCCCTCACTCAGCGAAATACGCAGGCTTCCGATCGCCGACCTACACAGCCACATAGACGGCTCTGTCTCGCCCCGTGAGTTGTTCCGGATAGCACAGAAACACCACAGAAGTATGCTGACACCGAAGGGAGACGCACTCGACAGCGTCACCGCATTCATGCGGTATGTCGTCAGCGATGGTTACGGTTCGATGCTTGACAACATAGTCGACCGTTTCTACCCCATCACAGGATTGATGCAGACGGAAGGCACCATTAGGGACGTCGCGATCGAATACCTGAGGGAGCAGAAGGACGACGGTGTGATCTATGCCGAAGGGAGGTTTGCACCCCAGTATCATACGAGGGAGGGTCTCTCGCTCGAGGATGTCATAGTTAGCATGGCCGACGGCCTCAAGGAAGGGGCCGAGAAATACGGGGTGAAGACCGCACTGATAGTCGGGATTGGGAGGGAGGCCACTGCAGCGCGGGGAGCGGAGGTGGCAAGGGCGGCGGTTGACAGCCGCGAGGTTACAGCTCTCGACCTTTGCGGCCCGGAGGCGGGAAATCCCCCGCGAAGGTTTCGGGAGGCCTTCAAGATTGTGGCTGGAGCCGGGATCAAGGCGACGGTCCACGCGGGCGAAGGGGCAGGGTCAATAAGACAAAACGTTGCCTACATGGAGGAGGCCATCAGAGAACTCGGTGCCGACCGACTGGGCCACGCCATACCCCTCTCGAAGTCCAAACCCCTGATGAAAGCCGTCGTGTCGAAGCACATTGCTGTAGAGATGAACCCCATTTCCAACCTTGTTCTCCGCAACGTACGAAATCTAAGAGACCTTGCCATAGACGCCCTCCTCGATCAGGGAGTCGTAGTCTCGGTGAACTCCGATGACCCGTCGCTCTGGCCCAGGGGACACCTTCCAGAGGTCTACCATCGGGTCTGTGATGCCTACGGGTTCGGGTTCAAGGAGCTTGACATCCTGGTAATGAACTCCTTTGAGGGCGCATTTGCTTCAGAGAGAGACAAAGCGTGGCTTGGCCAGCAGTACAAGGCTGCCAGAAGGCGGGCATGAGACGACAGCTGGGCGTCTCCCACTGGAGGGCCTACATTTGCACGAGCGGAACCTGAAGACCGTTTCTCGTCTCAGCGATTCATTCCTGGAAAAAAGTCTCCATATCTTTAAAGGGGGATGGGCTTTAGGGCGTAAAGTTTGTCCAAGAAGAGGAAGAGCAGAGGACGCTCTAAGGGAGGTAAGGGACGTAGCGACGTCATCTACTGCAGCAACTGCGGCGCCAGCGTTCCGAGAGACAAGGCGAAGAGGGTGACAACCCGCCTCAACCTGGTCGAGCCGACACTGGCGAGGGAGTTGAGGGCTGCGGGGGCGTACATTGCGTCGCCCACCGTTTCGAGGTTCTATTGTGTGTCCTGCGCCGTCCATTATGGCGTGGTCAAGGTTAGGGCGAAGTCCGAAAGACGTGGTTGGTAGAGCCTAGCTCTTACAAGCGGTAATCGTCTGCGGCGCTGGAACCTGCGACTGAGGAACCATGGTAACGTTGTTCAGCATCGCGCCTGCCAGATCGATTGGCTGAGAGGGCAAAGTGCCGTTCAGGGGATAGGCGGGTTGGCGGGCAATGGCGCAGACGGCGTTCATCCCCCAGACTACCTTGGCGAAAACGGTATAGTTGTCGTCTAGGTTCAGATTGATACTGCTATTGACGAGGTTCACGAAGAACTGGGAAGTCGATGGCGCTTTCGGTGAGGTGCTGGCCATCCCTACGTATCCGGCGTAGTTGTGGAGCCAGCCGCACCATTCGAACGGGACCTGCTGGGTCGACTTTCCCTCCCCCCAGGTCGAACGGGTGCTGTTGACCGCCCCCTTCGTGTTGGGGTCTCCGGTCTGGATCACGAACCCCGCCACGATTCTGTGCCAGACCAGGTCGTTGTAGAACCCTGTGTCTGTCAGGTTCTCGAAATTGGCTACCGTCTTCGGCGCGCAGGCCGGGTAGAGTTCGAGGTAGATGTACCCCTGGCTCGTACCGAGCTTCGCGTAGGCGGGAGGAGGGGTGTAGATGTAGGTGTCATAGACGACGTAACCAACGGCGCCGATAACGAGCACCCCGATGACGACTGCGGCTATCTTCCCCCAAGGGGTCTTGTTCTTCTTTCGCCGCCCGGGCTTGTCGACCATCTGTGTTTTCCGGGTTACCGGGGTTCGCTAGAAATAGGCTTCGTTTTGACCACGGACTGGCCATGACTCCCATCTCCGGGCCAAACGCGGCGACTTGCTGATTTCTCAAGATACTGAGGGGGAGGCCCAGGGTAGAGGGGAGGGCCAGAAGAGAGGGCTCGACGCCGCCATCATGGGAGAGTCGGACCCCTGTATGGTGTAGTTCTCTTCAAGACTCGCTGCGAGCGATTCTCCTTTGACACAGCTTATAACACAGCCAGTCGGTTTCGAGAGTGACATTGGATTGAAGTCTGGGCAGCGGTCGACTGCTGTAATCCTTGCACTCACTCTGGTAGCCAGCGTCGTCACCACGCAGGTGCAGCCCGTCTTCGCGGGCCAATCGACCCACCTGTCGCTAGACGCGCCCTCGTCCATACACCTCGGCGATGAGTTGGTAGTGACCACTATCCTGACGGATTCGACCGGTAGCCCTCTGGGCGGGCTGTGGGTGAGTTGGTATCTCGACGGCCATCTCTATGGGAACGGAACGACCTCTTCGGACGGTTCCCTCCTTTTTGGCATAGGGGGCTGGCAGCCTCCACTGGGTGACAACACCATGAGCGTGTCATTTAGCGGGAACTCTAGCTACCTGCCCTCGAACGCAACCGCAGTCATCGAGGTGTTACCATCGAGCGCTGTCACCTACTCCACGACGACCGCAACCACGACGCTCTCAGGGCCTGTGGTGGAACTCAGCCCTTCGGACGGCTCCACTGTATGCCCGAACTCTATCAGAGGAAATGAGAGCGGCGGGGTCTGGAATCAGAGCACCCTCACCTGCACGCTCGCCGGCGGGGGGAACGTCTATCCCGCATTCTGCGTGTCAGCATCTCCCGGAGGGTGCACGGTGTCGACCATGGGCAGGCTCGTGATCGACAGGAACGTGACAGTCCTGATAGACGAGAGGGGGGGCATGGCGATATACAGCGAAGTGGACAACTACGGAACCCTCATATCCGACATGGTCAACTACGGGATCGTACAGAACTACGGCACAATCGACCTAAACGGGACGAATCAACTACTCAATCTGCCGTACAATGGGCTCGGGCTTGTGAACAACACGCAAGGCGCGACCATAAACAACTGGTACTACATCACCAACGCGGGGGTATTCGACAACTTCGGTACGATCAACAACTATGGTCAGTTCATCACTCAGGAATGTTCGCCGTGCATTACAGGCACGCTGGTGAATGACGGGACGTACGTAGGAAGCGCGCCGGCGCCGGTGTACTCGACCACGGTCAACCTGACGGGGGGGAACGGCACCGCGGACCAGAATTCCACGGCGGGGGTCACCGTCAAGATAACGGGAGCAACGGGCGACAACGTGACGGTCAGCACACAGGTTCAGGGCTCCAACGCTCCTCCCGGCCTGGGGTCGGTGCTCTTGGGCTCTACCTCCTACTATGACATACTCATCAGCGGGACTACGACCGGTGTCGCTGAGGTGTGCATCACAAGCGAGGCCGTGAATTCCACGGCGGGGTTGATCGAGTATTGGGAGGGAGGGGCATGGACGGCAGCCGCGAACCAGACCGTTTCTGGAAGCCTCCCTCCCTTCACCTACTGCGGAGACATCCCCGTCTCGGCGCTTGTTGGGACCCCGCTGGCAATAGGGGCTCCTGGCATGTCAGTGAATACAGGTTCTACCACGGGCACGACTACCGAGCCTACCACGAGTCAGGCGACTACTGCCTCAACGGCTACCGATACGACTACCATCCAAGTCACTCATGCCAGCACTAGTTCCGGCGCTAGCAGCGCTACCCCGGGACCCCCTTCTACTTCTTGGACAGGGACGTTGGCCGCCGTTGTCGTAATCCTGCTCGCAGTCGGCGTTGCGACTATCGTGATGGTCCGGAAACGCTCTCAGACCCGGACCAACTAACCTTAACCCGACAGCCCCCCTTCCAGGCGCTCTATCGGGGCACTCGGAGTTCCATCCGTTTCACGAAGAGCCCCCTTGCACACAGGAGAGAGGGATCGACACCGCACTGCCATCGTCCCGGGGTGCTAATCGAGGGACCATGTTGTCGCTTTGGACTCGCCAGGTCAGGACACTGCATCGAGTCATACTTCCACGCCGGTGGGAGGACTCGTACTGGCCAGAGGAAGGTGGCGAAACGTGGCGACATCCCCCCTGGCGTACCGTAGAGAGGCGCTTCCTAGACGAACCTTTCCATCACGGTCCCGTCTTCTCCATCAGGATACGCACCTTTCTTCACCTCGCCGGTTTCCTTGAACAGAAGCTTGCGAAAAAGGGAAATGGATGCCCTGTTCGAGACGCGGATCTCGCAATACATCCGTCTCTTCTGCCAGCGGCTAAGGCGTCTGCGGGTCCCGGAATAACGGTGGATGGATTCTACCAGCAATGCTTCCCCAACTCCCATCCTCCTTTCCCCCGGCGCAACGGCCAATGATAGGATGTGGCCCCCGTCTTTTCGTGCCTCCAAGATCAGATAGCCGACAACCCGGCCATTTCTGTGCGCTACAATGAAGCCTTTTCCTGCCGTTAACTTGAATGACGCAAACAGGCTCCTCGGTATGGGGTCTGGGAAGGACGCCTCCTCGATTTCGATGACCTGATCCAGGTCGCTATCGTCGAAGGTAACGACTTCCAGATCGTTCGATGTCACGGGGCCTCTTCCCTTGGGACTGCGTAACCTCTCTTTCGACCCGCCGCGCGCCTGAACGCCGTGGCCCATCTGCTCAGCTTCTTCCTGAGGAGGGACTTGAACAGCGCTCCGTGGTTTTCTATCACGATGGTCTCTCTACCGCGTACTTCAGGATTCCATTGCCTCATGTAGTCATAGAAGGTAAAGAATTCCAAACGCGAGACGCTTCCTGACTCGAAGAGGGCCTGGAACATTTTCATGTCGAGAATCTTGCCTGGGGAGAGGTCGCTGAAGCTTTCGTCGAAGGACGCCTTGGGCTGGTACGCGACCCCCCCGAGCCTAATCTCCGAGGCGAACGCGACAGGCTTTCCATTCAGCTCAAGCAACCATACCAGTGGACAGAACCTGCTTCCCGGAGAGTAACGATAGTAGTCCAGGATTCCCTTGAGATCCTGGTCGTCAGGGCGGCCGAGGTCATCCCTGAACCTCTGCTTCCAACTGTTTCGTTCAACCTCCAAGACCCTCTCGACGACCGCTGGGCTATCGACCCTCTCGCACCTTACGTCCCACTTTCCGATCTCGTCCAGCCTCCTCTCCAGCCTCTCGCAGTTTTGGACGTGTTTCCTTCCCAATGAGTTAAGGTACTGCTGCCACGTTCCCACGACGTTCAGCACCGCGTGCCTCTGGCCGGGTTCACTCCGAATCGTCATTCCTCGGCTCCGACCCCACTGCCTCAGAAGGAGTGCGCTCGGCGAGCCCGAAGGAAGGGTCATCCTCGCCGATTGGCATCCCAGCCTGTCGAACAGAACTGGCATGACCCTCCCAACAAACTCCTTCAGGTACTCCTGCCGTGCGACAAAGTCAGGTGACAGCAGATCGGGCAGGAGGAACTCGACTCTTCGGGACCTGAAAAGCTTAGGTCTTCGAAGAACGTAGTCATCCGCAGTACGAAATGCCGCCAGGCCCAGGAGCCTGTCTCCTTCGCTCATGACGAAGGCAATAGGACGCCACTCTTTCGCGGCCCCGTAATCCGAGAAGTAGGTTCTCAACAACCCCAGAAGGAAGAAAGGGCTCGGAGCGAGCTGGTCCAAGAAGGTGTCCCAGTCACGGTGCATCGACTCGAGCCTGTTGAAGTCGGACACCATTGTCAGGGTGAGTTTGTGGCGAGTTACCTCGGCGGTCTCTGTCTGAGGTTCGAAGCTCTGCCTCATACGTTTCTGCTGGTCGCCACCCGTGGCCTATAGTCGTTCATGGGGAATTGCAGGCGTGAGTGCCTTCGAATTGATGTTTAGGCTACGGGCGGGGCAGACTTCATCCTGAATTGGGGAGAGCCAATACCTACAGCCTCGTGAGAGCCCAGTCGAAGGTCTTAGACAGACCTTCGGAGAACGGGGTAGTTGGTTCCCAACCAAGCGTCTCCTTCGCACGGGCCAACTCGGGCATTCTGTTGAGCGCCCCCGACGGCCTTGACGGGTCAAGGGTTGGCTTGATCTTCTTCCCTGATAAGGCGATGATCTTCTTCGCCAGCTCGAGCACGGTGACCTCTTCTGTGCTCCCGACGTTGACGGTTAGGCTCCCCTTCTCCTCGACGTGCCCGAGCAACTTGAACAGGGCATCTATGACGTCCTCTATGTACACGAAGCAACGCCGCTGGCGGCCGTCACCCCAGACGACGAAGCCCTCGTTCGGGTAATTTATCGCCTTCCTCATCAGAGAGGCGATTACTTGGCTCCTGTCAGGTTTCAGGTAGATGTTCTTCCCGTACGCATGGAATATCCGTGCGACTCCGACAGAAAGGTCGGACATGTATGAGAGCTCCTTCTCGGCGACGTACTTCGACCAGCCGTATCCCCCCTCAGGGTTCACCTTCTCCTCGGCGTCCTCCTCACTGAACCTGACGTGCTCTCCGAGCTGCCTGTCGAAGGGGTAGACCGAGACGCTGGAGGCGTATATGATCCTCCTGACGCCGTTCTCGGCGCATGCGCGGAAGACGTTGGCGTCTATCGTGACGTTGGAGAAGAGGGCGGCTAGCTCCCGCGCCTTCGACCCGTGCAGGTAATCGACGCTCCCCACCTCGGCCGCGAAGTGGAAGACCGTGTCCGCCCCCTTCAGGGATCGTTTCGCGAACCCATAGTCCTTCAGGTCTCCCACGATGACCTTTTGCCTCAGACCGAGGTCCCTAAGATTCTGAAGACTCCCCGCCGAGAGGTCGTCTATGACCGACACTTCCACCCCGTCGTCGGCGAGACGCCTCACTATGTGGCTCCCGAGGAAGCCCGCCCCACCAGTCACCGCTGTCTTTCCCATGTGTTCCTACGCCCTCTTCCTGCCCAGCTCCTTTAGCGTCCATTCCGCGGTCGTCCTGATTGCCTCCTTCGGGGAGGACTTCGGATTCCAGCCGAGCTTCTTGATGCGGTCCACTGACAGCTGGACCACGGGGTTGTCCCCCTTCCAGCCACGGGGGCCTCCCGTGTACCTTCTCTTCACGTCCTTTAGGCCCATTACCTCTATCACAATGTCAGCGACTTGGTCAACGGTTGTCCTTTCCCTCAGGCCGAGGTTGAATATGTTGACCGGGAGGGAGCCCCTCTCGTATCCGAGCATCACACCGTCCACGCAGTCCCTGACGGACAGGTAGTCCTTGACCTGCTTGCCGTCCCCGAGAATCTCCAGCTCCCTGGGGTTCTTCCTCAGCTTGTGCTCGAAGTCCCAGATGGCGCCCCTCCTGCACCTCTCTCCCAGCACCGTTCCGAACCTGAAGGCCCAGAACTTCATGGGCCTGAACTGCATGAACGCGGACGCGAACGCTTCACCGGCCAGCTTGGACGCTCCGTAGAAAGACGTCTGTATCCCAGAATAGTCCTCAGGCGTCGGGGAGACCTCTGCCTCGCCATAGAGGGCGGACGTGGAGGCGAAGACGAAGTCGGGGACACCGTTTGCTGCGGCGCTCCTGAGGGCGTTCATGGTGCCCATCAGGTTGTAGTCCATGTCGGCGGTCGGGTCGTCCATGCTTACCCTCATCAGCGCATGGGCGGCCAAGTGGAACACGGCGTCACAGCTCTTCGACACCTTCGCGAGAGTCTTCGGTTGGCGGATATCGCCTTCAACAACGGTGAGCCGTCTGTCCCCCTTGTGCTGATCTAGGTTCGAGCGTCGGCCCGTCAGTAGATTGTCCAGTACAACGACGTTCCAGTCATCAGCGAGAAGGCGGTCTACGAGGTGGCTCCCGATGAACCCGAGGCCTCCTGTGACAAGCGCCTTCTTCATCGTTTGAGGCGGCGCTTCAAACGGTGATTAAAAGTGTCGTCTGCTCGAGGAGCCTCGATGGGTTCAGTGACTACCTCTGTTTGCGAGCGCCCCGCTTCTGCCTGGCTGCGACCCCCGCCGGCGCTCCTCCTCCGTGGATTGCCAGGAACTCCTGCCATGCCTTGTCGAACTCCTCGCGCGTCTCTTCGGTCCTCTTGTTGAACGGCATCTGCCTTAGGATCTTGGTCGGGATGGTCACGATGTGCGCGCCCGCTGCGAAGGCAGAGGCGACGTCTTCGGGGGTCCTGATGCTTCCCACTATGATTCTCGCCTTCAGGCCCGACTCCTTCGCCGTCGCGACATAGTCCCTGATTATCTTCAACGGGTCCTCTCCCGCTTCCTTCGCTCTGTTGTAGAAGAGTGAGACATAGGTCGCACCCGCCTTGGCGGCCATTATGAGCTGGTTGTAGGTCATCATGAGGGTCATGTTGGTCCTGATTTCCTCCTTTGAAAGCTGGTGGACCACTTTCAGCCCCATCCCATCGGCTGTCATTGCCACCTTCACCACCACCCTCTTGTGCCATGAAGCGTACTCCCGAGCCTCTGCGAGGAGTTCGTCCTCTGTCTTGGTCGTCGTCTCCACGCTGACCGGGCCGTTTACAACCCTACAGATGTCCATCACCCTCTTCTTGAAGTCGACACCTCCCTCCGAGAGGAATATCTTCTGGTTCGTGGTCACTCCGTCGGCCAGTCCCCACTTCGAAAGTTCAACGCACTCGTCAAGGGACGCCGTGTCCAAGAATATCTGTGGTATTGCCATATCACCTGTGGGGGCTTGACGGGGAGCCTGTCGCGGGAGGCGCATATAAGGAGAGACCCGTGCCGGAGGAGAAGGAGTTAAGGCGCTGGTTCCCTTCCCAGCGGCTGTTGCGATCATGAAGCGAAAAAGGGCGGTTTTCGTGGACAGAGACGGTGTGCTCAATGACCTCGTCTACGATGAGGAGGAGGGGCGTTCGTCCAGCCCCGTGTCGGCCACGGAGCTCAGGGTCTTCCCCTTCGTCGCAGATTCGGTGAAGAAGCTCAGGGAGATGGGGTTTCTGGTCATCGTGATCTCTAACCAGCCGGGGGTGGCGAAAAAGCAGTTCACGCGGGGCGAGCTGAAGAGAATGAGCGTAAAGGTCAGAAGGGAGCTGTCGTCGGGAGGCGCTTCACTCGACGGGGAGTACTACTGCCTTCATCACCCGGACGGCCTGGTGCCGGAGCTCACCGTATCGTGCGAGTGCAGGAAACCCAAACCTGGCCTGCTCCTGAGAGCCGCGAAGGAGAAGGGTATCGACCTCCGTGAATCCTACTTCGTCGGGGACGGCCTCATCGATGTCGAGGCAGGAAAGAGAGCTGGGTGCAAGACGATTCTTGTTGGTCACGTGACCACATTCCTGTCAAGGATGATGGACGAAAGGAAGGCCACCCCTGATTACATGGTCCACACTCTGAAGGACGTCCCAGCCCTGATCTCGAAGATTCAGGCTCGGTAGCCGCCACCGGAGCCCTTCTTTCCCTTAGCGGAAATGAGGGTCCGCAGCTGCTCGCTCATGAGGTGGGTCAGCACCAAATGCATCCCTTCCACGTGGGGGGTTGACTCGGCTGGCACCACGATGCAGGCGTCTGCAACGGTTCTCAGGGCACCGCCGTCGAAGCCGGAAAGGCCCACGACCTTGCCCCCATTTTCCTTCGCGAACTTTACTGCCCTCATCAGGTTCTGCGACCAGGGGCCTGCCTTGTCGCTCCCGGAGCCGCCGTGCACGCTTATCGCCACGAGAACATCCCCCTTCCGGAAGAAGTTCCTCAGCTGCTCCACGTAGACCTCTCCCCAGCCGTTGTCGTTGGTGAGGGCGCTCACGAGGGGGATGTTGTCTACGAGCGCGAAGGCCCTGAACTTCCTCTCCGCCTCGTCAGAGACCCACTTGTTCAGGTCGCAGGCGAAGTGGGTGCTTGTGCTAGCCGATCCCCCATTTCCCGCTATGAACACCTGATTGTCGTTCTTCCATGCCTCGAAGAGTATGTTAATCGCCCTGTCGATTGCTACTCTGTCGAGCTTCCTCAGGATGTCCTGAGATTCAGTCAGATACTCGTCAGTGCGGGCCAATTGAGAAGGGCGCGCCTCTGGCTCCGGCTATTAGGTTTGTGGTTTCTTGGGACGGCCGGGGGTGCAGCTTCAGGTGCATCCTCTGGCTACGGGTTATATTCAGGCCGGTTTGGACGGCCAACCGGGGCAGGCACATCCCAGTTGATTGTCTCAAGGACTCCCTTCAGGCTCTCTCTAGGAGGAGGAGGGACTGACCTCCCCGCCTATTACGCGAAATACGGGGGTTTCTTCGTGTCTGGGGCGGTGAACAGGTACATGCACATCGTCGTGAACGACAGGTTTGAGCCGGGTATCAGAATCAGCTACTCCCAGACCGAGATCGTCCAGTCCGCTGACGCCATACGCCATCCCATTGTCCGGGAGACGCTGAGGTATCTCGACTTCCGCGACAAGATCGAGATAGTTTCCCTGGCGGACGTGCCCGCGGCAACGGGCCTGGGCTCGTCGGGGAGCTTCTCCGTGGGCCTGCTGAATGCCCTCTACGCTCACCAGAAGGAGATGAAGACGCCCCTGGAGGTGGCCGAGGAAGCGTGCCACATCGCCATGGTGAGGCTGCACGAGCCTTCAGGGAAGCAGGACGAATATACGGCCAGCTTTGGCGGAATCCGTTCCTACGAGATCGACAGGGACGGGAAGGTCACCCCCAGCGAGGTCAGGATCGCCCCCGAAACTCTCGACGAGCTGGAGCACGGCATAATGATGTTCTACACCGGCATAAAGAGGAACGCAAAGGACATCCTAGGTGGTCAGAGCGACAAGGTGTCGTCCAACCAAGACGGAGCGGTGGAGAAGATGCACGCCATCAAGTCGATCGGGTTCGAGAGCAGGAAGGCCCTCGAGTCGGGGGACCTCCGGCGTTTCGGGGAGCTGCTCGACGAGCACTGGAAGGTAAAGCGGGGCGTCACCGACTCCATGACCACGGGGGGTATAGACCACTGGTACGCGGTCGCGAGGGAGTGCGGAGCTCTCGGGGGGAAGGTCGTGGGGGCGGGTGGTGGTGGCTTCCTCATGCTGTACTGCGAGGAGGGCAGGCGCGACGTGAGGGCCGCCCTGGCGAAGGAGGGGCTGGTCGAGATGAAGTTCAGGTTCGACTTCGAGGGAAGCAAGGTAATCTACAACACCTGATGTTGCTGGGATGAGCGCTTGATGCAGGCTGCGATACTTGCCGGGGGCCTGGGGACGAGGTTGCTGCCCCTGACCAGGACTGTCCCGAAGGTCTTGATCCCGGTGAGGGGGAGGCCGTTCGTGGACTATCAGCTGGACCTGCTCATGAAGAACGGGATAGACGACTTCGTCTTCTGCGTCGGCCACCTGGGGGAAGAAGTCGAAAGGCACCTGGGCGACGGGAGTGCCTTGGGGTGCAGGATAGTGTACAGCTACGACGGGACCCGCCTCCTGGGTCCGGCGGGGGCGCTTAGGCGGGCGGGACGGCTACTGCGCGACCGGTTCTTTGTCACCTACGGAGACGCCTACCTTCGCGCTCCCTACGGGCGTCTGATGGAAGCGCTCTCCTCTTCGGGGAGGCTCGCTGCCATGGCGGTCTACAAGAACTACGACAGGTACGGAAAGAGCGACCTGGTCGTTGAGGGAAGCGCCGTCGTCAGATACGACAAGAGTACGAAGGTCAGAGGAATGGACTGGATCAACTACGGCGTCACCGCCCTTCGAAAGGAGGCGCTTGAACTGATTCCCAAAGGCAGGTTCTGCGATGAGGAGACCTTCTACGGGTCACTGATAAGGCGCGGGGAACTTGTCGCATTTCGAGTGAAAGAACGTTTTTACGAG
>Ga0335079_10007616_pt1 | contig 12306 bp, 10 predicted proteins | sample Lox_Sample_33_FD_206719 | JGI IMG/M metagenome (GOLD analysis project Ga0335079, IMG submission 206719) | Soil microbial communities from Loxahatchee National Wildlife Refuge, Florida, United States - Lox_Sample_3.3 | ecosystem: Environmental > Terrestrial > Soil > Wetlands | place: USA... | reverse complement strand
GCCGATGACCACCGTTTTCATCATCTCCGCGCCGTCGGGATCCGGGAAATCCACCCTGGTGCGGCGGCTTTTGGCGAGTGTGCCGGGGCTGATGTTTTCCATCTCGTACACGACGCGCGCGCCGCGCGGGCACGAACTGGAGGGCGAGAGCTATCATTTCATCTCGCGCGCGGAATTCGAGAGCCGCGCGGGCTTGGGCGAGTTTTTGGAGCATGCCGAGGTTTTCGGCAATTATTACGGGACACACCGCGGGGTGCTGGAACGGGCCCGGGAACAGGGCATGGACCTGGTGCTCGACATCGACGTGCAAGGTGCGCGACAATTGAAAGGTAAGATTCCGGAAGCGGTGACGATCTTTATCCTGGCCCCGTCCCGCGAGATCCTCGAGCAACGGCTGCGCGCGCGCGGCGAAGATCAGAATGCAGTAATCGAACGGCGGTTGCGCGACGCCGCCAACGAGATTCGAAATTACAGCGCTTACGATTACGTGCTGATCAACAACGAGCTGGCCGCGTCGGGCGAAACCCTGGCGTCCATCGTACGCGCCGAAAGGGTCCGGCGGGGCCGCATGGAAGAGCAGATCCAGCCGATTCTGGAAACGTTTGAAACAATTCGCGTAAAGGATGTTTGAAAGCATGGGAGACAAGATTCCGCGCAACAACGCGCACTGCACCATACCGGACGATCCGGAACAGAGCACCTACCGGTTCATCATCGTGGCCGCCAAGCGCGCCCGCCAGTTGCAGGGCGGCATGCGGCCGGTGCTGCCCACCTCGTCGAAGAAGCCCACCATCATCGCGGTGGAAGAGGTGCGGCGCGGGCTGGTGAAATACGAGATCCCCGGCGTCACGCTGCCCGAAGAGCAGCCGGCTCCGGAGACTGTGCTGTAAGCCGCGATGAACCTCATCCTGGGCGTGGGCGGAGGCATCGCGGCCTACAAGGCAGCCGAGTTGGCCCGCTTGCTGATGCAGCGGGGGCACGGCGTCCAGGTCGTGATGACGGCGGCGGCGCAGGAATTTGTGCGGCCGTTGACCTTCGCGGCGCTCACCGGGCGCAAGGTCATCCACGACCTGTTCTCCTCGACGGACCCCGAAGCGACGCTTTCCAGCGCGATCGAGCACATCGCCGTGGCGCAGGAGAACGACCTGCTGGTGGCCGCGCCGGCCACTGCCGATCTGCTGGCCAAGTTCGCGCACGGCTTGGCGGACGATTTCCTGTCGACGCTGTACCTGGCTTTCGCCGGGCCGGTGGTGCTGGCGCCGGCCATGAACACCAACATGTGGCGGCACGCCGCGACGCAGGGCAACCTCGAGACGCTGCGCCGCCGCGGTCACCGGATCGTGGACCCGGAGGATGGCGAGTTGGCCTGCGGCATGATCGGTCCGGGACGCCTGGCGGCGCCGGAGCAAATCGCCGCCGCCGTGGACGCCGAGCTAGCCAGACGCCGCGACCTGGACGGCGAGACCGTGTTGATCACCGCCGGTCCCACGCAGGAGCCGCTCGACCCGGTGCGCTACATCACCAACCGCTCCAGCGGCAAGATGGGTTATGCGCTGGCCGAGGCCGCCATCGCGCGCGGCGCCAAGGTGACGCTGATTTCCGGGCCGGTGCAGCTTGTGCCGCCGCGGGGCGTGGAATGCATCGGCGTGCACACCGCGCGCGAGATGCGCGACCGGGTGTTCGAAAATCTGGACGCGGCCGGCATCATCATCAAAGCGGCGGCCGTGGCGGACTTCCACCTGGCGAAGGTGCCGGCGCAGAAAATCAAGAAGACCGCGGCGCGGCTTTCGCTGGAATTCGATCCTACGCCGGATATCCTCGCCGAGCTCGGGCGCAAGAAGGGCGACCGGGTACTGGTGGGATTCGCGGCTGAAACCGAGAATCTGCAACAGGAAACCCGCCGCAAAATGGAAGCCAAGAATTGCGACATGGTGGTGGGCAACCTGGTGGGCGGCGAAGAGACGGGCTTCGACGCCGACCAGAACGAGGTGCTGCTGGCGCTGCGCACCGGCGAGCTGATCCCCGTGCCGCGCGCCTCCAAGCGCGAAGTGGCCGACCGCATCTTCGACGAGATTCTGAAGCTCCGGCTGAGCCTGTACGCCACCGATGGACGCTGAACTCCTTCGCCGGTATCTGGAGTATTACGGCGACCTCGGGATCCAGACGCTATACCGGCGCGCGGGTCCGCCGGCGCCGGCCGGGGAGACTGCCGCGAGCCCGCCGGGCGGGGAACCGGGAGCCGCGGAGCCCCTGTTCCAGATTCTCGCGGACATCGGCGATTGCCGCCGCTGCCGCCTGCACGAGCAGCGCCACAAAATCGTCTTCGGAGTGGGGAACGAGCAAGCGCCGCTGGTGTTTGTGGGCGAAGGCCCGGGCGCGGATGAAGATGCGCAGGGCATTCCTTTTGTCGGCCGCGCCGGCCAGTTGCTGACCCAGATGATCGAAGGCACGGCGAAAAAGGAAGGCATTCCGCTGCTGCGCCAGGATATCTATATCTGCAACGTGGTGAAATGCCGCCCGCCCGACAACCGCACGCCTGAGCCGGACGAGATGCAGGTCTGCGGCCAGTTCCTCACCCGGCAGTTACTGGCGATCCGTCCGAAGGCCATCTGCGCGCTGGGCGCCACGGCCGCGAAGTTCCTGACCGCGAGTAAGGAAGGAGTGACTCGCATGCGCGGCAACTGGTATAAGTGGAACGACATTCCGGTGATGGTAACCTATCATCCTTCTTACTTGCTGCGCGCTTATAATCAGGCGGCCAAGCGGGAAGCTTGGGAAGATCTCAAGAAGGTGATGCACTTCGTCTACGACTGACCGGGCGGGTCCCCGGACGCGCGCCTGGCCCGCTCGACCGGCTGCCGGACCGGGGGACGCGAGCGGCGAGCCGCTACCCGACAGTCAATTCGTTGCCGCCGCCGGCGGCTCCTCGCCCCAGATGTACCGGCTGAACCACTCGTAATTGTGCTCCATCACGGCCCTCTGCTGTTTCGGCTTGTTGATCGGATGCCCGAAACCTTTGTACAGTATCAGCTTCACGGGAACGCCCCGGTCTTTCAGCGCCTGATATAGCTCGAAGGAATTGGGCGGCGGGACGCGCTTGTCTTGATCGCCGTGCTGGATCAGCGTGGGCGTCTTGGCTTGATTCACGTAGGAGATCGGGGATGTCTTCCGATAAATCTCCGGATCGTCCCAGGGAGTGGCCTTCAGGTACTGGCGCGTGAACGGATGGATATCGGTGTTCACATAGTAAGTGGACCAATCCGAGATCCCCGCGCCCACCGACACCGCCTTGAACCGGTCGCTATAAGTGGTGATAAACGCCGAAATATAGCCGCCCTCGCTCCAGCCCATGGACCCTACGCGATCTTTATCGGCCATGCCCTTGCCGACCAGATAATCCACGCCGGAAATAACATCCTGGTAATCGCCGAGCCCGAGGTTACGCACGTTGAGTGCCCGAAACTTCGCGCCGTATCCGGCCGAGCCGCGATAGTTGGGTTGCAGGACCAGGGCGCCTTTGGCGGCAAAGCGTTCGATCGGGTAGTAGCGATCCGCGCGCCGCGCCGGCGTGTCGATGCCCGTGGGTCCGCCGTGGATCACCACCAGCAGCGGATACCTGCGCGAAGGATCATAATCGGCCGGCTTGATGAGCACGCCTTCTACGGGCGTCCCGTCGGTGGAGTTCCAGTGGATCACTTCACGCGCGGCCAAATGGAAATCCTTCCACTGGTCGTTCATGGCGGTCAGATATTGGGGAGCGAAATCTTTCACCGGCGACACGAACACCTCGGAGAAACGATCGGGCCCCGATGCGACTCCGGCCATCAAACGGTGATCGCGCGTGAAGCTCGCGCCGCTGATGAAGAGCGCGTCGGGAGCGCTCAGGCGCTCTATGGCGAGCGAGTCCGGATTGAGCCGGAACATGTGGGCGGAGGTCTTCTGCAGCGCGCCGAAGTAGATTCCGTCCGGCCCCCAGTCGGCCAGGCGCGGGTCCTCGTCGAAGGCCGCGGTCAGCACGCGGAATGTCCCGCCGCCGGCAGGGATCACGGCGATGCGGCTGTTGGCGTAGTAGAAAAATCTTTCTCCGTTGGCCGTGGTGAACGCGATTTGCAAGCCATCCGGCGACCACACCGGGCCGTTGTGCGGGCCGTTGGCTTCCACCAGTTTCTTCAGAAACTTGTCGGCCACATTCACGACGTAGATCTGTGAAGTATCGGAAGAGCCCAGGTCCGGATCGCGCGTGGCGCTGAAGGCGATGCTCTTCGAACCGGGCGCCCACGAGAAATCCTCCACGCTGAATTTGCCGCCTTCGGTGAGCGGCTCGGCTTTGGGGCGCTGCTTGGGATCGGCGGGAATCACGGCGGGAACTTTGACGAGCCACAGGTGCGTCATGGTGTAGTCGCCGTTGACGACTTCGAATTCGCCGTACTTCTCTTTGCGGTCCTTCTTCTCTTTCGAATCCGGACCCGTGGAAGTGAATGCGATGGCGCTTCCATCGGGCGCCCACTCGAACGCGCTGACGCCGTTGTCTTCGCCGGTGAGTTGCGCGGCTTCGCCTCCGGTCGGCGAGATCAGGTAGATCTGGCGCTTGCCGTCGCGCTCCGAAGCGAAGGCGAGGCGCTTGGAATCGGGCGACCACTTGGGGTTTTGGCTCGATTTCTTGCCGCTGGTAAGCTGGTAGCGCTCGCCCGTGGAGACCATCGCGAGCCAGATCTGCTGCACAAACTCGTCGTCTTCCCAATCCGTTTGCTGGACGGTGTAGGCGACGTAGCGGCCATCCGGGGAGATCCCGGCGCTTTGCACCGACTGCATGCCGAGCGATTGATCGATGGTGGGCGTCTGGGCGGACGCGAGCGCGCAGGCCAGAATTCCAAGCGGGAGCGACGACTTGTACATGGGGACATTATATTGTGCAGCGGCCGGCGCCAATCTCCGACGGCCGCGGCTTTGAACAACGGGCACGCGGGCGAACGGAGCCGCGACCGTCAGGAAGCGGAGCTGTCACTAAGTTGTTCGGTCCGGCAGAATATTGTGTCGCGGCCCGCGGCGCCTGACGGCCGCGGGTCTAAATCCCAAGCACGCGGGCGAATGGAGCCGCGACCGCGAGGAAGCGGAGCTGTCACTAAGTTGTGCGGTCCCGCCAAATATTGTGTCGCGGCCCGCGGCGCCTGGCGGCCGCGGGTCTGAATCACAAGCACGCGGGCGAATGTAGCCGGGACCGTCAGCGAGCGGACCTTTCACGGTGCTGTGCAATCGGCTAGAAATCAAACGCCAGTTGATCGCTATACTGTTTGCGACAGATCTGGTCCAGGACGCGGGCCTCGCCGGAGCGGCCCCAGTGTTCCAAAATCCAGATCTGCTCCCAGGCGCAGTCTTCCAGCACGCGGCGCTCGCGGCGCGGTTCGGCGGCGCGCGACCAGTCTTGCAGGATCTCGAACGCCTCGGCGAGCCGGTCGTGCGCGCGCGTCCACGCTACGCCGCGGCGCGCCAGCTTGCAGGCTAACTCCCAATTCGGAGGCTCGCCCGATGCCTGGAGCGCCCAGCCGAGCGCGTGCTGCAGATCCGGCCAGTGCGCGGAAAGATCCGGGCCTGCGGAGGCATGCGCGTCGAACACTTCCGCGGCGGCGACGGCATGCCGCCTGCGCCATTCGGCGTCATCCGGAGATACAGCCGCGGCGCGAACGGCGGCCGGAACGAGAAATCGCGGACCGTTTTCATCGAGCGGCGCCAGCAGGCCTTGCGCCGGCAACGATGCAATGGCGTCGCGCTCCTCGCGCGGCGTGACACTGGCGGCGCGTACGGCCATCTCGCTGCAAAATCCCGACGGCGCGCAAGCGCACGACGCCGCGAGCACGCGCCGCTCAGCGGGATCGAGCTTGCCGATCGCATCCGCCAGCCCCGCCGCCTCGTGGACCGGCGCGCCGTCCAGCGGAAAGTCGACGGCGGAGAGCGCGGCGGCCAGATCGGCGCAGCGGGTGGTAATGAGGACGGAGGTCCGTCCGCGCGGCGCGAGGACTGCCGCCGTAGCCGCAACGGCGTCATCGAGGATCAGCAGGCAGCGATAGCGCGCGCACAGGCGGCGGAGTTCGTTCAAGTTGGATTCGAGGTCGCGGTCCAGGCGCGCGTCCAACTGCGCCGCCAGGTCGCCGGCCAGCGAGGCGGCGCTACGGCTGCCACAGGTCAACCAGAAGATGGCATCGAAATCCTCCCGGTGGCGGCGCGCGAATTCCAGCGCGAGAGCGGTCTTGCCGGAGCCCGCCGCATCATGGGACACCACCGCCATGCCCGGAGCGTCCGCCAACAGCGCGCTGAGGGCTTCCAACTCCGCGTTGCGTCCGGCGAACCCGGGCTGCCGGGCGGGCACGAAGGGCGCCCGCCGCGGCGGCGGCGACAAGGCCATCAACCAGCGCTTAACGGCGCGGAATGCAGGCAGACGATTCTGCCGCAGGTCGAAGAAATTCCTGCGCCGCAACAGCTCGGGGAACTTCGCGTCGCGGCACAGCAACGTGGCCAGCGCCGTGCCCGCTTCGGCCGCCTGGTTCCAGAAAACGGACTGCCAGCGATCCAGCACCCAGCGGCCGGGGACCGACTCCGGCGAGAGCAGCACCAGGGCCACATCGGCGGAGATGCCTTCCTGCACCTTGGCGACCAGGTCTTCGCCGGGCTGCATTTCGCCCTCCTCCAACAGCACCTCGACGCCCGCGCCGCGCTCCAGAAATGCGGCTAGTTCCCGGGCCAGTTCGCGATCGGAAGTGGAGTAGCAGGGGAAGACCTTCGGCATGCCGGAGATCTTTCATTATGACAGCCGCGGGCCCGCGCGAGGCACGGCTCGCTGACGGCCGCGGCTCTGTAGGTTGTGGCGAAATCGAGGCTCTGTTTCGGAGCCGCGAGCGTCGTCGGCAAGCGGTCCCGCGCTTCCACAATTCCCTCGCGCTCTACTGCATGGCCAGCGCCATGTCGACGGCCCAAGCGGCCGGATTCGCCGTGTTCCCCGGCAAGGCGTTGAAATACTCCCAGTCGGCGACGCCGCCGAAAACCGGATACTGCGCGACTAATGTGTTGACGGTCGACGCCACGGTTTTGATGGGCACGAAGCCGCCGCCATCGGCCGGATTCGAGATCATGCCGGCGACCACTTTGTTGGGAGGAAACCCGGCATTGACGACCCGCTGATAATCGGTAGGGGACGCGAGGGTGGCGAAGCCGCTGTAGAATTGGCCGTTGAACCACGCGATCTTGGATCCCTCCGGACCGGCGTACAGTTTCTGATAGCTGAACCCGGACAGATTCGCGCCGCCCCAGAGAGCGGAGGCCACGGGCGACATGGTGATCAGGAAATGCGATCCGAAATCGGCGTTGAGCTGTTGAATCAGGGTCTCGGCATGGGGGAGCGAAACGTTCTCCTCGATATCCAGATCGATGCCGTTCAACCGGTACTGCGCGATGGTTTGCTGCAGGATCGGATAGAAGACGCTCCAGGAGTTGAACAGATCCTGGTAAGAACCTTGCGCGGCGCCGCCCAGCATCATGCGCACGGTGACGCCGTAGCTCTGCAGCGTGGCGGCCTCCTGCCACATGGTGGTGAACATGGGATCGCCCGGCGGGTTATCGTTCAAGTGAATGTACGGCGCGCCCGTCGTATCGTAGCCGAGGTGAAACGCCGCGACCATCACATCGGTGACGAAAGGCTTCTGTGTAGCCGGATTCAGCGTGGTCCAGATCGGAGACAGAGAGACATAGGTTCCGTTATCGTACTGCGTCTGGTAATAGTAGATGACGCGCTTGGCGGTGGAGGCGGCGCGCGCCGGGCAGAGGATCGCCGCGGCCAGCGCCAACAGCATCGCAAACCGGATTTTTCGCATGAGAGATAAGATAGCACGCAACGGCCGGTTTGCCGCCAGGCGCGCGAGGCGCGCGTGGTAAGATGTCGGGTCATGCAGGCGCCAGATCCGCATCCCCGCTTTCCCCGGCTGCACAACGCCATGTGGCCGGGATTGGTAGGCAAGGGGCCGGACTCCGAGCCGCCCATCGACCTGGACACCATGTTGCGGCACACGGCCGCGGCGGAGCTGGGCGGCGTGCGGTTCGACGGCGTGGATCTGTTCCTGTTCGATCCGCATGTGAACATCGACGCAAGCGACGGCGAGCTTGCGCGGCTCGCGGAAAAAGTGCGCGGTCTCGGGTTGGCTGTAGGATCGGTGGTTGCGCCGGTGTGGGAGCCGACCGGCGGCGGATCGGCCATGGGCGGCGCCGGGGAGCGGCGGCGCTTCGTCGAACAGGTGCGCAAAGCCTGCCGGATTGCGCGTAAGCTGCGCGAGCTGGGCGCGCGGCCCTACGGCGTGGTGCGGATCGATTCGGCGGCCAGTCCCGCGGAATGGGCGAAGGATCCGGCGGGTAATACGGCGCGGATCGCGGAGACGTTTCGCGAGGCCTGCAAGGTCGCGGAAGATTACGGCGAGCGCCTGGCGGCGGAAGGCGAGATCTGCTGGGGCGGCATGCATAGCTGGAGGCAGATGGTGAAGCTGCTGGAACTCGTCGACCGCCCCACGACGCTGGGCTTCCAGGCGGACATGGCTCACACGCTGCTGTTCACGCTGGGGTACAACGCGCCCGAAGACCGTATCCTGCCGAAGGATTTCGACTGGCATGACACCGGCCTGTTCCAGGAGGCGCTACGGCAATTGACGGCGGCGCTGCGGCCGTGGACGATCGACTTCCACGTGGCGCAGAACGACGGCGCCGTGAAGGGGTCGGGCTCGCACGATAAGACCGGCCATCATTGTCTGCCGCACGATCCCAACGGCAAGCTCGATATCGTGCGCGATGCCGGCCATTGGATGCGCGACGCAGGCGGGCAGGCGACCCGCGCCTTCCAACATATCTGTTGGGATGGATGCATGTTCCCCAACGCGGTGATGATGGAGCAGGGGACGTGGAACGAGATTCTGGCGGTGATGATCGCGGTGCGGGACGCGTACGGATGGGAGTGAGGCTCGCTCTACGCGCTGTGGCTGTGGCCGCGCATTGCGCGCCGTAGTTAGCGGTTGGCGGTTGTGTCTGCGCCCGGCGGGTCCGTCGCGGGAGGCTGATCGCAGCGGGCGATTTTGAATGGCAGCGGGGATCGCATGGCGATCGTCAAGAAACCACTGAATATCGGCTTGGCCGGCTACGGCTTCATGGGCCGTACGCACTCCAACGCTTTCGCGAGAGTCAATCAGTTTTTCGACTTGCCGTACCGGCCGGTCTTGCGGGCGGTGTGCGGGCGCGACGCAGCCAAACTCGCCGCGTTCGCCGATCGGTGGGGCTACGAGTCGATCGAAACAGACTGGCGGAGGCTCGTCGAGCGTCCGGATATCGACCTGATTGACATTGCCAGCCCGAACGACACGCACGCGGAGATCGCGATCGCGGCCGCCGGGGCCGGAAAAATGGTGCTGTGCGAAAAGCCGTTGGGGCTGAATGCGGCGGAATCGGAGCGGATGGTCGCGGCGGTGGAGAAGGCCGGCGTACCGAACATGGTCTGGTACAACTACCGGCGCGTGCCCGCTGTGGCGCTGGCGAAGCAATTGATCGGGGAAGGGCGGCTGGGCAGGATCTTCCATTACCGGGCGAAGTTTCTCCAGGACTGGACGATTTCGCCGGAGCTGCCGCAGGGCGGCGCGGGCCTGTGGCGGCTGGATGTGAACGTGGCCGGCAGCGGAGTGACCGGCGACTTACTCGCACACTGCATCGACACGGCTATGTGGCTCAACGGCGCGATCGGCCAAGTTACTGCCATGACGGAGACCTTCGTCAAGGAGCGGCCTCACAATCTCACAGGCCGGGTGGAGAAGGTGGGGATCGACGACGCCAGCGCGTTTCTGGCGCGCTTTCAGAACGGGTCGCTCGGGACGTTTGAAGCCACGCGATACGCGCGCGGGCACAAGGCGCTCTACACGCTGGAGATTAACGGGGAGCACGCCTCGATTTTCTGGGATCTGCACGACCTGCACCGCCTGGAGTACTTCGATCATCGCGATGAGGGGCGGCTGCGCGGCTGGCGCTCCATCCATGTGACGGACGGCGAGCATCCGTATATGGGTCACTGGTGGGTGCCGGGATTGCAGATCGGCTACGAGCACACGTTCGTTCACCAGGTGGCGGATTTCTTGCAAGGGTTGGAAGACGGCCGGGTTCCCGGACCTGGTTTCCGGGACGGGTTAGCTACGGATTATGTTACCGATGCGGTGTTGCGGTCGGCGGGAAGCGGGCGGTGGGAGAAGGTGGGGTAGGGTAACTGCGCAAGTTCAGGACGAACCCAGTTATGGGAAACCCGAAGAGTCCAGAAACTTGTTCGGGCCATCAGGCGTCGACAAAACCGCAAGCTTACATCTGAGAAGCCAAGTGCGTCAGCAAGCGCTTTTCTAATCGGCGACTGAACCCGCGGGCAAAGCCCTAAGCGCCGCTTCCACGCGCGCCGTTGACCCGGCGGGGGCTTCGGCGGCGTCGATAAAGACAGGCTCGCCATAGGTCACGGCAATCGTGTCGAATGGCTTGATCATGAGCCAGCGGTCCCAGCGTTTTGGATTGTGCCTGCCGCGGCGCGACGTATAGGCGACGGGGATGACCGGCGCCTGGGCGGCGCGGGCGAGATCCACGCAGCCGCGCTTCACTTTGAATGCGGGTCCGGCGGGACCATCCACGGCCAGAAATACGGATTCTCCGAGCTGCAATTGGCGGAGTAGCTCCTCGAGCGCGGCGCGTCCCTGATCACCGCTGGCGCCGCGCACCACGCGCAGGCCCGCCCAGCGTCCGTATCGCGCGATGGTATCCATGTAGGGCGCGGGGCTCACCATCAGCCAGCGGCGATGCTGCCCGTGATGCATCACCAGGAACGGCAGGTAGCGATGCCAGTTCACGTAGATGGCCGGTCCGCGATAGGCCGCGCCCGGTCCGGCGATGGTGACTCGCGAGGTGCGCAGGATCGCCACCGAGTGGAGCTTGAAGGCCAGGCCCACCGGCCACGAGAGCAGATACCAGCCCCAACGGCCGAGGCGCTCCGTGATCTTCAAGCGACCTTGCGCAGCCTGCTGACGCGGCCGACTTCGACCCATTCGACGACCAGGATGTTGCCTTCGTGATCGAAACAGGCGCCGTGCGGGCACACGAACTTGCCTGGAGTGAAGCGATCGCGGGTCTGCTTGCGGACTTCCATCCAGGTCTTGGCCGCGCTGTCGTCGCCGAGGTGCGCGATCACTTGGTTGTCGCGATCCATCAGGGTCACGCGGGCGCCCAAGTCCGGGATGACCATCTCGCCGCGGCGCTCGCTGAAGTGACATGGCAGGTTGACGCCCGAGACGAAGCTGACGTGCTTGCCATCCAGGGTGAAGTACTGCAGGCGGCTATTGGCGCGGTCCGCGACCAGGAGCAGCGGCGCGGGCCCGCGCAGATCGACGGTGATGCCATGCGGGCAATCCAACTGGCCCGGGTCTTTGCCTTTGCCGCCGAAGGTGCGGATGAAATCGCCTTTGCTGTTGTATTGATTGATGTAGCTGGAACCGTAGCCGTCCCCGACGTAGATGTCGCCGTTGGGCGCGATGGCTAGATTCGTGGGGCTGTACTTGGTGAGCGGCTTGCCGTCACTGTCGAGCTTATAGAAATCGGATTCCTTGGGGTAGCCGAGCGTGAAGACCTCTTCGCCATCGAGCGTGGTCTTCACGACGATGGCGCGCTTGGTGTCGCAGAGGTAGAGGAACTCGGTGCTGCCTTCCTTGCGTATGTGCAGGCCGTGCGCGCCGCCTTGAAAATCTTTGCCCCAGGATTTGATGAACTTGCCCTGATGGTCGAATACGACCATGGAATCGTGGCTCTCGCTGGCGTCGTTTACGGTGTGGTGGACGTAGATGCGGGCTTGGGAATCCTCGCAGACGCCGTGGGTGTTGCCGTACTTGATGTTGGCGGGCAACTCGCCCCAGTCGTGGGTAACCTCGTAGGTGTGGCCGCCCTGGCCGAGAATCGGCTTGGCGCTGCCGGATTTGTTCTGCGCGCCGAGGATCACCGGGGCGAAACCGGCCAGCGCGCCGGCGGTGCCGCGGAGGAAGCTGCGGCGGGATGTCGTGGGCATAAGGTCCGTTTTTAGTGCAGCCGATATTGTACCGCCGTATAATGGAGGTATGGCAAGAGGTTGGGAAAGTAAGTCGGTCGAATCGCAGATCGAGTCGGCCGAGACTCTGGTCCGTCCTTCTTCCGAGGAGCAGATCGGCGCGGAAGAGTTGGAATTGCTCCGCAAGAAGGAGAGTTTGATGCTCTCTCGCACCCGGGTCCTTA